>Ga0265297_10000077_pt1 | contig 356087 bp, 351 predicted proteins | sample Munlanlwell13791_FD_192502 | JGI IMG/M metagenome (GOLD analysis project Ga0265297, IMG submission 192502) | Leachate microbial communities from a municipal landfill in Southern Ontario, Canada - Leachate well 137-91 | ecosystem: Engineered > Solid waste > Landfill > Unclassified | place... | reverse complement strand
GGTATCTTAAACCATACTCGTACAGTGTCAAAAAGCCCTTCACCCCAGTGTATTTACAATGAATTTTACTATAAAACGCCATAAGGTTGTGGCCTCATGGAGTGCAATATGTTTATGAACTTATGCAATCGTCCGCTGTGTTTGCATCATAATCCAGTATTGGTTTTAAAAACACGCGTTGCTGGCCCCAGCGTGGCCAGCCCGCTCTAGCTCGGGCTCGCTCGTCCCGATGCCCCGACATAAAGTCGGGGATCGGGACACCTGCCCGCTCGCCCTGTGCGAGGTTTTTAAAACCAAAACTGGATTACTTGCAAAATACCAATCAATCAATAAGCGGTAGACCCACTCGGCTCACAAGACAACACAGCCCTGCTCCATAAAGTTCGCCCGCCCGCTCATCCGAAACATTTGACAGGCATGCAAAACTGGTATATAATTGTAATACACATTATTACAAATAAAATAATTCTCATGAGAAACATCGTCAATATCTCTCTGCCCGCGCCCATGGTCAAAACAGTCAAATCGGCTGTTAAATCAGGAAATTACGCATCTGTCAGCGAGTTTTTTCGCGACCTGTTGCGCAATTGGCAAGCTAGTCAATTATTAAATGAATTAAATGCCAGCCGCGCAGAAATCAAAGCTGGCAAAGGTAAGGTTTTGAAATCTCTAAAAATGTTAAAAAAATCTGAAAAATCCTAACAGTTGGCAAATTTTTGTTTTTATGTTAGGATTTGAGGGAATTAAGGACGATTAGCTCAGCTGGTTAGAGCGTACGGTTCACATCCGTAAGGTCGGAGGTCCGAGCCCTCCATCGTCCACCAAAAGATTGAATTCTTTTGTTTTTGTAAATTATGGAGAAAAAAGTAAAGTTAGAAACTTTTTCAGAAAAACCAGAGGATATTAACCCAGAGTTAACTAAAAATTTTGTTAATTATATAAAAGAGAAGTCCAAAGCTGGTACCTACAGGGTAGAAGTTAAAATTGGCGATAAAATTATTCCCATTGATGTTTTTCCGACAGTTTTTCCTCCAAGGTCAGATTATAGTGCGAGTTCAAAATCTCTTTTTGAAGCATTCGGCGATATCCAAAATTTAGAAGTGGCCGATATCGGTTCAGGGAGCGGGATTGAATCAATTGCAGCGGCTATAGCCGGAGCGCAGCATGTTGATGCGGCTGATATTAATCAACAAGCCGTTGAGTGCTCAAAACATAATGTTGAAATAAATAACTTGCAAAATAATATAGAAGTTTTTTATTCCGATCTTTTTAAAAGTTTTCCCAAAAAGAAATATGATTTAATCATCGCTAATTTGCCGATAGTCAACTTTGATGCCGGTGATAGTTCAATTAACCAAGCGCTTTATGATAAAGATTTCTCAATACATAAAAGATTATTGATAGAAGCTAAAGAATTTTTAACCGAAAACGGGCTAATTACTTTTCCCCATGCCAATTTACAAAGCGCCAAAACTTCCAATCCTGATTATGATTTTGTAGTTTTAGAAAAATTAATTGACGATTATGGCTATGAGATTACCGAAAGAGTGGAGAGCGAGGATATTGGTTATAAATGGATAAATTATAAAATCAAACTTAAAAATGAAGACCATACAGTTAAATTATAAAATTTCCGGAATTAAGATTGAAATTCCTTTTTCTGCCGTATGTTCTATCATAAATAACGATTTTTGTGGATTTATTGTGATAGAATACCGGCCAGATAGAAAAATATTGGATTATGTAACTCTGGAGCAAAAAATATCCCTTATTACTAAAAAACCAACCATCGCCGAGGATCTGGCCAAGGATATTTTTAACGAAATAACTAAAGCAATAAGCCCTAAAAAATTAAAGGTGCTAGTTGATGTGCGAAGGTCGAGCACCCATCAACCCGTACAGGTGTGGATAGAGAAATAAATAATTTAAAATATATTTTATGAGTATTTTGCTGTTAATTGCGTGGATTATTGGTATTACCAGTTTTACTCTTTTAGGAAGTTGGTATGCCAGGAAATATAATAAGTCCGATTTGCTTATTGGGCTCTATGTGACTTTTGTCTTGGTGGCTCAGATATTGGCAGCCAAAATATCAACTTTTGATTTAGGTTTTAGTACATTTTATGGACCAAGCGGAGTATTAGTTTTTTCAATAACCTATCTGCTAACTGATATTGTAAATGAAAAATTTGGCAGAAAAGAAACTCAAAAAATGATTTTGATCGCTCTTGTTTCTCAAGTGGCTATGGTTTTTTTCTTTTGGGTTGGTGTAAAGTTTACACCAGCACCGTTTTGGTCGCTTCAAGGGGCGTGGGAACAAATCTTTAATTTAGTTCCAAGAATTACGGTGGCAAGTTGGATTGCCTTTATGATTTCTGAAAATTTTGATGCCTATGTGTATGCTTGGTTTAAAATGCTGACCAAAGGAAAATATCTTTGGATGAGAAATGCTTTTAGCTCTATCCCTGCGCTATTGTTGGATAGTTTAATTTTTATTCCGCTGGCATTTTTGGGAGTAATGCCGATTTTGCCATTAATAATTGGGCAAACGGTTGTTAAGTGGTTGGTTGGCTTGATAAATATTCCATTTATGTATCTAAATAAAGCGATATTAGGGAAAAGTGAAATATATAAAGTATAGGTGCAATGTTTTTGACTATATTTTTCGCCTTGCCCTCCCCCTCAAAATATGCTTAAATATACAATACTATGGCAGAACTGGAAAATAACAATTTGACGCCCCTGCAGTCGTTCTGGATATTCGTGGTGGAACTGCTGAAAATCGCTTTTATTTCGCTGGCGATTATTATTCCGGTGCGCTATTTTTTGATACAGCCGTTCTATGTCAAAGGGGCTTCTATGGAGCCGAGTTTTCATGACAACGAGTATCTGATTATCAACGAATTGGGCTATCGCATCGGCGAGCCCAAAAGAGGCGATATTGTGGTCTTTAAATATCCCAAAGACCCGACGCAGTATTTTATCAAGCGGGTGATTGGTTTACCTGGTGAACGCATTGTTATCAAAGATGGCGAAATCCGGGTCTATAATCCGGCGCGTCCCAATGGCGTGGTTTTGGATGAGAGCGAATATATTTTGCCCGGAATCAAAACAGCCGGCGAGACGGATATAAATTTAAACGCGGATGAATATTTTGTCATGGGAGATAATCGCAACGCCAGCATGGATTCGCGGGTTTTCGGTCCGGTGCCTGCCAAAAATATCGTAGGCAAGGCCATGTTGCGCGGTTGGCCGTTGGATAAATTGACCTATTTCAAAACGCCCTTTTATAGCTACTAAAATTTAAACACCAAGACCATGTTTCAACGCAATACCAAACCGCCAGCCAAATTAACCAATCCGGTACAGAAAAAAGGCGCGCCCAAAGTGCCGCGGCTTTTACGCGGGATGAAAGATATTCTGCCCAAAGAGCAGGATTATTGGCAATATCTCAACCAAAAAATTGAAGAGCTGACCACCATTTACGGCTTTAAAAAAATAGAGACCCCCGTTTTGGAGCAGGCCGCTTTGTTCACGCGTGGGGTGGGTGTGGATACGGAAGTGGTACAAAAACAAATGTTTAGTTTTGTGGACGAGGGCGGCGAGAAGGTCTGTTTGCGTCCGGAAAATACCGCCTCTATCGTGCGAGCTTATGTGGAGCATGGCATGTTAAATCTGCCTCAGCCGGTCAAGGTTTATTACAACGCGCCGCAATTTCGCCATGAGAAACCGCAGGCCGGTCGTTTTCGCCAATTTAATCAATTTGGTTTGGAGGTTATTGGCGACGACAATCCCGTGATTGACGCGCAAATCATTTTATTTTCTTATGTTTTTCTCAAAGAGCTGGGGATTCCGTGCTCTATTCAGATCAACAGTTTGGGTTGTCCAAATTGTCGCAAAAACTACAATAAACATTTATTGGATTTTTTCCGCGCTAAAAAAAGATTTCTCTGCGAGGATTGTCAGAAACGGCTTTTGAAAAATCCTCTGCGGATTTTGGATTGTAAAAATGAAGAGTGCCAAAAGGTTTGTGAAGATGTCCCGCAGATTATTGATTTTGTCTGCGAAGAATGCAAAGACCACTTTATTAAGGTTTTGGAATATTTGGATGAATTGGAAATTCCGTACAATTTAAATTCGCGCGTCGTGCGTGGTTTGGATTATTATACCAAGACCATTTTTGAAATTTGGCCCGAAGGTGAAAACGCGGCGGCTGGCGCGCTGGGCGGCGGCGGTCGTTATGATAATTTGGTAGAAGAATTGGGCGGACCCAAAGCCCCGGCCTGCGGTATGGCTTTTGGTTTGGAACGGCTCATTGCCATTTTACGCGCCAATGAATCCATCCCCAACAAAGTGAAAAATCCCGAGGTCTTTTTAATCCAAGTGGGCGTGCCCGCGCGCAAGGTCTGTCTGAAAATGTTTGAGACCTTTCGCAAAGAAAAAATTCGTGTGGGTGAGGCCTTTTCAAAAGGTGGTCTGCGTCCGCAATTGGAATTGGCCAACAAAATGGGCGTGAAATTGGCTTTGATTTTGGGTCAGCAAGAGATGCTAGAAGGTACAATTATTATCCGCGATATGGAAGACGGCTCACAAGAAACGGTCAACGCCGATAAAATTATAGACGAAGTCAAAAAGCGCCTGAAAACCAAGGTCAAAAAGACCAAGATGTAGGAGAAATTTCGCGCGTATTGACACTCGCGCCCGTTTGTATTAAGATAGAGCCACTTAATTATTATAACCTCAAAGAAAGGAGGAAGTTCGTGTCCACTATTGAAGTCAAGAAAAAACCTAACGAATCCGTAGAAAGCTTACTCAGACGCTTTAAACGCCGTCTGCAACGGAGCCGTATTTTGGTACGCGCCAAGGAAGATCGTTTTTTCAAAAAAGATACTACCAAGCGCAGTCAAAAGGTCTCGGCTTTGGCCAGAAACAGCAAGCGCCGCGAAATGGATTATCTGAAAAAAATCGGCAAGCTCAAAGAAGAAGAACCTAGATATTAAAATAATTTTATTATGGCCTTGTTGGAAACATTACAGGCCGACTTGAAACAAGCAATGCTAGCTCAGGATGTCAAAACCCTGGGCACTTTGCGTTTGTTGACGGCGGCCCTCAAAAATCGCGAAATTGAATTGCGTGTCAAACAACAAACCGTGGATGACGCGGAAGTGATTGCCACCTTGCAACGGGAAGTCAAAAAACGCCGCGAGTCGGCCAAGTTATACACAGATGGTGGCCGGCCAGAATTGGCGGAGCAAGAATTGGAGGAAGTTAAAATTTTGGAAAAATATTTACCGGCGCAATTATCCGAGGATGAATTGCGCGCGCTGATTGCCGAAGTCCAACAAGCTACCGGCGCTTCCGGCGCGGGCGCCTTCGGGCAGGTGATGAAAGAGACCATGGCGCGGGCGGCGGGTCGCACTGACGGCAATACTGTCAGCCGTTTGGTGAAAGAAATTTTGGGATAGATTTTACTGGACGCTTGTTAAAAGTTTTGTTAAAATAAAAGTAGGATTTTTTCAAAGACGAAACTTTTAACCATGCTTGTCAAAAATATTTTCTCGCGAAAATTCTTAATGACTTTTTTGTTGTTGGTCGGCCTTTTGGGCGCGGCCTTTTTTGTTTTTTCTATTCCGGCGCGCGCGCAAAATATTGATGTCAATCAGCCGGAGATCACCGACCCATTGGACTTAGAGCAGACCGTCAGCAATGTGATTAATTATTCCATGGGTGTTTTGGCCTTGATAGCTTTGATTTTTATTTTGTATGGCGGTTTTCTGTGGATGACGGCCGGCGGCGACCAGGAAAAAGTTAAAAAGGCCCGCAAGACCGTCATTAATGCCTGCATTGGTTTATTAATTGTTTTGTCGGCTTGGGTAATAGTGCGCCTGATTTTTGGTTTATTCGCGGGAAATAATAGAGAACGGTGCGGCGAGGGAGATACGATAGAATATTGTTATCCCAGTTGTGGAACCTGTGGTACTCTCGTCGGCTCACGCGTTTGCGCTGATGGATATTGGGGGGCCTGCTCGGTACATTGTCCTGCTGGCGGATGCGGTGATCCCGTTGTTGAAGAATTTAAAATTCGTTGGAAGACCCCCGATGATGGAGATGTTAATGTTCCGCCATGTACTTTGATTCAGATAAATTTCAACCACAGTTTGATGACAGGAGTTATTCCGAACGAAATGTTTGAATTAAGAAAATGTCTCAATACTAACTGTTCTCAATTTGATTCTCCTGTGACAGGCAATCTGCGCGTGCCCGAGGGTGAAAATATTCAGCGCCGGCTTTTGAATTTTCGCCCATCCGCTGATTTGGCGCTCAATACTAAATATCGCGCGATGGTTTCCGGCGACCTTAAAGATTCTGGTGGTAAAACCCTGCTTGGTGATGATGTCTGGTATTTCACTACCGACGACCAGACCGATAATACATCCCCGCAAGTTATCAAGACCAATCCGCTTGACGGGAAAACGGATTTCCGCTTGCTATGTTTACTCCAAATGGAATTTAATGAGGTCATGGATATGGCTACGGTGGCTGAAAATAGTAATTTAAGAATGAATCCGGATAGCACAACTTGGGGCGGCTGGGGTGGTTGGAAGGCCGAAAATGGCGCCTTTGCCAGCTGGACTCCAAAAAATGGTTACACGCCGACTACGGATTATACTGCCACGGGAAAATCCAGTACTAGATATACCTCCAGAAATGATTGGATTGCCGCGGAAGAACCAGCCGATGATGGTATGCGCGATGTTTGCGGTAACGCGCTGGCGGCTGATAAAGAGTGGAATTTTAAAACAGGGATTGAGCGTGAGTGTCGCCCGATTATTGACAGCGTGACCCCATTGTCCGGCTACCACAGTGATGAATTGCTAATTAAGGGTTTTAATTTTTCATCCGGTGGCAATGTGGTTTTTAAATCGGAAATTTATACCAGTCCCGGTACGGGCGGCCAAAAGGTCTGTTTTAATGATTGTGTAGCGGGTGGTTTTTGTTGGCCTAGCGAAAGTTGTTTTGATGTTAATGGATGGACTGACGAAGAAATAAAAGTCAAAATTCCCGCTGGCGATACGGGCGCGGTCAGGGGCCAAATCAAAGTTAGCACCGGCGACTATAATGTTTGGAGTCAGGAATCAATAGGCGTGGATAGCCCACATATCAATCGTGTTGGCGGTTTGAATGGTCGTCCACAAGGCAATGTTGGTCAGATGGTGTCTATTAGCGGTATTAATTTTAGAGACGATAGTCGTATTTATTTTATTAAAGATGGTTTGACGATGATTGAGGCCGACGCGCCACCGACTGCTTGTCGCCGTAGTTCAACTCAGTTGATTGGTATTGTGCCGGAGGATTTAGAGGGTGCTGGTTTTATCAAAATACAGGTGGTCAATGGTGCGCAGGTGGTTAATGGCGTTGCACTAACTTTAAAACAGCGCAGTAGCAACTTGAAGGATTTTACCAAAACTACCGATGAAGTAGGGCCAGGTATCTGCGCGATTACTGATAACTTGGGCGGCGTTTGTGACGATGGTAACGCCGGTGGTATGGTGGGCGATGAACGACGAGTTATTGGAGCCAGATTTGGAAATAATGCTAGCGGTGATGACCAACTGACATTTAACAACATTGAGGCCTTGGTGGCGGAGGCGGGTTGGAGCGATGAATTATTACAGACCGTTGTGCCATCAGGGGTCTTGGTGGGGACTAATATTGTGCAGGCGACTGTGGCGGGAGTGGGTAGCAATCCTTTTGATTTCAATGTGCCTTGCGGAAAATATTCTTGCGACCAGTATCCCGAAACATTTGTTTGCGAGCCCTTTGGCGCTTGTCCAAACAATATGGAATGTGATAGTACTTGTGCTTGTGTGGACTCTTTGTTAGTCAAAAAACAATGGCCGGATTGTCAGGAGGCCTGTATTAATACTGCCATTGGTGTGGAATTTAGCGAAGGTATTGATTTGACCACCATGATTCCCGCGAATTTTAAAGTGCAAAATTGTGGGGCCGACGAAACCTGTGCTAGTCCTTCAGATGTTGATGGCGATCTTTCCGGCGATGGCATTAAAATTAATTTTGACCCCGATAATAATTTGTCACGAGCTACTTATTTTCGTGTGATTTTAAGTGGTTTTAAAACTCTCGGAATCGCGCCTGAATTGCCGCGCCAATTGGGCAAAAATTTTGACAGTAATGGCGACAATACCCCCGATGCCTATAGCTGGATATTTAAAACCAAAGATAGCGCTACGGCCTGTGCGGCCACAAGTATGGAAGTGACACCCACGACAGTGACGGTCACTAAATTGGGTTCTATCGGTAGGTTTTCCGCGCGCAGTCAGTCGGCAGCCAATTGTGCTGGCGCGCCGTTGAGTAATCGCATGCTTAATTATACTTGGTCGCTAATTCCGGTTACTCCAGTGCCGCCGACAGTGGGTGAAAAGGGCGCTTGTGTTGGTGCCGTTTGTGCTGTCAAAGCTGTCGGCGAAGGTACTGCTAATGTCAAAGCCGAATTGACGGCCGCTTCTATTTTTGGTCTGGCTACCTTTATGGTTAATTTAACTCCCGAAAATATCCATTGTATCGGGTGTACCGCGGATGCCAATTGTGCAACTTATGGCTCGGAATTTGGTTGTAATCCTAATGATGGCTGTTGTTCGGTCGCGCCCAAGATGATTGGTATTCAGCCAGCCAACAACGATGTTAACGTTTGTTTGAATGTCGGAATTCAAGGAGAATTTCAAGAAGCCATCAAACGTATCAGTGACCTAAAAAATAATTTTAAACTTTATCCAGTGGATGTTGCCGGCGTCCTTGGTGTGGAAGTGCCGACGCGCTTTTCGTTGGAGAGCGGCAATAACAAAATTTTTCATCTTTTACCGACCACCTGTCAGTTATCCGCCAACCAAAAATATCTAATCGCAGTTAAAAAAGGTGTTAGTGGCTCTGGAATCGTCAGCTCTAGGGGAGTTTCTTTCAGCGATTGTGGCAGTTTGATGTCTGCGCAAACTATTGCCGGAGAAAATTGGTGCGTAGCGACTTTTACCACGGGTAATACGCAATGTGCCGTCAGCGCGCTCGGAGTTGACCCGCCGGCAAAGACCGTGGCTCGTGGCCGTGAACTTGAATATTCCGCTTATGGCTATGATAGTTTGTCAAAATCGGTTTGTGTTAAAGATTGCGCGTGGAATGATACCGCCGGCAAAGTTAGTTTCGGCGCGGCGCCAGCAGACAATGCCTGTCTAGATCAAAAACTTACTGCCAATATAGCTGGAACTACAATTATCAAGGCCAGTGTGAACGCTGGCGCTATCAGTTGTGGTACCGGTTCATTTGTTTGTGGTAATTTGAATATTACCGGTGGCGGAATAGGCGAAGAGTGTTCATCTAATGCGACGATGTGTGTTATGGATAATGACCGTTGTAGTCCGACTGACCATTGTGACACCTCTTGCCATTGTGCGGCTGGTCCATCACCGAGTGCGCCTGAAATTGATACCGTGAATGGTCCTAGAAAATGTATCAATGGCGTGGTGATAGTGACTTTTAATACGCTTGTTCAAAAAAATACCATTACGACATCCACCTTACATTTAGAAGATTCCGTTGGAAAAGTAATAACAGATGGCTTTGATTTAATTCAAGATATTGATACCAATGGAGACGGCAGAGCAGATGTTACTAGGGTTATTCTAAGTCCAGTGGGAGGTTTTCCTGGCGGTGGCACCTACGCGGTGTTTATACATAGTGACATACAGAGCATTATGGGAGTTCCGGTGTATTCTATAAGAGCATACCCTTTTAATTTAGATAACGATGCTTATTTTTGCCAGCTAGGAGGAGCTACATGGAAAGCGGCTGCGGGTAATTTCCGTCGGCGCAATGAGACACAGAACTTCGTTTTGATTCCCACTGCCGCTAACGGAGAAGAATTGTCTATGAACGGTCTGGGAACCTTGGGCTGGAAGGCAATCTTGAATCAGGCCATCAATTTAGTCACCATGACTACCAGCAGTCCGGATGAGACCCATAGTTATCCGCGCGCGGATATTTCCATCGCCGGCATTAATCTCAATGGTAAGGCGCAAGTGGTTGGTATTTTATCTGATAACCCGACAGAAGCCGCGCCAAGTTTGGTGACGGCGGTTTTGCCCATAGATGTTTTTATTTGCGAAAATCCTGGCGAGTTTATTTTTATCAGTACCGATGCCGAGGGCAATGAGGTGCGTACGGCGGTATCTGAATTCAAAAATTTTGGCGATAATAATGTCTCCACCCGGTTTTGCCAGGACTATGGTAATGCCAATGATACCTCTGATGATTTGCCAAACATTATTGTGCGCGCCGGCGATCCCATTGGCGATACTGATTTTTGGAACAATAGTCACTGGTTGATGTCAGCTGAGCCAAATTTTGAGACGGGCGCGACTTTGACTGGGGTCTTGGGCACTATGTCGTTTCAGAATCAGGACTATTTAGATCCGACTACTTGGTTTAAAAATAAATATGGCACCACGGCCAGCGGCGGCAATTTTGAAGTGGGTGGTTATCCGGCTTTAAAAGAGGGGCGTTCAATTTATGTCGGCGCGACCAATGTTTATTGTAGCGCTAGCGGCGCGCGTACGGCTCAAATATTTCCGACCGAAAACAATAATTTATGGCAAAGTTTGGCTGTTTGGTGGCAGGGTCAGTTGGGCAAATTAAAAGGTCTCCTGAAAGTCGCCTATGCGGATGTCGGTAGTACTTGCAGTTTAAATACTGCTAACGGTTTCTGCTCTGATTCTGGCAGCTGCCAGCGCTACATAGATACCAACATGCACCTGCTTTCATATAGCGAAAATTCAGATGCCAAAATGCAAAATCTTTATAATCAGCTGGTTAAAAATCTGTCGTTCAATAATAATCTGACCGCGCCAGAAGTTCAAAAACGCATGATTTATGATTTGCGCCGTCTGTATGATTTGCGTTCTATTTTGGCCAGGGTAGAGGCCTATAAGGCCAGCCACGGAACTTATCCACAGTTACCGAGTGGAAGTTATATTGTTGGTCAGTCCACCTCGGTTTGGCCGTCATGGAATACGACTTTGGCCACGGCGCTAGGCGGGACTTTGCCGATTGACCCAAAAAATAAATTAAATTGGCCGGCGAGAAATGAAGACAACACTTGTACTCCCGCGCCAACCGATTATGAGGGCTATACTAATGAGTCCGAACCCGGCATTTGTTTTCCTTCAGAGTATGCTACCGCGACTGGCTGGAGTGAAAGTTTGCGCGACTTCAAATGTCCGCCGCCGGATTCCCATTTTTATATGTATAAGGTCTTAGATAGCGGCAATGATTTTGGGCTTTATGCCAATATGGAATATTTTGATGCCGATGATTTCCATAGTCCCAGTTTGCCGGCTTCACATATTGGGTTGACGGATAGACCATGTACCGGTTCCGGCTGTACTTTGAATTTTCGCTTGAGCCATTCCGCGGTAGATATTCCATTGTCGGATTGTAACGGTACGGCCAACGGTATTTGTCCTGCGGGTTGTTCGGCCAACAACGACCCCGATTGCGTTTGCAGTGGTTCTGTAGATGGTGTTTGTATAGAGCCCCCTTGTAGTCGTTCCAATGATTATGATTGCTATTTGGATTATTTAGCCGAAGATGATGATTATTTAGATATAATTGTGGATGTTAATGTGCCGACAGTGAGTATTACTAACGCACCAGATGTTTGGACTAATATTGCCAGAAGAATAGGAGTGGGCTGTTCTTTGCCGAGCGGCGGAACCTGCAGTGGACAGGGCTTTAAAGATGTCGGCGCGGGCGCCACGGCTTGCCCGTACAATTTTTCCGAATATGCGTCTGGCGCCACTCAAGAAGTATCCGAAAATAAATATTTTTGCGCGACGGCTAAAAATGCCAATGGTTTAGCTGGGTTTACTGCTGTACCCACGCAAATCAAAGTGGACCAGATTGCTCCGCCGGTGGCTGGTAAAAATTTTAGAGTAGAGGGTAGCGACAGAACGGAAATGGATGAAAATCGTAAAGTAACTTTGTGCAGTAGTTTTAAGCCGGTTTTAAGATGGGATACCTTAGCCGACCTCGGTGGCTCGGGTTTAAAACAAATTGAGATTTGGCGCAAAAAAGATAACAGCTGGGGGACGGCGCCGCTGGCGACTTTGACTGATACTTCTGTCGTTGAATGGAGAGAAGGGGATTTGGAAGTTGGAACTTATAACTATGGTATTCATGTCAAAGATAAGGCCGATAATTGCGCGACCGAATCGGGGCCTTGCGGAGAAGATAAAAGCGATAATATTGTGACTGTGGAAATAAAAGATTGTTCCGATAAAACTTTAACTGTTATCCGAGTTGGTGGCACGAGTCGCGTCACCAGCCATCCTCCAGGAATGACATGCATCCCGGGCGGTCCTTGCACGGGGGTCTTTGGCTACAATGTTAATAGTGTCACTTTGACGGCGGTAGAGGAAAATGGGGATATTTTTAGAGGGTGGACCAATTGCCTTGCTCCTTATAACTCCAAAGTATGCACGGCCAATTTAAATAGTCGCGACACCATAGTAACTGTCAATTTTCAGCCGACTTGGACGGTGACGGCGGTGGCAAAAGTTGGCGGTGTTATTAATAACGCGGCCGGCAGTATTGACGGTGCCGGCACGGTGCTTGACCGCGGGAATGTGACTTTAACGGCCACGGCCAATCCGGGCTATATTTTTGACAAGTGGACACCAGCTTCCGACGCGACTTGTGGCTGTGTTGATTCTAACAGCGACACCTGCGTTTTGAATGGTATTGGTGGCAACCTCGGTTGCGTGGCAAATTTTATAGAAGAAAAAGAGTTTACTGTTAGAAATAACAAACAAGGATCGGTCTCTGCTAATATAACATTATCCACTGGTTCTACTGATAGGTTGGATTGTCCAGCTACTGATGCCGATGGCGTGTGCTCTCAAAGCGAATTTTATGATTCTCAAATCATGGCTGTGGCCACTCCGCTCGTGGGTTATAGATTTACTGGCTGGAGTAGTGAGCCCAATGTTTGTTCTGGTACAGGCGCTTGTAGTTTTGCATTTACCAAAGATACAGTTATTACCGCCAATTTTGAAGACGCGGTCGCGCCCAAAGTGACGAAATTTAAATTTAGCGGGACTACTTCACGCAATATTTGTTTGGAGGTTGGTAACGCTGTTCCGGCCGTTGAATATGGTTATGATGAACTTCCAGCTGGCGGCGCGGTAACGGTGGAAAATTGGCTGGATGCTAATAATGTTTGGGAAGAGGCCGATAGAAAATATCCAAATCCGACAGGTGGCGTTTATACGCCTGTTTTGGGTGGAGCTGGCTCGTATCGTCTGGGTATTCATGTCAAAGATGCCGCTGGTAATGTTGTTACCGAAGGGGGACAGCATTTTGGCGGCGTGGATAGCGACATCTGGGACTCAGGGAGAACCGCATTTTCAAATTTGGCTATCAACATGTGCGGGGACGATCAAATATGCGGGTCAAATGGTAATTGTTTAACGCGTAAAAATGTTTTTGTGACTCGCAAAAAAACAATAACCGCTTCCAGTATTAATAATAGCGGTGAGACCAATGGAGATATAAAATATGGCAACTCCCCACGGCTAACGGGAATAGCCGCCGCCGATGCCATATGTAATGATTTAGCCAGGCAGGATAATTTACCAGGCACTTATGTTGCATGGTTGTCTACCGTTGATATTAATGCCAAAGACAGAATTAATGTTAGCGGGAGTATTTTTTATCGGGCCGGTCAATCGGTTGTTATTGCCACAGCGGAAGGATTAATTAATTGTACAGATAGTTTGCATTGTTTAGTAAATCCGATAGCGAGCAGTTCTTATAAAGTATGGACGGGAACAAAGACAAATGGGCTTAAAATAGAATTTGATTGGGAGCGTTGTGATGATTGGACATCATCTTTTGCCGGTGGTGTGCTTAAAGGTAAACATGGGATAAGCAATTCTATAGAAAGTGCATGGACAATATCCGGGGATACTCTGAAATGCGATAAGCCGGCCCATCTCTACTGTTTCCAACAATAATTAAAATCAGCTATAATTTAATCTATGTTTGACGACCAAAAACAATCACAAAATAATCCTGTTCCCGCGCCCGCGCCAGAGGATATGTTTGCTCCGGTTAGTCCAGCGCCCGCGCCCAGTTCCGCGCCTTCCGCGCCTTCCGCGCCTGTCGCCCCCGCGCCCGTTTCTGTGCCTGATCCTGTTACAGTTCCCATCGCGCCCAATAATCTTCCAGCTGGCGACAATCTTACTCCAGCGCCCGTTTCTGTTGTGCCGCCTCCACCTCCGTCGTTGACTCCGATTCTTCCGGCTGGTGCGCCCGTGCCGGCCGCCGGTCCGGATATTCATACTTTAGCCAATGATAAAGTGGCTTTGCGTCCTGTTGTCAGGACTGATGGTAGCGACCCATGGTCGCAACTGAGCCAGACCGAACGCGCCGCGCTGGAATCTATTCGTCCCAACCCTTGGCGTAAAATAGTTTTAATTATCGTTTTGGTTGTGGCAATCATTGCCAGTATTTACGCGGCCTGGCGTTGGGTGCCTTGGTCAAATTTGACCGCGCGGTTTGCCCCTGCTATTTCTAACCCCCAAACTCCCGTTGCGGAGCAAAATACCGACAGCGAAAATTATTTAGAGCAAATTGTTCAGCCAAATAGCAATGCCATGCCCGTGCCGACTCCAAATGATGCTGACCGCGATGGTTTGACAGACGAAGAAGAAACCGCCGCCGGTACCAATTTAAACGAACCGGATTCTGACAATGATGACTTGTCCGATTCCGCGGAAGTTAAGGTCTATAAAACCAATCCTCTCAAAGCCGATTCGGACGATGATGGCTATAATGACGGTGCGGAGGTGCGCGCCGGTTCCGACCCATTAGACGCGCGGCCGGATGCCAAATTATTGCAAATTAATTCAGAAACCATTCAAAAGGCCGAGCCGGCCGAATAATTAAATTTTTATGTTGTTAGACCAAAATCAAAATAATTCCATAACTAGCGCTCCAGCGGTTACACCAGTGGTCGCGCCCTTGGTTATTCACACTATGCCGGATAAATATATGCCGGCCGCGTTGCAGAAAAAAACCGCCAAACCGCTGTCCGGTCTTTGGAAATGGGCGATTATTGGCATTTTATTTATCGGTTTGGTGGGTGGCGGCACTTATGCCTTTTTGAAATTTTATGTAGAGCCACAAAATAATCCCCAGCCAGCGCCCGCGCCGACCCCGACTCCAACTTCTACACCCGCGCTTAACATAACAACCTCTACTCCGCCGATTTCAGCGGGTAGTTCAACTGAGCAGAGCGTACAAGGAGAAATTACCAACTTGGGTAATTTGGTAACTGCGATTAATTTACGCTTGCCGGCGGGGGCGTTGTCTTCCACCGAGACCGCGATTTCTGTCTTTGGCCAGCTGATTGAAGGCGGTACTGATCCAACTTTTGAAATTATTGGCGGAACCTATACCTTTACTCCGGAAAATTTGGACTTATTAAAGCCGGCCACCTTGGTGATTACATATCAAGAAAATGTGGTCTTGCCGGCTGGTGAATCATATTTGCGTTTGGGTTATTTTGCCGGCGGCGCTTGGCATTCTTTTGAAAACAGCCAAGTGGATGCCACTCAAAATATTGTTAGTGTTAGTTTCAACACTTGGCCAGGCCGTATTTTTACGCTATTGATTGCCAAAGACATTATGGCGACTTTGAAACCGCAAACCCAGCTTTTGAATCAGGACAATATTACCATCGATAATAAAATCGTGCGCAGTTTGGATGGCGATAAGGATGGTTTGTCGGATGTGGAAGAAGCGTTGTATAAAAGCGACCCGCAAATTTACGATACTGACAAGGATAGCTACAATGATGGCATGGAAGTCGGTCAATTGTATAGTCCTTTGACCGGCCCCGAGACCACGCTCTTGAATGATAAATTGGCCGTGGCTTATACAAATACTGCAGGTAAATATTCTTTACAATATCCGGCGGGTTTCAAAATTTCCGGTGCCAGCAGTACGGCTGGCGACCCCGTGACTTTTATATCCCCGGATAGCACGGAGATGTTCACGGTTTCGGTACAGCCCAATCCTCAGAATATGACGGCCGCGGAATGGTATTTGAAACAAAATGCTACCGCGCCTGTTGAGGAGTTGCGCCAATTGTCAGTCAATGGGGTAGGCGCGATTTGGAGTGTCAGCGGTAAAGAAATTTATCTTAGCCGCCAACAAAAAATCTATGCCATCGCCTATAATACTACCACTAAATCCAGCGCCGATTTTGTCGCTTCTTTTGAAATGTTGATTCGCGGTTTTAAAATAATGGATTAAAATATGAGCGCGATTGAATTTTACAATGGCACGCGGCAAAAAGTTTCGGCGGGGGTTTTGGTTGAGGCGGCAGAAAAGGCCTTAAAAAAGATGCGCCAGACCAAGTCGGGTTTGGATATAATTTTGGTGGGTGAAACGCGTATCAGAACGCTTAATCGGCTGTATCGCCATCAAGACAAGGTGACGGATGTTTTGAGTTTTGAAGAGCGGGGGATGGATTGGAAAGGTATGCCTGCGGATGATAAATTTTTGGGAGATATTTTTATTTGCATAGACCGCGCCCGCAGCCAAGCCAAAAAATTCGGGCATGGTCTCAATCAAGAATTGGCGATTTTGGTCGCGCACGGGACTTTACATCTTTTGGGTTTGACACATAAACAGATGGAAGACAGGGGCTGGGGGATGGGGGAGAGGATTTAAAGAGGTCGATTTCGACCAGTTTAAATCACCCGAATTCGGGGGAATTAAAAATATTATATGACAAAAAACGAAAAAATAAAGGTTCAGGGCATTGAAATTGTCACGTTTGTGAAAAACAACGGTGATTATATTTCACTTACCGATATAGCTAGATATAAAAATGCAGAATTTCCAGCCGATGTTGTAAAAAACTGGACAAGAAGTCGTGGTACGATTGATTTTTTAGGGCTATGGGAACGATTTAATAATCCAAATTTTAAACTGGTCGAATTCGACCAGTTTAAAAGTGAGGCAGGTGCCAATTCTTTTGTTTTATCACCCCAAAAATGGATAGAGAAAACCAACGCCATTGGTTTAGTTTCAAAATCTGGTAAATATGGTGGCGGTACTTTTGCCCATAGAGATATTGCTTTTGAATTTGCTTCATGGATAAGCGCGGAATTTAAGTTGTATTTGTTTATCGAATTTCAGCGATTAAAACAAGATGAAAATAATCGCTTGAAACTCGGATGGAATTTGCAAAGAACTTTAGCCAAAATCAATTATAAAATTCATACCGATGCTATCAGTGAGAAATTAATCCCGCCAGAACTGAACAAAAATCAAATTAATGCCAAATATGCCGATGAAGCCGACCTTTTGAATGTGGCTTTATTCGGGATGACCGCGAAAATGTGGCGCAACCAAAATTTAAAGTCCAAAGGTAATATTCGCGATTACGCCTCAATTGAACAATTAGTAGTTTTATCAAACCTTGAGAGTATTAACGCAGCCCTAATTCACCAAGGATTAACCCAAGATAAGCGTATTCAGCAGCTCAACCAACTGGCTATACTTCAGATGAAGTCGCTTTTAGGTAGCAGAGAAATGAAAAAGTTAAAATAATTTTTACTAAATAACTTTAAAACTATGGAACCGCAGATACAAAAACAGCCCGTCCAGCCGGCTAAAACTTGGAATAAGCAGTTTATGAAGGTTTACTATTGGACGCTACTGGCGGTGGGGGTAATAACAATAGTTGTTGGATTAATTATGGGCAGGGATTATTGTACGGTTGCGAGTGAATATTCGTTCTCATATTGTGGCACAGATGGGATGATACCTTGGGCTAATGTAATGGCGGATAGTATAGAAAATGCGTTTTTAATGGTAGCCATGTCCTCAATCTTATTTTCAGTTGCTGCAGCAATTTTAAGAAAGTTTAAGAAGATAAGTAAACTTAACAATCCATTTTTTGTTTTAATCCCAATAATTTTGATAATTCTTTGGTTGATACGCAAAAGTATCTTGGGATAGTATTTACTAATTAATTTTAAAACTATGGAACCGCAGATGCAGAAACAACCCGTTCAGCCGGTTAAAACCTGGAATAAGCAGTTTATGAGGGTTTATTATTGGGCGCTGTTGGGCGTGGTGCTAGTGACAATGGCGATTGGATTGGTTACAAATAGAAAGGCGGAAGATTGCCCGACGAATGCCGAGCTTATGAGTGGACATGCAGTTCCGTTATATTGCGGTCCCAATGAAAAAGTTCCCTGGCAAAGCGTGGTGCGTGATAGTGTGGCAGATACAATCCTTATGATAGTTTTAATTTCGGTTCTATTAGTAATAATTGGGGCAATTTTGGAGATATTTAAAAAGGTAAACAAGCTTAGCGTCATTCCTTTTATTTTAATTCCAATGGCATTGATCGTTCTTTGGGTTATATATGTGATGACGCAAGGTTATAGATGATATTTATCAAATAATATAAAAATATGGATCCACAGATGCAAAAAATGAAAAAGAAGCCAAGTAAGGGATTTATTATCGCCATCATCGTGATAATCGTGGTGATTTTAGGTTGGGCGGGGCTGACTAGGGCGGGATTTATTCCGAATTATTGGGAAATTGATTTTTTGTGTGCAGGACAAGATGAACCAAAACCGATATTTAAGAACGACAGAGGTAAATTTGAAGAATTAATGGATATTGAAAAGCCCGTCATCTACCTCTACCCCGAGCAAAAACAAGATGTGACCGTCCAATTGGATTACCAAGGTAAACTAATCGCGGACTATCCGGCGTATGACAAGAAACTTGGCGGATGGAGTGTGACAGCATATCCCGATGGGCGTTTAGTAAGCGTGGCGGATGATAAAGAATACAGTTATCTCTTTTGGGAAGGCGAATCCAGCCGACCTATCAAATGGGACTTATCCACAGGGTTTGTCGTCAAGGGTTCACAGACCCGAGAATTTTTACAAGACAAGCTGGCGCAATTGGGCTTGACCCCCAAAGAGTACAACGAATTTATTGTCTATTGGTATCCCAAGATGAAAGACAATAGGTTTAATTTGATTCACTTCGCGGGCGAACAATATACCGCGACGGCGCCTTTGACTATCACACCCAAGCCCGATTCTATGTTGCGGGTCTTTATGGTTTTCAAGCCCTTAAACCGTGAAATAGCGATAAAACCGCAGGAAATTCAGCCCTTTGAACGCCATGGTTTCGCGGTGGTTGAGTGGGGCGGTACGGAAGTGCGGTAGCTAGTTTTTGTTTTAGTGTTTGTTGATAAAATATTTTAAGTTATCCCTGTTTGCCGAAGAAAACCTCGCACAGGGCGAGCGGGCAGGTGTCCGCCGTCAGGCGGACGAGCGAGCCCGAGCTAGAGCGGGCTGGCCACGCTGGGGCCAGCCACGCGTGTTTTCGCGGTAAACAGGGATAACAAAGGAATAATTTACCCACCTGTGAATTGCTTGCCAAACGAGTTTGGAGTATAATTTAAACAGACCCAATTTGAGACATAATTTTATCTTAAAATAGCATGAAGGACTATATTATCGCCGGCTTAGACATCGGCTCCGCCAACATCCGCGTGACAGTGGGTCAGGTGGACGCCAATGGAAAAATCAATATTATTGGCGGCGCCGAACAGCCCGCTGATGGTGTTATCAAAGGCAACATTGTCGCGATTGAAGACGCGGTGGCCAGCATTACCAAATGTTTGGAAAAAGCCGAGCGTATGGTGGGCGTGCACATTGATGATGTCCTAGTGGGGGTTTCCGGTCCGCAAATGTTGGCGCAAATCAGCAAAGGTATTGTGGCGATTTCCAAGGCCAACGGCGAAATTCAGTATAGTGATTTGGAGCGGGTCAAGGCCGTGGCCGAGAATGCCATCAGCTCTATTAACCAAGAAAATATTTATACTATCCCGCGCAGCTATTCAGTGGACAGCCAAATGGGTATCAAAGACCCGGTTGGTATGAGCGGTATGCGCTTGGAAACCGAGGCCTGGGTCATGCAAGTGCCGGCGGCGCAGATGAAAAATTTGCGCAAGACGGTTTTTCGCGTGGGTATTGAGAGCAATAATTTTGCGCCGGGAATTTTGGCGGCAGCGGAGGCAGTTTTGGATAAAAAACAAAAGGACTTGGGCGTGGTGGTTATCAATATCGGTAGCAGTACTACCGGCGTAGCAGTTTTTGAAGAAGGTGAACTATTGCTGGCCAAGGTCTTGCCGGTGGGTTCAGCGCATATTTCAAATGATATCGCGCTTTTGTTGCGCGTGCCGGTGGATTTGGCGGAAAAAATAAAATTACAATATGGCACGGCCTTGCCGGCTGAAGTTGGCGAGCACGCGGAGATAAATTTAGCCGATTTAAGCGAGACTGAGACCGATTGCGTTTCGCTGAGAAATGTGGCCGAGATTATTGAAGCGCGCGTGGAAGCGATTTTTAAACTGATAGACAAAGAGTTGCGAGCCCTGGGCAAAAGTGGTAAACTTCCCGCAGGAGCTATTTTGACTGGCAACGGCGTAAAATTGCGCGGCATGGTGGAAATTGCCAAACGCGAGTTGAAATTACCGGTCTCTATGGGTCGTCCGCACAGTGTTTTTAATATCATTGATAAACTTAACGACGAGGCCTTTACCTCTGCCATCGGTTTAGTGATGTTGGCCTTTAAAGATGGTGATTTGCCCGGCCGCGGACCGGGAGGCCATATGTTGCCGGGGCTAGTTCTTCGAGTGAAAAAATGGTTCAAATCATTAGTATCTTAATGGAGCGCTTGGAGGGGCGTGAATAATATTGATTAAAAGTATGCCTGAAATTAAACCAAACATTGAGACCTTCGCGAATATTAAAGTCGTCGGTATCGGCGGCGGCGGCGGCGCGGCGGTATCGCGCATGGTACGGTCAAATATTCGCGGCGTGGATTTTGTGGCTATCAATACTGATGCCCAGGATTTGCATCATAATCCAGCAAATAAGAAAATATATATTGGCAAGACCACTACCAAGGGTCTGGGCGCGGGCATGAATCCGGAAATGGGGCGCAAGGCCGCTGAAGAAAATTCAGATGAAATCCAAGAAGCACTCAAGGGCTCGGATATGATTTTCATCACTTGTGGTTTGGGCGGTGGCACCGGTTCCGGCGCTTCCCCAATTATCGCAGGCGCGGCGCGCGAATTGGGAGCTTTGACGGTGGCGGTGGTGACCAAGCCCTTTATTTTTGAGGGCGCGCAACGGTCGCGTATTGCCGAGCAGGCCTTACAAGAGTTGGAATCAAAAGTTGATGCTATTATCGTGGTGCCTAACGAGCGAATTTTACAAATTGTGGACCGCAAGATTCCCATCATGGAATCGTTTAAAATAGTGGACGATGTTTTGCGCCAAGGTATTCAGGGTATTGCCGAGTTAATCACTGTCAAAGGCGAGGTCAATGTGGATTTTGCCGATGTAAAAAATATAATGAAGGACTCGGGCACTGCGCTAATGGGCATCGGCATTGCTAGTGGTGAAAATCGGGCGGTAGAAGCGGCCAAGCAAGCCATTTCCAGTCCGCTTTTGGAGACATCAATTGATGGCGCCAGTGGGGTCTTATTGTGTATCACCGGCAGTCCGGATTTATCTATGCATGAAGTCAATGAAGCGGCCAAGGCCGTCACACAATCGGCTGACCGCGACGCACGCGTGATTTTTGGTGTGGTGATTGACCCCGACTTAAAAGACGAAGTTAGAATTACCGTAATCGCTACCGGTTTTGATCAATCCAAAAAGTTTACCAGCATTGACCGCGAAAAAGAAATTTTTCAACCGCAACGCAAATCGCACTTTTTTGAGCAAGTAAAAAACGAAGAAATTCGCGATGAAGATATTAAAATAGAGACCAAAGAAGTTGAGAACTTAGATATTGATGATGAAGAGGAAATGGATATACCTTCTTTCATCAAGAAAAAAATGATGTAGTTTCTCGCGTGGTTTCTTTGTCTCCGTCCTTGGATCCTGTTTAATAAAAAAAGACATTTGGCAAGCAAAGCGTCTTATTTTTTCACTAAAAAAGCCATTTAATTGACTATTTAAGCAGCTAAAATAGTTTATCATGCTCAACAAATCCGCCGTCACTGTGGACTTCCCGGTCACTAAAATTCGCAAGCGCAACGGTTATCTGGCCAATTTTAATGCACAAAAAATTATCAGCGCGCTTTATAAGGCCTTTGTGGCTGGCGGTCAAGACGATTTAAAAGAAGCGACTAAGGTAGGGCAGTTGGTGATGGAAAAATTGCGCGTTAAATTTGTCGACCAGGTGCCGGGGGTGGAAGATATTCAGGATTTAGTGGAAGAGGCCTTATTGGAGGGCGGCTATGTGGAAGTCGGGCGCAGTTTTATCGCTTATCGTCAACAGCATGCCCAGTTGCGTGAGGTGGGACATTTGATCAATTCCAACGATTTGATGGAGGGTTATCTGGGGCAAGTGGATTGGATGGTGCGCGAGAATAGCAATATGGCCTTTTCTTTACAGGGTTTGCATGTCTATATCAGCTCGGGCATTACTTCGCGTTATTGGTTAAATAAAATTTATACGCCGGAAATATCCGACGCGCACAGCAAGGGTGATTTGCATTTACATGATTTGGGTATATTGGCGGCCTATTGTTGCGGTTGGAATTTGCGGGACTTACTGACAATCGGCTTTGGCGGGGTTTCGGGAAAAATCAGCTGTTGCCCTCCGCGGCACCTTACCACGGCCTTGGGACAATTGGTGAATTTTCTTTTTACTTTACAAATGGAGTCCGCCGGCGCGCAGGCCGTGTCAAACTTTGATACTTATTTGGCGCCTTATGTACGCAAAGATAATTTGAGTTATAAACAAGTCAAACAGGCCATCCAGGGTTTTATTTTTAATCTCAATGTGCCGACCAGGGTGGGCTTTCAAACCCCGTTCACTAATATCACGCTGGATTTAATCCCGCCGCGCGATATGGCTAACGAGTCAGCCATGATTGGTACTGAGCCACAGGATTTTACTTATGGTGACTTGCAAGAAGAAATGAATTTAATCAATGAGGCCTTTACGGAAGTCATGTCAACTGGCGATAGTGATGGGCGGGTGTTTACCTTTCCCATTCCGACCTACAATATCACCAAGGATTTTGATTGGGATAATCCGCGTTGGAATTCGTTGTGGAAAATGACCGCCAAATTTGGCATTCCATATTTTTCAAACTTCATCAACTCAGATATGGACCCCTCCGACGCAAGGAGTATGTGCCTTTCGCCCAAGGAAGAGGTTATTATCCGCAATAGTAAAAAAATTAAAAGATTCAATTTGGGGCAATTAGTTGAAGAATATAAGGTCTCTGATTTTGATGCCGAGGGCTGGGCTGAATGTAAAATGGAAAAAAATTTGCAAATGCTTTCTCTAAATTTTGAGACGGGCAAGACCGAATGGGCTAATGTGGTCAGATTTTTGAAAGTTAAAGATGATAAATTAATAAAAATTACCGCTGAAGATGGTAAAAAGATTGAGGTCTCAGCCAAACATCTTATTCCCGTGCTAACTCCCTTCGGTTTGATTAATAAATTTGCCCAAGATATCAAAGAGGGTGATTATTTGCTTAATTTGCGGAGGGCTAGAAAATCACTAAATCAGCATGAACAAAAAGTCGGAATTTTTAATTTAAATAGGGACTTAGCTAAAATCTTAGGTTATTTTACGGCTGATGGGAATTATCTTTTTGAGAATCGTAAAAATATGAAGACCTTCGGCCGGCCGCGGGGTTTACAATTTACCTTCAATGCCGCGACCAAAGAAAATTTGCAAGAAATTAAGGATTTAATTGCCAAGGTTTTTCAAACCGAGGTTAAAGAGAAAAAAGACCCGCGCTATAATTCCTACTATTTGTATGTCTATAATACTTTGATAGCGAGGGAATTATTTGATGCCGGATTTAAAAAATATGGTCGTTTGCCTAATGTGCTTTTTAATTCGCCAATCGGGGTGATAAAGAGCTTTTTGGACTATCATTTCAAGGGCGATGGTTATAAAGAGAGAAAGGAAATTCATATCAACGATAAGGAATTGGCCCATGATTTGGTAATGCTTTATTCTTTGGCGGGTCTACCCGTAACATATAGAGAAAGAAAGAGCAGTCAGGTAATTTATTTACAGCACAAAAAATCAAAAACCAGAACGGATGGGATTTTGAGTAGCCCTTTGCTTTTTGAAAGAGTCCCTGGCTTTTTGGCTAAATCAACTTATGCGGTGCCGGGCTTGAATAAATCGCGTATGGTGGGTTATGACGCCTTAAAAAAATACCAAGCCCATACTTCTGCTAGTCGAGATATTCAAAACAGCGATTATTATATTACTAGAGTAAAAAATATAGAAAAGCAATCTTTTGACGAGCCGCAAACATTTTTTGATGTGGAATTAGACAAAAATCACCTGTTTGTACATTCGCTGGGCACCATTACTCACAACTGTTGCCGGCTTCGTTTGGACAACCGCGAATTGCGGCATCGTGGCGGGGGACTTTTTGGCGCCAATCCTTTGACTGGCTCTATCGGAGTGGTCTCTATCAATATGCCGCGCATTGGCTATCTTTCTGATACCAAGGAAGATTTTTTCAAGCGACTGGGGCATCTGATGGACTTGTCGCGGGATAGTTTGGAAATCAAGCGTAAGGTTATAGAACGGTTCACCGAAGCGGGGCTGTATCCATACTCACGAATTTATCTGGAGGGTATGAAGCAGCGCTTTGGCCAGTATTGGAAAAATCATTTTAATACCATTGGTCTGATCGGCATGAACGAGGCCTTGTTGAATTTTATGGATAAAGATATCGCTTCATCGGAAGGGCATGCCTTTGCATTAGAGGTCTTGGATTTTATGCGTGACAAATTGACGATTTATCAAAAAGAAACCGGTAATTTATATAATTTGGAAGCCACCCCAGGAGAAGGTCTTTCGCCGCGGTTGGCGCGCTTGGACAAACAAAAATATCCGCAAATTATCGTGGCGAACGAACAGGCGTATTTGCTAGGCAATAGTCCATTTTATTCAAATTCGTCGCAACTGCCAGTGGACTATACCGATGACTTATTCGCCGCGTTGGAAATGCAAGACGAATTACAGACCAAATACACCGGCGGCACGGTTTTCCACGGCTTTTTGGGCGAGGCCATTGATGATATTGAGGCCACTAAAAATTTGGTGCGTAAAATCGCGGAAAATTTCAAAATGCCATATTATACGCTGACCCCGACTTTCAGTATTTGCCCCGAGCATGGCTATCTCAAAGGCAAACAGCCGATTTGCCCACATTGTCAAAAAGAAACCGAGGTCTATTCGCGGGTGGTGGGTTATCTGCGGCCGATTAAACAATGGAACGATAGCAAACAGGCCGAATTTGAAGTGCGCAAGGTCTATAAATTATAAACTCGTTAATTGTATTAATATGTTGTCAGCCGGCTTGCAGAAATTAACTTTAGTTGATTATCCCGGCTTGCTGGCGGCGGCCATTTTTCTACTCGGCTGTAATTTTCGCTGTCCGTTTTGTCACAATCCGCAACTGGTCAATGGTCTATCTGAGGATTTATTGCCGTGGCAAGAAATTATGGAATTTTTAAAGTCGCGGCGCAAATATCTGGATGGCGTGGTTTTGAGCGGCGGCGAGCCATTATTACAACTACAAATTTTGGACTTATTGCGAGAAATTAAAGCGTTGGGTTTTAAAATTAAGCTAGATACCAACGGCTCAAATTTTGCAGGCCTCAAGTCCGCGCTGGAAGAAGGCCTAGTGGATTATGTCGCCATGGATATTAAGGCACCGCTGGAAGCCGAAAATTATTGTTTCGCGAGCGGTTTGGAAAATCCGGAATTATTTGAAACGGTCAAAAAGTCGGCGGAGTATCTGTTACATCAGAGCGAAGGCAAAACATGGGATTATGAATTTCGCACCACGGTGGTGCCGGGGATTTTGACGCTGGATGACTTGGAAATTATCGCCGCGCAATTGCATGGCGCGAAACGGTATTTTTTGCAACAATTTGATAACAGCCATCCGATGCTGGACCCCAAGATGGCAGAAATCGCGCCCTATTCGTCGCGCGAGCTTTTGGTGGCCGCGCAGAAAATCAGCCCGCATTTTGGCGAGTGCAAAGTAAGGAATATTTAGGGCATCTGTTTGCCTTTTTTCCATTATCGGGCTATGCTTTAAGTATAAGCATTACTTTAAAACTATGCCAATCACTAATTTAGAGCCCAAAACCGACAAAGAGCGCCTCAAACATTTTGAGATGACCGAGGAAATTTATCGTTTGGTCAAAAAACATGACCAGTGGTTTCGTATGCAAAAGGCCTGGGTACTGGCCAAGGTCTTGATAATTATTGCTATCATTGTTTCCGCATGGATTTATCTGCCGCCATTGTTTAAACAAGCCGTAGAGGCCTACCAAGAGTTTGATATTATGAAATTATTACCGGGCGGGGCATCATCTACCTTGAAGCGCTAGAATTTTATGTCGGAATTAGTTAACAAATATGAAAATACTGATTATAGGAGCTAGTAGTTATGTCGGTGCACGAATCTATACTGATTTGAAGGATAAATTTAGTGTGGTTGGAACTTATTATACCAATAAACTTTTTCCAGAGCTTGAAATGCTTGATATTAGAAGTAAGGTTGATGTAGAAAATTTTGTTAAGAATATTAAACCAGATATTATTATTCATATTGCCGCCAACGCTAGTGACACTTGGTGTGAGCAAAACCCCGGTCAGGCACTGGCAATCAATCAAGACGGTACAAAAAATATTGTTGATGCCGCGAATAATATTCATGCCAAAGTTATTTTTATTTCATCTTTGTTAATAATCAACGCCGAAAGTATTTATGGTCGAACAAAAATTGAAGGAGAAAACTTTGTTAAAAGGACTACAGAGGGATATATAATACTAAGACCCTCATTAATTATTGGATTTAGCCCCAATACTACAAATGACAGACCTTTTAATCGTCTTTTGAAAAATATTGCTGAAAAAACTCCAGCCATTTATGATACTTCGTGGAAATTTCAACCAACTTGGTTAAAACATATTTCTGAAATTATTGAAACCGTTATTGAAAAGAATATATTGAATGAGATAATACCAATTTGTGTTCCTGAAATTAAAACAAAATATGAAATTGCAAAAGATATTTTAACTAATTTCAATATTAATGTCATACCGAATGATAAGAAAGATTCGACACCAGATCTTTTGGATGATTTAAATAAGCTCAAAGAGTTGAAGTTGCCGGTTTATACTTATAGCCAAATGATTGCAGGTATTCAGGAAGAAATACAAAATTATCTAAATACGAAGTAGTTATTTTATGTCGGAATTAATCAACGAAATACAAAATTTGCAACAAAAAATCGCCAGCACGCGCGAGTTTTTGGATTTAGATAAAAAGGCCGTACGGCTCAAAGAGTTGGAATACGCGATGTCGCAACCGGATTTTTGGCAAGACCAAAAAGGAGCCGCCATTTTATCCAAAGAGGCGGCCATGCTCAAAGAAGAAATCCAGCTCTGGGATGAAATGGGGGATATGGCCGATGATTTAGTTGAGGTCTCAAAATTAGATCACGCCGACCAGAGTGTTAATATGACCGTTGAGTTGGAAAAGGGTCTGGGAGATTTGCGCGCGCGTTTTGACAAAGCCGAATTCAAAGTCCTAATGAGCGGCGAATACGACCGCGAAAATGTTTTGCTGTCTATTTATGCCGGCGCGGGCGGCGATGACGCGCAAGATTGGACGCGCATGCTTTTGGAAATGTATCTCAAATACTGCGAAAAGATGGGTTTTAAAGCGGATATTATTGACAGCTCGCCGGGCGGCACTGTGGGCTATAAAAGTGTCGGTCTGACGATTGCCGGCGCGCATGCCTATGGTTATTTAAAGTCCGAGGATGGCGTGCATCGTTTGGTGCGCATCTCGCCCTTTGATGCCGAAAAAATGCGCCATACTTCTTTCGCGATGGTGCAAGTCATCCCGCAAATAGAAAGTGCGGAGCTGGAAGATATTGTCTTTGATGACAAAGACCTGCGCGTGGATACTTATTGCTCCAGCGGTCCCGGCGGCCAGTCGGTCAACACTACTTATTCGGCGGTGCGCATCGTGCATATTCCAACTGGCATTACCGCCACCTGTCAAAATAGCCGCTCGCAATTACAAAACAAAGAAACCGCGTTGAAAATTTTGAAATCCAAATATCTTTTGTTCCAGCATGCCCAGCAAGAGGAAGAGCAAGCCAAGTTGCGTGGCGAGTTCAAAGAGGCCGCTTGGGGCAATCAGATTCGTTCATATGTCTTACATCCCTATCAGCTAGTCAAAGACCATCGCACCGATTTTGAAACCAGTGAAATAAATAAGGTTTTAGAAGGTGAAATAGATGGATTCGTGGAGGCGTATCTCAAAAATTCAGCCAAGGATTAATTTACATATACAACCCGAAAAAGTGCTGCTCTTTCAGGTTTTTTTGTTGGCACTGATGGTCGGGGTAGGTCTGCATGCCTGGGGCTCGCTGAATTTCTTTTGGATGTGTGGACTGACGGCGGCGATGTTGGTGAGTTTTTTGTTGTCTTTCAAATATAGGCGCTTGGCGGTGCTGGGATTTTTATTTTTGGGACTGCTTTTGGGCTGGTGGCGTTTTGAATTGGGCATTAGACCGCTGACCGCGCAAAAAATCGCTTTTTACAATAATCAAGCGGCTGTACTTTGGCGCGGCGAGATAGCTAGCGAGCCCGACCAGCGCCTGACGCATACCAAATTGACCGTCAAAGCGCGGCAAATTTTTCTGGAGGGTGAATGGCGCGCTATCGGTGGGCAGGTCTTGGTGATGACCGGACTTTATCCACACTATAATTATGGCGATAATCTGGAATTCAAATGCCAGCTCAAGACCGCTGAACCGATTGATAATTTTGATTATCAGGCCTATCTCAGTCGTTATGGAATTAATAGTTTGTGCGTTTATCCCAAGGCCGCCAGCCGCGGATTTAATAGCGGTCAAAAATGGTATAACGCGATTTTGAAATTTAAAGCCAAAGCCGTGGCGGTCATCGTTCGTAATTTGCCTGAGCCGCAAGCGGGGATTTTGACAGCGACTTTACTGGGCACCAAACAAAGCATTCCCGCCGAGTGGAATACGGTTTTTCAGCGCACCGGCACGACGCATGTGATTGCCATTTCCGGCTCGCATATTACCGTGATTGTGGCGATTATTATGGCTATCCTCCTAGCGGCCGGTCTGTCCCGCCATCAGGCCTTTTATGTCGCGCTGGCGGCGCTGGCATTGTTTATAATTTTAATCGGCGCGCCGGCCGCGGCGGTACGCGCCGGACTGATGGGCTTTTTCGTTTTGTGGGCGTTGAAATTGGGGCGACTGCAACAATCCGGTCCGGGCTTGATTCTGGTGGCGATTATTATGCTTTTGTTAAACCCGCAGATATTGCGCGCGGATGCCGGTTTTCAGCTATCCTGTTTGGCGGTGGCCGGTTTGATTTGGTTGCGGCCTTTACTCCTGCCGCTTTTCCAATGGGTGCCCGAGACCTTGGCTTTGCGCGAATCGCTAACCATGACTTTGGCGGCGCAAATCAGTACTTGGCCGCTCTTGGCTTTTGGTCTGGGCAAAGTGTCTATCGTGGGCCTGCTGGCCAATCTAGTGATCGTGCCGGCGGCGGCTTGGATTCTCATCACCGGACTGGCGGGGTTGACGCTGGCCTTGGCCTTACCTTTTTTGGCGGGCATGGCCTTTTGGCCGGCTTGGTTGGGACTGACCTACCTCATGAAAAGCGCGGCCTTCTTTTCTGCCTGGCCGGGCGGCTATTTTGAAACTCCCGGCGGACAAAATCTTTGGTTGGGCGTGAGCTATTTAATCCTAACTGTTATAATTAGTACTATCTATTATCTTATCAAACGACGGCATGCCATCAATAACCAAAAAACAATTTAAAGGTATTTTGACGGTCGTGGCTGTCTTACTGATTCTGGCCACCAGCGTGGGCGCGCATCAGCGCGATGGCAGCAAATTGGAAACGGTCTTTTTGGATGTGGGGCAGGGTGACGCGATTTTAATCAAAACCGGCGACGGGCAAAATATCTTAGTTGACGGCGGACCCAATCAGTCGGTAATTTATGGCTTGGGCAGGCATTTGGCTTTTTATGAACGCACGCTGGACCTGGTGATTTTGACCCATCCCGATGCTGACCATGTGGTGGGCTTGATAGATGTTTTAAAGCGTTATCGTGTCAAAAAAGTTCTTTTGACGGTCGCGCGTACGCAAGCGCCGGAATTTCCGGTCTGGCAACAAACGCTGGCCGCCGAAGGCGCGGAGGTAATTTTGGCGAGCGCGGGGCAGGTTTTTAGTTTTGGCGGGGAGGCAGAACAGGCGGGTAATCAGACGAGTACGGGGGGCGCGCTGACGAGCGAGCAGGCAGCTGCGAGCGATGAACAGGTGCCGCAAACCAAAATCACCATATTGTATCCATTTAAAGAAACGGATATCGTGGGGCTGCCGGTCAATGATACTTCTATTGTAGCGCGGCTGGATCACGGCGAAAATTCATGGTTACTGACAGGCGATCTGCCAACAGATATAGAAGAAGAAATGTTGGCGCGCGAGCATAGTTTGTTGGATACGGACATTTTGAAAGTCGGCCATCATGGCAGTAAATATTCCAGCTCGGCGCCATTTTTACAGGCGGTCACGCCGGAGATGGCGGTTATTTCGGTGGGTGTGGATAACCGTTTTGGCCATCCGGCATACGCCGCGCTGGAGCGCCTGCGTCAGTCCGGCGCCGAAATTTGGCGCACCGACCAGGAGGGGGATATTTGTCTGGTGAGCGATGGGGAGAAGGTGGCGGAGTGCCCTTGAAATCCTCCCGCATTTCCGCTAGTATAAGAATATACTAATTTAAGAACACCGCCGTATGAAGTACGAACAGGAATTCCCTCTGGCTGTCACCAAAGTCGCCGGTTTAAGCCGGCAATTTGATTTATCCAAACCGGAAGAGCGCCACGATTATTATGAGGCCAAGGCGGGGACTGAAATGGAAAAATTACGCGCTTATTTTGACCGTGGCGGCACTTTTGTTGCCTATCTTTTGGGCAAAAAGAACTCCGGCAAAGGCACTTATACCAAAATGCTGGTAGGACTTTTTGGCGAGGATAAAATCGGGCATATTTCAGTGGGTGATGTTATCAGAGACACGCATTTAGAGATTGAAGATGAGACCAAAAAAGCCGCGCTGATTGATTATCTGACCAAAAATTATCGTGGCTATATTTCCATAGAGGAGGGTTTGAATGCCTTATTGAATCGCGACCCCAAGACCCTCTTGCCGGATGAATTTACTATGGCCTTGATTAAAAGAGAGATAGATAAAATCGGACGCAAGACCATTTTGATTGACGGCTTTCCGCGCAATTTAGACCAGGTCTCTTACGCGTTATTTTTCAAACAGCTGATTGATTATCGCGACGACCCGGATATTTTTGTGGCTATTGATGTCCCCGAGGCCGTTATTGATGAAAGAATGAAAACCCGCGCCGTTTGCCCGCTTTGTCATACGCCGCGCAGTTTTAAATTATTGACCACCAGTAATATCGGTTACGATGAAGAGACCAAGGAATTTTATTTGAAATGCGACAATCCCGCTTGCCAACACGCGCGCCTGGTGCCCAAAGAAGGCGACCATTTGGGTCTTGAATCCATTCGGGAGCGTTTGGATTTGGACGGGCGCTTAGTTGAAAAAATCTTTTCCCTACATGGGGTCTCGAAGATACTCTTGCGCAATGCCATTCCCGTCTCACTAGCCGCGGAATATGTGGACGATTATGAAATTACGCCCGAATATTATTATGAATATGACGCGGCCACTAAAAAAGTTACTACACTAGAAAAACCCTTTATGGTCAAAGATGACGAGGGTGTGGATGTCTATACGCTTTTAGCGCCACCGGTGGGGGTTTCGTTTTTGAAACAGTTGGTCAAAACATTAGGGTTATAAATAAGGCCGTTATATTAAATAAGCCGTCCGATTTTTGAACAAGGGCGGCTTATTTTTTTCTCTGCCGTAATTTTTGTGCTATAATTAAATTATCTAAATTTAGACAATTATTTTTATGGCAAATTCAAAACCCAAAGCGTGGATTGTCACCGTGGATATGGGCTACGGCCACCAGCGCGCGGCTTATCCTCTGCGCCATTTGGCGTATCATGGCATTATCAACGCTAACCGCTATCCCTTTATGCCCGCCAAGGACAAGCGCATTTGGCAGCAACAGCGTGAATTTTACGAGGCGGTCTCCAAATTTAAAAATTTTCCCGTCATTGGCGAACTGGTCTGGAAAATTTTTGATTATTTTCAAAAAATTCCCAAATTTTATCCGCGACGCGATTTATCCGACCCAACTTTGCAATTGAAAGGCACTATTAATTTGATCAAAAATGGCTGGGGTAAACATTTGATTGAAAAAATATCCACCAATAAAAAAATCCCTCTGATTACTCCCTTTTTCATTCCGGCGGTGATGGCCGAAATGCATGGTTTTCCGGGCGAGATTTATTGTTTGCTCTGTGATGCCGATGTCAGCCGTTCCTGGGCCGCGGCCATAGAGCCCAAGACCAGTCGTATCAAATATCTGGCGCCCTGCCAGCGGGTTTTTGATCGTCTGAAACTTTATGGCGTGCCGGAAGAGCGCATCTTTTTGACGGGCTTCCCTTTGCCGCAAGAAAATTTGGGCAGTTCCGATTTCGGCACCGCCAAGCTGGACTTGCGCCATCGTTTGGTTAATCTGGACCCCAACCGCAAATTTATTAGCAACTTTAAAGACACGCTGGAGGCGACTCTGAATATGCGCAGTTTTCCCAAGACCACCAATCATCCGTTGACCATTTCATTCGCGGTGGGTGGTGCGGCGGCGCAAAAGGACTTGGGCGTGAAAATCATCCAAGGGCTGAAAGCGCATATCAAACGCAAAAAGATTCGTGTTTTCTTGATTGCCGGTGTGCATCGCCAGGTCAAACAGTATTTTGAGCAAAAAATTGTCGCCTTGGGTTTAAAGAAAAATCTTGGCCAGGAAATTCGTATTTTGTATGAACCGGACAAACAAATGTATATCAAAAAATTCAATCAATGGTTGCGCCAGACAGATATTTTGTGGACCAAGCCCTCGGAATTGAGTTTTTATTGCGCGCTGGGTTTGCCGATTATCATTGCCGACCCCATCGGCTCACAGGAGGAATTTAATCAAAACTTTTTGGTGGATATTGGCGCGGGTATTGTGCAAGACGATATTCGTTATGTGGACGAGTGGCTTTTTGACTGGCTGAAAAATGGCCGCTTGGCCGAGGCCGCCGCTAAGGGTTTTCTGGAAGCGCCGAAAATGGGTGTCTATAATATTGAAAAAGTCATCTCCAAACATTTGGCTGAGATGAAAAAAATTAAAACCATAACAACATACTAATATGTGGTTAATTGTCGGGGTTGCCGCTTTCTTTTTTCTGGCCATCGCCTCGGTGAGCGACAAATTTATTTTGAGCAAATCAAAAATCGTGCCGGTCTCGTACGCTTTCTATGTGGCCGCGCTTGGCGGTATCGTCAGTAGTGTTTTGCTTTTGTTTAACTCGGGTTTCAAAGTGCCGGTGGGGGCGGAATTATGGTGGGCTTTAATTGGCGCCGGCGGGGGATTTTATTTGGCGATTTATTTTATGTATTTGGCGGTGCGGCGCTATGAAATATCCAAAGTTAATCCGCTGATTGTCAGTTTGACGCCTTTGGCGGTCTTGGTTTTTTCATTGTTGCTGGGTTTGGGCAATGTCGGCCTGATGCCAATGTTGGGCGCTGGTTTGTTGATATTGGGCAGTTATTGTTTGTCGCAGGTGGGCGTGCAAAGGAATCAGCTGGACGATGCCAAGGCCTGGTTGCCGATTATCGCTTCAGTGGTGATGTTTGCGCTATCTAATTCTATGAGTAAGGTGGTATATAATCAATTGGACTTTATCAATGCCTTTGTGTGGATAAGATGGGTCTCGGTGATAGCGGCGGTGGTCGGCACTACGGTCTTGGGTGGTTGGGGTGAGGTAATTTATCAGCGCTCATCGCAACCGAGCGAATGGACAAAAATTTATCATAAAGTGGCTTCCACTGCCCGACACTATACCGCGCGGCTGGTCTCGCCGTTGTTTGACCTGAACGCGCATTTCAGACAAGCGTCACGGCGCCAATGGCTGGTGTTGCTTATCGGGCAATCGGCGGGCGCGCTGGGCACGATTTTGTCGCAATATGCTATCAAATTAGGCAATGTCTTTTTAGTGACGGCTTTAAACGGTCTGCAATTTTTCTTTATCATTTTGATAATGTATTTTTTAACGCGCTTTTTTCCGCGCCTGCTCAAAGAAGATGTCCATCGGCAATTTATGGGTAAAAAAATTCTCTGGAGCGCGGTCTTGGTCTTGGGGATGGTCTTAATTATTTGGCAATAATGAAATATAATCGCTGGCAAATTTGGCAGAAGCGGCACTCCTGGTGGCAGAAATATCGCTGGGAGTTTTTATTGGTGGTTTTAGTGGCTGCCAGCTTGGTCTGGTTTTTTAATGTGGACTTTGGCAAAAATCAGCCGCCGGAGTGGGGTTTAAATTTCAGTCAAAAATACGCCGCCTGGCTCAACAATGGCGATTGGCAGACGGTCTATACACAAATTTTAACCGACTTAAAGCCCGAGAAAATGCGTTTGATGGCCTATTGGGATGTGGTAGAAAAAAAGCCCGGCCAATTTGATTTCGCGGATTTAGATTGGCAAATTGAACAGGCCAGTCAAAATAAAGTACAAATTTTGTTGGCGATTGGTTATCGTGTGCCACGCTGGCCGGAATGCCATATGCCGGAATGGGCGCAAAAAATGTCCACGCCCGAACAGCAGACCTTAACATTAGAACTTTTGCAAGCTATTGTAGAACGCTACAAAAATAATCCGCAAATTATCGCGTGGCAAGTGGAAAATGAACCATTTTTTATGCAAAGTTTTGGTCTCTGTCCGCCTGTGGATAAGGAGTTTTATAAAAAAGAAGTGGCCTTTGTGCGCTCGTTGGACGAGCGGCCGATTTATGGCACGGAAAGCGGGGAACTGTCCACTTGGCTGGGGACGGCGGGAACGGCGGACTATATTGGCACCAGCGTTTATCGCGTCACATGGAATAAATATTTTGACTATTTCACCTATCCTATCCCGCCCGGCTATTATTATCTCAAAACCCAGCTGATCAAGGCCGTTACTCCCGTCAAAGGGATAGTGGTCAGTGAGATGCAGATGGAGCCATGGTTGCCGGGCACTTCGGTCTGGGATACGCCAATTGAAGAGCAATTGGAAGTTATGGGGCTGGAGCAATTTGAGAAAAATATTAAGTACGCGCAAAAAATCGGTTTGCCGCCAGTGTATTTGTGGGGCGCGGAGTGGTGGTTTTGGCTCAAGCAACAAGGTCATCCAGAAATTTGGGAGGCGGCTAGGGAGCTGGAAAGGTAGGGTTTAATAAAAAACAATGGATTTTTCTCAATATCACTGTTTGAAAGAAAATACTTCAAATTTTTACAATCAGCGTGAATGCGTTCGTTGCCCCGCCTTAAATAATGATAAGGTTCATTTTAATTCTGAGGGTTTTAATCATTTAATATACAAGGGCGATAGAAGCGAAAGAGATAAGGGGGTTCAGATGATGAAATTTAAATTATTTCCATCCGCTTTGAAAATTATTGGTCTTTCTACAACCTATCAAGAATATGATGAAGAAATTAAAAATATCAGAAAAAAGAAATATAAAAAAATTATTTTTGAATCAGGCGCGGTTAAATATTGGGGCTTGGTGGCGATTATCAACAATACAAGGGTAAAAGCAGTCGTGAGACAAATTGGCGATGGTCAAAAACATTTTTGGAGTGTTATTCCAGCTTGGAAAAAATGTCATTACCGCGAAATAAAATTTATTTCCAATGCTTTTGGCGACATGGAAGATGAATAAATTAAAAACACCGCTGAATAAGCGATGTTCTTAACTGTACCTGTCTTCGGCTTATGATTTAGCCGAATAGGGCTGACGCCCCGCAAGTACATTATTATAATAGCAAATCCATGAGTATCCAGTCAAGTGGATAAATTTTAGGGGGTTGCTTTAACTCGTCAAAATGCTAGAATAACCCAAGATAGACGGGGCGTGGCTCAGCTGGTCTAGAGTGCCGGGCTGGGGGTCCGGAGACCGCGGGTTCGAATCCCGCCGCCCCGACCAAGATAGTTTTAATAATCTTATGGCAGCGAAAGATTTTTCGTTAAAAAATATTTCCGTCAATCTCGCGGTGTATGGCATTGCGCACGGAGTGGTGGACGCGGTTTGCGCGGGCGTGATTTTTACAATTTTGAAAGATAAAATTGTCGGGGTTCAAGAGTTTTTTTATCTGGTTGTTTTATATAATGTCTTGGCCTTTGGATCGCAGGCGGTTTTTGGTTTGGTGGTGGATTATTTTAAAGCCCCGCGCGCGGCGGTTTGGCTGGGTTGTATTTTGGCTGGAATTTCCGCACTGATATTTTTACCTTTTCCGGCATTGGCAATTATTTTGGCGGGAGTTGGCAACGCGTTATTTCATATCGGAGGCGGGAGTATAAGTTTAAATTTAATACCTCAAAAAGCGACAGCGCCGGGAATTTTTGTGGCACCGGGGGCCTTGGGGCTTTTGCTTGGTACTGTTTTAGGGAAAACCGGACAATTTGTCGCCTGGCCGTTTATTATCGCACTGGTGGTGTTGGGAATTTTGATGGCGCTAGTTAAAAAGCCGGAGATGAATTACGCGCGCGAAAAAAGCGCGGACAACAAAATTAATTATTTTAAGACGATTTTAATCTTGGTATTTTTATCAGTGGCTATCAGGTCGCTGGTGGGCTTTGTGGTGGTTTTTCCGTGGAAAGTGGATATAAATTTACTGATAATTTTGACTGTAGCAGTGGTGTTGGGTAAAGGTCTAGGTGGGATTTTGGCGGACAAATTCGGTTGGATTAAAGTCGCGGTTGGTGCGCTGATTTTATCAATACCATTTTTGGCTTTTGGGCAAAATATTTACTATCTGGCAATAATCGGTATGTTTTTATTCAATATGACCATGCCCGTAACTATGGTGGCGCTGGCTAATATATTCCCAGGACGGCCGGCCTTTGCTTTCGGGCTGACTTGTTTAGCGCTGATTTTGGGCGCATTCCCAGTTTTTACGGGCTTAAAGTCGTTGTTCGGCGGTCCGTTTATGCTGATAGCGATTATTTTAATTTCGGCGGCTATTTTGTATAGCGGTTTGCAACTGCTGTTAAATAATGGGGCGTTCGGTTATAATAAAAAGGTAGATAAATTAAATTAAAATATTATGACAAAAACAATGAAGTTTTATTTGCTGGTATTGAGTTTATTTTGCGCGGCCACGATTTTTGCGAGTACCACGCGGGCGGATGTGATGATTGAACCAGAATGTCTGCCAGGCCAAAATCCAGAGACATCTTATTGTACGCCGATAAATAATAATCGCAACAACAATCAAAACCAATCTGGACCAGAAAAGGATATTTTTGCCGACCAGATTAAATATATTGGCGTTGGGGTTTTGGCTGTAGTGGCCATTTCAATTGCGGTTTTAATAAAAATAAAACAAAAAAATGTTAAGTAATCTTTTAACTGCCCTGTTGCTGACTATAGTTATAGAAGTTTTCTTTGCGTTAATATTCGGTTTTAGAGACAAATACGCGATTTTGAGCGTAGTTTTTATCAATTTTATCACCAATCTATTACTAAATTATTTATTATTAGCGGGCGGATACTTTTTTGATATCTATTTAAATTTTACATCGTTTTTGCTTTTGGAAATATTGATTATTCTCTTTGAATGGGCGGCATTGTTTTTTGTCTTACGGCGCAGTCCGAGAAAGTTATTCGCGTTATCCGTGGTTATGAATTTTTGTTCGGCAAGTATTGGTTTTGTTATAATGCGGATAATTTCTTATTTCCCAAATTTTTAAATTTAAAATAAAACCATGGCCAATCAGCAGCTATTGGACTATATCAAACAGGCGTCACAACAAGGCGCCAACCAAGAACAAATTAAAACCGCGCTTGTATCCGCTGGTTGGCAGATGGCGGATGTTGACGCGGCGCTGGCCACTACGGCGACCACAGATACCCAACCGCTAGCGCCAGTTATATCATCGCCGATTGCGGTTCAGCCAGCGATATCTGCTCCTGCGTTAGCGCCGACAACGGGAGTTCTGCCCGGTGCCACCAAGATTTTTGGTCAGGCCTGGACTATTTATAAGCAAAGATTCGGGGTGCTTTTGGGAGTGACTGTGATTCCGATGCTGATAGTGGCGGTTGTTGCTGCTATTTTTATGTTTAGCGGACTTTTGGGTGGCAGTTTATTTTCTCCAAAAGTTTCTGGCGATATTTCTGGTATCAGCAGTGTAATATTCAGCTTGATGGCGGTGATGATACCATTAATGGTCGCGTTGTCCATTGTTGTTTTAGTGATTCAAATTTGGGCGCAAACCGCTCTTCTTTATGCCATCAAAGATAGTCAAGAAAAAATTGGTATCTTCAAGTCCTATAAAAATGGATGGTTTAAAATTCTTCCGTATTTATGGCTCTCATTGTTGGTCGGTTTTGTTGTTAATGGTGGCACCCTTCTTTTAATTGTACCAGGAATTATTTTTTCTATCTGGTTTAGTTTGTCGGGATTTGTTTTAATATCTGAAGATATAGGCGGAATGAATGCCATGTTAAAAAGTCGCGAGTATATCCGAGGTAAGTGGTGGAATACCCTATGGAAATTTATTTTTATCTGGATAGTGGTATTATTAATTTCTTTAATTCCGGCTGTTATTTTGGTTTTATTAAAAAATTATATAGCCATGGTCGTCGGAGAAATCATCATCGGAATATTATTAGCTCCGCTGATGATAACATATACATTCCTGGTTTATAGCAATCTGCGAGCTTTTAAGGGAAATGTCACAGTAACGGCATCAAAAGGTAGAAAGGCCTGGTTTATCGTGGTGGCTATTTTGGGAATTTTAGCTATTCCATTTTTTTCTGTTTTACCGACTTATCTTGGTTTAAAGCCGTCTATGAATAATAATGGCGCTTTTGAAACTCCTCCTGCATATTTGGAAAGTATTAATAATGTAATTGAAAGTCCTACTCCTCCCGTGGATACAATAACTAATTCTACAACCACCTTAACACCGGAAGCCGTGCGAGATTATGACAGAGAGGATAGTATCAGTCAAATTAGCGCTGTGCTTTTTATGTATAATCTTGATAGCAAAAGTTATCCAGCAACATTGGAAGAATTGGTCCCTAAATATTTTAGTGTTTTGCCAATTGACCCGGTGACGGCAGAACTGTATCAATACAAACTGCAGCCAGATGGACTGGATTATGAAATTTGTATACAATTAGAATCTACTGGCGCGCAAAAATGTTTTACTTCTAAATTTTAAATAACTCCACATGTCTGAATCAAAAGCCCTTACCCTCTCAAAAATCAATTATGCCTCGCTTGCCAAGCTGGCTTTTCTTTTGGCGACGGCCATAGTGAGCCCGTTGTTTTTCAGCCAACCCATTACTGGCTCGTTCGTAAATATGACGCTGTTTTTGGCGGTGTATTTCTATGGATTCAAAAAAGAAGCTATCGCGGTGGCTGTGATGCCGAGCTTGGTGGCGGTGGCTTGCGGTCAATTGCTGTGGGCGTTGGCGCCGATGGTGCCGTTTATTATGTTGAGCAATTTAATTTTGATGGCGGTCTTTGTTTTTATCTATCGTAAATACAAAAATTTTCTCGCGGGAATAATGGTTGCCGCGTTCATTAAATTCGTTTGGCTTTATGCGACCAGCCATGTTTTAATTTTCGCGGTTTTACATAGTGCCATCGCCGCCAAAGTCGCGGTCATGATGAGTTGGCCGCAATTGGCCACGGCTGTGGCGGGTGGTTTGATGGCTTATCTGGCGATTAAGGTCTCAACTTCCTCCTCTGTCAAAACCCGCGACTGACCACTTTTCAGCGCGCCCAACTTGAGTCCGGCCAAACAAACCCGCACCAGCCGGGCTACCCCAAATCCGAGCACACCGCACATGCGGCGAATTTGTCTTTTGCGGCCTTCGGTAATAGTGATGGCAAATGATTTATCGCCTAGCCGCTTAATTTGCGCGGGAGCGGTCGAGCGGCCGTCCAGCCGGATGCCGCGTTCCATTTCTTGCAATTGCGTGTCGCCGATGGTTTGCACTAGCGTGACTTCATATGTTTTGGGCACTTCAAATTTCGGGTGTGTCAAACGATAAGCCAAATCGCCGTCGTTGGTGAGTAAAATCAAGCCCTCGCTGTCGCTGTCTAAGCGCCCGACCGGATAAAGGCGCGCCTGACTTTTGACCATACCCACCACTTCGTCGCGACCATGCGAGTCCTTGGCGGTGGAAATTACTCCGCGCGGTTTATTGACCAGCCAATATTCAAAAGCGCCCGGCTTACTCGCCAAGTCCAAAATTTGGCGGTTAACCGAGACCTTGTCTGTTTGCGGGTCGATTTTCTGGCCCAATTGCGCCGGTTGTCCGTTGACTTTGATATGCCCAGAGGCAATCATAGTGTCAATTTGGCGGCGCGAGGCCACTCCGGCAGAGGCCAAAATTTTATTAAGGCGTTCAAGCATATTTTTAAATTATGTCTTATTCTATAATCTTTTGAGCAAAAAAGCAAGCTGGACATATCTTTAGAAAACGCTATAATGAAAAGCGAAAGTTTAATATTTAACCAATATCTCTATGTCTCAAACAAGATTTGTCACTTCCGAGTCAGTTACCGAGGGTCATCCAGACAAAATCTGCGACCAAATCAGCGATACGATTTTGGACGAGATGCTCAAACAAGACCCCTTGAGCCGTGCTGGCATTGAGAGTTTTTGTACTACCGGATTGGTGCTGGTGGGAGGCGAGGCCCATACGCAGGCCTATGTTAATGTTCAAGATATTGTGCGCCGTGTTTTGCGTGATATTGGCTATGACAAACAAGAATGTGGTTTTTGTTGTGATGATGTTGGTGTAATTGTCACTTTGCACGAACAAAGTCCGGATATTGCTCAAGGTGTGGAAGAGGGCAAAGGTGAATTTAACGAACAGGGCGCGGGCGACCAAGGCATGATGTATGGCTACGCGACCAATGAGACCCCCGAATATATGCCATTGCCCTTGGTTTTGGCGCATAAATTGACCCGACAGTTGGCGGCGGTACGCAAGGATGGCAGTTTGCCGTATTTGCGTTCAGACGGGAAGAGCCAAGTGACGGTTGAGTATGAAAATGGCGTGGTTAAACGGATAGCGGCTGTGGTGGTTTCGGCGCATCACAATGATGTGGTGGCTATGGAGCAATTGCGCGCGGATATCAAGGCCAAGGTAATTTTGCCGATTGTCGGACAGTGGGTTGACGAACAGACCAAATATTTTATCAATCCGACCGGCCGCTTTGTCATGGGTGGTCCGGCGGCCGATACCGGTTTGACCGGCCGTAAAATTATTGTGGATACCTATGGCGGCGTGGGTTCACATGGTGGCGGGGCTTTTTCAGGTAAAGATGCCAGCAAAGTTGACCGCAGTGGCGCGTATATGGCGCGGTACGCGGTAAAAAATATCGTCGCGGCGGGTTTGGCCGACAAATGCGAACTACAAGTGGCCTATGCCATCGGTGTGGCTGAACCGGTTGGACTGTATATCAATACTTTTGGCAGCAATAAAGTTGAAGAAAATAAAATTTTAGAGCTGATCAAAAAACATTTTGACTTCAAGCCGAAGGCGATTATTGAACATCTTGGTTTACGCCGGCCTATTTATGCCAAAACCGCGGCTTATGGACATTTCGGCCGCAATGAAGATGGGTTTAGCTGGGAGAAAACTGACAAGGCCGAGGTCTTAAAACAAGAAAGCGGCTTGGCGTAATATACATTTGTCATCTTGGGTGAACCCGCAGGACGAGTCAAAAGCTTGCCCTGAACATAGTGAACGGGATATCTTTTGTTTTTTGCCTTTTCTCATAAAAAATACTATAATTAAATTATCAATAATAATTTAATATAAAATTTTATGAGCAAAGTTCCATTTTGCGTCAACGGGGCTATTCGCGAGGCCTGGGAAGCGGTCAAAAAGAATTTCTTTTTGTATTGCGGAGTGCTTTTAGTGGTCTTGCTGTTGTCTTTTATTTCAGGCACGGTCAGCAGCCAGTTTAAAGAAAATTCTCCCGCTATTTATATCGTCTTGACGCTGGTGATTTGGTTTTTAAGCATTATTGTCAAAATCGGGGTTTTAAAAATCAATTTGCTGATAGCCAAAGGTAAAGAGGCGGGGCTTTTGGAACTTTTCAGCCATATAGAATTATTTTTGAAATTTTTAGTGGCGGGAATTTTATATGCCTTGATGGTGGTCATTGGTTTGCTTTTGTTGGTGGTGCCGGGTATTTATTTGGCGCTGAAGTATCAATTTTTCGGTTATCTGCTTGTGGATAAAAACATGGGACCGCTGGAGGCCTTAAAACGCTCGGGCGAGATGACCAAGGGGGCCATGTGGGATTTGTTTTTCTTGGCGGTCAATATTGGCGCTTTGAATTTGATTGGTATGGTTTGCCTGCTGGTCGGCAGCTTTGTGACGGTGCCTATCGGATGGGTGGCTACGGCCAAGGTCTATCGCGAGTTGGAATAGGGGATTTGAAAAGGAGTGGTAGTAGGAGTTTAAAATTGGGAACGGTACAAATAACAAAAAGACCGGCGCGCGACCGGTCTTTTTTGGTTCTAAATTTGTTTACCGCATTGACAGGTGCCGCCGTTGGCTGATCCGCAGGTCCCGGTGGGATTTTTAGCACAACCACATTGTCCGGGATTGGCAGAATTCTTTTGACAAGCACAAGCGTGATTGTTTGTACCGGCTGGTGTCGGCTTAGCGCTTTGAGCGTGAGCGGAATTGATTATTCCCCAGCCGACGGTTCCTAAAAGAGCTAAGGCGCCAACCGCTCCAAGCAGTATTTTGGGATAAGTCATTTATGTTTTTTTAAAGATTAAATAGATGCTAGCTAGTATCTCTAAAGAATAATACGCTGACTGGTTCGTTTTTCTTGCATGGTTATTTCATCCGGCAATGGGGGCAACCGCAATTGCAATGGCCGCTCCATTCTCCAGCGCGGGTGGCACGGAAAGAACTAATGCCATCTTTGATGCCTTGCAAGACGACTGATTTTTGTGGAGAAAAAATGGGATTGTTGATTAAGTCCTTTTCTAAAGTCACCATCCAAAATTGGTTGTCAAAGGTTTGCAGATTGATTTTATCGGTTGTCGGACGACTTTGAATCACTCCTGCCAACAAGCCCTTTTCTGGTTGGACTAATATTTTTCCGCGCTGGCAAGATAAGTTATTATACCAAGAAATTTTGTCGGTTAAAGTTTTATCCAGCCACAAATTTAAACCCAAAGCGTAAGCGGTAAAACCCATAAAAAAACTCAAGCCGACTATTAAAGCCAAAATTTTAAAAGCCGAATAGCGATAGCCGTGGCGTGAGTGTTTAAAATTCCAGTAGGACCCGACGAGAGCCGATAATAATAAAATTAGCCAGAGATAGGGAGTGACCGCTAGCCAAGTTTGCCAGAAATTTCCGACTTGGCCGTAAAGCGTCCAGTCGCTATGTCCCCAGGTATAAATTAAAATTGAGGTGGCCAAAATTCCGAGAATGCTAAAAAAGAGCAAAAAGACCAGCAATGAAATATACTTTAACTGAAAATACCAGCGTGGTCGGGGGGCAAGCCGATGATTTTTGATTTGGTTTAAAATTTTGGTGCCGAGTTCTGATTTAAACATACTATTTTGGTTGAGAATTAAATAAATTTTGAAACTGGACTTTGGCGCGGCTGATAAGCGCGGCTATCGTACCGGCGGGTTTTTGTAAAATGTCGGCGATTTCTTGGTATGACTGGTCTTCAAAAAAGCGCAGAACCAAAACCTCGCGATATTTTTCGTCTAGTCGAGTCAGAATTTCCACCACTTTTTGTTGCAAAATTTGTCGGTCAAAATTGTGTTCCAGATTCAAATCCCCGGCCAATTGTGAGATGTGGCTTTCGGAATCTTCGGCAAAATCTTGGAGCTGGAGCTGGGGGCGGATTTTTTGCGCTCGCCAATGGCTGATGGCCTGATTGTGGGCGATGCGATAGAGCCATGAAGAAAATTTTAAATCTGGCTGGTAGTCATTGAGATTGCGGTACATTTTGATGAAAATTTCTTGGAGCAGGTCTTCCAGGTCTTCTGTCGGTTGGCCGGTCAGTCGTCGCAGATAATAAAAAAGCGGCTCTTGGTAGCGCCCTATGAGGTCTGGCAGATAGTCAGGGCTTTTGAGACATAAAGCCGCTAACTCCTGGTCGCTTTTGACTGGCGAATCTGTATTTTCAGACATGGGTTTATTGACTTAATACGCTGGTTGGCGGACTTTTCTTGCGCTGTTTCTAGTTTAGGGTAATTGGGATTTTAAAGCCAGCCGAACCCCTTGACTTAAAGCCCTTTTTGCCCTAAAATGCCCGCCAGCCGTAGAAGGCGCCCGTCGCCGTCAAAAGGCCAAAATCATTGACTTTTTTGGCTAGGTATGATACAATATAAGCATACTGAATACGGGTTTTCTTAGCTCTCTGACAAGGCCTTGAGCCCTTATCACTAAACAAACTTTATGCCCAGAGTCAAAAATGGACTGTTTGCTTTAGCCGTGGTAGTGGTTTTCTTGGAAATGTGTTTTCCCCAATATACCTACGCCCAAATGGTTAATTTGCCGGCTATTCAGCACGAAGAAATTAACCTGGCGGCTCCCTTGGAGATTGCGCCCGCCGAGGTCTTTAAGCCCAAAGTGACCAAATTGGTTTCTATGACGGCTTATTCCTCAACGGTGGACCAATGCGATAGCACGCCCTTTATTACTGCCAATGGCAGCCGGGTGCGCGATGGTATTGTAGCGGCCAACTTTGTGCCTTTTGGTACCAAGATTAAAATCCCGTCTTTGTACGGAGACAAAATCTTTACCGTAGAGGACCGCATGAATCGTCGCTTTGATAAACGCGTGGATATTTGGATGAACACTAGACAAGAAGCTATAATCTTTGGCTTTAAACAGCAAATTGAAATTGAGATTGTAAGCAGCTAACATATCGCAAAAAGGGACGGATTTATCCGCCTCTTTTTGTTTTGCGTTTGCTTTTTTACGGATATTAGCATAAACTGCCAGTAATAGTTGTTTAAATCAAAGTACTTTGAAAACAGGAGGTAAGTTAAATGAGTACGGAACAAGAAATACTGTCTATCGGCGAGTATCTGGTTACTATGCCGGAACAGCCACCGTCATGGGCAGGGGGCGATAGGTTATGGTTTAATCAGGTGCCACACGACTGGCAGCAAGACCGTGACTGTACGCGGTTTTTAATAGTCAAGGGGGTCGGTAAGGGGCTTTGTCCAGTAGACGAAGCATTAATGTCATTGGCAGTGGCCGGAACAATAATTTTTGTGCTATCTGGAGAATATCTTAAAATTCCAAGTCAACTTATAGATCAACGGCAAGTATATGAATATACTTGGGCGAAACTATGGCATGCTATTTGGGAAAATAGAACACGCTTGGATGAGTTGGAATTAGACCAAGAATTCATTGCATGGGCATTAAGATGTTTCATTCTACGTCCGGCTAAAGTTGATATACGTGACAATCGTTTTTTAACCAATCGATTTGCCGAATGCTACGAAACAATGAAGTTCGCTTGCGCGTTTGAGCACAGATTGGGTAGCCCGATAAACAAACTTTCCTTTGACGGTTCCAAAGAGGAACCCAAGCCCAGTTTATTAAAACTGACTTGTTCCGCGCAAAAGGTGGTTCAATATATGCCCGGCATGTTAGAAATAATAATCAGGTATATCAGAGGGTAAAAGCTAAAAATTTTTGCGCGAGGGGGTTGAGGTCAATGCCACAGCCCCCTTTTTGTTTTGCCTAAAATCTGCTACAATCTAGTCAAATTATTCAAACTTATGCAAAAAATCTTCGGTGTCTGTTTAATTCTCTGTTTTGTACTGCTGGGCTGCTCGGCCAAGGTGGTGGATGTCAATGTGGATAATCCGCCAGCCGGTTTGAGTTTAATTACTAGCACATTGCCGGTGGGCAATCCGCAAGACAAATTTTGCCGTGAGGCCGGCGGGGTTTCGCAAATAGGCATTGTTCAGGCGGGCCGGGTTTGGCTATGTGTCTTTCCAGACGGCAGTGAATGTCTGGCTGAACAAATTTCCACTCAAAAATGTAAAATGGGAGATAACCCGCTCAAAGAAGTACAAATTTTTCTGGGCAATAGTGTCAAAAATCCCAATGCCGCGGATTGCGCGCTGGTTTATCCCGTTACGCGGAAAATCGGGGCTTTGCGCTGGACCGAGCGCGAGACGATTTTACAATTGTTGGCCGGTATTACCACTAAGGAAAAAGTAGAAAAATATTATACCGCGCTGAATGTGGGTGTGGGTTTAAAAAATTTGCGCATTACCGATGGTTTGGCACATGTGGATTTTGATGAGCAACTGGAAAAAGAAGTGGGTGGCTCGTGTCGAGTGACGGCTATCCGCGCGCAAATCACTGAGACCTTAAAACAATTTCCAAATATCAAAGAAGTGGAAATCGCGGTCAATGGCCGCACCGAAGATATACTTCAGCCGTAATTTAAATCAAAAGTGTTGCCATGGCCGATTTTTGTGGTTGTATTCTTGCGGTGATAGCGGCAATTCGCAAAATGTGTTTTAATTAAAGACACTTAACCAATTAAATTTATTTTTATGGCGTACACATCGTATTTTTATAAAAAAGTATTGTATAGCCCTCAAAGCAACGAGGTTTTTAAATTAAGCCGTTCCAAAATTGACTTATTTGTGGAATGCCCGCGCTGTTTTTATATGGACCGTCGGCTGGGTGTCTCCCGCCCGCAGGGCTTTCCGTTTACGCTCAATAGCGCCGTGGATACGCTTTTGAAAAAGGAATTTGATATCTTGCGCGCCAAGGGCGAGAGTCACGAATTAATGAAGGCCTATGGCTTGGACGCGGTGCCTTTTAAACATGCCAAGATGAACGAATGGCGTGAGAATTTTACCGGCGTGCAGGCCTTGCATCGTCCGACCAAGTTTCTGATTTTCGGCGCGGTGGATGACCTCTGGGTGACGCCTGATAACGAAATTATCGTGGTGGATTATAAGTCCACGGCTATGAACAAAGAAATAACCCTAGACGAAGAGTGGAAAGACGGCTATAAGCGGCAGATGGAGGTCTATCAATGGCTAGTGCGCCAAAATGGTTTCAAAGTGGCCGAGACGGGCTATTTTGTTTACGCCAACGGGCGAGTTGACCGCCCGAGTTTTGATGCCAAACTTGAATTTGACATCACACTCCTGCCATACAAAGGCAATACCGATTGGATTGAACCGAAACTTTTGGAAATTAAAAATTGTCTGGATAGCGATAAAATTCCGTCCGCTTCACCGACTTGCGAATATTGCAAATATGCCAATGAGCGCTTACCATACGACGCGCCCGCGGCCAAAACCAAACAAGCGGATTTGTTTACTTAAAATTATAACCATGGAATTTAAAGAGTACCAAGAGCTGGCGCGTCAAACCGCCATCTATCCTAACCAAGGACAAAATTTTACCTATCCGGCTATGGCTTTGGCGGGTGAGGCTGGAGAAGTGGCTGGTAAGGTGAGCAAAATTTTGCGGGCTGGGGAGAATGAGCTTTCAGATGAGGAGCGCGAAAAAATCGCCGGTGAACTGGGTGATGTGCTGTGGTTTTTGAGTCAGCTATCATGGGAAATTAAAATTCCCTTGGAAGAAATTGCTACGCGCAATTTAGCTAAACTGAAATCGCGGCAAGAGCGTAAATTGTTGGAGGGTGATGGCGACGAGCGGTAGTATGATTTTGATAGAGTCGGGTGGGAAACTGCGCGGCTTTTGTTTTTGACAAAAAGCCGATTAAGCGGTAAGATGCAAATACAATTTAAACACTAATACCCCTAGAGTCGTCAAACTCGGGCGTTTTTGCGTCTGGGTGGCGAAACGCCAATTTTGATTGGTGTTCGGCGCTGGCGGGCTAGTGGTGGTTTTGATGCTGATGTTATGTCTTTATTTAAACTAAAATCTGACTTTTTGCCGACGGGCGACCAGCCGCAAGCGATTGAACGGCTGGTTTCGGGTATCAAAAAGGGGAATGATTATCAGACACTTTTGGGCGTGACGGGGAGCGGCAAGACCTTTACCATGGCGAATGTCATTAGTCAGCTAGACAGACCGGTGCTGGTGATCGCGCCCAATAAGTCGCTGGCGGCGCAACTTTACAGCGAGTACAAAAGTTTTTTTCCGGAAAATTCGGTGAATTATTTTGTGTCATATTATGATTATTATCAGCCAGAGGCCTATATGCCGATTACCGATACCTATATTGAAAAGGAAGCCATGATCAATGAAGAAATTGACCGTTTGCGGCATCAGGCGACCAGCGCGCTTTTGACGCGCAAAGATGTGATTGTGGTGGCGTCGGTGTCGTGTATTTACAATTTGGGAGTGCCGGAAAATTATTTGGAGACGGCGCTGTATCTGGAAGTGGGTCAAAGTATGACGCGCGCTGATTTGATTAAGCGGTTAGTCAAAATTCAGTTTATACGCAACGACACAGAGCTGAAACGGGGGAGTTTCAGGGTGCGCGGAGATTTGTTTGAAATTATTCCGGCTAGCGGGAGCGAGATGGCGTTTCAGATTGAGTTGGGATGGCGCCCCGATGCCCCGACTGGCGTCGGGGAGCGGGGTCTCGCTACGCTCGAGGCGGCGGCTGCTGCTGCTGGAGGTGGCAGTAAAGTGCAAAAGATATTTTTAATTGATAAATTGAAGCGTCAGCGGTTGGAAGAGATGAAAGATGTTTTACTTTTTCCGCCCAAACATTTTATTACGGCGAGTAAGGAAATCGAGCGGGCGCTCAAAGATATTAAAGTGGAACTAAAAGAACGGTTGAGTTATTTTAAAAAGAAAAAATTATATTTGGAGGCGGAACGGCTGGAACGGCGGACGCGTTATGATATGGAAATGATAAAGACCTTGGGCTATTGCCATGGCATTGAAAATTATTCACGGCATTTGAGCGGTAAACAGCCGGGTGAAGCGCCTGATACGCTGATGTCGTATTTTCCAAAGGTGAATGGTAAGCCGCATTTTTTGACGATTATTGATGAGTCGCATATCGCGGTGCCGCAGGTGCGGGGAATGTATGCCGGCGACCAAAGTCGTAAGCAGACCTTGATTCAATATGGTTGGCGCTTGCCGTCAGCGCTGGATAATCGTCCGATGAAATTCGCGGAATTTGTAAAAATGCAGGATAAGGTGATATTTACTTCAGCGACGCCGGGCGAATGGGAGGAAGAAAAATCTACGCAAGTGGTGGAACAGGTAATTCGCCCGACCGGTTTGGTGGACCCGACGATAGAAGTGCGACCGGTTTTTGATGTAGAAAAAAATCGCAGTCAAGTTGACGATGTAATTTCTGAAATTGAAAAAGCGGTGGCGGCAGGCGAGCGAACTTTGGTGACGACTTTGACCAAAAAGATGGCGGAGGAGCTGACGACTTATTTGAGCGAGAAAAAAATTAAAGTGAGTTATATTCATAGTGATGTGCTTACTTTTGAACGGGGAAAAATTATGAATGATTTGCGGCGCGGGGATATTGATGTACTGGTGGGGGTGAATTTGTTGCGTGAGGGGTTGGATTTTCCAGAAGTGGGCTTGGTGGCGATTCTTGACGCGGACCGCGAGGGATTTTTGCGTAACGAAACATCTTTGATTCAGACGATGGGGCGGGCGGCGCGTAATGTGAATGGCAGAGTGATTTTGTACGCGGATAAAATGACCGATTCAATCAAAAACGCGATGAGCGTGGTCAATCGGCGGCGCGAGATTCAGCTGGCGTATAATGAAAAACATGGCATCACGGCGCAGACGATTGTTAAAGATATTAAGGGCTTTTGGGATTAAAATGTGGCGGGGCGCGAGCGGAATAAATAATAAATAATAAAAATATGGAAGATAAAATTGTCATTCGCGGCGCGCGGGTGCATAACCTAAAAAATATAGATTTGGAACTGCCAAAAAACAAAATGATTGTTTTTTCGGGGGTGTCGGGAAGCGGCAAATCGTCGCTGGCATTTGATACGATTTTTGCCGAGGGTCAGCGCAGATATATTGAATCATTGTCGCCGTACGCACGGCAGTTTTTGGGTCAAATGGACCGACCAGATGTGGATGAAATTACTGGTTTATCGCCGGCGATTGCCATTGACCAAAAGGCCTTGTCGCACAATCCGCGTTCCACGGTGGGGACTTTGACGGAAATTTATGATTATTTGCGGGTGTTGTACGCGCGGCTGGGAGAGGTCTATTGTCCGCAATGTGGGACGAAGATTCAAAAATTATCGCTAGAAGAAATGGTCAATATGATTATCTCGCGGGCAGAAAATGCCGGTCAAGAGGTAGTGCAAATTTTGTCGCCGGTGGTGCGGGCGCGCAAGGGCGAGTATTACAAAATGTTGTATGATTTTTTGAATCAGGGCTTTGGCGAGGTGCGAGTGGATGGCAAAATTATGTCTTTGCACGAGCAAATTATTTTAAAGCCGACGCAAAAGCATGATATAGATTTAGTGGTGGATAAAATTTTTCTCAAAGATGGCGAGGGGCGCTTGTTTGAAGCGGTGGAAAACGCTTTGCATTTCAGTCAGGGGCTGGCGACTATTGTAGTGGGAGATGGCAAGGAGTCCCCCCGATGCCCCGATGTTCATCGGGGTTCGGGGTTGCCCTGCGGGCAAGAAGAATTTATTTTATCTAGCCATTGGACTTGCCCCAATGATGGTTTTGCTTTTCCGGAAATTGAACCGCGGCTGTTTTCGTTTAATAGTCCCCAAGGAGCTTGCCCGGATTGCGGCGGTTTGGGAAAGGCGGAATTTTTTGGCGAAAAGGTTTGTCTGACTTGTCATGGTCAGAGATTGCGACCCGAGGCGTTGGCGGTGAGAATTGGTGGAAAAAATATTGCCGAAGTGACGGCTTTGACGATTGAAAAAGCGCATCAATTTTTCTTGGATTATGAAAAGGGTTTGAGCGATTATGACCGAAAAATCGCGGTCAATTTGCTCAAAGAAATTACCGAGCGGCTGTATTTTCTCTTGCAGGTGGGGCTGGATTATATCACTTTGGGGCGCGAGTCGCACACTTTGTCGGGTGGGGAGGCACAGAGAATTCGCTTAGCCAGTCAAATTGGGTCGAAACTTTCCAATACACTGTATGTGTTGGACGAGCCGACGATTGGTTTGCATGAACGCGACACGGAAAAGTTGGTGGCGACTTTGAAGGCCTTGCGGGATTTGAACAATACTTTGATTATCGCTGAGCATGACGAGCATACGATTTTGGAATCGGATTATTTTGTAGAGATAGGTCCGTGGGCGGGTAAAAACGGCGGCGAGATTATTGTGGCGGGCGAGACGGGCAAAATATTGAGCGGATTGGGAGCGAAAAATGGAAGTGGTGGGAGCAAGTCCTTAACTTTGAGATATTTGTCTGGTGAATTGAAAATTCCAGTGCCCAAACGGCGCAAGATACATAGCGAAAAATTGAAAATCGTCGGCGCAACGGCTAACAATTTGAAAAATTTGAAGATAGAAATTCCTTTACGGCGGCTGGTGGGTATCAGCGGGGTCTCGGGGAGCGGCAAGTCAACTTTTGTCTATAATACTTTGTACAAAAATTTGGCCAAGATTAAAAATCGCGATACGAAACATTTGGAAAATGTTAAAGAAATCAAAGGCAGTGAATACATAGACCGCGTGGTGATGGTCAATCAATCGCCAATCGGGCGCACGCCTAGGTCAAATCCGGCGACTTATACTGGCATTTTCACGCCGATTCGCAATTTTTTTGAGTCACTGGAAGGCGCGCGGGAAAGGGGCTATACCGCCTCGCGTTTTTCGTTTAATGTGGAAGGTGGGCGCTGTGAGGCGTGCAAGGGTGTGGGCTTCAATGTGGTGGAAATGCATTTTTTGCCGGATGTTTTCGTGCCCTGCGAGGTGTGCCATGGCAAGAGATTTAATCGTGAGACCTTGCAAGTGAAATACAAAAATAAAAATATCGCCGAGATATTGGAAATGACAGTGGAGGAGGCGTTGGATTTTTTTGACGGCATTTATGACATCACCGATAAATTAAAAATTCTCAAAGAGGTCGGGCTGGGCTATATTCAACTGGGACAATCGGCGACAACTTTGTCGGGCGGAGAGGCGCAGAGAATCAAAATCGCGCGCGAGCTGACCATGCCGCTGGGCAAACGAGTGCTGTATCTGCTGGACGAGCCGACGGTGGGTTTGCATTATCACGACATTGAAATGCTTTTGAAGGTCTTGAATAAATTGGTGGATAAACAAAATTCGGTGGTGGTGATTGAGCACAATATGCAATTCCTCAAATGCGTGGACCACATCATTGACCTGGGTCCGGAAGGCGGCGAAAAAGGCGGGCAAATAGTGGCGCAAGGCACGCCGGAAGAGGTGAGTCGTATGAGCGGGACCTATACGGGAAAGTATTTGCGGGGGTATTTGAAATAAAATTTAGCGCGCGACAAATTAATCAAATGGACTTTATTATCGCTCAAAAATCCAACTTGCCGAAGGTGCCGTTCAAATCGGGGGTGTATTTCTTTTTGGGCAAGAGCGATGAGATTTTGTATATCGGGCGGGCGACGAGTTTGCGGAAACGGCTGGCGAATTATTTTCGGGCGGATTTGGACCCGCGGATAGAGGAGATGGTCGGGCTGGCGAAAAAGATTCGCTGGCAGACGACAGAAAATTTACTGGAGGCGGTGATTCTGGAAGCAAATTTAATAAAAAAACATTTGCCGAAATACAATGTCAAAGATAAAGACCAGCGGTCGTTTAGCTTTATTGTGTTTAATTTTAACGCGGAATTTCCGTATCCGCTGGTGGTGCGCGGACAAGAGCTGGCGAAATTTCCGCGCGCCAAATATATTTTCGGACCATACACTAGCGGCCGGATAGCCCGCGATATTCTGAAAATCGGGCGGCGGATTTTTCCGTATAGCACTTGCCAGCCAGACAGCGGCAAGCCATGTTTTGAAAGGCAAATCGGTCTGTGCGCGGGAGTATGTATGGGCGAGATTACCAAGACGGCGTATTTGAAAAACATTCGGGGCTTGATTTTGTTTCTCAAGGGCGACAAAAAACGGCTGTGGCAAAAATTACAAAAAGAAAATCCTGACAAACTCTGGCAGTTGGAAAATCCGGCGGATGTGACGCTTTTGGAAGATGAACGGCGCGGAGTTTTGAATTTGCAGAGAATTGAGGGTTACGACATCTCACATTTGAGCGGTAAAGAGACCTACGGTGCGATGGTGGTGTTTGTGGATGGACAGCCAGCCAAGGAAGAGTATAGATTGTTTAAAATTCAGACCGCCAAGCCCGGCGATGATTTGGCGGCTTTGAGCGAGGTTTTGCGGCGCAGGTTCAGGCATCCGGAATGGCAGTATCCGGATTTGGTGATGATTGACGGCGGTAAGCCGCAGATTTTGGCGGCAGGGAAGGTCTTCGCGGAATTGCAAATCAAAGCGCCGCTGGTGGGAATTTCCAAATGGGCGGGTGACGCCTTGGTTTTTCCGGCGGGCACCAAGGATAGTTTGAAGCACTTGGCGGGGGCGGGCAAGAAAATTTTATTGCAGTTGCGCGAGGAGGCGCACAGGTTTGCCAATCGTGGCAGGATAAGGGGGCGGAAGCTGCGGTAGGTCGCTGTGGCATTGACATAGCTAGAATTTTATGGTATACTGGGTGTGTAGTAGAATTTTGATAATTTGTGACAGTAAAAACAAAAAAATCAGCATAAAAAAAAGGAGATAGAAATGGTAGATCAGATGTTTATGCAAGAGTTTGCCAAAAAACCGGAGCGGGGAAATATCAGTATAACTACCCTTGGCTTAGATGGTTTAGCAAAAAACGAATTTCAGGATTTTAAAGAATATGTAAATCCTGAAATTATTAAAGCCGTTTATCTGTCGTCAGCGAATCGGTACGTGTTGTTGAAAATAATAACTTGCATTAGAGGTGCCGTTCCGCATTCATACGGGTATATCGAAAAGAATATTAAAAGCGGAAAGACGGAATTTTGTGGAAGTATAAATCTAATATTAGATTTAGACAAGCCCGAAAATTGCAAGAATGTTTTTTGCTCGATGGAAAATATGTGCATCTTTGAAATGCTAATGAAAGAAATTCAAGGGCGCAGGGTAGAGATGTCAGAGTCGTTGAAAATTTTCCATGGGTGTATCGAGGATTGGGATAATAAATCCAATACAAAAAAGATAGAGAGCAAGTATGATGGAATTTATTTAAAAGTCGAGACAGTTGCAAGATCGGTTTTTAAAGACATCTATTTCTCATCTGCAATTGCGTATACTTTGCGCGTATTCTTGGCAGAATTCAGGGTGTTGGAAGATAGTCTCCGTGCGGAGTTGCGAGAATATAACGAAAGTATTATTGCCGAAATTGAAAACGAAAAATAACAATTTTGGCTAAATAAGATAGTTTAAAGGGGAAATCTATAAAGGTTTCCCTTTTTATTTTGTCGGTCAAAAATTATTTGTGCTATTTATTTATGGGTGTTATGATTAAAACATCATAGAAACCAATGAACATTATCCTTACCAATATCTATCTCTTTGTGCTAGCGACGGTGCTGGCAATTTTGGAAATTCAAATTGAAGGTCAAAATGGCTGGGCGAAAAATTTACCCACTTGGCGGCCAAAAATTCAAAGTTTCTTTGTGAAAATTTATTCGCGCTTTATGAGCGGCAAAGAGATGACGGGCTATCATCTGTCAATGTTTGCCTTTGTGCTTTTGATTTTCGGCCTGCCCTTCGTTTTCGGTTTTCCATTCACGATTGAGAATTTATTAAAAACAGTTTCTTTCTATTTTATCTTTTGTATTCTCTGGGATTTTTTGTGGTTTGTGTTAAATCCGTGGTACCCATTAAGCCAGTTCAAAGGTAGAATTTTGGGTTTTCACCATAAAAAATGGCTTTGGGGCATTCCTACAGATTATTGGGGCGGTGCCGTTATATCTCTGCTGGTGGTCTTGCCGCTATTGGGCGTGGATAAGAGTATTATAAACTGGTGGCTGATAAATATGGCCATGTTTTGCGGCGAAACCGCGTTACTGATATTATTTAGTTTGTTGATTTTGAAAATAGACCATTGGAATGAACGAAAATAATTTTTGCTTTTTCCGTGCTTTGTTGTATAATATAACCTAGTATTAAACAAAAAAAATATGTCTCGCGATACCGTTGTTAAAATTGAGACCCGTACCGCTACTTTAGCTAAAATCGCTTTGGGTTTGGCCTTTGTGGCACTGGCGGCCAGTTTGGTTATAAATGGACTTGATTCTTCCGGCAATAAGCTGGAAACAAAAGCGCGCAACGCTTTCAGTGGCAGAGCGGAATGTAGCTGTTTTCAAAGCGCGGTAGAGGAATGTTGCAATTGTACTTGGACCAATGGTCAGCGCAGTAGCGCTTGTGAGTGGTTGAAGTAAAATGACATCAAAAGAAGAGCGAGAAATTTGGCAGAGAGAAATGCGCCAGCGGACAGCGGGTTATGTTTTGACCGCGCTGGGACTAGTGGCTGGTTTGGCGTGGAATGAGGCGATTACGGCTTTGATTAAGGTATTTTTTCCGCTAGACAATTCTGGTTTGATAGCCAAATTTATTTACGCGGCGATTATTACGGCAATGGTGGTCTGGGCGAGTTTAAAAATTTCCAAGTGGACCGGCGGGGATAATAAATAAGCTAGAGATGAAGCGTTTGGGTGAATTTAAAAAAGAGCTGAGAAAATTAGCCGACAGAGAAAAGGCGAGCATTTTGGCTCGTTTTTTTAAAACCGGCAAGGGTGAATATGGCTATGGGGATAAATTTTTGGGTGTGACGGTGCCACAACAGCGCGCCGTGGCGCGGGAGTTTTTGGATTTACGGCTGGCGGATTTGGGCAAGCTCTTGGATTCGGCGTGGCACGAAGAGAGGTTGGGCGCGCTGATAATTTTGGTCAAGCAGTATGGGATGCCCCGATGCCCCGACTGGCGTCGGGGAGCGGGGTCTCCCTGCGGGAGAGCGGCGGATGAAAGGCGCGCCGAAATTTTCAAATTTTATTTGGCGCATACGGCGCGTATCAACAACTGGGATTTGGTGGATTTGTCGGCACCGAATATTGTCGGAGATTATTTGTGGCGGTTAGAAGAGGATGGGGCGCCCCGATGCCCCGACTGGCGTCGAGGAGCGTCCCGATGCGCTACTCGATCGGGATTGTCAGAGGGACAAGGGTCTCGCTACGCTCGAGGCGCGTGGGCGGTTTTAAACAAGTTGGCGCGTTCGCGGAGTTTATGGGAGAGACGCATTGCCCTGCTGGCGACATTTACCTTTATTCGCTCGGGGCGATTTAATGAGACGCTAAAATTGGCGGAGAAATTTTTAAACGACTCCGAGCCGCTAATACATAAAGCGACTGGCTGGATGTTGCGGGAAATTGGTAAGCGGGATGTGAGTATCTTGCGGGAATTTTTAAAGCGGCACGGGCGGGAAATGCCGCGGGTGGCTTTAAGATATGCCATTGAACGGCTGGAGGAGGGGGAACGGAGGGGATATTTAAACAAAATATAATTTATAAAAAAATGTGGTATTTATATTTATAAAAAAAATCCCCTTGCGGGGAAGCAACCTTGTAGATTTGAAATGTCTAAACTATAGCCAACCGATGGATGGGAACATTTAGAACAATCTACAAAGGACTTATGCTCACTTATAAGTATATATTAAATCGGCGATGTAAGTCAATAGTCATTTACAAAAAATGCGCTGGGGCGCTAATTTTGCCATCGGCCGCCAAAATCTGTATAATGGAGGGTATAAAGAATTTTTTTCAGTTGTCGACAATTTGTCGACGACTGAAGTGTCCGAAAAAGGCGGACGGTTGATCGTTTTGCTGGCGTCGGCAAAATGATAAGAATTGACCATCTTCGTGACGCCACGAAAATGATAGGAAATTAAAGATTTATAAAATAAAACCGACATGAACAACATTTTTACTCAACTGGAACAAAGTGGTCTGACCGGACGCGGGGGCGCGGGCTTTCCGACATTCAAAAAATGGCAATTGTTTGACGAGGCGCTGAAAAGTGCTGGCGCCGGCGTTGCTGATGCGGGCGCGGGAGCCGAGGGCGCGCGTGGCTATATCATTTGCAACGCCGCCGAAGGCGAGCCGGAGGTCTCCAAGGACTTTTTTATTCTAGACAATTATCCCGAAGTGGTTATCGGCGGCATTAAACTGGCATTAAAGACCTTTCCTGGCACGCAAGCGATTATTTATATCAATCCAGATTATTTTGAACATTTTGAAAAAAAGCTGGCGGGTTTGATCAAAAATCTGCCGATCGCGCTTTTTAAAAAACCGCATGGCTATATCGCCGGCGAGGAGACGACTTTGCTGGAGGCGATTGAGGGCAATTATTTGATGCCACGCCAGCGTCCACCCTATCCGATTGAAAGCGGGCTTTGGGGTTATCCGACTCTGATAAACAATGTGGAGACCTTGTGGGCGGCGGAGAAAATTAGTCGCGGGGAATACAAAAATACGCGTTTTTATACCATCGGCGGAGAGGTGACGCGCCCGGGAAATTATGAATTGTCTGAAATGCTGACCATCAAACAGGTGCTGGAGCAGACCGGCAATTTTCCCGACTTTGAATTTTTTGTACAAGGCGGCGGGGGAGCCAGCGGTGAGATCTTTTTGGATAGCGAATTAGACCAAGTACTCAAAGGCGCCGGTTCGCTGGTGATTTTCAATCGCGCGACGACCGATCCGTGGAAATTGATGCTCAAATGGGTGGAATTTTATGGCGGCGGCAATTGTGGTAAATGTGTACCGTGCCGTGAGGGGTTTTATCGTTTGCGGGAGATGCTGAAGACGCCAGTTAGCGCGGATAATCAAAGCGCGGCGGTGGAGCTGGTAAAAAAGTTGGCGCTGAATTTGCGGCAGACCAGTTTTTGTCCGCTAGGGCGCAGCGGCTATGGTCCGCTGATGAGTTTATTGGAGAAAATAATTTTAAAATAAGATGGCAGATATGAATATCACAATCAACAATCAAACATTTAGCGCCACCCAAGGTCAAACCATCGGCGAAGTCGCGTGGCGCAACGGCATCAAAATTCCGGCGCTGTGTTTTCATCCGGACTTAAAAATCAAAGCCAACTGCCGCATTTGCGTGGTGGAAATCAAAGGGCGGGTGGGATTATTCACTGCTTGTTCAACGCTGGTGGAAGATGGCATGGAAATTTTGACGGAATCGGAAGCAATCGCGGAGGCGCGGCTGACGAATTTGGAGTTATTATTCGCGCAACATCAAGAAGAATGTGACGATTGCGTGATTAGCCATAATTGTACGCTTTTGAAATTGGCGCGGGATTATAAAATTAATATTAATCAATATCCAGACCGCAAAAAGGACTTTCCGGTTCACAAATTTGGCGGCGCGATTGAATTTAATGCCTCAAAATGTATTGATTGTGGGAATTGCACGGAGGTTTGCCATAATCAAGGGGTGGATTTTCTGGAAACCAAAAAGGGCGCGGATAATTTGCCAGTGGTGGGTCCGACCAAAGATAAAACCAAAGATTGTATTTATTGTGGGCAGTGCGTGGCGCATTGTCCAGTGGGCGCGATTGAGGCGGTGGGCGAATTTGAAGAAGTGGAAGAGCCGATTAAAAATCCCGCGCAAACCGTGGTGGTGCAATTCGCGCCGGCGGTGCGGACGGCGATTGGAGAGGCCTTTGACCTGCCATATACCTTGGATTTGGAAGGAAAATTGGTAGCCGGCTTGCGTAAATTGGGCGTGAATTTCGTCTTTGATGTCAATGTGGGCGCGGATTTTACGACTTTTGAGGAAGCGGAAGAGTGTGTGGAGTGTGTCAAAGAAGGTGGCGACAAATTACCCGTCTTGACTTCTTGCTGTCCGTCGTGGGTCAAATATATTGAGTTTAATTATCCGCAATTTGCCGGTCATCTGGCGACTACCCGCTCGCCGCATATCATTTTGGGCGGGCTCATCAAGACCTATTGGGCGCAAAAACAAAAAATTGACCCGCAAAAAATCACCGTCATTTCCATTATGCCGTGTACGGCGAAAAAATATGAAATTCGGCGACCGGAATTGGCAATTGATGGTTTAAAGCCGGTGGATAATGTTTTGACGACGCGTGAGCTGGCGCATCTGTTCCGCAAAAATAATATAGACCTGGCAAACTTAGCGCCCGAGAAGTGCGATGACCCCTTCGGAGAATATTCGGGCGCGGCGGTGATTTACGGCGCTAGCGGTGGGGTGATGGAATCCGCTTTGCGCACGGCGTATTTTAAAATGACCGGCACCGAATTGCCCGGCGTGGATTTCAAAGCGGTGCGCGGCATGGAAGGCATTAAAAAAGCGCAGGTGGATTTGCCAGATGGTAAAAAAGTCAAAATCGTGGTGGTCAGCGGCAACGGCAATGCCAAAAAAATTATGGACGAGCTGGTCAAAGACCCGCATGCCTATGATTATGTGGAAGTGATGTCGTGCCCGGGCGGCTGTATCGGCGGCGGCGGACAACCCTTGCCGACCAACGCGCATATCCGTCAACAACGCGCGCAGATGCTTTATCAGCTGGACAAAACACACAAAAATCGCTTGGCGCATCAAAACCCGATTATCAAAGAGATGTATGGCGGTTTTCTCAAAGATGAGGCGTTGAGACGGAAAATCATGCAGACGAAGTTTGGGAGGAAAAATAGGGAATGGGAGGGGTAAAGGGCACAACAGGTTGGTTGACTTTTATGCCCAGCCGGCGGATAATAAGGGGGTAAAATAGCTAAATTAAATCAATATGCCCCAAGATTTTTACTCAAAATTGGAAACCCTGCTCAAAACAGACCCGCGCTTTTTAAGCCAAGAGCTGGAACAAAAAGGCGAGCTCTTGAAAAACAATGTCATTGACTGCGCCTACAAAGCCGACAAAAAATTGGTAGAGCTTTTGCTTTCCGACAGCGAAGTCAAAAATAAGTTTTTCAGCAAAATAAAGGACGCCTTAGTTTTCAATATCAACGACTTTATCGCGTATATCCAAGATAAAAAGTTTTTAGCCGATTCTTACACTAAATATCGCAACAAAATCGGTTTGACCATTGATGGCAAGTTTTTAAACGAACGCCGGGAAGTGGCGCTGGTCTGGCCATTTAAAGATTGCGTGCTGGAAGGCGGGATGACCAAAGACGACGAAAAGCGCAAAGAGATATTTTTCAATGAAATTTTAGCCCAAGACGAAATAGATAAATTGTTGGCGCCCAAGGTTTTGACCAATTGGAAGCGCTACACCCCAAAAGGCACAGAAAAAGTCAAAGAGCTGAAAAGAGATGAAAATGGTGTCATCCGCGAAAATATGATTATCAAGGGCAACAATCTGCTCGCCTTGCATTCTCTCAAGCAACAATTTCAAAACAAGGTAAAACTTATTTACATTGACCCGCCGTATAATACCGGCAACGATTCATTTGGCTACAACGACAGTTTCAATCACTCTACATGGCTAACCTTTATGAAAAGCCGGCTGGAAGTCGCGCGGGAGTTGTTGAGAGATGATGGACTATTTTTTTTACAAATAGATAATAATGAGCATGCGTATTTGAAAATATTATGTGATGAGGTTTTTGGAAGAGAAAATTTTAGAAATAATATTATTTGGAAAAAATTAACCAGTGCTAAATCTCAAAGCAATTATTTAGCCAATGTAACAGAACATATATTATTTTATTCAAAGAATAATAATCCTGGTTTTTATGAAAAATTTTTAACTTCCGATGAAGTCAAAGATAAAAAGAATTATCCATGTATTGAAGAGACTACGGGGAGGAGATATGGTTCTTTTGATTTTACTCAATCTGGGCAGGGAGTTGCTCGTATTTTTAATAATAAAAAACTTAGTCCACCAAAAGGGAAGCATTGGATTTGGAATCAAGAAAAAATTTATGGCGGAATTAAAAAAGGAATAATTATTTTTACGAAGAATGGTACGCCGCGTTTAAAAAGATATCTTGATGAAAAGCAAGGCAATTATTTAAGCGATTTGTGGAACGATAATGAAGTAGCTCCTATTTCTGCAAACGACAAAGAAAGATTGTCGGAATTTGAAGGCCAAAAAAAAGAAGCTGTTTTAAAAAGAATAATTGAAATTTCAACAAAGGAAAAAGATATTGTGTTAGATTTTTTTGCTGGGAGTGGGACAAGCGGTGCCACGGCGATGAAAATGAAAAGGCAGTTTATTTTGTGCGAGCAAATGGATTATATAGAAAAAGTGACCGTTGAACGATTGAAAAAAGTTATTGCGGGTGAGCAAGGCGGAATCTCAAAGGCGGTAGATTGGAAGGGTGGCGGCGATTTTGTCTATTGCGAGCTGATGGAACATAACGAACAATTTGTTGAAAAAATCAAAAAAGTTGGAAATACCAAAGAGCTTTTGAAAATTTGGAAAGAAATACAGGCGAAGGGATTTATAAATTATATGGTTAAACCGGAGGAATTTGATAAAAATATCACAGAATTCAAAAATCTTCCGTTTGCCAAACAGCAACGCGTCCTTTTTGATATGCTCAATAAAAACCAGCTTTATGTGAACAAAAGCGAGATCGGAGACAAGGATTTTGGGGTTGGCTCGGATGAAAGAAAAATTAATAAGGAGTTTTATGGAAAGTAAAAGCACGCATTTTATTTTTGATAGCGACAAAATTATAATTTCGCCCGATTTACGCGAAGCAGCTAATTTTTTATGTAAAATAGGAGAAGAGCTTGATAGCTTCTTATATTTTGATAAAAAATTAGAGTCAATAATGAAACAATATAGAGAAACATTAGAGCTCGTAAAAGCCCTTGCCAAAAAAATAAAAGAAAATTCAATAGATTTTAAATTTACACTTTCGGAAAATCCGGCTACCATAGGAGATAAGTTTAAATTTTATAATCCGTTGCGGTTCCAAATAATTTCGCTGTTTGCAGAATTGGAGGTATTAATGAGATTAAATTATGCTTATGATAATAAAATTGATGATGGCAAAATTATCAGAGAAATGACCATGAAAAAAGAAGTATGGAAATGTTTTTATAATGATTATTGTTTAAACCGAAATAATGAATGGGTGAAAGATAATATGGAGAGGACAAACCATATAACAGCTATAGAATTAAGATATTTACGAAATTCATTAACCCATTTTTTATCCGTAGATACTGGCATACAGATAGCAGATGATCAACTTAACGATAAAGCGAGAAAACTGGAAAAGAAGACAAAATTTAAATTTATATCGCCGCAGGATTTATGCAAGATTAATAAAGGCGCCGGCTTGTTGGTGATGAAAAAATGGAGTGATGATTGTAAAAAATGTCTTAGCTCAAATTCGAATGATTTTAAAGAAAGAATATTGTCCGTGAATAATCTAATAAAAAATTCAGGGGCGAATATTTTATATGGTGATCAAATTGATATTTAATTTAAGTATTAATATGGATAAACAAAAACAAGGGGAAATAAGCAAAAAAATTACTAAACATGAATTTTACTTTGAAAATCCACTTTATGACGTTGTCGAAAATGAAAGATTAGGAGAAAAACTTTTTTCTGGCGATGTTGATGCATATAGCGCAAAAAACAAAATTGATACCACATATAGGATAGAGGAAGAGTGTGAAGAGATACACAGCGGGTCATATAGATATAAATTGCATAAAATTACTTTGGGTTGTAAAAGGAAAGATGATGATGAACTTATATTTTTTGTATATAGTGACAACGAAAAAATTATCAAAATTGGACAGTTGCCATCTATGGTCGATATCCAATTTGCAAAAATTAGCAAGAAATACGATAGAGTTTTATCAAAAGAATCCCTTAAAGAATTTAAAAGAGCGATAGGTTTAGCCGCCCATGGCGTTGGAGTAGGTTCTTTCGTTTATTTACGAAGAATTTTTGAGGGCTTAATTTATGAATCCTTTAATGAACACGAGCAAGATCTCCGCCTGGGTATAGAGGATTTTTTAAAAAAACGGATGGAAGAAAAAATTGAATTATTAAAAGATTATTTACCCACCCAATTAATTGAAATGAAAAATATTTATAGTATTTTGAGCAAAGGCATCCATGAATTAGATGAACAAGAATGTTTACAATATTTTTCGGCACTGAAGTTATCTATTGAGTTAATTTTGGATCAAAAAATTGAGATGGAGATAAAAAGAAAGAAAGATGAAGAAGTTAAAAAACAAATACAAGATATAGCTCAAAGTATAAAATAGTCAATATAAAAAAGTAATTAAACGTACTTTGTAGCGCACAAAAATAAAATAATACAGACAATATGAGAACAAAAATTGAAGAAAAATATTTAGAACGCATAGGACAGCTGTTAGAAAAAGCTGAGAATGTTAAAAATACTCAAAGGCCAAATCCTGAAGGAGTTATAGGATTTTTTTCTGTTGATGATAACATTTTTAATGAATGGAGCGTGAGTTGTAAAAATTTAATAGGGAAAATTGCAGGCGAGAGCAGTTCGTATTATAAAGATTTTTTAAGAAATGTTTCATACGCTGCGGTAAACCTTGTGGATTGTGGGGCAGGCATTTTACGGGGATTAAAAGAAGACATTGAGATGGGCATGCTCTTGGATATGAGAGATATCGCTATTGCCGAAATTTTTTCTGATTTTTTGGATATGGCGCAACATTTATTGGACAACGAATATAAAGATCCCGCCGCCTTTCTTACAGGTGCTGTTTTAGAAGATGGATTAAGAAAATTGTGTCAAAAAAATAGTATAAAGGTAAAGATTAGTGACGATATATCAGCGCTGAATACAAAATTAGCTGATCAAAATATTTATAATCGTTTAATTCAATCTCAAATTCAAACTTGGAAAAAATTGAGAGACGATGCAGACCATGGAAATTTTAGTGAGTATAACAAACAACAAGTTAAAGATTTCCTTGATTGGGTTGGAAATTTTTTAAGTGAAAATATTGCCTAAAGATAACACATGTTTAAAGATTTTTGGGAGAAGAAAAAACACGTAATAGAAATGTCCAGTATTTTGACCGCCATAGGCGCTTTGTTTTTGAATATCAATTTGCCAGCAGATGAATCAGCTAAAAATGCCTTATTAAATATTCAAATGGTATGGTTATTAATAATATCCATAATGGGCATTATTTTATTTTTTACGTTTTGGTCGTTTGCGGCTCAAATTGATAATAAAATAGAGAAAAAGATATCACATGAATTGTATTATAGTATATTCGGATTTATCATTGTTGTGGTTGGCGGCTATTTTTTAATAAACTTGTGGAAATATTTTATAGCCCTATACAAAAAAGAATTTTTAAATTTTCTACCCATGCTATATCTTATACCTGCGAGTGCTGGCTCTTTGGTTGTCATCCTTTTAAAAAATAAATACACAAAATATTATTTAGCAGGTAAAAAAATAAAATACTATTTTGGCATTTTAGGGACATCCTTTTTGGCCGGATTAGTCTATTCGTTTTTAGCGGAGATAATAACAGAACTAAATTTAAATTTATTAACCTTTTTAAGCAGGTTGTTTATTGGGATTGGAATGGCTTTTTTGCTCTGCTTATCAATAACTAAAGCGACAATTAAAGAATCGGTAATTAATTAAACGGATAAACTAGAAATTTACAAAAATCAATACTATGCCCCAATCATTCCTCTACGAACAATTAGACAGCGTTTCAAAAATGGGCTTTCTCAAGAAGGAAGCGCCGGCTTTTGTGGTTGAAAACTTGAATCAGGTTTTTGAATTGCGTGAATACCAAAAAGAGGCGTTCGGCAGGTTTTTCCATTGCTATCATGGTGAATATGAGAACAAAACATATCCTTTGCATTTTCTTTTCAACATGGCGACCGGCTCGGGCAAGACGCTGATTATGGCGGGCTTGATTTTGTATTTATACAAGCAGGGCTACCGCAATTTTCTGTTTTTTGTAAATTCTACTAATATCATAGAGAAAACCAAAGACAATTTTTTGAATAATTTGTCGGGCAAGTATTTATTCAACAACAAAATACTTTTTAATAACAAGCAGGCGCAAATAAAGCCAGTGGCTAACTTTGATGGTGTGAGCGATGGGGATATTAACATTTGTTTTACCACTATCCAAAAATTACACACGGATTTATATAATCAAAAAGAAAATTCTTTGACTTTGGATGATTTTAAGAATAAAAAAATCGTCTTGATTGCCGATGAAGCGCATCATGGGCAGGTGCAAACTCGTGGCAAACAAAAACAGGGCGCGATTTTTGAAAGACCCAATTGGGAAAATACGGTAGAAAATATTTTTAAACAAAATAGCAAAAATATCTTACTGGAATTTACCGCCACCATGGATTTTTTAAATAGAGATATTGTTGATAAGTATCTCAATAAGATTATTTACAAATATGACTTGGCGGAGTTTAGAAACGACCTCTATTCCAAGGATGTGGAGTTGTTGTCCGCCGATCTGGATAAAAAAGACCGCATTGTTCAGGCGATAATTTTGAGCCAATACCGGCAAGAAGTGGCTGGCAAGCACGGTATTAATTTAAAACCGGTGATTTTGTTTAAGGCGCAACAGACCATTGAACAATCACAAGAGAATAAAAAGTTATTTCACGAGATAATTGATAATTTAACGCCCGCGGATGTTGAGAATATCAAAAGTAGAACTAATCTGCCTATTTTGCAGAAGGTTTTCAAATTTTTTGGCGAGCACAAAATCACCAATGCCATTTTGGTTAAAAAACTAAAAGACGGTTTTGCCGAAAACAAGACCATCGGAGTCAATGAAGAAAAAGACAAAGAAAAGAATCAGATTTTGCTTAATTCGTTGGAAGACAAAGATAATAAAATTCGGGCGATTTTCGCGGTGCAGAAATTAAACGAGGGTTGGGATGTGCTCAATCTTTTTGATATTGTGCGGTTGTACAATACTCGCGACGCTAGAAATAATGTCCCGGGCAAAACTACCATTTCCGAAGCGCAATTGATCGGACGGGGCGCGCGCTATTTCCCGTTTAAGCTGGACCCGAGCCAAGACAAATTCAAGCGTAAATATGACAAAGCCACGGATAATGAATTGAGGATTTTGGAAGAATTACATTATCATTGCCATCCGGGCAAAGAATCGCATTATATATCTGAAATAAAAAATGCCTTGGTTAAGGAAGGGATGATGGATGAATACCAAGAAGAGGTTGATTTTGAATTGAAAGAAAGTTTTAAGACCTCGGATTTTTATAAAAAGGGGATGGTTTATGCCAATAAAAAGTTGCCCCGCAGTTTTGCCAAGGTTAAAACATTGGCTGATTTGGGGGTGAACAGTAGGAATATTGTTTTTAATATCTTGTCGGGCGGTGGTACTGAAATACAGGTTTTTGATGAGGGCAATGGTAATGGAACCAAGGCAAAAAATAGTCGCAAAGATATTAATTTGAAAGACATTGAGCCACATATTATCAAAAATGCGCTGGCTAAGAATGATTTTTATGCTTTTGAATCGCTGAAACGCTTTTTTTCGGAGATTGAGTCAATTAATGATTTTGTTAGTGGGGCGGATTTTTTGAATTTGTCTATTACTTTTGAGGGCAACAAAGACGAGATTGATAATTTGAGCAATCACAACAAGTTTTTGGGCGTGCTGGCTTTGCTCGATAAAATTGAAGAAGAAATCAAAACCAATTTGACCGAGTATGTGGGCGCGGAGGAATTTGACCCACGCGATATTAAAAAGGTCTTTACTAACAAGAAAATCAAAATTCAAAAGGGCGATGCCAAGCTAGAAGGACAGATTGAATTTTTAAGGGGCAAGGAGTGGTATGTTTTCAATGCTAATTATGGCACGAGAGAGGAAAAGGATTTTGTTAAATTTATTGATTTGCAAATTGCTGAATTGCAGAAGAATTTTAAAGAGGTTTATCTCATCCGCAACGAACGCCAGCTCAAAATCTATAATTTTCACGATGGGCGGGCTTTTGAACCGGACTATTTACTGTTTTTGGTGGATGAAAAGGGTAAAAATATTACCTATCAGTTATTTATGGAGCCGAAGGGTAAGCAATTGGCTGGTAGTGAGAAGTGGAAAGCGGACTTTTTGGAAGTGATAAAAGAGAAAAATAAAGACAATATCTTGGAATTTTCTAAAGGCAAAAAATACAAAATAATCGGCTTGCCATTTTATAACCACGAACAAGACAACGATTTTAAAGAAAAATTGTTCGCGAGTTTGGGATAATAGTTTATAGCCCCTTGAACCCCGTCTCAAAATAGTATAAAATAGAGGCGCTTTAGAACAGCGATTTTGGCTTAGAGCATTTTTTGTTTAAGGAAAAAAGAGATCCTTCACTGCGTTCAGGATGACAAGAGAAATAGCGGGATGACAATGACAAAATAATAAATAATTAATAAATAATCAAAGAGTATGTCAGACAAGAAGTATGTGTACTATTTCGGTGAGGGCGACAGCGGGCTGAAAGCCATCTTGGGTGGTAAGGGCGCCAATTTGTCAGAAATGTTAAAAATGGGGATTCCGGTGCCGCCGGGTTTTACGGTGGGGACGGAGGTCTGCGATTTGTATTACAAAAATGAGCGGCAATATCCCGACTATATCAAAACCGAGGTGGACGAGCATTTGACGCGGCTGGAAAATGAAATGGGCAAGCAACTGGGCGCGGCGGATGACCCGTTGCTAGTGTCGGTGCGTTCGGGGGCGGCGGTGTCAATGCCCGGGATGATGGACACGGTTTTGAATTTGGGTTTGAACGATAAATCGGTGGAGGGCTTGGCGAGTAAGACCGGCAATCGGCGTTTTGCCATGGATTCGTATCGGCGGTTTTTGCAAATGTATGGCGATGTGGTTTTGGGAGTCAAACACTCGTCTTTTGAAAAAATCTTGCATGGCACCAAAGAAGCCAAGGGCGTGAAATTTGATACCGAATTAGATGAAAACGATTTGGCGGGGGTGATTGAAAAATACAAGGCGGCGATTCGCGAGGAAATCGGGCGGGACTTTCCGCAAGACCCCAAGGAACAGCTCTGGGGCGCGATTGACGCGGTTTTCAGTTCTTGGAATAACGAGCGGGCGATTGCTTATCGGCGGATTAATGAAATCAAGGGTTTAATCGGTACGGCGGTCAATGTGCAAGCCATGGTCTTCGGTAATATGGGTGAAAATTCCGGCACGGGTGTGGCTTTTACGCGCAATCCGGCGACGGGCGAGAATAAAATTTATGGCGAGTATTTGATGAACGCGCAAGGCGAGGATGTGGTGGCTGGTATTCGCACGCCGAAAATGATTAGCGAATTGGAGCAGGCGCAACCGGAAATTTACGCGCAGTTTGCCAAGATTATGAAGCAATTAGAGACGAATTATAAAGATATGCAGGATACGGAATTTACGATTCAAGAGGGCAAATTGTATTTCTTGCAGACACGCAATGGCAAACGCACGGCGCAAGCCGCGGTCAAGGTGGCGGTGGAAATGTGCGGCGAGGGTTTGATAACCAAAGAAGAAGCGGTTTTGCGGGTGGACCCGAAACAACTTGACCAACTTTTACATAAACAACTGGATGTAGAGGCAAAAAAGTCCGCCACGGTGATAGCCAAGGGTTTGGCGGCTAGTCCGGGCGCGGCGGTGGGTAAGATTGTCTTTAGTGCGGCAAAGGCGCAAGAGCTGGCAGGTGCCGGTGAGTCGGTAATTTTGGTGCGGCAAGAGACCTCGCCGGAAGATATTGAGGGCATGCATGTAGCGAAAGGTATTTTGACAGCGACTGGCGGGATGACTTCGCACGCGGCGGTGGTGGCGCGCGGTATGGGTAAGTGTTGCGTGGCGGGTTGCAGTGGTATTAGCGTCAATGAGGAGACGGAGACCTTGACGATTGCCGAGGGTGGTTTGGCGTTTAAAGAAGGAGATTATTTGACTTTGGATGGTAATACCGGTGAGGTTTTCGCGGGACAAATCGCGACGGTGGAGCCGGAATTGAGCGGGGATTTTGAGACCCTGATGACCTGGGCGGATGAGTTTAGAAAATTGGGTGTGCGGGCCAACGCGGATACACCCAAAGACGCGCAGACCGCTAGAAAATTCGGCGCGCAAGGGATTGGTTTGTGCCGCACTGAGCATATGTTTTTTGAAGCCGAACGCATCAAAGCGGTGCGTGAGATGATTTTGTCGGAAGATGAAGCCGGGCGCGAAGTGGCTTTGGAAAAAATTCGTCCGATGCAGGAAGGGGATTTTTATCAGCTGTTCAAAGAGATGGACGGGCTGGGCGTGACGATTCGTTTCTTGGACCCGCCCTTACATGAATTTTTACCGCAGGCGGAAGAGGATATAATTGAACTGGCGGGTGAGATGGGTGTGACGGTGGAAAAATTGCGCGCGACCATTGCCGGTTTGCACGAATTCAATCCGATGCTGGGACATCGCGGCTGTAGGCTGGCGATTACCTATCCGGAAATCGCGGTCATGCAGACCAAGGCGGTGATTGGCGCGGCTTTGCGCGCGAAAAAAGAGGGACTGAATCCGCAACCGGAAATTATGATACCTTTGGTGGGCAAGCCGGAAGAATTGGTTTATTTGGAGAAAATTGTGCGCGCCACGGCGGATGAGATGATTGCGGCGGCGGGGGCGAACGGCGAGGCAGGCGGAGACAAGGGCGCGGGCGCGAGTGACGCGGTTTTACATTATAAATTCGGGACGATGATTGAAGTGCCGCGCGCGGCGGTGGTAGCGGATGAGATTGCCAAGACAGCGGAATTTTTCTCATTTGGCACCAACGATTTGACACAGATGACCTTCGGATTTTCGCGCGATGACGCGGGCAAGTTTATCAAAGATTATTTAGCTAAAGGAATTTTGGAAAAAGACCCGTTTCAGACGATTGACCGCGCGGGCGTCGGGCAATTAATTCAGATGGCCTGTGAACGGGGGCGGGCGACGAGACCTGAAATAAAGCTGGGGATTTGCGGAGAGCATGGTGGCGACCCTGATTCCATTGAATTTTGCCATTTGACTGGTTTGAATTATGTGAGTTGTTCGCCTTTCCGCGTGCCGATTGCGCGGTTGGCGGCGGCGCAGGCGGCGCTGAGGAATAGATAGGCACGTCAGTTAGATTTATCAGGAAAGAAAAGGATAAAAGCCCCCGCGAGGGGGCTTTTAGCGTGGGGTTGACTTTTGTTTAAAATATGTAATAATAACTTGGTAGTTTTTTGAAATAACTTTAAACCCAAAAGGAGGGTATTATGAAGTTGAAAGTAGTAATTAACCCCGACATTTTTAAGGGCAGAATCGGCGTGGATGAGGAAGATAGAAAAATTCTTAATCTCGAACTCAGGGATCCTGTTTCCTTAGTTGGCGGGGATGGAAGGAGATTAAAAATATCTCCAACGCGCGATTATCTTGTCGGCGCGAAAAGTGCGGCATTTAATCCGGCAGATGCACCTGCCGTGGAATTTGTTGAAATACAACCATTCCATGGTGATGTAATTTTCGAGTTTGTCGGATTTACAGGAACTCCGAAAATTCAGCCCGGACATGTCGCAATGTCTGGCGATATCAAAAAAGAATTAGGGGTCAAAGATGGGGATGAATTCGCCTTCGGCGAAGGGGACAACCGCGTGGTTTTCAAGGTGTGTCCCGGTCGGGATAAATATATCGGGCGAGATATTCTCGCATTCAACCCCGAGGATTTGCAACTCCTCAAAAGACGCGGAATAACATTCTATAAAAAATAAACATCTCAAAAAAAGGAGATAAAATCAGGGAGAGCACTAGTTGTTCTCCCTTTGTTTTTGCTATACTGCTAGTAGCTTAATTTTAAAAAATATCAACTATGAAAAAGGATTTTACCGCCGAAGAAGCCCGCGCGATTGGCGACGCCTTACATATTGATTGGGCAAAATTTGATTTGGAACAATTTCGGATGGGTTTGGGCGTGGAATTGGAACACGGTGCACGCGACCCGCAAACCGATGTGACTGGTGATGATGAAATTATGACCGGCAAAATCGCTTGGGCACATCTCAAAGAAATTCCGGATTATTACGCCCGTTTGGCCAAAATGGAGGCCGAGGCCAATAGCTGATCAAAACCAAAAACATAGTAAAATACAGCAAGAAGCCCCCGCAAGGGGGCTTTTAGCGTCTGTCTGGCTGAACAGCTTGACAAATGCGCTAGGATATGTTAGTATCAAGGGGCTAAACCTGCCAAGAGGTTTTGACGAAGATTTGAAAACAAAAACAATTATAGAAAGAGGTTTTCGATGAATCAAAGAAAAGAAGAAGAAAATGCCGCGGCTATTAAGCGGTTGGATGTGTTTGCTGATGCCGTATTTAAGGGCATTATGGCAAAATGTTCGGCTGACAAAAACTTTTTCGAGGCAAACACAAATATGACATCGATAGCATATATAATTGCCAATGAAATAAGAATTGAGGCGAGAGAATGGAAGTGGGATCCAAGTGAAATTTTCGATATGTTCATTTGCTCCACGGTACCAGTAGCATTTGTTGAGAATTTCTCGTTCAATACAATTAAAGATTGTAGATCAATTGCTAAAGCGGCGTGTGCAATTGCCAGTAGAATGATGGAGGAAAAAGAAACCGTAAATCCATCATAATAAAACGATTTCCTGTGAGATTATAAAACGAGGTGCCAATGCCCCTCGTTTTTTTAATATCGTATTGGACGATAATTTATACCGCCACGCCTTTCTTATTCAGCGTGCGCAAACAGCTGGTACAAATTTTTATCTTAGTGCCATCCACCGTTTTACTTTGCAAATTCAAATTCTGCTTGCGTTTGGTGGCATGCATAGAGTGACTGCGGCTGACGGAATTAAGGGCGGTTCTTTGGCAGAGGTCGCATTTTCTGGACATAAGCTGGATTTAAAAAGTAAATAAAGCTAAAATGTATTAAGCGACTTTTAATCTAACATATTATTTTTAACTTGGCAAGAGATGATTATTACCTATCTGTTCACTCAACCGCTATTCTTTTTCGCGTGGATTTTGGCGATTATTTTGGCGCTGTCAGTGCATGAGTTCGCGCACGCCCTCGCTTCGCGCTTACAAGGCGATCGTACCGCCGAAGCGCAAGGCCGCCTGACGCTCAATCCCTTGGCGCATATTGATCCTTTGGGCGCGTTGATGCTGATGACTTTGGGCTTTGGCTGGGGCAAGCCAGTGCCTTTTAATCCCTACAATCTAGGCAACAAAAGATTCGGTCCGGCCCTAGTGGCCATCGCGGGACCTTTTTCCAATTTGGTAATGGCCTTTGTGGCGGCTTTATTAATTAAAATTTTGCTGGCCGCTGGCGTAGTGGCTTTGAATGGTTTTGGCATGGTCTTCCTGATTTTGTTTATTTTCTTGAATTTGGCCTTGATGCTTTTTAACTTAATTCCCTTGCCGCCTTTGGATGGGTCAAAAGTGCTCTTCGCGTTTCTGCCGGCTTCTATGGCTGACTTTCAAGTCAATCTGGAAAAATATGGACCGTTTATTCTTTTAGGCATTATCGTTTTGGATAGTTTTGCCGGCACGGGGATTATTAGCGGAATTGTTTATGGTGGTATTGGGACAGTGGGCAATTGGCTGTCGCCTGATTTTGGCCAATGGATTGCCGCGATTTTGGGGTAGTACTTGACACCCGCCAGCTAATCCCGTATAATCTTAAAGAAATAGCCAGCTTGCTCTGGCCGTTAAGTTTTTGTCTAATATTTTTTTCTATGCCAACAATTCAACAACTGTTACGCAAGCCCCGCAAGAGCGGCAAGATTAAACCCAAGGCCCCGGCTTTGTTTAAAAATCTGAACTCGCTGAAGCGCAAGACCTATTCCGCGCCCGAATCCAATCCTTTTAAGCGCGGTGTTTGTATCAAAGTGACCACCATGACCCCGAAAAAACCAAACTCCGCCTTGCGTAAAATCGCCAGGGTGCGTTTGTCGTCTGGCGAAGAAGTGACGGCCTATATTCCCGGCATGGGGCACAAATTACAGGAACACTCGGTGGTTTTGATTCGCGGTGGTCGTGTACGCGACTTGCCCGGTGTACGGTATCATATTGTGCGTGGTGTCTATGACGCGACCGGTGTGGACAAGAGAATGCAGAGCCGCAGTGCGTATGGTGCCAAGAAACCCAAAGAGAAAACTGAAGGCAGAAAAGGGAGTAGCCCTGCCAAAACCAAATAATTTAATCAAACTACTTATATGAGAGGTAAAAATCCAGCCCCAAAAAGAAAGATTACACCTGACCCGAAATTCGGCAGTGTTTTGGTCTCCAAATTCATCAATCATATTATGAAAGATGGCAAAAAGGCCACCGCGCAGAAGGTCTTTTATTCTGCTTTGGACATTATCAAAGCCAAGAGCCAGCGCGACCCCCTAGATGTCTTTGATATCGCGGTGCGCAATATCGCGCCGGAAGTAGAGGTCAAATCGCGCAGAGTCGGTGGTGCCAACTACCAAGTGCCAATTTATGTTAGTGAAGCGCGCAAAACCGCTTTGGCTTTTCGCTGGTTAGTAGCGGCTTGTGCCGCCAAAAAAGGCGCTCCCATGGGTCAAAAATTGGCCACTGAGATTTTGGAGGCCTCGGAAAATCTAGGTACTGCCATCAAAAAGAAACAGGATGTCTATAAGATGGCTCAAGCCAATCGCGCCTTTGCGCATTTTGCCAGATAATTTAAATAATATTTTTAAACAGGCGGAGGGGATAATGTCCGGACGCCGAGAAAGCAGTTAAATTCTATGAGAGAATATCCGTTGGAAAAGACCAGAAATATCGGTATTATTGCCCACATTGATGCCGGTAAAACCACCGTTAGCGAACGGGTTTTGTTTTATACGGGCAAGAAACACAAAATCGGTGAAGTGCATGAAGGCGCCGCCGAAATGGATTGGATGGAACAGGAACAAGAACGCGGTATTACCATTACTTCGGCCGCGACTACTTGTTTTTGGTCGGCTCGTCAGACCAAAGATATGCACCGCATCAATTTGATTGATACCCCTGGGCATGTGGATTTTACCGCCGAGGTGGAGCGCTCTTTACGCGTTTTGGATGGCGGTGTGGTAATTTTTGACGGCGTGGCCGGCGTGGAATCGCAATCCGAGACCGTTTGGCATCAAGCGGAAAAATATGAAGTGCCGCGCATTTGTTTTATCAACAAAATGGACCGCATGGGCGCGGATTTTTATTATGATATCAAGACCATCGCCGACCGTTTGACTGACCGAGCTTATCCTTTACAGCTGCCGATTGGCGCGGCTGAGACCTTTGTGGGTTTAGTGGATTTATTGACTCTCAAATCCTATATTTATAAAGATGATTTAGGTAAAGATATTGAAGAAGGCGATGTACCTGCGGATATGCAAGAAAAAGTGGCGGAATATCGTCATCGTTTGATTGAGGCCATTGTGGAATATGACGAAAAGTTGATGGAGCAATATCTGGGCGGAGTTGAGCCAAATTTAGAGGACTTGCGCAAGACCTTGCGTAAGGCCGTAATCGCCAATAAATTAGTGCCAATTTTGGTGGGCTCGGCTTTGAAAAATAAGGGCGTGCAATTCATGTTAGACGCGGTCATTGATTATTTGCCATCGCCTTTGGATGTGCCAGCCCTGGAGGGTTATAATCCTGACAACAATGAAAAAGTTCTCTGCGAGACGACTGATGATGCACCCGCCGTGGCTTTAGCTTTCAAAATCGCGACTGACCCCTTTGTGGGCAGTTTGTGTTATTTTCGTGTTTATTCAGGTAAAATAGAGGCCGGTTCTTATGTCTTGGATACCACTACTGGCAAAAAAGAACGCATGGGCCGTATTTTGCGTATGCATGCCAACAAGCGGGAAGATGTCAAAGAGGTTTATGCCGGAGAAATTGCCGCCGCGGTGGGTTTAAAAGATGTGACTACTGGTCATACTCTCTGTGACCCTGCTCATCCAGTGGTTTTGGAAAATATCACTTTCCCTGAACCGGTTATTTCCATGGCCATTGAGCCCAAGACCAAGACCGACCAAGAAAAAATGGGTATGGCCATTGCCAAATTGGTCAGCGAAGACCCGACTTTCCGCGTACATACCGATGAGGATAGCGGTCAAACCATTATTGAGGGTATGGGCGAGCTACATTTGGATATTATGGTGGACCGCATGAAACGCGAGTTCGGCGTGGAAGCGACTGTCGGCCGGCCGCAGGTTTCTTATAAGGAAACGATTCGCAAGACGGTGGAGTCCGAAGGTAAATATGTGCATCAGTCCGGTGGCCGTGGTCAATATGGCCATTGCTGGTTGCGTCTGGAGCCATTGGAAAGTGGCACCGGCTTTGAATTCGTGGATGAAATTAAGGGTGGTGTGATTCCCAAAGAATATATTCCAGCCATTGAAAAGGGTCTCAAAGAGGCCTTGAAAAACGGTGTCATGGCCGGCTATCCTCTGGTGGATTTTAGAGCCACGGTTTATGATGGTTCTTATCATGAAGTGGACTCTTCTGAAATTGCCTTTAAAATCGCGGCTAATCGCGCCTTGCAAGATGGCGTGCGCAAGGCCAGTCCGGTAATTTTGGAGCCGTTAATGAAAGTGGAAGCCGTTACTCCCGAAGAATTTATGGGTGATGTGGTGGGCGATTTAAGTTCTCGCCGCGCGCAGATCAAAGAAATGCGCGAGCGTGGTATGATGAAAGTTATTGATTGTGAAGTGCCGTTGTCAGAAATGTTTGGCTATGCTACCCATCTTCGTTCATTGTCGCAGGGGCGCGCCAGTTATTCCATGGAATTTTCTCATTATGCTGAGACCCCGACCAATATTATGAATGCCATTATCGGTGAGCGTACCAAACCTGAGAAAGAGAAATAAAGTTCGTTTTGCATTAATTATTATCAACCAAATAATTTTTAATCCCCATGGAGCAGAATTCATTTGACCGCCTGTTGCGCTTTATGGCCAAAAGCGGCGACCGGTGTGTGATTATGGAAAAAGGCCAGCCCGCCTTTGTGCTCATGAAGATAGAGGACTATGAAGACCTCCTCATGTCGCATAGCGGAGTGGACGGCTTGACAGAGGAAGAATTATTAGATAAGATTAATGGCGAGATTGCCTTGTGGCGCGCCAATCAGGAAGATGATGCCGCCGAAGAGATTATGACGGAGAATAGTCCACAATATGAGCCACGGGAAAGTGAAACAGTTGAAGAATCACCGACACCCGAGACCGACCGTTATTATGTAGAGCCCGTTTAAAAATCAGACAATTATTAATCAATATATTTAAGTAATTTAAAATCAATTAATTTGGCCGACGCGCTTTTAAACCAAAGTGTCAGCCAATAGAAAGGAATTTAATTAAAATGGCCGAGAAATTTGAAAGAAGCAAGCCCCATGTCAATGTCGGTACTATCGGACACGTTGACCACGGGAAAACAACTTTGACCGCTGCCATCCTGCATGTTTTGGGTATGGCCGGCAACACCGTACAAAACAAAAGCGTAGACCAAATTGATAATGCCCCCGAAGAAAGAGAAAGAGGTATTACTATTGCTACCGCCCATGTGGAATATGAGACCGCTGTTCGTCACTATGCTCATATTGACTGCCCGGGACATGCCGATTATGTCAAAAACATGATTACCGGTGCCGCGCAGATGGATGGCGCTATTTTGGTGGTTTCCGCCGCCGATGGGCCGATGCCTCAGACCCGCGAACACATCTTGTTGGCACATCAAGTCGGAGTACCTTCTTTGATTGTTTTCTTGAACAAGATGGATATGGTGGATGACCCAGAATTGGTTGATTTGGTAGAAGCCGAAGTGCGCGATTTACTGAAGAAATATGGTTTCCCTGGTGACGAAGTGCCATTTGTGCGCGGTTCTGCTACCAAGGCCTTGGAGGTCACCAGTCTGGATGACCCGTATGCCAAAAGCATTTTAGAATTAGCTGAGAAATTGGATAGTTATATTCCTGAACCGGTTCGCCAATTGGATAAGCCGTTCTTGATGCCGATTGAAGATATTTTCTCTATCGAAGGCCGTGGTACTGTCGTTACGGGTAGAATTGAAAGAGGTATCATCAAAATCAATGAAGAAGTGGAAATCGTCGGTATTCACGCGACTACCAAAACCGTAGTGACTGGCATTGAAATGTTTAAGAAATCCTTGGACGAAGGTCGTGCTGGAGACAACGCCGGTCTGCTCTTGAGAGGTACCAAAAAAGAAGATGTCCAGAGAGGCCAGGTCTTGGCCAAAACGGGCACTGTCACCCCTCACACCGAGTTTGATGCTGAATGTTATATTCTGTCAAAAGACGAAGGTGGCCGTCATTCACCGTTCTTCAAGGGTTATAAACCACAATTCTACATCCGCACTACCGATATTACTGGAGAAATTGAATTACCGGCTGGCGTAGAAATGGTGATGCCTGGTGATACTATCAGTTTCAAAGTGACCTTGATCGCGCCTGTGGCTTTGGAAGAAAAAATGACCTTCGCTATCCGTGAAGGTGGTCGTACTGTCGGTTCGGGTGTGGTAGTCAAAATTACCAAGTAATTAATTTATTAGTAATTAAAGATAGGGATGGAAGACGCTAAAAAAACCAGTAAAGTTGAAGATAAAAAATCCAAGATAGCCGCCAAAGCGACTGTTAAAGATGAGACCTATCATCCGCGGATTCGCCTGAAAATCAGGGCCTATGACCACAAAATCATTGATAAATCCATCAAGACGATTATTGATGTGGCCGAGCGGACTGGTGCTAAAGTGATTGGCCCCATCCCATTGCCGACCGAGAAATCCGTCTATACCGTTTTGCGTTCAACTTTTGTGCACAAGGACGCGCGGGAACAATTTGAAAGAAGGGTTCACAAGCGCTTGATTGATATCCTGGAGCCGAACTCCAAGACCATAGAAGAGATGACGGCCTTGAGTTTGCCGGCGGGGGTTGACATCCAAATTAAAATGAATTAGAATAGCTAGGTTAATAAGTTGCTAACAAAATCACCAAACTTGACTGACGATAACCCCGCGAGGGAAGTGGCGACAGCTAGGGCGGCGATTTAGAGGAAACGCGTTCATATATAATTAGGTTTTACATTTAGTATATACTTGTTCTGATATACAAATGGCCGGCTTTAGGGATTTTGTTCCTAGAGTCGGTCTTTGTTATCCCAAGGGCTATAAGTTAAGAATATGAAGTTTATTTTAGGCAAAAAAATCAGCATGACCCAGCGCTTTCGTGAAAACGGAGAAGCGTTGTCTTTGACTATGGTGGAGGCCGGGCCTTGCGTGGTGACTCAAGTTAAAACCATGGAAAAGGATGGCTATACCGCGGTACAATTCGGTTTTGGTATTAAAAACCATATCAACAAGCCCTTGGAAGGGCATTTAAAGGCGGCTGGCAAGGTCGCCGTTTTGTGTGAATTACGGGTGACACCGGAAGAATTAGCCGCTTATGAAGTCGGGAATACTTTAACAGCCGACAGTTTTGCCGCTGGCGACAAGATTAGTGTTAGCGGGAAAACCAAGGGTCGCGGTTTCCAAGGCGTGGTCAAACGCCATGGTTTCCATGGACAGGACAAAGGCCACGGTAACAAAGACCAAGTTAGAATGCCTGGTTCTATCGGAGCGACCGATGCCGACCGTGTTTTTAAGGGTAAGAGAATGGGCGGCCGCATGGGTTTTACTCGCCAAACCACCAAAAATTTGAAAATTTTTGAAGTAGATGTCAAAAATAATTTAATTTACATTCTGGGGTCAGTGCCCGGAGCTAGAAATTCGCTGGTAGAAATCAGAGAGATAAAATAATGGAAAATATGACAAATAGTGGTTTAAAAGTTAAAGTTTATAATCAACAAGGCGCCGTAGTAGGTGAGCAGATTTTGGATGCCAAGATTTTCGGCGTGGAAGTCAAACAGGAAGTGGTACATCAGGTGACGGTCGCGCAGGCCGCCAATGGCCGCCACAATTTATCCAATGCCAGAACTCGCGACGAAGTAAGCGGCGGTGGCAAGAAACCTTGGGCGCAAAAAGGCACCGGTCGTTCGCGCCAAGGGTCATCTCGTTCGCCTCTATGGAAAGGCGGCGGTGTGGTTTTCGGACCGACAGCTGAGAGTAATTTTAGTAAAAGCGTTAACAAAAAAGTCAAAACCAAGGCCTTGTTTATGTGCTTGACTGACAAATATCAAAACGACAAATTGATTGTTTTGGACCAGCTGACAATGGCTGAACCCAAAACCAAATTGATGGCCGAAATTTTAAAGACCCTGCCGAATGCCGGCAAAAAGACCTTGATTGTTATGGAAAACAAGAATGAGGACTTACTCAGAGCCGCTAAAAATATTGCCAGAGTCAAACTTATCAAAGCTGATAGTTTGAATGTGATAGATATAGTTCACGCGGAATATATTCTAGCTCCGGTGGTCTCTCTGGCCGTAGTGAGTAAGACCTATCTTAAATCAACCAAGGAATAATTTAAATATATGGGATTGTTTGGAACTAAAAAAACTGAAACCACAGAAACCAAATCGGTCGCGGCGCAAAAAGCGGCTCCTGTTAAAGTTGCCGCCAAGGTTGCCAAAAAAGCCGGGGTTAAAAAGGTCTTGGACCCTGTAGCTACTGAGGCCTTGAAACAAGAAATGAAGAGTCGCGCCCACAAAATTTTAGTGCGCCCATTGGTGACCGAGAAATTGACCAACTTGGCCGCGCTAGCCAACCAATATGCTTTTGCAGTGACAGATAAATCCAATAAAATTATGGTGGCGCAAGTTGTCAGCGCGCTTTATGGAGTCACCGTGGAAAAGGTCAGAGTCATCAATGTCAAAGGCAAAGCCGTGGCTTATGGTAAAACCAGAGGTCACACAAAAAGTTGGAAAAAGGCCATGGTCACCCTGAAGGCCGGAGAAAAGATTGATATTTTCGCAGGGGTTTAATAAAAAGAATAGAAAGATATGCCAATAAAACATTATAAACCAACTACTCCCGGAAGACGCCACGCCAGTGTGATCGTCAATTCTGAAGTGACTACGGCTCGTCCGCAGAAGTCGTTGCTTACTATCAAAAAGAATCATGCCGGTCGCAGTCATGGCAAAATTTCCGTGCGTCATCGGGGTGGTGAAGAAAAGCGCTATCTGCGTTTGATAGATTTTAAGCGCGACAAATGGGATATGCCGGCCAAGGTTTTGACTTTGGAATATGACCCCAATCGCACTTCTTACATTGCTTTGCTAGAATATAGTGATGGAGAAAAAAGATATATGTTGGCTCTGGAGGAATTGCATGTGGATATGACAGTAGCTTCTTCTCAGCAAAAGACCGAGCAAAAACTCGGCTACGCCATGCCACTAGAATTCATTTTGCCGGGTACGGAGATTAACTGTATTGAATTATTGCCGGGTCGCGGTGCCAGTTTGGCCCGTTCCGCCGGTGCCAGCGCTACCATGATGGGATGTGAAGGTAAACACGCTCAGGTTAAAATGCCATCTGGAGAGATTCGTTTGATTCCGAAAGAATGTTTGGCGACTATTGGTAAAATTGGTAAATCCGAACATAAATTGATGCGTATCGGTAAGGCCGGTCGCGCGCGCCACATGGGTCTGCGTCCTGAAGTGCGCGGTTCAGCTATGAATCCGGTGGACCATCCACATGGTGGTGGTGAGGGCAACCAATCAATCGGTATGAAATATCCGAAGACCCCGTGGGGCAAGCATGCTTCGGGTGTCAGAACCCGCAAGGCCAAGAAACGCAGTAGCAAGCTGATTTTGAAACGCCGCCCTAGTCGTAAGAAAAAGAAATAATAAATAACCAATATGGCAAGAAGCATCAAAAAAGGTCTCTACATAGACGAAAACCTGCTCAAGAGAATCTCGGGAGTCAAACGGGGTGAGAGTGTGGTTATTAAAACATGGGCGCGCGCCTCTATGATATCTCCGGAAATGGTTGGATTTGTTGTCGGCGTGCACAATGGTAAAATTCATATACCGGTGAGTATCACTGAAAATATGGTAGGCCATCGTTTGGGGGAATTTTCTCCGACGCGCAAGTTTGTGCGCCATGGAGGCAAGATGCAGAAGGGTATTGATAAAAGTGCCGGTGGGAAGAAATAATAATTTACAAGTTTAGTCGTTTATCATGGAAATTTCAGCCAAATTAAAAAATATCAGAGTGTCTCCTACCAAAATTCGTTTGGTGGCTAATTTGATTCGCAAAATGGAAGCCAAAAAGGCCTTGGAGCAACTACCCTTTGTTAGAAAAGGTTGTAAAGATATTGTTTTGGGTCTTTTGAAATCGGCTATCGCCAATGCTGAAAACACCTATAATTGCCAACTGGATAATTTATATATTGCCAAGGTTTCTGTGGATGAAGCGCAAACCTTGAAACGTTGGAGAGCTCGTGCTTTTGGCCGTTCCGCTCCGATTCGTAAACGCGGCAGCCAAATGACGATTGTGCTGAGAGAAATCGTGCCGACCGAGCCCAAAGAGGTCAAAGCCGAAGCCATCGCGGCACCGGTTGCGGCCATGGCGCCGACCGGAGATTTACCAAACGAGACCTATACCGCCAAAGGTGGTAAGATTGCTGAAGCCGAGTTGGACCATCAGACCAATTTGGAAAAGTCCTTTGATGGCGGCAATTTAGGCAAGCACGATGCTATTGATAAGCCCCGTAGCGAGGTCAAGTCCACCACCCGCAAGGTTTTTAGACGTAAATCAGGACTATAATAATTTAATCTTATGGGAAGAAAAGTACATCCAATAATTTTCCGCTTAGGCCAGACCACCGAATGGGGGTTGAAATGGTTTGCTGACAAAAAGGACTTTGCCAGTCGTTTGCGCGCGGATACTACAGCCAAGAAATTTTTGGCTGGCAAGCTTTCAAATTCAGGTTTGGATTTTATTGAAATTGAAAGATTTGCCAATAAAGTGCGGATTAATGTTTCTTCTGCCAAACCCGGTGTCATTATCGGCCGTGGCGGTGAGGGAATTGAAAAGCTCAAAGCCGAGCTCAAAGCGGTGGCCTATACTCCCGAGACCGTCCTGGAATTAAATGTCAAAGAAGCCAAAAATGCTTCTCTTTCGGCCGGAGTGATTGCCGAGGGTATCGTGGCTGATTTGGAAAAAAGAATGCCCTTTAGAAAAATTATGAAACGGTCTATTGAACAGGTTAAAAAAGCCGGCGCCAAAGGTATCAAAGTCATTGTTGGCGGCCGTTTGAATGGAGCTGAAATTGCCCGTAGCGAGGCCCTCTCTTGGGGCAAAGTGCCTTTACATACCTTTAGAGCCGATATTGATTATAGAAGTTTGACCGCCAGAACAATTTATGGAGCTATCGGAGTAAAGGTTTGGATTTATCGTGGCGATATTTTTCCAACCAAAGAAACCGCTCGCGCCGCCACTCAAGCTAATAACAAAGATTAATTTTCGCGTATGTTGATGCCAAAAAAAGTAAAACATAGAAAGATGCACAAAGGGAAGGCCCGCGGTTTGCGTTTGGCCACCAGTGGCAATATGGTCAGTTTTGGCAGTTTCGGTTTGCAGAGCCAGGAGTTTGGCTGGATTTCTTCCCGCCAGATTGAGTCGGCGCGCCGCACTATGACCAGATATATTCAGCGCAAAGGTAAAATTTGGATTCGGATTTTTCCGGACAAATCAGTCACCACCAAACCGGCCGAAGTTCCCATGGGTAGTGGTAAAGGCGCCGTGGACCATTATGTCGCCATTGTCAAAGCCGGTACCATCTTGTTTGAGATGGATGGCGTAGAAGAAAAAGTCGCGCGCGAGGCCTTACATTTAGCCGCCTACAAACTTTCCGTAGGCACCAGATTTGTTAACAAGCAATAATAATATGAAAACTGCTGAATTAAGAAAAAAAACCACTGAAGAATTAAAGATGCTCTTGGGCGATACCCGCAAAGAACAGCATGATTTGGATTTTCAAATGGCTTCTCGTCAATTGAAAAATGTGCGCCGTATTCGCGAGGCCAAGAAAACAGTGGCGCGCTTGTTGACCCTTTTAAAAAATCCGGCCGCCGCGCCGACCACGACCGCTAGCCAAATAATTTAAATATATGGAAGTAGAGACAGTGAAAAAAATTACCAGAACTTTTCAAGGGATAGTCGTCAGCGACAAGATGGACAAGACCATTGTGGTGCGCGTGGACCATATCAAAGCCGACCCCAAATATAAGAAAAGATATCAGGTCAGTCGTAATTTTAAGGTACACGATGCCAAAAACGAATGTAAAACAGGGGAGTTGGTTTCGTTCGCGGCTTGCCGTCCTTATTCCAAGGATAAGTGTTGGCGCGTGGTTAAAAATAAACAGGTCTCCAGTAAATAAAATATATGATTCAACATCGTTCAGTACTAAAAGTTGCCGATAACACAGGAGCCAAAAAGGTCTTTTGTATTCGTGTGCTGGGCGGCTACAAAAAACGTTATGCTGGTGTCGGAGACATTATCACTATTACCGTTAAAGAGGCCCAGCCGTATGGCATGGTCAAAAAGAGTGATGTCTTGCACGCGGTGATTGTGCGTACCAAAAAAGAAGTCCGCCGCGTGGACGGCTCATATATCCGCTTTGATGATAATGCCGCGGTGATTGTGGACAGAAAGACCAAGGAACCCAAAGGCACTAGAATCTTCGGACCAGTAGCTCGCGAATTACGCGCCGGAGGTTTCACCAAAATTATTTCTTTAGCACCTGAAGTATTATAATATGAAAATCAAAAAGAACGACATCGTAAAAATTATCAAAGGCAAGGACAATGGCAAACAAGGTAAAGTCATCAAAGTCATGCCGGCTGCCAACCGCGTTGTTGTGGAAGGTCTGAATTTGGTAATCAAAAATGTGCGCGCCAAGAGAAGCGGAGACAAAGGTCAGAGAATCCAATTCCCGGCCGCCATGGATGTCTGCAAAGTGATGTTGGTTTGTCCTCACTGTAATCGCGCTACGCGTGTCGGTTACTCGGTTTTCAATAATGCCGAAACAGGTAAAAAGCAAAAGGCGCGTTTATGTAAAAAGTGCCATGAAATTATTGCCTAAGTTAAATTAAAACTATGAATCCACTTTTAAAAAAATATCAAACAGAAGTCATCCCTGAATTAGAGAAGGTCTTCGGTTACAAGAATGCTTTGGCAGTACCCAAAGTGACCGCGGTGACTATTAATGTCGGCCTGGGTTCAAATTTGAAGGACGCCAAATATCTGGAAACCGTAGTTAGCACCTTGACTCGCATTTCTGGCCAAAAGCCAATGCAAACCAAGGCCCGCAAGTCCATCGCCGGTTTCAAAATCCGCGAAGGTATGGTGGTGGGCGTGATGGTGACTTTGCGCGGCGCGCGGATGTATGACTTTTTGTATAAACTGTTGAATGTGGGTTTCCCGCGTGTGCGCGATTTCTGGGGTATTTCCGAGAAAAATGTGGACAGACAGGGTGGTTTATCTTTCGGGTTTAAAGAACATATTATATTCCCTGAAATTAAACCGGAAGAGGCCGACCGTTTGCATGGCTTGCAAGTAATTGTCACTTCTACCGCCAAAAATGCCAAAGAAGGCACTGAATTATATCGCTTGCTCGGCTTTCCGTTCAAGGTCAAAGATAACAAAAAATAATTTAAATTAAGTATATGGCTACAGAAGGACAAATAGTAAAATCAAATACCCCGCAAAAATATACCACCCGCAATGTTAATCGTTGCTGGCGTTGCGGTCGCCGCCATGGCTATATGCGCGAATTCGGCCTTTGCCGTATCTGTTTTCGCGAACTGGCCAATCTGGGCGAGATCCCGGGTATTAAAAAGGCCTCTTGGTAAACCAATATTTGAATAATTAGCATAACCCATATGATGACCGACCCAATAGCAGACATGTTAACTAGAATGAGAAACGCTCTCGCTGTCAAAAAGCCAGAGGTGATTTTGCCTTACTCCAAAATTAAATTAAAAATCGCGGAGTTGTTGGCAAAGAATGGCTACATTGAAAGTTTTTCAACCATCAAAAACGGCTTTGAAGAGATTGTGGTGGTTTTGAAATACAAAGATGGTAAGCCGTGTCTCTCTCACATGCAAAGAGTCAGTAAACCGGGCTGTCGGATTTATGCCACCAAGGACAAATTGCCCTATGTTTTGAACGGTATGGGTACTGCTATCATTTCCACCTCCAGCGGTCTGATGACTCTGCGCGAGGCGCGTCAACAAGGTTGTGGCGGGGAAATTATTTGTGAAATTTGGTAATTTAAAACACTAATATGTCAAGAATAGGTAAAAAACCAGTCGTAATTCCCGAGAAAGTTGAAATAAAAATTCAAGACGGGATGATTACAGTCAAAGGCCCCAAGGGGGAATTAAAACAAGCTACCCATCCGGTGGTTAAGATTGAGTTAGAAGAAAAGCAGGCCTTGGTGACCGTCAATGAGCCGGAAAATAAAACCCAGCGCGCGCTTTGGGGGTTGTATCAAAGATTGCTGTCTAATATGGTGACTGGCGTGACTGAGGGTTATGAAAAACGCTTGGAAATGGTGGGCATTGGTTATAAGGGACAAGCCAGCGGTCAAAAATTGACGCTCAATGTGGCCTTCTCACACCCAGTGGAATTTATCTTGCCCGAGGGAGTCAAAGGCGTTTTTGAAAAGAATACTATCATTTTGACCAGTATTGATAAACAATTGCTAGGCGAAACTGCCGCGCAAATCCGTCGCATCAGAAAGCCGGAGCCGTATAAGGGGAAGGGTATCAGATATGCCAATGAAATTGTCCGTCGTAAAGCCGGGAAGAAAGCCGGTGCTAAATAAGGTCTTAATTTAAATATATGAAAAGCAAGCCACAAATTAAAAGAGAAACTAGAAACCGCAGACATGGGCGTATCCGCGCCAAGATTCAAGGCGACAGTCAAATGCCACGGCTCTCGGTTTTTAAGAGTTTGAAACATATTTACGCGCAAGTTATTGATGATAAAGCCGCCGTCACTTTGTTAGTGGCAGGAGATAATGAAATTGCCGCGGCTGATTTTAAAAAGGCCGTTGTCAAAGACGGTGAGCGCGAATTGGCTGGCAAAGTTAAAAAGGCCTATCTGGTAGGACAGCTTTTGGCGAGCAAGGCCGTAGAGAAAAAAATTGCCCAAGTGGTCTTTGACCGCGGGGGTTATAAATATCACGGACGAGTCAAGGCCTTGGCCGATGGAGCCAGAGCCGGCGGACTCAAATTTTAATTAGCAAGAAGCAATCTATATGATGAAAAAGCCAGAAGACAAAAAACAAAACTCTGACCGTGGCCGCGATAATCGCGACCGCAAAGAAGAATACGAACAAAGTTTGGTAGAAATTCGGCGCGTCACCAGAGTTACCGGTGGCGGGAAAGATATGAATTTTCGCGCCTGCGTGGTTTTGGGTGACCGTTTGGGCAAGGTGGGTATGGGTATCGCCAAGGGCTCGGATGTTTCTATTGCCGTTAACAAGGCCGTCAACCAAGCCAAAAAGAAAATGATTCAAGTGCCGATTTCCGATGGCACCATTCCTCACGAGATTACTTTCAAATTCAAAGCGGCAAAAGTTTTATTGAGACCGGCGCGTAAGGGTCGCGGTGTTATTGCCGGCGGCGCGGTGCGTATGGTTTTGGAAATGGCCGGCTACGCGGATATTATCAGCAAGATGCAGGGCTCGCACAACAAAATGAATAATGTTTTGGCGACTCTGGGCGCTTTGGCTGAATTAAAACCGGCACGCAAAGCCAAAAAGAAAGTTGACGCGATTAAGAATGCCGAGGTCTTAGCTGATTTGACCAAAGAGGTCTTGGCCGAAGAAAAAATTGAGACCGAGCCGATTAAAGAAACTACTAAATAGTTATTTAAGATATTTATATGTCCATTACTTTAGACAATTTACAACCGGCTGAGGGCTCAACTAGCGCTCGCAAGATCGTCGGTCGCGGTGGTAAACGCGGTACTTATTCCGGTCGCGGTATGAAAGGCCAGCGCTCTCGTAGCGGCGGTCGTGGCGGTTTGCAAATCAGGGGTTTCAAACAGCAAATGCAAAGCATGCCGAAATTACGCGGCTTTACCAGCCAATACGCCAAACCGGAAGTGGTTAATTTGAAGTCGCTGGAAGAAAAATTTGAGGCCGGCGCGACTGTGGATTTGGCCGCTTTGAAAAAAGTCGGTCTGATTTCCGCCGCCGCTTTGGATGTCAAAATTTTGGGCACTGGCACCTTGACCAAGAAATTAAATGTCAGCGCGCAAAGATTTTCCAAGACCGCGCAAGAGGCCATTACTAAGGCCGGCGGAGAGTTCACTGTTGTTCAATAGAGTAGTTTTAGCAAGAGTTTTAATTTAGACCCATGCTGGAAAAATTGACCCAGATTTTCAAAATCAAAGACCTGCGCAATAGCATTTTATTTGCTTTGGGTATTTTGGTAATTTTTCGTTTCGCGGCACATATTCCGGTGCCTGGCGTGGATGTGGCGGCTTTGAAACAATATTTTAATTCTACGGCGGTTTTGGGTTTGATTAATATGCTTTCAGGCGGCGCCATGGAGAATTTTTCCATTGTGGCCTTGGGTATCGGACCATATATTACTTCATCCATTATTTTTCAATTGTTGGCCATGATTGTCCCCAGTTTGGAAGAAATGACCAAAGAAGGGGAAAGCGGCCAACGCAAAATCAATCAATATACTCGCTTGCTGACCGCGCCTTTGGCGGCCTTACAGGGTTATAGTATGATAATTTTATTGCAACGCTCCAGCCAAGGGCTGATTGGCGTGATGTCGCCTTGGCAAATGGTGACCACTATTTGTATGATGGTGGCCGGTACCATGGCCTTGGTGTGGTTGGGCGAGCTGATTTCAGAAAAGAAAATCGGCAATGGTATTTCACTTTTGATTTTTGCCGGTATCGTTTCTGGTATTCCGACCGCCTTGCAACAAACTTTGGTCACTTTTGATGTCAGTAAATTAACCACTTTGATTGTCTTTGTGGTCTTGGCTATAGTTACGGTGGCCGGCGTGGTCTATATTACCGAAGCCCAGCGCAATATCCCCGTCACCTATGCTAAACGCATGGTCGGCAATCGCGCCTATGGTGGCGGCACGACTTATTTGCCATTGCGCGTCAATCAAGCTGGCATGATTCCAATTATTTTCGCGGTTTCTTTGGCGATGTTTCCGTCTTTGGCGGCGAATTTTTTCAAGACCTCGCAACTGCCGTGGCTGGTTAGCGCGTCCAATTATGTTATTAATATATTCAATAATCAGGTCTTTTACGGCGCCCTGTATTTCTTGTTGGTTTTTGCCTTTACTTATTTCTATACTTCCGTGGTTTTTCATCCGCAACAAATCGCCGAGAATCTACAAAAGCAAGGCGGTTTTGTGCCGGGCATCCGTCCTGGACGCCATACCGCCGAATACATCGGTGGTGTTAGCAATCGCATTATGTTAGCCGGCGCCTTGTTCTTGGGTATCGTAGCGGTTTTGCCGCTGGTCGCCCGCGCCGCGTTCAATATGGGTAGTTTGGTCATTGGCGGCGCGAGTATCATCATTGTGGTGTCGGTGGTTTTGGAAACCGTCCATCAAATTAACGCGCAGTTGGATATGCGCGAGTACGAAAAAATTGGATAAACGATTGTAACTCGGCATTGGTTTTAAAAACACGCGTGCCAGTCCCCAGATATATCGGCTCGGGTTGTGTTATTTTGTTCACCGTCGCCTGCAACCCAGCATTGGTTTTAAAAACACGCGTTGCTGGCCCCAGCGTGGCCAGCCCGCTCTAACTCGGGCTCGCTCGTCCGCCCATGGCGGACACCTGCCCGCTCGCCCTGCGTAAGGTTTTTAAAACCAAAGCTGGGTTGCCTACAATTATCAATCAACAATGAGCTGCCGGCTCGCGGTAGACCCGCTCGGCTTTCAAAACAACACAGCCCTGCGCCATAAAACCCGTTCGCTTGGAGCGGATTTTTTATTGACAAAAATCGCAAGACATAGTAGTATCAAAACGGAAATAAAGTAAAAATAAACTGTAAATTTGACAAATTTAGCCCCAAAACGGGCTAACAAAAAAAAGGAGAAAAGGATGAAAATCGGAATCGTTCTTGTGGTAGTGGCGGTATTTGTAATCGGTTGTGATTTTTTTGAAGAAAAGCTACCAGATTCTTGGAATGAAATCATAGAGATTGTTTCCATACGTTCAGAAACAACAACCGAGGGGCATTTCTCTATCGGAACCGGCACCATTGAGGGTGTTGTGTACTATTTCGCATATGCCAAAGGAAATGGACCTGGACTAAAATTAATCAAAATACCGTCAAAAGATACTCAGATTGTGGAAACAGACAGAGTGTCGCCAAGATTCTGTTATTTTACCAGTTTTGACAATATGGATAACTACAACTCATGTTTCATAACACTGAGAAGACTCTATGTTCCCAAGGGGACAGTGATAAGAGAGTTTAAACTGCAGTAGCGTCAAAATTGTCGATTGATTTCTAATAATTCCCCCAACGCCAACCGCGAGCGGGGGAATTTTTATTTTTGCTTTTTAGCGAGATAAATGCTAAACTCTGGGTAGTTTAGAGATTAATTTTAGAAAAATATGTCAAAAATAAAATGTTTCTATCACGGCACCGACTTGGACGGGCAATGTAGCGCGGCGATCGTGAAATACAAATATCCCGAGGCGGAATTATACCCCATCAGTCATGGCGATGTTTTTTCGCTGGAAAATATTGCTGCGGACGACACGGTTTTTATGGTGGACTATTGTCTGCAACCATTTGCTGAGATGCTGGCCTTGCGCGAGAAAATCGGGGATAAACTGATTTGGATTGACCATCATCAATCGTCTATTTTGGAGGCGGAAAAACAGATTCCCGCCTGCGCGGGAATGACAGCGGAGGAAGCTGTTTTTAAAGGTGTGCGAGAAAATGGCCGTGCGGCGTGCGAGCTGACTTGGGAATATCTTTTTCCTGGAAAAACTGTGCCGCAAGCGGTGTATTTTTTGGGACGCTATGATGTTTTTGACCATCGCGACCCCGACACGATTGATTTTGAATATGGTTTTCGCATCAACGAGACCGCGCCGGAGAATCAAGAATTGTGGCAATACTGGCTGGAAAATCCCAGCGCGGAGGATATGGCTGAGGTTTTGAAAAACGGCCGTGTGATTTTGCAAGCCAAAGACCAAGATGCCGCCGAGCTGTGCCGTGCCGCCGCTTTTGAAGCGCGGGTGGGGGATTATCGCGCGATTGTGCTCAATAAATTATTCACCAGTTCGCGGGTTTTCAAATCCGTGCCTGGTCTGGAAAAATATGACTTGATGGTGTGTTTTGGCTTGAGTAAAAATGGTCTTTGGAAGGTGAGTTTTTACGCGAATAAACCCGAAGTGGATTGCGCCGCGCTAGCCAAGAGTTTTGGCGGCGGAGGTCATCGGGGCGCGGCGGGGGCGTCGTTTGGGAGTTTTGCGGAGCTGCCGTTTGTGGCGAAATAGGATTTGAGTAAAAGAATAGGGCAACCACATTGGGCTGCCCTTTTTATTTTTGCCTTTTCCCGCCCAAAATGCTAAAATCTAGGCATTAAATATTAAATTGGACGGGTATGGCGCTCAAAAATATCTTCGTCATCGGGCCGCCCGGATGCGGCAAGAGTACGCAGGCGAGTTTGCTGGCGGAACGGATGAATATGTATTGTATGGAATCCGGCCAGATTTTGCGGGATTATGTGGCGGCCGGCGGTCCGCGCGCGGCCGAGATGGATGGCTATTTGGCCGGCGGCAATTTGGTGCCCTCGGATTTTTTGATTGAGGTCTTGAAAGAAAAAATTCAAGCGGTGCCGGCGGACAAGGGCTTGGTTTTCAACGGCTACATCCGCCGCCTGATAGAAGCGCAGACCGTGCAAAAATTATTGACGGAGATGGGGCGCCAGATTGACGCGGTGTTTTTTCTCAAAGTGGACAAAGAGCAAACCATTGAACGCATCAGTAATCGTCGTACTTGCGAGGTCTGCAAAACGCCTTTTACTGTGGGTAAAGATGTGGCCAGTGAAAACGCGCCTTGCCCGCGTTGTGGCGGAGCTTTGGCGCGGCGCAATGATGAAACTGTGGAGAAACTGCAGGAACGGTGGCGTGAGTTTGAAAATGAAACTATGCAATCCATTGAGTATTTCCGCGCGCAAGGTCTAGTTAAAGAAATCAACGGCATGCAGCCGATTGAGGATGTTTATCGCGAAATTGTCGGTTATTTGCAGGACTAAGCGACTTGTGCCTGACCCGTTCGCGGGGTTAGGTGCTGAATCGGTAAATAAATCTTATTATTAGTTTAATTTTAAAATCATGGCGGTCTTAAATCTGGTCATCATCGGTCCTCCGGGCAGTGGCAAGGGCACTCAAGCGAATTTATTATCTGAGCGGCTCAATTTGGAACATTTGGAAGCGGGGGATATTTTGCGGGATTATGTGGCGGCGGGCGGTCCGCGGGCGGCGGAAGTCAACGAGTGTATGCAGACGGGCAAATTGGCGCCGACAGAAATTTTGTTGGGTATATTAAAAGAAAAACTGGCGGTTTTGCCGGCGGCGCGGGGTGTAATTTTTGACGGTTACGCACGACAGATAGCAGAGGCCAAGGCGGTGGAAAGTATGTTGGCGGATATCGGGCGGCGTTTAGACAAAGTGCTTTATCTCAAAGTGGACCGCGCGGACACCATTGAACGCATTGGTAAACGACTGACTTGCAAAAAATGCGATAAAACGCTAATTTTAGGCGTGGATGTCAAAAGCGCGGACGAGCCCTGTCCCAAATGCGGCGGTGAACTTTTTCGCCGCGAGGATGACAGTCCTGAGAAAATCGGTAAGCGTTGGGAGACCTTTGAAGAGGAAACCAAGGAATCCATTGCGTATTTCCGCGCGCAGGACTTAATCGCGGAAATCAATGGCGACCAGCCGATTGAAGATGTTTATGGGGAAATTATCGCGCGGCTGGGCTTGGCCGGTTAATAGCAGATTTAATTTAAAATTATGAGTAATATCTCTCTGAAAACCCCACAAGAAATTGAAAAGCTGGCCGTTGGCGGGCAGATTTTAGGCGAGGTCTTGGCGAAGTTGGGCAAAATGGTCAAACCTGGGGTCAGCACCTTTGAACTGGACCAAGCCGCGGAAAAAATGCTCTTGGCCAAGGGCGCGCGTCCGAGTTTCAAGGGCTATCGCGACTATCCCGCCGCACTCTGCACTTCCGTCAACGAGGAAGTGGTGCACGGTATTCCGTCCAAAGAGCGGATTTTAAAAGCAGGGGATATGGTTGGGCTGGATATCGGGGCGGAGTATGAGGGACTATATACCGATATGGCACAGACCTACGCGGTGGGAGAAATTGACAACAAAACCAAGCGGCTGATTGCGGCGGCGCGCGAGGCCTTGGAAGTTGGGATTGAAATGGCGCGACCGGGCAAGACCGTGGGGGATATTGGGCATGCCATCCAGCAATATGCCAAGAGCCAGGGCTTCAAAGTTATTCGGCATCTGGCGGGACATGGTGTGGGACATCGGGTGCACGAAGACCCCTTGATTCCCAATTTTGGCACGCCGGGCGCGGGCGATAAAATGGTGGCGGGCATGGTGATTGCCATTGAACCGATGCTGGTGACGGGCGATTGGGCGATAGACACCTTGGCTGACCAATGGACGGTCATTACGGTGGACGGTGGCTGGTCGTCACATTTTGAAAAGACCATCGCGGTTACGGAAGATGGACCGCGCGTTTTGACGCCTTTTTTGGACTAAATTTAAACAAATATGGCAAAATATCTCGGTTTGGATGTCGGTGAAAAAAGAGTGGGTCTGGCGCTGGCGGATAGCGAAGCGCGGGTGGCGGTGCCTTTCGCGGTCTTTATCCGACAAAATGGCTTTTGGGATAAAATCAAGACCCTTTATGTACATGAGGGCATAGAGCGCATTATTGTGGGGTGGCCGGTGGGTTTGGATGGCCAAAATAGCGTGCAAACGGAGGCGGTGGAGGACTTTATCCAAACCCTGCAAAGACGCCTGCCAGAGGCCATTGTAGAGCGCGTGGACGAGCGAATGAGTAGTAAAGCGACCAACTTGGCGCAAGATAACGACGCCCAAGCGGCGGCCCTGATTTTGAACAATTATTTGGAAAGACAACCATAATATATAATATGCGCTATTTGACGATATTTTGCGCCGCCGCGATTTTATCTCTGATTTTGGCCTTGGTGGTCAAAAGTTTGGCGCGCCGCTGGAAGATTATGGACGACCCGGCCAGCGCGCCCGAGCGTAAAAGCCAAAAGAAACCCATCCCGCTCTTGGGTGGCTGGGCTATTATCGCAACGGTGATTATCGGCGGGCTGGGAGTTTATTTTGGGACCAGCTGGTGGGTCGGCGCGAGCTTCGGAGGAGGGAAGTTGCTATGGATATTGGGGGGCGCTGTGATTATCGCTCTCGGCGGATTTTTGGACGATAAATATAATTTAAAACCGCGAATTTCCATTCTTGCGCCGCTGTTGGCGGTGGTTTGTGCGCTGGTTGGCGGCGTCGGCGTTCAATTTATTTCCAATCCGGCCGGCGGAATTATCGCCTTCGCGCCATGGGCTGGGATATGTCTGACCATTGTTTGGCTTTTGGCGATGATTTACGCCACTAAGTTTATGGACGGGCTGGATGGGCTGGTGACGGGCATTAGCGGCATCGGGGGTTTGGTCATCGCGGGGCTGTGTTTAATCACACCGTTTTTTCAACCGGATGTGGCGCTTTTGGCCTTGCTTTTCGCGGGGGCTTGCGCCGGTTTTTTGGTGTTGAATTTTCATCCCGCCAAAATCTATCTGGGCGAAAGTGGTAGTTTGTTTTGTGGCTTTATTCTGGGAGTGCTGGCCATTATTTCCGGCAGTAAAATCGCCACGACTTTATTAGTGCTGGGTATCCCGCTTTTGGATTTATTGTGGGTAGTGGCGCGCCGTGTTTTTAAATATCATAAATCACCCTTCAAGGGCGACCGCCTGCATTTGCCGTTTCAACTTTTGGATGCCGGCCTTTCGCACAAACAAACCGTGCTCTTGCTCTATGTCTGGTCGCTGATTTTCGGTCTCTCGGCGCTCTTCATGCGCGGCTGGCAAAAAGTGGCTGCCATCGCGCTGTTGATTTTAATGCTGGCGATTTTGTTTGTCTGGATTGCGCGGCGGCAGAAGCGCGCGGCGAAAAGTGCGGTGTAAAAGTCCCTGCGCCGAGCCAATTTTTTTAAAAAAAGATGCACCCCCCAGCCGTTATCGGCAACGAGGGGGTGCATTGATTTTGAGGGAAAAAAAATTTTATTCGCAATTACTAGGTTGATACCCAGTTTTGGTTTTGCAAGTGGACAGAGCCGTGGTCGGCGGGGGAACGGGCTCAACCGTGTGAATAGGTAAAACCGCTCCAGCTACCACACCGATAGATGAACCAGGATGAGTTTGTACATTAAAGGGAATCGGTGTGTCTTTCAAAAATTCAAACACATCTGGTGTTATACTGATATTAATGGGCGAGGTGATAGTTGTGTTTTTTGCTGAATTTTTACTCGCCAAGGTACTTATGGCTTTTTGATAGCACATATCCAAGACATCAGCCGGTACTCCGAGTTCAAATGCCCTTTTGCGAGCTTTCTCAACTTCGCGCGGAGATTTATTGCTGGCAATAAGCATTCTGTATCTTTCTATCGCTTCCAATCTTCCTTTGTCGATAGAAGGTACCGGTTCGCACTCCATTTCTGATAGTAATATAGCAGGGTTTGTGGCAAAAATATCCTCGACGGCTTCTTGGATATTACCATGCATGGAATTGAACTCGGTATCCACTTCTTCTGCGATGTTTTCTTTAATTGCGGTGACATCGTTTTTTGGGCCAATATCTTGGCCAATGACTCCCATCTCGTCCCCGCTGCATCCTTGTTTCTTGGTACTCATCTTTTCTCCTTTTTTTGATTGTTTAAGAACCATTAGGCCTAAATTGTGCCATATTTGGTTAATCTTGTCAACCTATTGACAGTCGGCCTGGATTGGCCTATAATTGGAGCGTTAAAAATACTATTGAATAAATACCCTATGAAAATCGCAGTAATCCAGACCGGCGGCAAGCAGTATCAAGTTTGTGAAGGTCAAACCATTCAAATTGAAACCATACCCGAACTGACTGAAGGCGCGGTCAATTTTGACCAGGTCTTACTGGTCGGCGAAGATGACGGCACCGATGTCAAAGTCGGTGCTCCGACCGTGGCAGGCGCGACCGTGACTGGCACGATTATGGAAGCCGGCCGTACTCGCAAGGTGCGCGTGCTGAAATACAAGCCCAAGACCCGCGAAAACACCGTGCATGGCCATCGTCAGAATTATCTCAAGGTCAAGATTGAGAGTATTAAGGGATAAATAATTTCCGTGTATAAATAATAAAAAGAGATTCCTCGACTACGCTCGGAATGACGAATAGAAGTGTCATCCTGAACGAAGTGAAGGATCTCTTTTTGTTTATACCCCCCTCCTATCCTTGAGCGCGTTAATTAAAGTGATTTGGTCGGCGTATTCTACATTACAGCCCAAGGGCAGGCCGCGTGCCAGGCGGGTGATTTTTATTTTGTCTTGCAAAGGCCGCAACATACTTAAAAGATAAAGCGAGGTGGTCTCGCCGGCCATGTCGGGGTCTAGCGCCAAAATAATTTCAACCGTCCCGCCCCCCGCGAGTCCCTCCACGCGCGCCAACAACTCTTTAAAGCGCAACCGTTCCACGCTGGCCGGGTCAAGGGTTTCAATAGTGCCGCCCAGCACATGATAAACCCCAGCAAATTCGCCGGTTTTTTCAATAGCGGCCACATCTTGCGGTCGTGCTACCACGCAAATAAGGTCTTTTTGCCGTTGCGGGTTATGGCAAATCGGACAAGGGTTGGTTTCTGAGAGATTATGGCATTGTTCGCAAATGATAATTTTCTTTTTTAAATCGCCCAAATTTTGTGCCAGTTTTTCCAAATCGCCATCAGACCAATTGAGCAATTCAAAAACGAACCGTTCGGCGGTTTTGCGTCCCAAGCCGGGCAAGCGGCTCAAGGACTCTATCAAGGCGTTGATGACGGGGGCGTATTTGCTCATATAAAATTAAAATCCCGGCTCTTCCAAGTTACTACCAGTCGGGCGGTCCAAATTTTTAAAACTAGCGCGATTGGCATCAAAGAAAAGTTGCACGCGACCAGTCGGGCCGTTGCGATGTTTGGCGATTAAAATATCTGCCACATTTGGAAATTCGCTTTTTTCTTTGTAATAGCCCTCGCGATAAATAAACATTACCACATCGGCATCTTGTTCAATAGAGCCGGACTCACGCAAGTCGGCCAATTTTGGAATTGGTGGCATGCGGGATTCCACACTGCGGGAGAGCTGTGACAAGGCCAAAACCGGAATATCCAATTCGCGCGCGATAGCTTTGAGACCGCGAGAAATAGCCGAGACCTCTTGTACGCGATTTTCAGAGTGGCTGGAACTTTCCATCAGTTGTAGATAATCAATTACGATTAAACCCAATCCATGTTCGGCTTGCAGGCGGCGGGCCTTGGTGCGGATTTCCATAATGTTGGCGCCGGCTGAGTCGTCAATGTAAATCGGGGCTTCGGAAAGTGAGCCCATGGCATAGCCCATTTTGGTAAAATCGTTGATATCGCCCTTGTCAGAAAGATTGCCGGTGCGCATTTTCCAGAGGTCAATGTCGGCTTCGGCGCAGAGCATACGGTCCACGATGGATTCTTTTGACATTTCCAAACTGAAAATTCCGACCGGAATGTTGGCTTTGACGGCCACTTGCCGCGCGATATCCAAGGCCAAACTACTTTTACCCATAGAGGGACGGGCGGCCAAGATGACCAAGTCGGATTTTTGCAGGCCGGCCAGCTTATTATCCAAATCCGCGAAGCCGGTCGGGATGCCCCGCAACTTGCCTTTTTGTTTGTGCAGGTCGTCAATACGGTCAAAGGTGCCGGTCAAAATGCTAGTGATAGCCACGAAGGCCTGTTTTAAAAATCTTTGTGAGACGCCGAATAAATTTTGCTCGGCTTTATCCAAAAGTTCGCTCAAGTCGCCTTCCTCATGATAGCCCAATTCCGCAATGGTGGAGGCCGAGTGAATCAGGCGGCGCAAGGTGGCTTTTTTGCGCACGATTTCCGCGTAGGAAACGATATTGCTGGCCGTAGGTACCGCGCTGGCCAAACTGGCCAGATAACTGCGGCCGCCGATTTCAGGCAACTGATTTTTTTCTTCCAGCGCGTTTGAAAGGTTGAGCACATCCACCGGCTCGCGACGAGTGTAGAGCTCGGTAATGGTCTCATAGATAACCCGATGCGAGTTTTTGTAAAAATCCTCGGGTGCCAAAATGTCCGCCACCTTGATAATAGAATCCTGGTCAATCAAAAGCGACCCCAAGACCGATTGCTCGGCTTCCAGATTTTGCGGGGGTAATTTTTCCAACGATTCCGACGACATAGGCATGGGTTAAAGGTGGCTATATCTTAATCCAAAGCGCGGTTTTTGGCAATTGACATTTTAGGCGCTGGCGGAGTTAGCCCTTTTCATCAGTTTTCTGCTATAATGCCTATATTGCTAAACAAATATAAAAATAGAAAATATGAAAAATTTTAAAACGGCCTTGGTACTAGGTGGCGGTGGCGTGCGGGGTTTCGCGCAGATTGGGGTTTTGAAAGTTTTGGAGGAAATGGGCGTCAAAATTGATATTATTGCGGGTTGCAGTATGGGCGCGGTTATTGGATATTTTTACGCGGCGGGCAAAAGTCCAGCGGAGATAGAGGCCTTGGTTTTAAAAACCAAAATTCAAGATTTTTTTGATATTTCTTTCGGGTCGCTGGGTATTAAAAGGACAGATAAAGCACAAAAGATATTGGAAGATTTCGCGGGAGTTAAATTATTTGAGGACTTGAAAATTCCTTTGTATGTCAACGCGACCAATATCTCCCGCGGGCGTGAAAAAATATTTTCTACGGGTCAAATTTTTCCGGCGGTGAGAGCCAGTATTTCTGTGCCTGGCATGTTTGCGCCTTATGAAATTGACGGGGATTTTTATATAGACGGCGGGGCTTTGAACCAGAATCCGTTTTCAATTTTACCCAAAAATAATTACAAGTATATTATTGTGGATGTTTCGCCCGTTGATAATTTCAGGGGTATTAATTCTATGAATTTGGCGAAAGTGATGGAAAATAGTTTGAAATTAATGCAGGCGGAAATTTCCGGATTGAAATTAAAAGAACTCAAAGAAAATGATTATGTGATTATTAAGCCGGCGGTGGAGGATTATTCTATCATTCAAAAGACCAAATTTTTCGCGGATATTATTGAAAAGGGCGAGGATGAAGCGCGGGTTAGAAAAATGGAAATCATAAAATTACTGAGATAAAAATATTAAAATTGTTTGTCAACCTTGGCGCAATGAGTGGTAAAAATGCTATAATATAAACATCTAATTTAAAACTATGCGCAGAGAGGGCGAAAACTTTATTGCCGCGGCAGAAGATGGAGATGACGAGCGGAAAAAGCAAACAGAAACGATGGCAACACCAGCGCGGAGTTTTGAGGTGCAAGAAATAGAACAGGAAGTTGAAAACGGGGATGAAAATTTGGAAATTCCGCGCAAAAAGATAAGTCCCGAGGGTATGAAGCGGCTGAAAGAAAATTATGCTCAAGAACAAAGAGAAAATGAGCTGGCTGTGAAAATTAAGGAATTGGAAATAGCAAGCCAGCTGGTTTTTGAACAGGCAATTGAACCGGCGCAATTGGGAGCAGTCATGAATATCTGGCGGCCAGAATTAAGCGCCTTGTTAATTTCTCCGGCGCGGAAAATCAATCCTTTGCCAGAAATGGAAATTGATAAAATTAAAAGGGCGGACTTTAATGGTCTGGATGGTTATACAAATTTTGACGAATTTAAAAGGGAATTGTTTTTAAAACCAAAGCCGCATTGGTACCAGCCGTTGTATCGTCAGCAAATTAAAGATATCAGAGAAAATCTAGGTAATTTTGAAAAGTATTTTAATATCAGAGAGCGCTATGTTAAATGGCAGGATAAAATAAATCGGCGCAAGCATTTTTTGTGGGAGGAGGCGCAAAATCTAATTCAGGAGGCGAAAGAAATGAAATCGTCCGAGGAAGTTGATGGTTATTTGGAAAAATTGAATGGTTTGTCTAAAAAGTTGCAAGGACAAAGGGCTGTGGCGGAAGAAAAAGTTGATCTCAAGGATCTTAGAGAAAAATTCAGAAAATCACCGCGAGGCACTTCTTTGTTTCCGCCAGTTAGTACATGGTGGAATCTCTAGCCGGCAGAACCGGCTTGTTTTGGTTTAGACATTGTGTTAGTTTTAATGCCGATATTATTAAACTTGTAATTATAATTTTATGGACACTTTTATCAAAGATCTCGCGACTCAAGTTGGAAAATCCGTGACATTGGCTGGCTGGGTGTATAATTTTCGTTCGTCGGGCGGGCTGTATTTTTTGCAAATTCGCGATGGGTCGGGTTTTGTGCAGGCGGTGGTGGAAAAAAGCTCGGTGGCGGATGAGGTCTGGACGGCTTGCGAAAAAATGACTTTGGAAACCTCGGTGAAAATCACGGGGCAAGTCAGCGCGCACCCGAAACAAAAAGGCGTTTTTGAGCTGCAGGTGAAAAAACTGGCAGTGGTGAGCTTGGCGGCGGAGGATTATCCTATCAGCAAAAAAGAACACGGACCGGAATTTTTATTGGATAATCGGCATTTGTGGTTGCGCTCGCCGAAGCAGTGGGCGATTCAAAGGGTGCGCAATACGATTATCAACGCGACTTACGCCTGGTTCGCGCAAAACAGTTTTACAAAAATTGACGCGCCGATTTTGACTCCCAACGCTTGCGAAGGCACCACGACTTTATTTGGGGTGGATTATTTCGACCTGGGCAAAGCGTATTTGTCGCAGTCGGGGCAATTGTATATTGAGGCGGCGATTTTCGCGCACGGACGCGTTTTTGACTTCGGACCGGTTTTTCGCGCGGAGAAATCCAAGACGCGCCGACATTTGACGGAATTTTGGATGATGGACGCGGAGATGGCGTTTGTGGATTTGGCGGGCAGTATGGAGATTCAAGAAAAGTTAATCAGCCATATCGTCAAAACCGTGCTGGCAGATTGCGCGGAGGAATTAAAAATTTTAGAGCGGGATATAGCGCCATTGCAGAAAATAAGCGCGCCGTTTTTTCACCTGACGCATGCCGAGGCGGTGGCAGAACTACACAAATTAGGGTCGGACATTGGGGCGGGGGATGATTTGGGGGCGGACGATGAGACGCTTTTGACCCAGCAATACGACAAACCGATTTTTATTGAAAAATATCCGGCGGCGGTCAAGGCATTTTATATGAAACGCGACGCGCAGAATCCGGATTTGGCGTTGTGCGCGGATTTGTTGGCGCCGGAGGGCTATGGGGAAATTATCGGGGGGTCGCAGAGAGAAGAGGATTATGAGGTCTTGCGCGCGCGTTTGCGGGAACAAAATTTGTCGCTGGACGATTTTCAATGGTATTTGGATTTGCGTAAATATGGCTCGGTGCCGCATTCGGGCTTTGGTTATGGCTTGGAGCGTTTGACCGCGTGGATTTGCGGTATTAAACATATTCGTGAGACGATTCCGTTTCCAAGGATGATGAATAGGTTGAGGCCGTAGGTTATTTGTTTTGGGCTAGTGCTATTGGCACGAAGACCCGCGTGCCAGCCCCCAGCGTGGGCTGGCCGCTCCCTCTCGGGCTCGCTCGTCCGCCTGCTGGCGGACACCCTGCCCGCTCGCCCTGCGAGAGGGTCTTCTTAGCCAATAGCACTAGCCCACGAGACAAAATATTCTGTCAGTTTTAAAAAAAATAAAACATGAAAATCTATCTTATCCGACATGGCGAAAGCGCTTCGGATGTCAAAGAAAAATATGACGGGGATTACGACGACCATTTGACGGAAAGTGGTTTGAAAGACGCGGAGACAATCGCCGAAAAACTTTTAGATAGTCAAATTCAAGTGATTTTTTCCAGTCCAAAAATTCGTGCTTTGGAGACGGCGGAGGTTTTGAAAAATATTTTGCAATGCGAAGTTGTTGTGCTGGACGATATGAGCGAGCAAGATATTTATGGTGCTTATCCAGATTTGAGCAAGGATTTTCCCGAGGAGGAATATCGGCGGCTGGGAGAAGTGCTGGCTGACCGTGAGGGAGAAACGGCGGGTGTTGAAAGTTACGCGCGGTTTAAAGAGCGGATTATAAGATGTTTCGCGGAAATAATAAAACAGGATTATCAGGCGGTGGCGGTGATTACCCATGGGGGACCGATAAGGTGTATTTTGCGGGAGGTTTTGAAGCTGGGAGAAATGGGCAAAATGAGCAATGGTGCGATTATTGAATTGGAAAACGGTGGCGAGGGTTTAAAGGTGCTGAGGATGGATGGGGTAGTAATAAAATAAAAAATATGAAAAAAATAGTCATTGTCGGTAGCGCATCGTTGCAAGACAAAATACAATTATGGAAGAAATTTTTGGAGGACGATGGTTTTGAAATTCTAGATTATTCTCATCCAATCGCGGAAGATGTATTTATAGAAGAATATCCCACAGTCCATAAAAGTTTTCTTAATAATATAGAAAATGCGGATGTGGTTTTTGTGATGAATGAGGATAAAAAGGGCGTGGTGGGATATGTTGGGGCGGAATCATATGCCGAAATGGCTTTTGCGGTGGCGCAAAATTTGCTGCATAAAAAGAATATTGAAGTGATACTTTTACAAATGCCGGATAAGTCGGTGCAATCGTATGACGAGGTGGTTTTGTGGCTGAAATTGGGCTGGATAAAATTATTTAACAAATAAAAACAAATCCTATGAATTCATCTCAAATTTACATTCTGATTGCTATCATCGTCTTGGCAATTATTGCCGCGGTGATTTTCTTTTTAAAAAAAGACCAGCCGGCTAAAAAACTTTCTCGCTTGGCGGCGCTGGCGTTTGCGTTTGTGCTGGCGGGGATTATATTTTCCGAAAATCGCTTAGTCGGCTATGGTCTAATGGGAGTCGGGGTGATTTTGGCGATTGTAGATGCGGTTAAGAAATCAAAAAAAATTAAAAATACTATGCCAAATACAACTATCAAACACTTGCTCGTCAGCAGTTTGGACGGACAGATTCAAAAGCTAACCATCGCGGCGGGACCGGTGATTATGCGCGAGGTCGGCGGGATTAAAGAGGTGCTTTTGGACAAACACGAGGATGTCTTTTGGAAATTTCCGGGTGGGTCGTTGCAGGACGACAATACTTTTCGTCAAAATGCCATACGCGAGGTGGGTGAGGAATTGAATATCAAAGTGGAGCTGGACGAGCGCGCGCCGTATATTTTGACCTTTGTCAGAGAGGGCGAGGTCTTTGTTTTGGTTCACTATTTGGCGTGGATTGTGGAGGGCGAGCCAAGCGCGGGCAGAGATGTGACGGAATTTGGCTGGTTTGATATTAAAAATCTGCCAGCGGATTGCGGACCGAATATTAAGCCGGCGGTGGAGGCGTTAAAATAATTTTTATGCCAGAATTAACTACAGCATTTATCATTTCTCAAGTCGCGATGTTTCTCGCGATGGGTTCTGATTTTTTGAGTTTGCAATTTAAAAAGCGCGAATATACTTTTTTATGTTTAATCGTCTCATCTAGTTTGATTTGCGCCCACTATTTTTTGCTGGGGCGTATCGCCGCCGGCGTAATTTTGATATTTTCGGTTTTAAGATTTGCCACTTGCTACTTTACTACCAACAAAAAATATCTGCTTGTTTTTATCGCCCTGAATACCATTTCGTTGCTTTTTACCTACAAGTCCCCGACGGATTTAATAATCTATGTGAGTTTGATTATTATTATGATTGGAAATTTTCAGGCGGATAATCGCTTGATGAGAAAAATGATGATGGTCGGTACCTCTATTTTAGCCATATATAATCTGATTATATTTTCGCCGATGGGAGTTATTGCCGAGGGCTCTTTCCTGCTAAGCAATTTTATCGGGTATTATAGGCACTACGGGCGAAAAAAATAAAAAACCCCGCTGAAATTCAGACGGGGTTTTGCGAAAAACACTGGCTACGGGTATTTAAGGGCGTGGTCCTTTTTTAATAGCAAACCACCAATCAGCTAACAATGCTGGCACTATTAAAAAGAAAAGCACTGCCGAGAAATAATTTTTTGTAGCCCATTTTGTAATGCCATAATGTATAGCCCCGGGCATAATCATTATGGCAAGTATAGGGATAAATATTTTTACAAAAATACAAAATTTTCTGTAAGCACGAAAATTTATAGTTTTGTAAGTAATGGACACACAAAGAAACACTATGGCTGAAACATCGGCGATGTTCTGCCAGCTCCCGCTTATTAGGTTGGCTGCAATGTTTATAACAACCAAGATACCGATAATTATTATCGCCGGTGGTATCAACACAACAATTTTTTCCCTGCTGAGAGTTTTAGATGATTTGAGCCCGGTGGCACGGAATCCCGCCAACAAGATTATCAGGGATAAAAGGGTAATAGCAATAGGGCAAATTTCTGCTAACAGTGGCATCTCGCTCCTTTTCAAAGGTCTATTGTTTTTTCTTTATCTTACGCCAAACAAAAGATTTGTCAATACTACCACCCCCCGTTCTCCTGTGATATAATACCCGTGTTGTTATCGGTTAATTTTGAATTATATGCAGACAATTTGTAGCGTTAGTCAAGCCCCGCGGCACGCGGGCGAAGAGGTGTATTTGCGCGGCTGGGTGCATTCGGTGCGCGACAAAAGCAAGCTGGTTTTTATTGAATTGCGGGATGTGACGGGTATTGTGCAAGGGATTGTTTGGCATGAGGACGCCGAGGCGTTGGAAATCGCCAAGACGCTCAAAAACGAAGATGTGATAGAAATCTCCGGTTTGGTCAACGCGCGTCCGGCGGACCAAGTCAAAGGCGGCAATCCTTTAGGGGCGATTGAAATCGCGATTAAACATATTAAAATTATCAATCAGCGGACGGCGGATTTGCCTTTTGAAATCAACCGCGACGACTTTAAAGGTGAGGTCAAAGACGATTTGCGCCTGGAATATCGGTATTTAGATTTGCGGAGACCGAAAATCAAAGAGAAAATCATTTTGCGTTCGCGAGTGACGAATTTAATCCGTCAATATTTGCTCGGGCAGGACTTTTACGAAATTGAAACGCCATATTTGACCAAGGGCACGCCCGAAGGCGCGCGCGAGTTTTTGGTACCATCAAGATTACATAAGGGCGAGGCGTATGTTTTGCCGCAATCGCCCCAACAGTTCAAACAAATGCTGATGGTGGCGGGTTTTGAGAGATATTTTCAAATGGCGCGCTGTTTTCGTGATGAAGACCAGCGGGGTGACCGCCAGCCGGAATTTACACAGGTGGATATTGAGACCTCATTTTTGAGTCAAGAGGAAATTTTGAATTTGTTGGAAAAATTATTTATTGATTTGGTGGAGAAATTAAACACGGATGGCGCGGTGAGTGATGGGGACGGCGGCGCGAAAAATGCGGGGGACGGCGGCGCGGCAGACGGCGAGGTGAAGTATAAAATTAGCGCGCAACCTTTTCCGCGGCTGACTTATGCCGAGGCGATGGAAAAATACAAATCGGATAAGCCGGATTTGCGCAAGGATAAAAACGACGCACGGGAATTGGCTTTTTGCTGGATTGTGGATATGCCTTTGTTTGAAAAATCCGCTAGTGATGGCAGTTTGGGTTCAGGTCATCATCCTTTCACTATGCCGGCGCAGGCGGATGATTTGTTGGCGATAAAAGCGGGGGATATTGAGGCGGCAATTAAAATTCCGGCGCTGGCTTATGACATTGTTTTAAATGGCTATGAAATTGGCGGTGGTAGTATTAGAATTCATCAGGCGGATATTCAGCATAAGATTTTTGAGATTTTGGGCTTGAAAGAAAAAGAAATTCAGACCAAATTCGGGCATATGCTCAAGGCGTTTAGTTTTGGCACGCCGCCGCATGGGGGAATCGCGTTGGGTTTAGATAGATTAGTGATGCTTTTGGCAGGCGATGATAGTATCCGCGAAGTCATTCCATTTCCCAAGACGGCTGACGCGCGCGATTTGATGACGGGCGCGCCCGCGGCTGTCGGTGCCGACCAACTCAAGGATTTGGGTTTGAAGGCGGGGAAGTAATTTAAAAATAAACATATGCAGCTTAAATTAAAAAAAGTCGTTAATGACCCGCGGATTGTTGAATTTATCAAGCAGTCCGACAAGGTCTTGGAAGTGGAGGGCTACACCGAACATGGTTTGCGCCATATCGGGCTGGTGGCGACGCGGGCGCGGTATATCGCGCGCAAAGTCGGTTTGACCAAACGTGAGCAGGAACTGGCGGCAATTGCCGGCTACACGCACGATATCGGGAATTTTTTGGGACGCACACAACATCATTATTGGTCGGCGCTACTTTTCAGTCAATTATATCTTGAAAAATATAATCATCACGAAATTATTGCTATCATGCAAGCCATCGCCAATCATGACAAAGACGAAATGAAATTATCCAGCGCACTTTCGGCGGTGGTAGTAATTGCCGACAAATCGGATGTCAATCGTGAGCGGGTACTGGTCAAGGGTATTAAAAATGTCCAGCAAGATATTCACGACCGCGTTAATTATGCCACCACTGAAAGCAAATTGGTGGTCAGCACCAAGAAAAAAGAAATTAAATTGGCGCTCAAAATTGATAGCGAATTTGTGCCGATTATGGAATATTTTGAAATTTTTACCGACCGCATGTCATATTGTCGCAAGGCGGCGGCTTTTTTGGGTTTCAAATTCGCGCTGGAAATCAATAAAGTTAAATTGCTCTAATGTACACAGTACGCTTGCAGGAATTTGAGGGTCCGTTGGATCTGCTTTGGCAGTTGATTCAAGACCAAAAGTTGGATTTAAATCAAATCGCGCTGGCGCAAGTGGCGGACGATTTTTTGAACGCGGTGCTGTCGGCGGAAGAGCAAGAGCATATCACGCTGGACGAAATGGCGGATTTTTTGGTGGTGGCGGCAAAGTTGATATATCTTAAGTCAAAAATTTTCGCGCCACAAAACGCGCCCGAAGATGAGGATTTGGAAAGCGGGGTGCAAGAGTTGGAAGAGCAGATGCGGATTTATCAGGAGTATATCGCGGCCGGGCAAAAATTGGCGGCGCTCTGGGCGGATGAGCATCAAAGCTTCGCGCGCGACACCCTCCGCAGTTATGAAGCCGGATTTTATCCTCCGCACAATCTCGGCGTGGAAAAACTGGCGCGCGCCTTGGAAAATTTAGTGAATCGCCTGAAACCCAAGGTCGTCTTGCCTCAACAGACCATTCGGCGTATCATTTCTTTACAGCAAAAGATTATGGAGATTCAAAGTCGCTTTGGCCAGCAGGTCAAGTTCAAATTCAGCCATCTTTTGCAGGCCGAGCATGGGGCGGGGGATGTGGTGGTGACTTTCTTGGCGCTCTTGGAAATGACGCGGCAAAACCAAATCGCGCTGGCGCAGACGGAACTTTTTTCCGAAATTGAAATTACTAAACTTTAAAATATGGCGTTATCATCTTTACAATCACTTTTGGAAAGTTTATTACTGGCCGCTGTCAAACCGGTGACGGCCGAGCAATTTTTGGCATGGTCGGGCGCTGATGCGGAGGAATTAAAATTGGCGCTGGGTGAATTACAGCAAAGTTATCAAAAAGAAAATCGCGGTTGGCGTTTGGTGCAAAATGGCGATGAATATCAACTGGTGACGAATCCGGAATTTGGGCCGGTTTTGCGGGAATTTTTACAAGAGGAACGCGCCAGTGATTTGACGCCGGCCAGCTTGGAAACCTTGGCGCTGGTGGCCTATCGCGGGCCGATTTCGCAGGCCGAACTGGAGACCTTGCGCGGCAGTACTTGTACGGTCATTTTGAAAAATCTCACCATGAAAGGGCTGGTAGAAACCGCCGACCACAACGCGCTGGGCGAGGCACTTTATCGGGTGTCGTTGGAGTTTTTGAATTATTTGGGCGTGGAAGATATCAAGGATTTGCCGGATTTTGAGAGATTGAGTCAGCACGAATATCTGTTGCAGTCGTTGGCCGAAAAATATAGTGGCGCGTCAGCGGCGGTCGCGGAAGCCGAAAAATAATCAAGCCAAGCAGTTTCTGTCAGTTAAACTTTAAATCATGAGCCAAACCCTCTATCGCAAATATCGGCCGCAAAACTTTGATGATGTCATCGGACAAGAGCATATCAAAATGGTTTTGCGTCAAGAAATAAAAAATGGCAAAATCGCCCATGCCTATTTGTTTACCGGACCGCGGGGGGTGGGCAAGACGACTATGGCGCGTCTGCTGGCCAAGGCGGCTAATTGTCAAAATAGGCAAGAGGGACAAAGCGACCCTTGCGATGAATGTCAGTCGTGCAAAGAAATTACCGCCGGCAATTGTTTGGATTTGGTGGAAATGGACGCCGCCTCCAATCGTGGCATCAATGAAATTCGCGAATTGCGCGAGCGGGTGCGTTTCGCGCCCAACCAATTCAAATATAAAATTTTTATCATAGACGAAGTCCACATGTTGACGACCGAGGCCTTCAACGCGTTGTTGAAGACCTTGGAAGAGCCGCCGGCGCACGCCATTTTTATTCTGGCCACCACCGAATTGCACAAATTGCCGGACACGATTATTTCTCGTTGCCAGCGCTTTGATTTCAAACGGGTGGATTTCAAAGATATCGTCAAAAAACTGGCGCGCATGGTGGAAGCCGAGGGTCTCAAAGCCGACAAAGATGTTTTGCGTTCTATCGCGTATTATTCTGAAGGCCATCCGCGCGATGCCGAAAGTTTATTGGCACAGGTTTTGCCTTTGGCGGATGAAAATGGCGAGTTAAAATTGGAGCAACTGCAGGCGGTCTTGCCGGCGACTGAGTTAGACGCCATTTTGAAATTTTTGGAAAGTATCGCGGCGGGACAACCAGCGGAGGCCATTACTGAAATTAACAATCTGGTGGAAAAGGGTGCCGACTTGCAAAACTTTTTAGACGAATGTATTGATTTGATTCGCAAAATTATTTTACTAAAAAATAATCTTGGCGATTTGGGTTTGCAATTGGAGCCGGCCATGGAAGACCAGCTCAAGACCCTGACCGCCAAGCTGGAATTGGCGGACTGGTTGCGACTGGCGGGCTTGTTGACGGAGGCCAAGCGCGAGCTGGATTGGTATCAGATTCAACAAATGCCGATTGAAATGGCGGTCTTGGAGTTTTTACAACCGCAGGATGAGGATGATGGCCGCGGCGGACAAGGCGGGGGCGAGCCACGGGGACAAAATTTTCAGGCACCAAAAACTGGCGGGGGCGCAACGGGCGGAGTTTCGGCCGGGACGGGTGCGGGTGCGGCAAGGCGCGCGGAGAATGAAGACGCACCGTCTGCGGGGGGCGCGCATGGAGAGTCCACACCAGCGGCAGAAATGCCGATTGAGGATGATGTAGAAGAAATACCCGTTGAAAATACGGCAGAATTTTTGGCGGTAGTAGAGGCACAAGCGGACTTGCCAGCCGTAGCTTCGGCGAAGGCGGGAGCGGAGGATGGAACTTTGGCGCCAATTTCAGAGACCCCCGTGTTGACCTCGTTGCCAGCGGAAAAGCTGGAAGAAATTCCGGGCATGGTGACTAAGGCGCAAAGTCCGGTTATTTCTATGTATGACATCAAAAACAAATGGCCACAGGTAATGGAAATCGCGGGACAAGCCAATCGGGCATTGATCGCGCTTTTGCAAGTCGCGGAAATATTGGAAATTCAAGGTGTAATAATCAAATTGGGCATGCCGTACAAGTTTTATCTGGATCGGCTCAAAGATGTGAAAAATCAAGACATCGTCAGTCAGGCCTTGAAACAGGTCTTTGGCGCGGATTTAAAATTGGAGCTGAGCCATCATCCTTCCGCCGCCAAGGATTCACAGGCCGTCAAACAGGCGCAAGCCGAGAGTCAGCCGACCGAAGTCAAGAATCTTTTGCAGGCCTTTGGGGGCGAGGTGGTGGGGTAAAATTATGAAAAGAATATTAAAAGTTAAACCATTTCAAGAGACATTAAACGCTGGCATGTGCGGACCGGCTAGTTTAAAAATTGTGCTGGCATATTATGGGGTGGAAAAAAGTGAAAAAGAGTTGGCAAAATTATGTAGGGCGAAAAAAGACATGGGTACCGATGACAAGGGAATAAAAAAGGCGGCCGCAGACATGGGCTTTAAAGTAAAAATAAAAAATAACAGCAATTTTAAGGATATAGAAAATTGGTTGGATAAAGATGTGCCAGTGATTGTGAATTGGTTCACGCGTGGCAGGGTGGATTATACAGACGCGGATGTTGCCGATGGGCATTATTCGGTGGTTTGCGGGCTGGATGATAAAAATATTTATTTGCAAGACCCGGAAATTGGTGGGATAAGAAAATTAGGCAGAGAGGATTTTATGACGGTTTGGTTTGACTTTGTGGGTAAGCACATAAAATCCGATGAATTGATAATTCGCCAGATTATCGCGATTTATCGCTAAAACCTTGAATTTTTTCCGCCAAAGTGATATTTTAAATCAGCATTCGGGGATCGTCTAGTGGTAGGACAACAGGTTCTGGACCTGTTTACCGGGGTTCGAATCCCTGTCCCCGAGCCAAATTACGGAGTAAATGTTTTAAATAAAATTTGTATAGTATGAATAAAATAAGCGAAATACATATATCCGGCGGTCCTGATATTTTTAAGCATCTCGCGCATGTCCTGACCCCTTATCATACAAAACCAGCTGGTTCATATTTATTTATTGTGGAAGGAACAATTGCAAAACCACGCATTGGAATACGCTACCCTGGCTACAAATTAAAACAGCGTGTGCTTAAAAAACCAAATAAAAACTCAGCTCTTTGGGCGAATCTTTTTGATTTTGTTGTTATTCCTTTTGAAAAGGGGAGAGAAAGTAGTCCAGTTAAGTTTACTTATGCAAATTTGCTAAAAGATTTTGAGACATACAAAAAGAATGATGTGTCTTTTTGGAAAATGATTGTACAATTACATGATAACAATATAATAGACAAAGAGCCGCCAAAACTGGGAGGAATTGATTCTCGGCAATTTTTAGAGATGCTCAAATGGATGTGGATACAAGAGGATTTGAATTATAAATTGTCATGGAAAGAAGTTGGCTCGGAAATGCCATATAGACTTCAAAATAGAAATGGAAGTCCCACAAGCAAAGGAGCGGGACGCGATAAATTTTACGCAGCTCTTATACTTGTCCACGGCAACTATTTTGACGCGGCTAGCATGCGGAAGATAATTCCATAATTTTCTTTTTACCGTGCGGTCCAAGGCGATATTGTTGATTAATATGGCCGCTAATAAGGCGGTCATTTATAATATCGCAATATTTTTTGTCTATCTCTGCGGAAATAAACTGGCGGTTTAAATTTTTGCATACATCTATCTCTGCGCCGCTCCCGCCGAAAAGAACCAAAACTATGTCTTTTGATTTAGTCGCCGCCTTAATTAACATTTCCGTTAGTTTTTGTGGGATTTGGCAAGCGTGATAAGTTTTTTCTTTGCTTACATTTTTTACAAGGTTAAACTCAAACCAAGAATAGGGCATTCTTCCTTTCGATCCATTGGCTAAATTTTGGAGTATTCTTCTATCGGTTGGATTTTTGTATGGTAACGCGACTTCGTCTTTAAAAAATTTATTATCAGCGCTTTTTCTAACATGAAGTATACTTCTGTGCGCTGTTGTAAATCTTTTTGGCGTATGCCCAACATTTGTGTTATAAATCCAAACATACTCATTGATATTTGGAAAATATAAATCCAAATACTTAACGCGCAGGTGAGCATTTTGCTGCGGATAGTTCATCATGAAAAGATTGCCATCATTTTTTAGCACGCGCATTGATTCTTTCGTTAGTTCTATATACCAATTTATATAATCATTAAATTTTATTGTGTAATTATTGTTTCCATATTTAATCCCCACATTATAATCAGGATCTCCAAAAATCATGTCTACGCTATTGTCTGGCAAATCCTTTAAGACGTGCATGATGTCGCCATTATAAACCTTGTTAAGATAATCTGCTATTTTCCCTTGCTGTTGAGCATTTCTTTTTGTAGATAGTATAAATGGTTGAGATAATGGCTCTGCTTCATTTGTTTTTACTACATCGATTAAAACACCTTGCAGAGTTAATCGTTGGCCGCTTTTAATTATAATTGGCTGATAATTTTTATTAGCTGGTTGCAATCTTATTTGTCCTTTTTCTTTATAAAAAGTTTTAAGCGTTATTTCACTGTTATCCAGAAGCGCGACTACTTTATCGCCGTTTTCTGCGGTATTTTGTTTTTTAATTAAAATAGTGTCTCCATCATGGATATTCTCGTCAATCATACTATCTCCTTGCACCCGGAGGGCATATATTTCGTTTGCTTTTGGAAGCTTGTTTTTAGGAACAAAAATTGATTCTTTTATTTCGATGGCTTCTATTGGCTGTCCAGCTGCTATAATTCCCAACAGAGGAATTTTAACTAATGATTCTATTTTTGAAATACTAATAGCACGGGCCGCATTATCTATTTTATTTAAGTAGCCATATTTTTTAAGTTTAGAAATATGGAAATGAGCCGTTGAAACTGATGCCAGCTTGAATTTATTTTGAATTTCTTTAAGGGATGGTGCATACCCTTTCTTTTTAAAATAATTCTTTACAAAATCCAAAACTACTTTTTGTTTTGTTGTAATCATAATTTTTTTATTTTTTATTATTATATTTAAAAGTATAATAGAAAAGAAATAGAAAATCAACAACATAGTTATCCACAGCCCGTCAAGGGTAATTTGGCCAAGATACAGATATATAGAAAGCGAAAATCCCGCTTTGGGCGGGATCGCGTGATTAGTAGGATTTCTCCTACATTTTTAGTGTAGTATACTAAGCGACAATAATCAATTGGTTTTGGGTTGTGGATAACTCACCGCTTTCTATTGGCAATTAGTCCTCTTATCCGTTGCGCCACAGGCGTTGCAGGTGGTCAAATACTGTTGGCAGGTGTTTCTGTTGGTGCCATTGTAACTATAGCTGCGCTGGTAGCCGGATTTTTGACAGCCGGAACAGCTAGTGAAATAGGTGGTTGGGGTTTTGGTGCCACCGCTATTGCCACTGCTGGCGGCGGTACAGCTATAACTGCCGCAAAGTCCGTAAGAGCCCCAAGTACATTTTTGATTGCTGGCGCAATAAAAACATTTTCCTAAATTGGCTTGGGTGGTGCCACTGCCATTAGCCATATCGTAATCGCATTGTCCGCAAAGTACAGAGCCGGTTTTAGCCGGGCAGGGCTTTTGAAAACTCACACTGCAGGCGGTGCGGGTCAGCATGGGCATTGGGTCCATCCCTTCGTAGGGGGTATTGGAAACAGGATGGTCGCCCTTGGTGGTATCTACCGGCACCGGATTTTGCGGTTTATAAGCGCCGACATTGCCGGTGAACGACATTTTTAGCAGGGCTTTTTCAGTAATATCTCCGCCAAAATTAGCCGTCATAGAAACCGTACATTCCTTGATGGCGCTGTTCAGAGTTTTGTATAGACAATTTAAATATTGTTCATTTTTGTATTGTCTGGTTAAAGAGTTGGTGATATTGGAAAAGGTGACGGTGTCGCCGAGTTCGTTGATTTGAGTATTAAAATAATTCGGGATATGGACATTTACTTCCAACATTTGCGTGGGCATGCGGTCGGCGGTGGTGGGAAGCAGTTCGCAAATTTTTCGTTCCAGTGCTTCTTCGGCGGCTAGCAAGACCGCCGCGGCGGATGTTAGACCTGGGTCAATAGTGACGGCAGGGGCGGTGGGAGCGGGGGTGACGGTGACGCCACCGGTTTTGGAGGGGATGGCGGGGGTGACGGCTGGGGCGGTGGTGGGTTTGGCACCAGTGGTTTTTTTAGCTGGCACAGTGGTCTTGGCAGGGGTGACGGTTCTAGAGTTTTTGACCGCGGGTTTAATGACTTTGGCTTTGCGGGCGTTGATGGTGGTGCCGGCAGCCATGGTCGCGCCACCGATTAAGACCAGTCCGATGATAATTAAAAATCCAGTTTTCATAGGTAAAAATTAAAAGTTAAATTGAACAATATATATTATATCACTAGCATAAGTTTTGTGGTATAATATTTATCTGAAGGTTTGAATAGGGGGTAACTTAAATTTATGCGCCAAAAATTTAAATCTATATTTCCGACAGTCGGGATAATTTTGTTTGTCTTGTTGATAATTGTCGCGCTGACGATAGTGGCGGTTAATAAATACTGGCAAGAGCCGGATGAAGCGGATGTTTTGACTGTGGATGATATTGATTTAACTGTTGGAAATTTTGATTTAAATAATTACACTTGGATCAAAGCCGCGGATGGCAAGCGTTACAAAAATGTGGTCTGGCAGACGACAACTGCCTCTATTTTGGCGGGGTTTGCGGCTGATAATAAGGCGGTGGAAAAAAGAACGGAAGGGGGCTGGGGATTTGATACCGCGGTTTTGAGAAGGGAAGGGTGTTTGGCATCTGTGGGTTATTGGGTGGAGATAACTCAAGGTGGAAAAGTGGAAAAAATTGATACGCTAGCGCGCTTGAAAGATATTTTGTTACCGATTGATAGCGCGAATAAAGCCGTTGGTCTGGTGGCGCTGACTACGGGGGATTTGCAAATGCGGCTGGGTGTTTTAGTCGGTCATAGCGCGCCGATTAGCGATGGTTATTTGGTGCGAGCGGTGGAAAACAATACTTGCGGGTGTAGTACACATATACCTGAGGGGGTGATTTATAAAGTCGCGCGAGATGGCGCGGTGACAATCGTGGCGAGAGAAATTGTTCCAATCGGCGCGGGTCCGGAAATATGTGTGGACTAGAAATATGTGTGGATTGGTTGTTTAGCGACATAATTTATTTAAGATAAAAATATGTCTGTTGACGCGAATGAACCAAAAAAGAAAAGAAAATTCTCGCCGTGGCGAGTAGTGCTAGGTGTCTTGCTGATAATTTTTGGTTTGTCGGTGATGGCGGTTTTTATTGGGAGTCCGAGCGATTCAGATGATACCGCGAACACCACTTTTTATGTCAAAGTCAATGTGGCGAATATTCGCCAATGCGCGGCGATGACTTGCAAGGTAATTGATTCATTTCCATTGGGTAGCGACATGCAATTGCCATACGCAAGTTTGGCGGACGCGCCGGAATGGGTGGAGGTGACCTATTTGGGTGATGATGATAGGACCATCACTGGTTTTATCAGCAAAACGACTTTGACGGATAAGCCGCTAGGGCAATAGAGTCAAACATTAAACCGAATTTTAAAATAAACAACATGGTCAAAAAAATGCCAATGATTTCGCGGATAATTTGCGCGGTACTAATCCTGGTCGGCGCGGTGCTTTGGTATACTATGGCACGTCCCTTTGACCCTAAGGAAAAAGCCGAACCAGTTCCTGTGGGCTGGGATGTGCGTTTAGCTGACCCAGATTTATTGTACGCCTCTATGTCCAGTTTTGGTCTGTGCGCCAACGAAAAAGGCGAGGATGGCGGCTGTTATACGGAATATTATTTGTATAAAACCGGCAAATTTAATCAAGAAATCGGTTGGACGGGATATGATGGGCGCAAAACTAATTCACCCTATGAGAAACAGTTAGACGTGGCGGTGGTGGCGCAAATTATTAAAAAGATTCAGGACTCCGGGGTGATGAGCGCGGATTGCCCGATGCAAAACATTATGGACGCTAGCTGGAATTATCAGATAAATTTGGATGGGGTTAAAAAGGCATGGCGTAACCCGCCGACGATATGTCAGAATGTTTTTTACGCGATTAATGATATTTTGGTGCCGCTACTGGAAGAACGCTAAATCGGTGGCTGTGTATAACTTTTGTCAATGGAATTTAAAAATCAATAGTACTTATATTAATTAATTTAATTAAAAAAGATGAAGAAAATGTTTTTTTCAGCCGCTATTGCCGCATGTTTGATATTAAGCGGCTGTCAACAGAAACCAGTAGACAATAAATTAGATTTAAGTGGTCAGCAGCTAAAAAAAGTTCCTAATTATGTTTTTCAGTTAACGAATTTAGAAGAATTGAATATTTCCAATAATCAAATTACTGGGGCACTACAGGCCGAAACTGGGAATCTAAAGAATCTTAAGGTTCTTAAAGCAGACAACAATCTGATGACTGGTATACCAGCTGAAATAGGCCAGTTGCCAAAGCTACAAGTATTTAATATCGGTCATAACCTTCTGGCTGGTGTCCCTAAAGAAATAGGCCAAGCGCAAAGTTTACAGATGCTTGATTTATCGAATAATCAGTTAACTGGTTTGCCGCTTGAGATGGGAAGTTTAAAAAATTTACAAACTCTTAATATTTCTGGTAATAACTATTCAAGTTCTGATCTTGACACTATTTCAGGAAGTTTGACTACCAGCACAAATATTATTAAATAAAATTAATAATTTATGCCGTTCAAAAGCCAGGTTCAACGCAAATGGATGTTTGCCAATAAGCCAGAAATGGCTAAAAAGTGGGCCAAGGAAACCCCTAAAGGTAAAAAGTTGCCTAAAAAAGTAAAAAATAAACAAAAATAAACAAAAATCCTATGAAAAAAACTTTACTCGCAGTCCTAGTTTTGATTTTGCTTGGTGGCGGTGTTTATTATCTGTATCAAAAATCCGGTAGTAAAAACCAGTCGGTAGTTTTGCCGGTGGAAGAAGCGGTAGCTGGCAATCAGACCTCAACGACGCAAATCGCCAATCCGGCGTCGGTTAATTGCTCGGAGGTCGGTGGTAATTTGACGATTGAAAAGCGTGGAGATGGGGGAGAATATGGTTTGTGCTATTTTGAGGATAATCGCGCTTGCGAGGAGTGGGCATTGTTACGCGGGGATTGTTCTGTGGGCGGAGTCAAAACCACTGGCTTTGATAGTATAGACCAAAAATATTGTGCTTGGTCGGGCGGTCAGACCCTTGCCGTGCCCGATTCGGTTTGTACTTTTAAAGACGGCTCGTCTTGCCCTACAATAGATTTCTATAACGGGACATGTTCGCCTACAAATTAATAGCATGAAAAAAGAAATTATAATTTATCAAAATAAATCTGGCGCGATAGAATTTAAGGGTGATTTTAAAAAGGAAACTTTATGGGCAAATTTACAACAAATTGCCGATCTTTTTGAGATTGATAAATCTGGTATTTCGCGCCATTTGGACAATATTTTTCAAGCCAAAGAGCTGGATAGAAAGTCAACTGTTGCAAAAATCGCAACAGTTCAAAAAGAAGGTAGGAGGGAAATTAGAAGAGAAATTGAGTTCTACAATTTGGATGTAATTTTGTCCGTTGGTTATAGAGTTAATTCAAAAAAAGCGACTGTTTTCCGCCAATGGGCGACCAAAATCTTGCGTCAGCACATTTTAGAAGGATATACTATCAACAAAAAGATTTTGGCGAAAAATTACGAGGTATTTCTGCAAGCGGTGGAAAATGTCAAAAAACTTTTGCCGACGGACGGGCAGATTAAAGCAGAAGATGTTTTGAGTTTGGTAAAAATGTTTGCTTCAACTTGGTTTTCTTTGGACGCGTATGACAAAACAGCTTTTCCCAAAAGCGGTAACACTAAAAAACAAGTAACAATTACAGCGGATGAGTTGAAAAAGGCATTGAATGATTTTAAAACTGAATTGTTTAAAAAACATGAGGTGGGAGAAATTTTCGGGCGAGAAAGACGCGCGGACAATATCAAGGGAATTATTGGAAATGTTTTTCAGTCCTTTGCCAAAAGAGACGTTTACCCGACCGTTGAAGAAAAAGCGGCGCATCTTTTGTATTTCATAATCAAAGATCATCCGTTTGTGGACGGCAACAAGCGCAATGGGGCCTTTGCCTTTGTCTGGTTTTTGCGGAAAGCTAAAATTTTGGATATCAGCCGTTTGACGCCTGAAGCTTTGACCGCTTTGACTTTACTGGTGGCGGAAAGTAATCCGAAAGATAAAGACCGCATGGTCGGACTGATTTTGATGTTGCTTAAAAAATAATTTAATAAAATAATCAAAAATTTATGTTTTACATTTTCATTCCCTTGGTTGTGATTGCCGTGTCGGTTTTGGGCGGGCTTTTGACTTCTGGTGGTATGGCATGGTATCAGACGCTAATCTTGCCGACTATCGCGCCGGCGGGTTCGGTGATTGGGACGGTTTGGACGGTAATATTTATTCTCTGTGCTGTGGCGGCGATTTGGTTTTGGCGGAAGAAAAAATCGGTGTCCGCGGGAGGCGGGGCGGTCACTGTGAAAAATAGCGCGCGCTTGGCGAATTGGACAGTCGCGCTTTTGATTGTCAACGCGATTTTAAATATTGGTTGGAGCTGGGTATTTTTCAATCAGCAATTGCTTGGCTGGGCGATTGTGGAAATGGTGGTTTTAAATTTGAGCAATTTGGCACTAATAATTCTTTTTTGGAAAAAATATCGCTTCGCGGCGTATCTGTGGATGCCGTATTTTTTGTGGGTGAGTTTCGCGACATATTTGGCTGTGAATATTTGGCTGTTGAATGGCTAAATTTGGGTGTATAATATATTTAACCATGCGAACAAAAGCAAAGGTCGTTCGTTTGTTTGCAGTTTGTAATTATAAATTAAATTAGCTTTAAATTTAAAAACTATGCGCAAGTTAGCAAAAATTTCTATGGCGGGCATTTTGGCGATGTTGGTTTTGACATTAGCCGTGCCGGCTCAAGCGTTTACATTGGAGATTTCTCCAAGAATCTTAAAAAACTGGACGGCGTTGACCGGGCAGGCGTTGCCGCAGGTCTTGGGTGAAAAGATATTAGCTCAAGAGGGGATGAATGTGCCCCCTGCCGACCAGCAACAACCGCCGATGGGAAATCAGCCGTATCAAGATCCTAATCGGGAGCAACAGCCACAATTGCCACAACCAGGCAATACTTGTATGGTTAATGGCAAAGAAATGCCGGGCGATTGTTCACAGTATAACAATAATCAAGGCGGTCAAAACCAAAATAATCAAAGCGATCAGCCGTGGGCAGGCATGTGCCAAAATAACACGGCGTTGGCATGTGTTAATAGTGATGGGAAAGTTGTATCTTCGCCGAAGGTAGATGCGAATAGAAATCCGGTTTGCCCGGCAGATTCGTCGGCGCAGTGCGGTAATTATCAACAGGGTAATCAAGAAGGTCAAAACAATCAGGGCATGGGCAATGGAAATATGAACGGGCAACCGGGTGGGATGAACCCCAAAGATCAGGAGCGGATGATGAATCAGATGAAAAATGATGTTACGCGGATGGAAACCCAGCTTGCTCGTCTGGAAAGAAATATTATAGCCGCGGAAAAGAAAGGCATTATCGTCGCTGATATGAAAGAAAAATTGGCTAAAGTTAAGGAAACCATGGCGTTGCTTAAAAATGCCAAGACGGGAGATGAATTACAGGCGATAGATATAGGTGGACTAAATAGTGATTTGATGGAATTGGAACAAGAGTATAATAAACAAGTCCAACAAGCGCAGCAATTGAAAAATATTCAGAAAGAGATGAAAAATTTTGAAAATAATTTCAAGCGGATTGAGACCATATTGAAAACATTGACGAAGCAAAAAATCGTTGTTCCTGTAGAAGTGACGGCAAATATTGCTGAAATCAAAACTATAGTCGCCGCGGTAAAAGTAGCTAAAAATTGGGTTGAGGTAGAAGCCGCCGGTTTTGATAAAATTTCAGAGTTGATGGATACTTTTCAGCAAAATCAGAAATTATTAGATATGTTGTCGCAATCTAGTCGGGTTTTGAAACAAACAAAAGCCGAACTTAACAAACTCAAAGTAGCGAATAAACAGGACAAAGATATAGTCAGAAGGTTGATTCCCAAGGGCATTGATTTATCCAAAGATTTGGCTGATTTTGAAGCGGGAATTGCCAAATTGACAGCGGTGAATGCCGAGGCAGAGACCAAATTAAAAGCCGGCACTGTTGATGAGGTTGAAGCGGCGTTTGATTTATGGGAAAATGATTTTTTTGGGGCGTTAGATGATACTTGGATGATAGACAAAATTTTCAGAACCATGAGTAATTTGACAACCTTCGCGTCTAATTCTAATAGAGAAATAAACCAATTTCGGAATCAGATAAAATCGGCACAAAAGAAAAAATTAGATGTGACGAGTTTGACGGCGATATTGGAACAGATAAAAGTCAACGTGGCGGAGATTACAGCGCTAGCCAAGATTAAGCCGATGGATGCCGATACATTGGATACAATTATTAGCAAGTTAAATGATTTAAGCGATTTGAAATTGGAGTTTATGGATACTTACAGTGAATTGACCAATACGGAGGCAGACATGCCTTGGGAGCCAGCTAATCCTAGCCAAAACCAGTTCCAGAATGTCCAATTCAATTTTGATTCAAGCCAGTACGGTCAGTATATGCAGCAAAAACCGCAACAACCGCAAATGAATCAAGGTGGCGGAGGAATGGGTCAGCCGATGGATAATGGCGGGGGAATGAATCAGCCGCAACCGATGAACCAGCCGATGAATGGTGGTAATTCCGGCGGCGGTCAGCAGATGGCGCCGGGGACATTCTAGGGTCTGAGAAATTTAAGCGCGCGATTTTTGGCGCGCATGAGACAATAAAAAAATCGCTCCGACGCAGGTCGGGGCGGTTTTTGAAGGTGGGGTTGGCAAATAATAGACAATGTGATAAATTAAGCGAGAATTACAGTCGGTCTTTAACAATCTAAAAAGGAGTAGGTGATGAGCGAAATAAAGGAGAAGCTAAACCAGCTTTTCGAGCACAGCGGAATATTGGGTTTTTTGATTGATTTCCGATTCGGAAAGGTTATGGATCCTAAAAAAGATGTCAAAAATGGCGACATCGTGGAATATTTCATTGGTCTTTTAAGAGACATTGATCCTGTAAAATATCCACAGCTGGGGGAATCTATCTACAATCCTTATGTTTGGGATAATTTTCAGACATGGATAGAGTGGCGTGATTTTCTTGAGCAAAAACACTATGAAGTTGGGGATCTTCCGGGGCAAGGCACGGAAAAATTAGTGGGTGAGTCAGGACAAATGTTTCTTGTTGCACCAAAATCTTTTGAAGAGAAATTGCTAACTTTTAGTAATTTTTTGTGGCTTAATATGGGTCATTTAGATGATTTCATCTGCCAAAGAGAAAATTTCGCCGCAACCTTTATGTCGACACTTGAATACATCAAAAATAAAGGATTAGCCGCCCCGACGGTTATCTTGACTTTTAATGGGGATAATTTTCCGCGACTTGAGAAAAACTACCCCATAATTAGGGCTATATACGACTATCAAAAACAGGAAGATAATCGTGTGCTGATAGTGATTTTCAAACTGCCGATAATGTTTGAATTTTGGCTATCCTGCGAGAAAAGTTTTGAAGAGGTGTGTTGTTCAAACATGTCTTTCAGAATGTTGCACGAGCCAAGCCAAAAGATGAGGATGTACTTTGATGCTGGTGCCCGTCTAGCTCAGAGATATCCAATAGCTTTTGCTGTGAATTATCTAGTAAATCTTTCGCCGGAAAAATACGAAATTATTCGGTAAAAAGTTTTACTTATCTTAAAAGCGTCCAGAAGTTCTGGCGCTTTTTTATTTTTTTACATCACTTCCAGCGTTTCTATGTTCAAAATGTTCAGCGCGCCCCCCAAGGTTCGGCGCACGGCTTGAGTCAGCGCGACGCGCCACTCTCTTTGCGTCGACTCCAAAATTGGGCAGGTATGATAAAAAGTATTGAAATTTTGCGCCAAGTCATAAGCGTAATGCGCTATCAAAGCCGGGTTGTCATGGGCGAGCGCGGTTTGGATGGTTTCAGTCCAAGCGCCCAGTGTGCGCGCCAAAACTCGTTCGGAAATTTCCATGGTGGTGGGTAGTGTTATTGACGTCATTCCCGCGTAGGCGGGAATCTGCTTGTCTACAGATTCCGGACAGCCGCACTGACGCGCGTCTTCCGGAATGACACTCCCGCTCGCCTTCCCCAGCACCGACCCTGCCCGCGCGTAAGCGTAAAGCAGATATGTTCCGGTGTTGCCTTCAAAACTCAATGCCTCTTTGGGGTCAAAAACAATATTTTTGAAAATATCCACGCTGATGAGACGATATTTAATCGCCGCCAAGGCAATCACTCGCGCGCGCTCATTGATTTCATCCGCGCTCAAATCCGCGTAGCGCCCGCTAATTTCCGCGCGCGCCAGCTCGGTGACTTCGTCAATCAAATTATCCGCGTCCACCACATTGCCTTCGCGGGATTTCATGCGACCCTCGGGCAAATTGACCATGCCATAAGCCAAATGTTTGAGATTTGCCGCCGAAGGAAATTTCAATTTTTTGAGCAAATTAAACAAAACCTTGAAATGGTATCCCTGCTCGTTACCGACCACAAAAACCGAACCCTGCGGATGAAAATCGCGTTCTTTGATTTGAGCCAAATATAAATCCTGCGTCATATAGACCGTGGTGCCATCGGCACGCAAAAGCACTTTTTCTTCCAGACCTTCGGGTGTCAAATCCGCGACCACGGCGCCATCGGCGCGTTTTTGAAAAATGCCATCTTGTAGACCCTTCAGCACTATATCGCGCCCTTGGGTGTAAATTTCGCTTTCAAAATATTCTTTTTGGTGCTTGATGCCGAAATTTTTGTAGGTGGCTTTAAAGCCGTCAAAAGCCCAGCGGTTCATTTTTTTCCAGAGCGCGCGGACTTTGACATCGCCGTTTTCCCAAGCGACCAGCAGGTCTTGGGCTTGTTGTTCCAGCTCGGGATGCTCTTTGATTTTTTGATTGTATAAAACATAAAAATCCCCGATGAGATGGTCGGATTTTTTACCAGCTTTTTTTGGTGTAATGCCCTTGCCGTATAATTTGTAAGCCAGCATGGATTTGCAAATGTGAATGCCGCGGTCGTTATTAAGATTGACGCGCTTGGCGGTGTAGCCGTTTGATTCCAGTAAACGGCAATAACTTTCGCCGATGGCTAAGTTGCGCAGATGCCCGAGATGCAGGGGCTTGTTGGTGTTGGGCGAGGGGAATTCCACCACGATGATTTGACCGGTTTTGCGCGCGCGACCGTAGGATTTTTTGAGGGCGGGGATGACGGAATTTTTGGCTAAAAATTCAGCGCGTAAAAATAAATTGAGATAGGGTCCGCGGATTTCGGCTTTTTCCAGCCAAGCGGAGGGTTTGAGGGCTTTTTTGAGCCGTGCCAAAATTTCGGCGGGAGGCAGTCCGAGGTCTTGCGCCAAACGAAAACCGGGCAGGGCAAAATCCCCCCAAGTCGGGTCGGGCGGGGTTTCCAGATAGCTAGCCAATTTTTCCGGCGTCAACAACGCGCCGCCGGTGGTTGCGGCGGGGAAGGCGCGGGTCAGCGACTTGTTTAATTTTTGCGCGATGGCGTTTAACATATAGCTTTATTTTAGCGAAAATGGGGGAGAATGGCAACGGGGGTAGAAAAAGAATCATCCAACCAGAGCTGTGGATAACCATTTTCACCGAATGGTTAAAATGGTCAAAACCTGCCCAGATATGCTACAATACCCTTATTAAGTGGTGAATTTATGCGATATATTTGGGTCTGGATTTGTCTGGGGATTTTATTGTTTTCAGCCGGAAGCGCGCTGGCGGCTGGGTCTGCTGGCGGACAAGCGCCGGCTGGTTTTGCGGTGGGCGAGTCGGCACCGGTCGGTTTTAGTGTTGGCGCTTCCGAACATGCGCCGAGTTTGCCGCCGGCTTTGGTTGGGCAAATTAATGACGCGGATGTGCGCGAATGGCTGTGTTTGGAAACAAAAATTGCCGGTCAGCCGCTCATCGCCAAGGTGGCGGCTTTGGAAAATTGGCTAAAACCGGCTTTGGAGGGTTTGGCGGGCGCGGGTTTATCGTTGAAATGGGAGGACTACCAATTATCGGCAGAGGACTTGCGGGCGCAACAAGCGCGGGTGTGCGCGGAGACGGATGGCGGGCAAGCTATACCTACGGGCGCTGGCGCGCTCAAAGAGGCACAGAGTTTTTATCAAAAAATTGTCGCGGGGCGAGATAAATTTCAGCGGGACTTTGCCCGCGATTTTAATACTTGGGCGAATCAGTTGTTGAAGGATTCTGTGACGGCGCGCGAGAAATTTAATAGTGAAACGCGACCCAAATTGGAGCAATTACAAGCGACGGCGCAGGCGGATTTGGACACGCGGGTCAGGGCGGATTGGGAGGCGCGGCGGCAAGCGGTCATGGCGGATTTACGGACAGAAGCGGAGGCGCAGTTTCGAGATTTAACAGCTGACGATTTAATCGGTGTGCGGAGTAAGGCGTTGGAATATTTTAAAGAGCATTGGGCGGAAAAAATTCAAGTGGCGGAGCGGGATTTTTTGCTGGGCACGCGGGCGCGAACGGAGGAGGCGCGGAAGGTTTTGTTGAAACAAATGGATGAATTAATCGCGCAAGATGGCGAGGCGCGCAAGATTTTGGCTACCGAACAATTGCAAGGTGTCTTGAGCGATTTGGATGCCAAATTGTTGCCGGAAATTCCAGCGGTCAATGTGACGGAGGTCAAGAAACTGGCGGCGGTCAAGAAAAAGATTTTGGCGCAGACGATTAGCGCCGAATTGGTCAGGGCGCGCCAAGTGGTGGATGAGCGAGCGGAAAAGTTGGCGGCAGCGAGAAAATTAAACGAAAATATTTTGTCGGCGGAAATGTGGCAACAAAAATTAAAAGCCGATGAGCAGGATTTGATGAGTATTTTGGACAACGGCGATTTGAATCAGGAAAAGAATTTACAACTGCAAGGGATTTTTGAGGATAAATGGAACGCCCTGCGCCAGCAATTGGAGACGGCGGAATTTCAATCGGCGCGCGCGGTGTTGGTGTCAGCCAACCGGACTTTAAAAGCGCAAAAAGTGGCGCGCGATTTAAAGGTGTTGGATAAAATTTTGCGCGTGAATTTTCAAATCCGCCAAGATAACGAAAAACGCTGTCGGGCTCAAGATAAAAATTTTTCTGAGGAGGTAAACGCGTTTCAAAAATGCGTCATTTGCCAGTCAGTGGTAAGTTCGCAAGAGCAAAAGGCGCTGGAGGCATTGCGCGATTTACAGCCACGACTGGCGGCGGCGCGCCAGAGTGTGTCGGCGGCGGCTGACCATATCGCTCCATATCGTGCCTATAGCAACGCGCTGGCGGAGGAGTTTAAAAATCAGACCCAACAAGTTCTCAACGATTTTGCGCGCGCCGAGCAAACATATCTCAATGCCTACGCGGAATATAGCAACAATTTGCGCTATTTAAGTCAAAAGTGCGCTTATTTGGAAAAACATGAGAATTAATTTTTTTAGAAAAAAATCGCACGGAATTTATACATTTAGCGGCGCGGCAGGCGGGGGATTTTTCGCGGGGAAAATGGGGCGCGCGCTTGTTATTGTCGGCGGGATTTTGGTCTTGGGTTTGATTTTGCTCTGGATTTTTTATCCCCGCGCGGATAAATATTTTTGGAGCGCCAGCGCGCCTTTGGATAAAGTGGATTTGTCGCTTTCGCCATTGGAGGCGCCGGTTTGGACGCAATTGGATTTGAAGGTGGATTTGAATTTTACGCCGGAAATTACCGGTGGCAAGAATGTGGCTGGCGCGCGCGGAAATGCCAGTAAAGATAGCGCCGTCAATCAAACGGAGACATCTTTGAATATGCCGGAATTGGACGACAATCTGCCCGCTTTGACGGCTGATGATTTTTATCAAAATTAGCGCGTCATTCCCGCGTAGGCGGGAATCCTTAAACAGTAAGGATGCAATTTAAATACAGATTCCCGCTTGCGCGGGAATGACATAAATATTTAATATATCATTATGCGCAATTACAAAAAATTCTGGTGGTGGGGGCTGGTCGTGTTAGCCATTGTTTTGGCGTGGTGGCTGGGCAGTTTGTCAGCGCCGCGAGCTAGCGCGCCGGCGGATGACGCGTCTTTGAATGCGATTCAAAATCCGCCCGCGGTAGTGGCTAATCCGTGGCGGACCACGCGCGGCAGTACGGATTTGGTGCGCGGGCTGAATATCTCAAACGGACAAAAAATCGCCGATGGTTTTGTGCTCAAAGGCGAGGCGCGGGGGACTTGGTTTTTTGAAGGTAGTTTTCCGTGGCGCTTGGTGGCGGTAGGCGGCAAGGGCGGCGATGGAAATAATGGCGCGATGCCCCGATGTGCTTCGCAATCGGGGTTGCCCTGCGGGCAAGATGGCGCAGAGACGGAATTACTTTTGGGCAACGGTATCGCGACCGCCCAAGCCGAATGGATGACGGAAAAATGGGTGCCGTTTGAGGCGGTGTTGGAATTTGACGCGAGGGGCGCGACTGCCGGGCGTTTGATTTTGCAAAAAGATAATCCGGCGGGGTTGGCGGAAAATGAAGACAGTTTGGAAATTGAGGTGGGGTTTTAGGGATGAGGGCTGTTTGCGCGAATCTTGCGCGAATCTTGCGCGAATCATGATTTTATGATATGCTCTTAATATAATAAAAATAAATTTATAATTATGTTCGAACCAAAGTATAGGCATACTAATAAAATTTTGAGCGATTTAACCGCCATTGCTGAAGCTAAGGGTATTATTGAGCGCGCCAAAATATTACCACAACAAGAAATTCGTTTGCGGCGTCAAGCCATTATCCGTATGACACACCATTCCACCGAGATTGAAGGTAACCAGTTAAACATGGGTCAAGTGGAGGCGCTTTATGTTAATAAAAAAATTGATGCGCCCGATAGAGATATTTATGAGGTTAAAAATTATTTAGCCGCTTTGAGATTTATTGAAAAAACGGTGGTGGAAAATAGAGCGATAGATGAAAAAGTTATCTTAAAAATTCATAAATTAGTCACTAACAAAACTTTATCTCCGCAATATTGCGGACATTATCGGTCTGGTCCAATTTATGTTGTTCGTCGGCGGTTGGGTTTGCCCCAAGAAATTTTATATACAGGGCCAGAAGCCAAACAGGTTTCTCGGCTTATGTCTGAATTTATAGCTTGGCTTGAGGAGAGTGAAAAAAAAGAAATCAATCCGGTAATTGCAGCCGCGGTTGCTCATATGGAGCTTGCCGCCATTCATCCGTTTAATGATGGCAATGGTCGCACTGCCAGGGCATTAGCCACTTTAATACTTTACCGTCGCGGATATGATTTTCGGCGTTTATTCGCGCTAGAAGATTATTACAATACTGACCGCCAGTCCTATTATAAGTCCATTAATTTAGGCAAAACTTATGGTGAGCGGCGCGGCGAAATTACTTCATGGTTAGAATATTTTACCAAGGGCTTTAGAAAAGAAATTGATGAAGTAAGAAACAAAATTACGGCGTTATCAACTCGCAAGGTTGGCGATGAAATTAAATCGCAAATTTATCTTACGCCCGAACAGCTGAAAATTATTGATTTCCTTGACCAAATCGGTAGAATTTCCGCCAAGGATGTTGAAGATGTCTTATCCTGCCCAAAACGCAGTGCTCAATTACAATTGCAAAAATTAAAAGCGATTAAAATAATTAAAGCCGTTGGCAAGGGCAAATCTACCGCCTACATTGTCAATCAGTAATGCCCAGCCATTTCAGTTTTTGTCCTCGGCGGTAAGTTATCCACAACCCACATTTGACTGTTTTGGGGTATTATAGTAAATTGACAATATGGTCAAATTACTGAATCAGACAATTTTTGCCTCTAAAATAAAGGAGAAAAAGCTCTATATTTTTAGTGCTAGCGATATTTGCGTACTTTTTGGCGTGTCAGTAGTAGCCGCCGCGGCGCTACTCCATAGATACAAAAAACGCGAATTTATTTTACAGCTTAAGCGTGGGTTATATGTTTTCCCTGATTTTTTGCCGCCCGAAGTATATATTGCCAATAAGCTTTACAGCCCGTCATACATTTCCCTTGAATTTGCACTGTCCTACCATGGGGTGATCCCCGAAGTGGTTTATGAAATTACTTCGGTTACGACTAAAGCCAAGCGCAGATTTGAAACATTGGGAAAAATTTTTTCTTATCGCAAAATAAAAAAAGTTGCCTATACCGGCTATGAACTTCAAAAACAACAAGAGCTGGGCTTTTATATCGCTGATGCCGAAAAAGCATTTGTAGATGCTAATTACTTGCGCTTAATAAATCAACGAGAACCAATTTCGCGCTTTAATAAAGAAAAAATTAATGCTCAAAAAGCCATGAATTATGCCCTATTGTTTAATAATAAAAAACTTAATAGTATTATAAAAACTACATTGCAATGATTTCCACAGAAATGCTAAAAAAATTAGGCAATCAGTACCAAATGGCGGTATATCCGAATGTTGTCAGAGAGTATTTTCAACATATCTTTTTGTCGGAATTGTATAAATTACCCAAAGCGGAAAAATTATTTTTCAAAGGCGGTACGGCGTTTCGTATTGTCTATGGCAGCCCGCGCTTTTCCGAGGATTTGGATTTTTCACTTTTAGATATGCCTCAAAATGAAATTAAATCATTTGTAGAAGAACTTTTTATTCAAGTTTTGGCGGAAATGGCGCAGATGGGGTTGCAAGTTGAATTGGGGGAGAAAAGCGGGGTTACCAGCGGAGGGTATTTTGGCATAGCGAATTTTAAGATGCCTGAATACCAGCCCGTTAGCGTGGAAATAAACATATCAACGCGCAAGGGAAAAAAGATTGCTGGTGAAGCGGATAGTATTGCTAATGATTTTACGCCTCCCTATACTATTATTCATCTACCGCAAGTTGAAATGGTGGAGGAAAAGATTTTTGGGGCGTTGCTTACGCGCAAAAAGCCACGCGATTTTTATGATTTGTATATGATTATGCGCAAGGGGATGCTGACGGCGGAACAAAAGAAAAGGTTAGTTGAAGTGAGAGATATTATTATTTCATTCGCGCGGCAAATTAGTTTTAAAAGCGAATTGGAAGAATTTTTGCCAGCCAACCAGCAGGGGATTATAAAAGATTTTTCGGCGACATTGGAGCGCGAGCTGAATAATCAATTGGGTGGTGCGTAAAATATAGCCGTTTCACTTTTTGTATAATATTGTTAAAAAACTGAAACCAGTAGAAGTAAATAAAAAAGCCCCCAGCGGGGACGGAACCCCGCAAGGGTCTTTTTCGTGGTGATCTATTACAGTATAGCAAAAATAGGGATTAAGTCAATAAGTTATCCACATAGCAAAACACCCCCGCCCGTGGGGCGTTTTTTGTCTGGGGCGAATGTCTCGTGGCGTACCTAGTGATTGCTTTACAACCTGCCCTGCGCGCTGTATTGCTTTGCGAAAAAATGGTATGATATATGGGTGTAATTGGTGAAGATTTTATTTTATGTTTGATAATTTTCCCGAGGACCAAAATATCAGAGAATATCTGGCTTTGCGCGCGGATAAAAGCCAAAGCGCGGCGGTCAAAAACGCGCGTAAAATCCGCTGTTTTTTGAAGTGGGTGGCGCGGTTTATTTTGCCCGGGTTTTTGGTGGGCAAACCCAACCTGTGGGACAATCTCCAGACCCTGCGCCGCCAGCCCAGTTTCAAACCCTTGCGCACTGCCATCGTGGTGTGGATGATTTTTGCCGTGGTGATGGGTTCCAGCGGGCTGTACGCGCTCTTGACCGCCCCGCCGGCTAAAGCCGCGGACGCGTGGATGAATGTGGATTGGGGCTATCGCAAAAAAATCACGCTCAACAATACCGATGCCAATCTGGGAGTGGCGTCCGAAACGCTGACCAATTTTCCGGTCTTAATCAAATTGGACTCCGGCACCGACATTGACTATACCAAGACCATGAACGCGGGCGAGGATATTCGTTTCACCGATTCCAACGGCACCGACTTATTGAAATATGAAATTGAAAAGTGGGATGAGACCGGCACTTCGTATGTTTGGGTCAAAGTGCCGTCCATTGATATCAACGCCAGCGCCGACTACATCTATATGTACTATGGCAAAGCGGACGCGGTGGACGCGCAAGACGCGGTCAATGTTTGGGATAGTAATTTCAAAGGGGTCTGGCATTTAAAGGAGACAGATATTGACGGCGGCGCGGGGGATATTAAAGACAGTTTGGGCGTGAATAACGCGACCAGCTCGGGCATGGACGCCTCCGACCAAGTAGCGGGGCAGATTGATGGCAGTTTTGCTTTTGACGGGACGGACGATTGTGTGGATATCGCAAACAATATTGGTGTAGCCAATAGTTATACGGCGGAAGCGTGGGTAAATGCAAGTACCTTAACCGGCGGGAATACTGACCAACAACTATATGGATATACAATTATTGCTTCAAGTATTTCCGCCCAGGGGTACCCTCTTTGGATTGCAGCCAAGGGAACCGAACTAAACATATCATCTTACGACACTGCGGTTCTTCCCAATCATACGACTAATGGCGCAAATCTTACTGTAGGAAATTGGTTTCATATTGTAGCAACGGCGATAAGTGGCGGAACAACACAAGTTTTTGTTAACGGTGTATCTATATTATCCTATACCAACCCAGGTACATCTGTTTGGAATAACAAATTTACCATCGGCGACTTAAGATTAAACAGAATCATAGGTTTTAGTGGCACCATCGACGAAGTCCGCATCTCCGACTCCGCGCGCACCGCCGGCTGGATTGCCGCGTCGTACAAATCCGAGTCGGACGCGTTCATTACTTTTGGGGATGAGGAAGTGGCGGAAACATGGTTGAGCGGTTGGAGTTATCGCAAAAAAATTACTTTCAATAACGCCGCGCAAGACGAAAATCTAGTCGGTTTTCCGGTTTTGATAAAATTGGATTCGGGCGTAGAGATTGATTACACCAAGACCCTAAACGCGGGCGAGGATATTCGTTTTACCGATTCCAACGGCACCGATTTATTGAAATATGAAATTGAAACATGGAATGAGTCCGGCTCAAGCTATGTTTGGGTCAAAGTGCCGCAAATAGACGCGTCGTCGGCGACGGATTTTATTTATATATATTATGGCAATTTGGACGCCACGGACGCGCAGGACGCGGTCAATGTTTGGGATAGTAATTTCAAAGGGGTCTGGCATTTGAAAGAGACAGATATTGACGGTGGCGCGGGGGATATTAAAGACAGCACGGGCGTCAATAACGCGACCAGCTCGGGTATGGATGCCGCCGACCAAGTGGCGGGGCAGATTGATGGCAGTTTTGATTTTGATGGGAGTAACGATTCTGTTAATGCTGGGAATGGCGCGAGTTTAAGTATGACTACGGCAATTACAATGGAGGGATGGATAAAGGGTGATATAGGCGGTAATTTTATTATTGCTAAAATAGGAGATACAACACATAGGGTGTATGGAATCGGTGGAGCGGCATCATATCCAGTTATGTGGCTTAGTCCAGATGGTACGCAGACAAACAGATGGTTTAGAACATCAAGTGTGGCTCCGTCTACAGATGCTTGGCATTATATTGTTGGGACTTTCGGTGGTGGAACACATATATACATTGATGGAATACTAAGGGACGGGGCAGTAACCGGGGTAGAGGGAGCGTCTATTGGAACTACAACTGCTAATACAACCATTGGGAGTTCAACGGGGGTTCAATATTTTGATGGTATATTAGACGAAGTCCGCATTTCCAACTCCGCCCGCACCGCCGATTGGATCGCGGCGTCATATTTGTCGGAGGCGGACACTTTTAATACCTTTGGCGATGAGGAGTCAAGCAGTGATTTGCCCAATACTCCCAGCAATGCTTCGCCAACGGACGGCGCGGCAAGTAAATCGTTGACTCCGACTTTGACCGGCTCGGCATTTTCTGACCCCAATGAGGAAAGTACACACGGGGCTTCGCAATGGCAGGTTTCTACCGTTTCGGGTAATTATGGCACGCCGGTTTATGATTCAGGTACAACTAGCACTGCTTTGACCACAATTACTATTCCTTCCGGTCTTTTGAATGTGAGTACTACCTATTTTTGGCATGTGAGATACCAAGATAGCGAAGCCAACTGGTCGGAGTATTCTACCGAGACCTCGTTTATTACTTCGCAAACTCCAGCCACGCCTAGCAACTCTGCCCCGACCAATGGGGAATTGAATCAAAAAATAACGCCAACTTTGACTAGCGCGGCTTTTTCAGATGCTGACGAAGAGGCGGCGCATTCTGCCAGTCAATGGCTGGTGCGGAGTTTGGCTGACCCGACTTATGCCACGCCGGTGTATGACAGCGGCACCGATACGACCAACAAAACCTCGCTGGTGGTGCCGGCGGGGGAGTTAGCGAAAAATACGACTTATTTTTGGAAGGTGCGTCATCGGGATGACGCGGAAATATGGTCGGCGTATTCTACCGAGTCGGCTTTTACCGTGGGGGTGACGCCGGTTTCTGTTATCGCTGTGGGCGCCACGGAATATACGGCGGGTGAGACCGCCAGATTGACGGTGCAAGTCAAGGATGCCGACGGCGCGCCGCTTAATAATGCCACCACGACCATTTCCATTTATAATCCGGCGGGCGACAAAATAGTCACCGCCGCCACGGCGAGTTATTTGGCTACTTCTAATGGTTTGTATGTGTATAGTTATGTGGTGCCGGCAACCTTGGGGGTCTATATTTATGAAGTGACGGCGCAGTCGGCGGATGGCTATTCTTATTCATCACATGCTTTTCACAACGCGCAATTCGCCTCGGATATTACTTCTATCAAGTCCACGGCGGAGGATGAAGAAACCGCGCAAATAGCCGAACGAGCGGCGCAGTCGGCGGAAAGAACAGCACAGGGCACCGAGCGTGGTTTGCAAGTGGCGGAAAGGGTGTTGACCGTCGCGGAAAGAACGGCGCAAGATGCCGAGCGTACCGCCCAAGCTGCTTCGCGGACCATTGTGTCAGATATTCAGACGCGGCTGGTGTCTATGTCATCCAGCATGGCGACTTTAATTTCAGAAATCGGCTCGGGCAATATCTCTGCCATTAAAACCAAGACCGACACTATTAACTGGGCGAATATCACTAGCATTTTGACCAATACCGGCGACATTGCCGCTATCAAACTCAAAACCGACGATATCGCCTGGGCGAATATTACAGCCATTAAAACCAAGACCGATACGATTAATTGGGATAATGTGACGGGGATTAAATTAAAAACGGATACTATCGTCTGGGGCGATATTACCAATGTTTCCAATAGCGTGACGACTTTGATAAATGAAATCGGCACCAGTAATATCTCGGCGATTAAAACCAAGACGGATACTATCAACTGGGCGAATGTGACCACGATTTTGACCAACACGGGAGATATTGCCGCGGTTAAAACCAAAACCGATACCATTGACTGGGCAAATGTGACGGGTATTAAGACCAATACCGATACTATTGCTTGGGCGGATGTGACTGGTATTAAACTCAAGACCGATACTATTGACTGGGCTGATGTGGAAGATGTGCAGACGCGGGTCTTGGATATACAAACCAGCGCGGATATTTTACTGGGCGCGTTGATTGTCACTCAAGGCACGGTCGTTGATGCCGCGGCGAGCGCCAGTTCTTTTATCACTTCACTGACCAATGCTACCAATAATTTTTACAACAACGCGGTGCTGACATTTACCTCGGGGACTTTGGATGGGCAGACGCGGCGCATTTCGGATTATGACGGCAGTACTAAGACCATTACACTCTCGCCGGCTTTGACTTCCGCGCCCGCCGATAGTGATGGTTTTACGATTGTCAAACAAAATGTCTATGTGGAGGAGCAACTGGGCGAGCATGAGGCGGCGCAAGCTATTTCGCGCGCGGCGATTACAGATATTCAGACCAGAGTGACGGATATTCAAAGCATCGTGAGCTCAACTTATGCTTTGCTGGATACTGTGGATGGCAAAATTGATACTTTGGATACCAATATAGACACGACTTTGACCAATTTACAAACCGTGGACAATAATGTGGATTCGGTTTTGGGTAAGTGGGGCGATAAAACGGCGGCGCAGATTATCACAGATATCGCCAGCGCGCAAACAGCCATCAATAATTTGAGTACTTCGCGGCAATTGAATTATACGGTGCGGCTGTCGGATGTGGGTGAGGTGCAAACGACCAAGACCTATCGCGCGACTTTGAGTGTTTTAAATTATGAAAGCCAACCGACGGATGCCGATGCCTTGCCGACTATCGCGATTTATGACGCGGTGAGAAATACCACCAATACCGGCTCTATGACCAAACTTTCCAATGGCGTTTATGAATATACTTATGTGGTGCCCGACGATGCCACCGGCGGACTATGGGAAACGATTGTGACTACGGATGTGGGCGGCGCGGCGCCGATAATCGTGCAGGATTATTGGGAAGTGGAGGGCGCGCCCGCGCAGGTGATTATTAATTCGGTGTCGGATGCCGTGATTCCGTCTATTACCGCCAGCGTGACGATTTCCAACGAAGGCGAGGCGGATTATGAATATCAATACAAATATTGTGTGGTCAGCAGTGAGGATAATCAATGCGGAGGCGGCGATGATGTGGCTTATGCCAGCGCGGCGAAATTAATCACGACTGGCGCGGACTGGACGACGGATTTAAATTTGACCGTGCCGACTGCCGGTACTTATTGGTTTAAAACATTGGTTTATTGGGGCACCGAGGTTTCGGGCGCGTCGCGGCAATTTACCGCCACGGCGGCGACGGAAACGGCAACCACTACGCCAGCCGTCACGCCGTCTTCCAGCGGCAGTTCAATCTCTGCCTCGCCCACCATGGACGCGATTTATAATAAATTGGTCGCCTTGCAAAATGAATTGGGTACCAGCGGCAAGACCCAAGCGGCTTATCAGGATATCGCGGCGATAAAAAGTCAGATGGAAGCCATGTCCACACAACTGATGCAGCCGATTTATAAAGAAATGACTGCCAGCGCGGCGCAATTAAATAAGGTCTTGGCGATTATCGGGGACAGAATTGACCCGGGTTCGGCGGGCTTTAAGGACTTGTTGGAAATTACCGAAGCCAATTTAGCCAGCAGTAAAGATATCAAAAATAAATTGGCGGATTTGCGCGCGGTTTCGGCGGTGACCAAAAAATTGGTGGAACAAAAAGTCGCCGAGCCGGTAGTGGAGACCTGGATGACTTTTGATTCGGTGGTCTTTAACTTTTTAATTACCAATCCGGCGGAGGAAGCGCGCACGGTGAATTTCAAGGCATTTTTGCCGGCGGAAGTGAAACCCGAGCATATTATCAAATTGGACGGTTTAAATATTGACTATGATGTCAACGCTACGACTTATTATGTCTATAAAGAAGTGAATCTGGGACCCAAGGAATCGGTGACCAGAAAAGTGGAAATTACCGACATTTGGATTTATACCGATGAGGAAATCGCCTCGCTGAAAAAGCAGGCGGAGGAATTAATCAAGCCATTGCGTGGGACACAGTATGACGCGCAAGGCACGATTTTGAAAAATGACATTGAAGCGACTTTAGACGCGATTTTAGCGAAACAAAAAGATGGGCAACGCTCGCCGCAAGACCATATTGTGGCTTATCGCGAAAACAGCAAACGGATGGAGACGGTGGTCAGCAATTTGAATAAAATGAAGGATTTACTGACGCAAACCGGCGCCTCGCAAGGCATTGTCGGCAAGGTGGGCGGCATTCAGACCTTTGCCACTTGGGGTATTATTGCGGCGATTGTTTTTGGACTGGGTTTGTTGGCGGCGGTGATTTTCGCCATGTGGCGGCACCAAACCAGAGTGATGGCGGAGGCATTTGGACAAATGGCGCGCCGTGACGGAGACAGATATGGGGGCTAATCTTGGGATGGCGCGCGGGGGGCGCGAGCAGGGTGGAACGGGGCGGGACGGGACGGGGAGCGGCGCCCCGATGCGCTTCGCGATCGGGGTCCCTCGTTGCACTCGGGAGGCGCCAGATGAGGCGTTTTTCAGTATAGCGATTTACGGCATTTTCTTGATTATGGCGGCGCTGATTCTGCCGCTGATTTTAATTCCGGTTATTAGATTGACCGGCTGCGCGGACTGCTCGGAAATTGTGGAGGAAGTTTTTAAAGCGCTGGCGGTGTTTTTTTTGGTGCTGAAACTGCCGGCGGGCGGCTGGAGATGGGGGGGCGCGCTGGCGTTTGGATTTTTATTCGCGACCTCGGAAAATTTTTTGTATTTGAACCAGATTTTTCAAACCGGCGATTTGACGGCATTTGGGCAAAGATTTTTATGGACGGCGCCAATGCATATCGTGACCACACTGCTGATTTTTATTTCCACTTTGAAAAGTAAATGGTGGATATTTTTGGGCTTGGCGGCGGCGATTATTTTACATTTGGCGTTTAATGGGTGGGCTTTGGGACGGTAGGGGTGATAGGGCAGGCGGTTGTCGTTGGGACTGAAATGTGTTAATATATATTCAGTGATTATTGTTTATAAAATCTATGTTAAACAAATTATTTCGCTTAATTTTTCCAGCGCAACATCCCGTGGATTTGGCGCGCAATTTTAATATTCCACAACAAATTCGGTTTAATTTTCAGACAAAAAATGGTTGGATCATTGCCACTTCCGATGATTTACCTGGATTTATTACTGAAGCCAAAAATCCTCAAGAACTATTGGAAATGATAAATGATGGAATTTTAACTTATTTTGATGTGCCGCGACGAGTTGGTGATGTTGTATATAATCCATAATATTTTATGGCGCAGGACATTTTAACAATTGGAGGGGCGGTGCGCGATATTACTTTTTTGACGGAGCAGGGGCAAATTTTTAAGGGCAAACATGGCGCGGAATTTTTGGGCTTTGAATTAGGTTCAAAGATAAATTTGGCGGGTGCGGATTTTAATCTGGGCGGCGGGGCGTGTAATACGGCGGTGGCTTTGGCGCGTTTGGGGATGAAAACGGCGGCTTTGGTGCGCGTGGGCGCGGATAAAGAAGGCGAAAAAATTATTGAGGATTTGCGCGCGGATAGTGTGGAAACAAATTGGGTGCAGGTGGATAAAAATGACTCCACCGGTTTCAGCTTTATTTGCCGTTGGAATCAGCGCCGTAATCATATGGCTTTTATGTATCGTGGCGCGGCGGAAAAATTGGAAATCAAAGCGGCCGGTTTGAATAAAATCAAAACGCGCTGGCTGGCCTTGTCGTCTTTGTCGCAGGAGGATTGGCGCGATGATGTGGCGGTTTTGACGCGCTGGGTGAAACGCGCGGGAGTCAAATGGGCGTGGAATCCTGGCAATTTGCAACTGCAAGCCGGCGCCAAAATTTTGAAACCGTTTTTGAAACATACGGAAATTTTGACTATGAACGAAGCGGAAGCGCAACGACTGGTCTTCTCCGCCGAGAAAAAATTGACCCGCTCGCCGCGCGAATCATTGCTGGCCATGAGGGACTGGGGGCCGCGTCTGATAGCCATTACTTGCGGTGCCAAAGGGGCCTATCTCTTGGATTGTCAAAAACAGGAATTGATTTTTGCGCCCGGTACCAAAAAGAAAGCTGTGGATGCTACCGGCGCCGGCGATGCTTTTTTCAGCGGATTGACGGCCGGTTGGGATATTTTTCAAGAAAACTTGCGCCGCGCGTTGAAATTGGCGATTTTGAATAGTGGCAGTGTGGTGACAAAAATTGGCGCGCAAAACGGCCTTTTGACGGCCCAAGCTATAAAAAAATATTTTAAATAATTAAATCAAATGATAGAAATACCCATTGAAATTTCTTCGCGGCATATTCACTTATCGCAAAGGCATGTGGAAAAATTATTTGGCGCGGGCTATAAACTCAAACCCTTGCGCAAGTTGTCGCAAAAGGGGGAGTTTGCCAGCACGGAGGTTTTGACGCTCAAAAATGGCGCGCGCGAGATAGCCGGGGTGCGCGTGTTGGGACCGGCGCGGCCGCAAACTCAAGTGGAAATATCTCAGACGGACGCCTACAAATTGGATATCCAGCCGCCCTTGCGTTTGTCGGGGGATATCAAGGGCTCGGCGGGGCTGACATTGGTTGGACCAAAGGGCAAGGTAGCTTTGCGTGAAGGTGTAATTGTAGCGATAAGACATATTCATGCCAATCCGGCGCAAGCGCGCCTCTATGGGCTTAAAAATGGCCAAAAAGTCAGCGTGAGAGTACCGTCGGGGGGCGAGCGGGCTAGCGGTAGAGCGGGCGAACAGGCGGTCGCGCGCGGCCTGACTTTTGATAATGTCATAGTGCGGGTGGCGCCGAACTATAATTGGCGGTTGCAGCTGGATACTGACGAAGGCAACGCGGCGGGCGCGAAAAATGGAACGCGCGCGGAGGTGGTCAAGCCGAGCTGGTGGCGGATGTAGGGGCTTCTAAACCCCTTGACAATGGCAACCAGATATGATACAGTGGAACCACTTTAACAGTGGTTTTTATACTATGTCAGCCAATACTTGGTCGCAAAATTTAAAATTATCTTGGAAAAATATCCTGATTAGCGGGCTGGCGGTGGCGCTGGCGGCTTTGCTTTTGAGTTTGATTCAGCCCTTTGAATACCGCTCTACCATGAGATTTACGGTCAGCCAACGGCAATTTGGCTTTAATCAAGATGCCTACGCGGCCGCCAAATCCTCGGAAAAATTGGCGCGCAATATCGCGGATACCATCAATTCGCGGGCTTTTTTGGAAGATATTTTTAACTCCGGTTTTGGCATTGAGCGAGCCGGTTTTCCCGCCGATGAAACCAAAATGCGTAAGGCCTGGGAGGAAAAAGTCAGCGCCAAGACCCAAACTGAGACCGGTATGTTGACTATTGAGGTCTATGATACCGCCAAGGCGCGCGCTCTGCAGGTCTCTGAGGCCATTACTTATGTTTTAAATACTAAAGGCGCGGATTATCATGGTGGTAGCCGCGATGTACAAATCAAACGGATTGACGACCCCTTGGTTTCCAAGTGGCCGGCGCGCCCCAATCTGCCCATCAATCTTGCCGTTGGTTTTACCTTGGGCGTCTTAGCCGCCGTGGCTTATTACTTTTTGAAGGGCGCGCCTAGCGCTCCTGCTACCCCCGGTACCCCTGCTGGTAATAGTCCTGTGGAAAAAGAGGATGAATTGCCAGCGCCTATTGTCCCGATTGTCCCGCCTACACCAGAGCCGGCTCCTGAGCCAGTTGCACCCGTAGCTGAACCCATATTTCCGCCCGCACCGCGGCCCATTGAACGCCCAATCGCCGAGACCCCTGTTCAAAATAATAACTTCAATAATTATCAACAGCCCGCGGACCAAAATTTCTGGCATCCCATGCAGGCCGTGCGCCAAGTGGAATTGCCTAAAAATTGGCTGTTTGAGGATTAAAAAAAGATAGACCTCGCGCTAGCGCGTTAGTGCGCTGGTACGAGGTCTGTTTTTTTGTTTGAAATAAATACCCCTCAAAAAGACGCCAACTTAATTATTTGGTTGGTTTTTCTGATGTTTCTAAGAATTTCATCAATGGTGTTTTGTTGATTTAGTCCCAACTGTACCTTTAAAAAATTCTCTACTTCGGTTAAATCTTTTTCGTCCATCATTGGGGGGCTAGGCAATTCCATTCCTATTTTTTCAACCCGCTCGCATACCCCAGGATTTTTTGTAGCGATAAGACAGCTTGTCCCATATCCGGTGGTAATAGATTGCGCAAGATATGAACAATCTTTTTGTAGTGGGCATTCGTAGGTGTTTCGGGGGGTGTTTTCCGTTGGCATTTTTTCCTTTTTGCTAAAGATCTACTTGAAACGGTAGTATAGCAGATATAAGTCGTGAAGACCAGAGTGTGTCTGTTTTTGATGGCGTTGCATTGACAAAGGCGAGAAAGTATGTTAGGTTTAAATTGGTTTTAAACAGCTTTTTGACATCTGAAAAAATAAGTTAAACAAATAAAAAGCCCTCGCTGTTGGCGGGGCAAGGAGGAAAGATGAAAAATCTTTTAGTATCGTTTCTGTTGTTAGCCGCGCTGTGCGCGATTTTGTTCATGGGGTGCTCAAAGGGACCAAACCCTTTTGGTAATGATAACGATGGCACTATGCTGCCAACTAAAAAAGTCGTTTGGTGGGACAAGAATACGATTACTGAATTTGAGGCAGATCAATTGCCAGACGCTTCTTTGTATGTCTTGCCATTGGAAAATTGGGCTAATAATTCGGGATTGGCGTCTCGATTGTCCAGCCGTTGTTCATTGGCGGTTTTTATCAACCCGACCACTTTACCATTTCCACCCGTGCCGCCCGACTCGTTGGATTCCCTTGGTGTTACTGACACTACTACGGATTATCCTTTTCAACTTGCTCTAAGAGCCGAGATGGAAAGGTCACATTCCAATTGGTTGGTAAATAGCCAGCCGGATTTAACCAATATCAGTTGTTGCCGGTATTTGGCAGAAGAATATGCTTCGGTTTGTCGTCAGTATCCGGAAATTTCCAAAATCATTGTTGACGGTGTAGGAGTGGCGACATTCTTGGCGGCTTTGTGCGATAATATTGGTATGAGCAAGGTCATTATTGCCACGGATTATCGTAGCCAAAATCTCCAGTGCAATGGTGTAGTGATTGGTTATAACGGTGGATTGGATAGTAATTACATTGGCAACATGGACTATTATTTGAACTACGAGGATTTTGGTGCTCAATCAATAGTCATGCTACAAGATTACGCCGATACCAATGTTATAAGAAAAACATTTATGTTTTTGCTTATGGGCAACGGAAGCTTATGTTTTGGCAAAGGCAACTATGGCTATATGAGCAACTACGATCCCAGTAGAGAATTCGGGCTGGGAGAGCCGATAGATAATCCACGAAAAGACGGGGGAGATTTCAGAGGGTCATGGGTGCGAGATTACTATAATGGCACCCTCTTTCTGTACTATTGGAATGATTTTGACATCGGTGTTGGGCGCTAATCCTGTCCCTTAATTCACCCCGTAGCCCCAAAAAACCAAAAACTTTTTCTAAGAAAAACTGGTAACCCCGACACAAGTCACAGCGGTTACCAGTTTATTTTTTACGCGAATTATGTTAAAATTTCTGTGGTCTTATGACTAATCAACAACAAAAATTTCTCTATTTTTTGGCCGCCGCCCTGCTCTTAGGCGCGTTGGCGGTTTTTGTGCGTCCCGAGGCGGTCTGGGGCTTTTTGGCGCTGGTAGTGGCCGTCATCATCTTGGTACAACGCCCCGCCTGGGGGATTTATGCCATGGCCGCGCTTCACCCCTTTATCTACTGGCAGATATTTTTTGGCGGAGATTTAAATGTGCCCTATGTGGATGTCGTCGCGCTGTTGCTTTTTGTGGCCTGGGTGATCAAAGTTGTAGTTGAATATTTGCGCGGCGGGCAACCTTTAACTGCTAAAAATTTCCCCGGTTTTGGATTATTCGTTTTGTTTTTCATTGCCGGCGCGCTCTCGCTGATAAACGCGCCCGATTGGCTGGCCGGTTTGAAATATCTTTTGCGGCCGCTCTCGTTTTTTTATCTAATGTTTGTTTTGTTGCCGTTTAATTTAATTCGCGATTTGAAAATTTTAAAAAATACACTGTGGATTTTATATGGGGTGGGCATGGTGGCGGCTTTGATGGGTCTGTGGTCGCTGATTTTTCCGGCCAGCCATGAATTATTGCGGCGCGCCCTACCGCCGCTTTTCAACGGTTTTAATCCGTTGGGCTCCAGCCATAATGTCTTGGCTGAGGTTTTGGTCAGTATTATTCCGCTCGGCTGGCTCTTGTTTGAGACCGATGGACCTGGTCGCCGTCAACGCTGGCTCTTTTTGGGTTTAATTTTAATGATAGTTATCAATTTAATGACCTTTTCGCGCGCCGGTTGGTTGGCCTTGGCTTTGGAAGCGGTGATGCTGGCCGTGTTTTATTATCGTCGGCATTGGCGCAAAATTGTGGGTGTGCTGGCCGCCGTGGTGGTTTTATTGTGGCCGCTGTGGTTGTTGGTCGGGCAATTTTTAAGTTCGCCGACAGTTCAAAGTTCCAATACTAATCGTTGGCAACTCACTGAAATTGCCTGGCAGTCCTTCAAAGCGCATCCGCTGATTGGCGCGGGCGCGGGGACTTTTATCCAGCAAGTGGCACAAGATGAATGGTATCTTTTGGACTTTGGCTCGCCGCTGGAGGCACATGGCGTAGTCCAAAAATTGATGGCGGAAATGGGGATTTTGGGACTCTTGACCTTTGCCGCGCTCTTGGGATATTGTTTCTGGTATCTTTGGCGCACTTATCGTCATCTTCCGCCGCAATCCAATTGGCGCTTGGTGATTTTGTGCCTGGGGATGTCGGCCGCCGGCAGTGCTTTTTTCCAGCTATTCAATACTTCGTATTTTATTTCAAAAATGTGGCTGCCGATTGGCGTGGCCATGGCGGGATGTCAGCTGGCGCGTTTGGCACATCGTCGGGAGTTTAAATAAAATGCAGGAGTGGTACAATTTGTACCATCCCTTGAACTGGCGAATTAAAATTGTCAAAAATAATATGTCTAATTGCCCCCTAAAAATCATTCACATTTTACCCGAGCTGGGTTTTGGCGGCGCGGAACGATTGTTGGTGGATATTTTGAAATTCAGCGACCGCGAAAAATTTCATTTTCAGGTCTGGTGTCTTTTTCGCGGCGGCGGGTTTCAAACCGAGATTGAAAAGTTGGGCGTGCCGGTGGAAATTTTTGGCAAAAAAAGCAAATTGGGTTTGGGTTTGGTTAGGGAATTGACGCGCAAATTGCAACAAGAAAAACCCGACATTGTTCATACACATCTTTTCGCGGGGGATTGCTGGGGTAAAATCGCGGCGCATTTAGCCAAAGTGCCGGTGATTATTTCCACCGAACATAATTTAAATTTTGATGAAAGCCGGGTCAAACAGGCGATTAAAATTCTGACTTACAAATGGACGGCGGCGGTGATCGCGGTTTCTTTGGCGGTCAAAAAATATAGCGCCAAATTTTATAAATTATCCGCCGATAAAATCCAAGTGGTTTATAATGGCATTGACTTGAACCGTTTCAAATATAAAGAGCCGGATTTAAATAAAGCCCGTCTGATTTTCGGTTGTACCGGTCGGCTGGAAGAGCAAAAGGGGCAGAAATTTTTAGTAAAGGCCTTCGCGGATGTAGTGGCCAAATATCCTTTGGCGGAATTGTGGCTGGTGGGTAATGGCAGTTTGCGTTGGCAGTTGGAAAAGCTGGCCGCGCGCTTGGGCTTGAGCCGTAATGTGAAATTTTTGGGTCAGCGCTTGAAAATGGCCGAGCTATTAAATGAATTGGATATTTTTGTCTTGCCATCGCTCTGGGAGGGCTTGGGTATCGCGGCTATGGAGGCCATGGCTTGCGGTTTGCCGGTGGTGGCATCAAAAGTGGATGGCTTGCGTGAGCTAATTACTGATGGCGAAAACGGTCTTTTGGTAGAGGCGGCTTCCAGCCGTTCGTTGGGCAAGAAAATGTTAGAAATTGCCGACAAGCCCTATTTGGCGCGTATTTTGAGCCATAAAGCGCGGCTGACCGCTGAGAAAAATTTTGATGTGCGCCAGACCGTGGAACAATATCAAAAAATATATCTGACAAATTTCAAAAATTATGAAGATTTTACTGATTAACAAATATTATTACATCAAAGGCGGCTGTGAGACCTACATGTTTAATTTGCAAAAATTATTGGAGGCGCGTGGCCATCAGGTGATAGTTTTCGCGCAAGAGGATAGTCGCAATCTCCGCGCTCCGCTCGGGAGCCGGTTCGCGGCCGCCGTGGATTTCAACAGCGGTTGGACGGGCAAGCTGGCCTGGGTGGGTCGGCAATTGTGGTCGTGGGGCGCGTCGCGGCCGCTGGCGCGTCTAATTGAAAAAGAGCAACCCGACATTGTCCATTGTCACAACATTTATCATCAACTAGGTCCGCATATTTTAAAAGTTTGCAAAAAATATCATTTGCCGGTGGTGATGACCTTGCACGATTTTAAACTTATCTGCCCGAATTATCAGCTCTTTACCCAAGGGAAAATTTGCGAACGCTGCCGCGCGCATCATTATGGCCAGTGTATCAAACATCGCTGCGTCAAAAATTCGTTGGCCGGCAGTTGGTTGGGCGCGCTGGAAATGTATTGGCACCAGGTCTTATTCAAGACCTATTTAAAAAATGTGGACCGGTTTATCGCGCCCAGCCGTTTTATGTTGGAAAAAATGGTGGCTTGGGGCTGGCCGCGCGAAAAATTTGTCCATCTGGCGAATTTTGTAGAGGCGGGGGATGAGGAAGGGAATATCGCTAAACAAATTTACGCCCTCTACTTCGGCCGGCTCTCGCATGAAAAGGGCGTGGATATTTTAATCAAGGCCTGGGCCAAGGTGGTGACGCCGGCGGGCGTGCAGTCGCGTCTTACCGGCGTTAGCTACGGCCAGGGTACATCTCACACTATCCATGCGCCGCGCCTGATTATTGCCGGCGCCGGACCCCAAGAAAAGGAATATCGCGCGCTTATCCGCCGGCTAAAATTAACCAAGAGCGTCAAAATGGTTGGCTTTAAAACCGGCGCGGCCTTGCAAAAACTAATTCAAAACGCGGCTATAAATATCATTCCCTCGCGCATTTATGAAAATTGCCCCCTATCTCTCTTGGAGGCCGGTGCGCTGGGTACGCCCACACTGGGAGCTGCCATTGGAGGGATTCCCGAGCTGATCCGTCCGGGCATCAACGGCGAGCTATTCGCGGCGGGAAATCCCGTGGATTTAGCCGCCAAAATCAGCGAATTATTGAGTCAACCACAACGACTGGCGGCCATGGGCGTCGCCGCGGGCGATTTGACCCAAACTTATTTTAATTCTGAACAACATTGGGCGGGAGTAGAGTCCGTTTATTCCGCATTATTGCCGGAAAAGCTAAAGTCCAAGTTTTAAGCGGTTTTGGGGCCGAATCGAGGCCGATTTTAAGGGCTTCCTAGGGTCGACTGTAAAGCTCTTGTTTACCCTTGACTTTTTATAGCCAATTGTGCTAAAGTGAGGGCTTGAAGTGTTGAATAAAACGCTTAAGCGTTGTTTGACAACTAAACAAAAAACAAAATAACTCACACCTTAGGAGGTTATTGTGAGAAAGTTCATTGTAGTATTTCTGTCTTTAGTGGCACTTTTGTGTGTCACTTCCGCTTTTGCGGTTACACATACCTACCATGAGGGAGAAGAGGATAGCATCGCTTTCGCCTGTCGGTGGTGGTCTGGTATTGACACTATCGTTATATCGCCGGGTGCGTATTCCGCCTCAATCCCGCTCTATATAGATGGAGGGAAACTCGTAATTGCGCGCGGTATCACTTGGCGTTATACTGAGGACTACCTTGACAACGCTGTCACCTTTTTAGACAACGATAATAAGGTTATCGGAGGTCACTGGCTTTATGGTCGTTCTACATTTTATGTGGGTGGTCTAAGAGCCGTCTTGGATAGTGTTGTTAGCGACAGCGGTTGGACCGGTCTGTGGGTTGGTTCTGATGACCCGCTAACTGGCTCGGCGACTGCTCACAATTCAGTGTTTAATGCCATTGAAAATTCAGCTGTGGCTGGAGTCAATGCCGAAATTGCCCTTTGGGACTGCGACTTAAGAAAAAGTAAGGGTGGTTTTGTGGGCTTGCAAAATTCTACCGACTACCTTGATGGTTGTCTGTTGGGCGATGGTTATGGCATTTCAGTTCGATTAGATGGAGCCAAAAGCGTTGTTTTACGCCATAACAAGTTAGATGGCGATAGTGTCAGTATTCTCGTTCGTGGCGGTTGTGATTCTTTAACCGTTGTTAACAACATCCTTACGAACGCGGCGCTGGGCTTCATCTATTATCAGGGCTCAGACACTACGGGTTATCTGTATATTGTTAACAATGTACTTGACCATTTCTCATATGTTATTGGTGGCAACGCAATCTGGCTGGAGGACTATCCGCGCACTACCGAAATTACCAATAACTTTATTGGTAATGGGCGCTGTGGTGTCGGTGGTTTAAATCCCAATACGGATACCCTTGGTTGGTACAATGTTTTTTACAATTGTATCGACAACACTTGGAATGTCATTCTGGGCAATTCCGGTACAGCTGTTAATCCAGCAACCGAAATGGACTCGAATTATGTTCCGTTGCCCGGGTCAATATATATTCACAGCGGTAAACCCACTATTCTAAATCCCGATGGTTCTCGTAGCCATATTGGCGCTTACGGCGGACCTTGGGGCATTTGGAATGGATTTCCGGGCTATCCGCTGAGAATAAAGGAAAATGTTATCCAGCCGGAGATTTTTTCTCTGACTACTTATCCTAATCCGTTCAACTCGTCGGTGACGATTGAAGCCAGTCAACCAAATGTGGAAATTTTTGATATCCTAGGACAGCAAGTGTTCTGTTCAGAAAAATCCAAGGTTATTTGGACACCGGATCAATCGGTGCCATCAGGCATCTACTTCGTTCGCGCGCACGGCAATATCAGTGACATGCAAAAAATCTCGTACACAAAGTAAATAATTTTCCCAGCCAACCGGCTGGAAGAGTCAGGGGACCACAAATTCCCTGACTTTTTATTTTTAGAACTTTATAAAGTTAGCCATATTTTACAAACTTTATAAAGTTTGATAGGATATTAGTATAAATAAAATAATATGAAAAAAGTAAATTTAAAGGCAGTCGTTTGGAAAGAAGGGAAAGTATATATTTCCAGATGTTTGGACGTGGAGGTTTCTAGTTTTGGTAAGACCCGTAAAGAGGCCATGGATATGTTGCAAGATGCTCTAAATCTATATTTTGAAGATCAACCGTTGCCTCAAAAACTGGTGATAAAAAATCCCATTTTGACTTCCGTAGAACTTCAGTATGCCTAGGCCGTACACACTTAAATTGATTTTGAAAGTCCTAGAAAATATGGGCTTTTATTTTGTTTCTCAAACCGGTTCTCATGCCAAATATCGTAAAGACGGCGATACTATTTTGACTATTATTATTCCAATTCATAATAAGGAAATCTATTATGGCACCTTTTGTTCTATTTTAAAGCAATCCGGACTGAAAAAGGAAGATTTTGAAAAGAAATAAAATTATTATTGTATAAAAAATGGCCGCTGTGGATAACTTCCCTCCCGCTATTTTTGTTTGACTTTTTGCGGCTCTGGTGTTAAATTAGAGCGCATTAACAGCAATATATAGCCGCGCGCCGTCATGAATTAGTCGCATTGTCCACCGCCTCGATTTTGCCCCTGCCCGCCCCGCCCACTGTAACAATATCCCTCTTTTTCCGTCTTATATGGTGAATGACCAAAATATGGACCAACAATGGCTGTCAAAGATGCGCCAAGGTAAAACGGAAATTTTTTCCCAAATTTACCAAAAATATGTAGAGCGCATCTACCGTTTTGTTTTTTTCAAATTGGCGACACGCGAGGATTCGGAAGATATCACCAGCCAGACCTTCTTTCAAGCACTGAACTATCTAGCCCGTCCCGATGCTCAAGTGGAGAATCTGCAGGCCTTTCTGTATCGTGTGGCGCGCAACCAAGTGGCGGATTTCTATCGCGCGCGCGGCCAGCACCTGAGCGACCTGGAAGTGGGGGAATTGGCTGAAACGGTGGCGGATAGCAGTTTGGACTTGTCGTTGGACTTTGACCGCCAGCTGGACATTGAAACGGTCAAAAAGGCGCTCACGGCCATCAATCCGAGCTATCAGGACGCGATTATCTGGTACTTTGTGGAAGAGCAGACCATTGCTGAAATCAGCCAGATATTGGAAAAAAGTCAAGGCACAGTGCGAGTTCTGGTCTTTCGCGCCATTAAATCGCTCAAAGAAGAATTAAAGAAATATGTCAAATAACTTGCTCCACAATTTAAAACAGTTGCGTCAAATCGCTCCCGCGGAGGCCTTCAAAGCTGAGCTGGGGGCTGGTTTATTGGCGCAAGCGGAGTCCCTGCGGGCGGCGTTGATGGCTTATTCTGTCATTCCGAGCACATTCGCTTCGCTCAGTGTAAACTCCGCCGAGGAATCTCTTTTCCCTGTCATTCCCGCGCAGGCGGGAATCTCATTTTGGCAGTTTTTCAGGGTTAATACCTTGGCGCGCGCGACAGCCGTCTTTTCTTGCGTTTTGTTAATCGCCGGCGGGGGTTCTATTTTCACCGTTTCCGCCGCGCAGAATAGCTTACCCGGCGATTTTCTCTATGGAGTCAAATTGACCGGCGAAAAAGTCCAGACCGCGGTCGTCACTTCGCCCAAAGCCAAAGTTAAATTAAATCTGGCCTTTGCCGGCAATCGTCTGCAAGAAGCCAAAGTTTTGGCGGATAAAAATGAGCCGGACAGCGGTGAAAAAATCGCGCAAGCGGTGCAGGGTTTTCAAAAAGAAATCGCCGCCGCCGAGCAGAATTTGAATAAGATTAAGGCCGCCGCTCCTGTCATTCCAGCCCCTGCCGTCATCCTGAGCGAAGCCGTAGGCGGAGTCGAAGGATCTCTTTTAACCTCTACTCCTGACATTATTACCAACTTAACCACTACCCTTTCCGTCATCCCGAGTGTTAGCGAGGGATCTCTTTTGAGCTCCTCTACCCCCGAACAAGCCGAAATGGCCGAGGCCATCGTGGCCATTACCGCCCAAGTGGAGAATTACAAGGCCTCATTGAGCGAGCTTAAGACCGCGGTGGACCAAAGTCAGGCCGCGACCTGCGCGCAAAATACGCAGAGTTTGGCGGGCGCGGTGGAAAGCGCCTTGGCCAGCAGCCAGAAATTGAGCCAGCAAGCCGCCTTGGTCGCGGACGCCACCAGTACGGGTGCCGTGGCGGCCAATAATACCAGTACCACTAGCACGCCAGCCGTGGCCGAGGTCAAGCCGACGGCTACCAGCACCACTTCCACCATTAGCGCACCAAAGAAACCAGTTGTCAAACAGCCGGTGATAGAAGTGGAAATTGACTTGCCAACTCCTGAGAGAAGTGATAATGTAGAGCTGAAATTAGATATGGATAGGACGCCGTTGGAACCAGTGGAACTCGGCGAGTAGTTTGCGTTATTGTTTTGTTTGTCATTCCGAGCGTAGCCGAGGAATCTCTTTTGTCCCCGTTAGTAATAAAAGAGATCCTTCACTGCGTTCAGGATGACGCAAGATGTCTAAGATAGAATATTAACAACTAAACGACATGCTTTCGGAGTATGAATGTCATGCCACCTGACTCGGCTTGAGAAACCGGCCGCTAACAAGCGACAGATTCTCGGGCAGGGCTAGGATGGCATGGTATCCTAGGTTCTCCAAAGCATGGGAAAAGGGAGAGAGAGAAGACATTATCGGCGAGAGAGCGGATAGTGTCGCGCCGGCCGGCTCGTTGAGCCGTTCGGATTTCCACAGCCCCCGCCAAAGGTCGGCGTGAACCTAGCAATAGGGGAATGAGGTGGCTGTTTTAACTAGAAGAACTTAATCATCGGACCTGGATTTCTCGTTGAGGCCTTAAATTAATTCGTACCCCTCGGGGTTCAAAAGGCCGACGCCTATCCATGTCTGTGAAGGAAAAACTAATGCGAAACTTATTTAAGAAAATTACGATGCTGGGTCTTGGATTGACCTTGGTCATTTCCTTGATCGCCCCGGTCGTAACTGTCAATGCCGCCACTATTTTGGATGGCGACTTAGTCAAAGTGGAAGGCAATTCCGCGGTGTACTTAATTCAAGGTACTGCCAAAAGAACCTTCCCTCATGAATCAATCTACAATTCTTGGTACAAGGATTTCTCTACGGTAAAAACCATTACCCAAGTTGAATTGGATGGCTATACCCTAGGCAACCCGGTGCCATACAGAGCCGGTACCGCTTTCCGCGTGTACACCACCGGCGACAGTATTGGTGGGACCAGCAATCGCTCCGTCTATGTGATGGGTGCCGATGGTAAGGTTTTGCCAATTCAGGATGAGGCGACTTATCTGAAATTTTATGCCCCGTCCGACACTTCCGCCACTTTAAATGCCACCAAAGTCGCTGGTAAATATACCGGTGAAATGATTTGGAAAGGCATCTTTGATGTGCCTGGCGACCTGTTGACCAGATTCAGCTTCCCATTGGGAACTGTTCTGTCCACCGCTTCCGTCAGACCAGAGGGCTCCATCTTTAGATATGCTGGTAGCGATACCACCTATATCATTCGCGATGGCAAGAAGTGCACTATCAGCGCGGCCGGAATCACCGCCAATGGTTATGACAAGATGTATGTCGTGACCGGCGTGCCAGCGACCGAAGCCATTGCTGATGGCGTAGCTATCACAGGTAAAGAAACCGCCCTAAACACCGTCCCGACATGGACCACCACAGTCGTGACCGGCGGCCCGTTGACCGCGGCTTTGTCGAGCGCGACGCCGGCGGCAGGGACTAGTATCTCTTATGGACAAGCCACTCCTTTTACCACTGTCACTTTGACAGCTGGTTCTACAGATGTGACGGTGTCCTCTATGACCGTAAAGAGAACTAACTTGGGCTCTTATCTTGATTTCTCCCGTTTGTATGTAGTTGTAGGTGGTGTACGCCATGGCAACTATCGTTCTATGGCGGCAGATGATACTGTGGAATTGATTTTTAGCACCGGTGGTGAAACTATTGTTATCCCAGCGGGTACCAGTAAAGATGTGTCTATTTATGCTAATATGGATACAGTTGCGGCTGGACATGGTGTAGCTGGTAATATTAATGCCTTACAAGTTACTGCCATTGGTTCTAGCGCTAGTTCAGTGACGGGATTGCCTATAACCGGTAATACCAGAACTGTATCTGGGGCGATAGCTCCTACGGCTGGTGTAGCTGGCAATTTGGGCGCACAAAATGTGGATATTGGTGCTAAACAAATAGCCGTATCCCAAGTAAAAGTGACCAATACGAACTCTAATGAAGATATCTCTGTAAGCGATATTACCATGAAGAGTATTGCTCCAGCGGCTGGTACTAAAGCCGATGCTAGCGATGTGACAAATTATACAGTTTATCTTGATAGTGTAGCTATTTCTGGCGCTTTTAGTGTACAGACTGATAATTATGTACACATGGTCTTTAATAGCCCAGTGACGATTGATAAAGGTGGTTCTAAATTCAAAATTTTTGAAATCAGGGCTGATATTAATGACGGTCCTGCCAGAGTTTTGACCTTAGATCTGATTAACTATATTTCAGGAACAGTTACGAGTACTTCTGATATAGGTATAGTCGGTATGACTAATAATCAAAAAGTATATACTGCTAATACCTTTAAGACCGCTGCTATCACGATTAATAATAGTGATTTGGTAATTTCTACAGATACTATTAATAATCCGATAACCAGAACTCTATTAGACGAGCAAGATGTGACGCTATTAAAGGGTTATATTAACGCGGCTAAAGGTTCTGTAACTGTGACTGGCGTGACCGTGAATATAACTGGTACCAGTTTGATTTATAATGATTTCAAGAATTTGAAATTCTATGTTGGCGGTACTTTGCGTTCACAAGAAGCGGCTCCAATAGCGGCCACTGGGGGAAATGTAACGGAAACTGCTCCAGCTAGTACTACTTATGCTATTGCGTGGACCGATACATTTAATGTGGCAGGTAAACAGCCATTTGAATTGGTTATTAGTACCAATGAAATGAGTTATACCGAAACCATTAAAGCCACTATAGTGGGATCTACTGGTGTGACTGCTACTCGTGATAGCGATGATGCGGCTATAACTCCAGCTGGAACAGCCACTGGTAATATCGTGACCTTTAGCGCGGCGACTTTGACGCCAGCTATTGCCACTAATCCGCCATCAATAACTAGAGTGGCCGGAAGTAAAGATGTGCCTTTCTTGGGCTTCACATTAACTGCTGGAACAGCTGGTGAAGTGACAGTCAAGACATTGAACTTTAACTTAAGTTCTACGGCTGATAGCACTATTACTAGTAATGATGTGACGAATGTTAGATTGTACGATAATAGCGGCAATTTGATTGCCACTAAAGATCTTAACTCATCTAAAGTAGCTGCATTTACAGGACTAAACCTGAAGATTCCTGCTAGCGGCAATGTAAAATATATTGTCAAAGCCGATATTGCTGCCACTGTGACAACTGGCGTATCCGATATGTGGCTTAAATTGGTTGATACCGATGGTTTGACCAACTATATGGCTTATGACAAAGATAATACACAAATTGCTGTTACGACTCATAGTGTCAATGACGCGGGAACTATTAAGGTGACTGTTGCGTCCACTGGAACATTGGATGTGGAATTAACCACGGCTACACCCGTAGCTCATCAGGTGTTAGCAGCTGTTACTGGAGATGCAACTGCCTCTTTGAAGCTTTATGCGGGCTACGAAGATAGTTATATAAGCAAGATTATTTTAACTGCCACTTCTTCTGTTGCGGGTGGATTTGAAGCTTCTGAACAGGTCAATAGGGTGACAATTAAAGATAGTACAGGTGTTATTCTTGGCACTGTTGATGCGTTAGTCGCCAATACAGCTACTTTCACCTTTACTCCTTACATTAAAGTGCCAGCCACCGGAGATAAAACATTAAAGATTGAAACTGACTACAATACAACTGATGGTGATTTGGCTGATCCAAGAGCGGCTGTTAGATGGAGTGTCGAGGCATTAAGAACAGATTTGGTAGCTGAAAATTCCGTAGGCGCCACTGTTTATGCCGCATTGAAGAATACAAGTGGAAGCGGTTCATTCGCAAGTTCTTCAAGAGTAAGTTTTGTTTCTTCTGCTAGCACGACAGTAACCACTCTATCTTGTACTAACAGCGCATTGTTTAATGAAGGAGACCTTATTTTCATTGACAATACTTCTGGTGGTGGGGCTAGCGTAGTTTTTACTGCCGCTACCGATGAATATGCATTGATTACGGATATTCCAAGTTCAACTGCGTTAACAGTGCGTCGTGGTGTGGCTGGTTCGACTGCCAGGGAAATATATGATAGAGCCGGGGAAAGTCACCGTGCGACTATCTATAATATGGGACAGGCTCTTCGGGCTAACGCCGTTACGCTATATTCCAATACCCTTAAGGTGACCGATCCAGGCCAACCAGCCAAGACGGTCTTGATTAATGGTGGTGCGGTTGAAGCTTTAAGGTTTACTTTAACACCCCAGGTTGGAGCGGATCATCCGATTAAACTCAAAGATATTAGTGTCTTGGTAAGCAAGGCTACTACTTCTGATTGGGGTCTTAGTAGTGCAGAGTTATGGAATGTAACCAATAACTCAATGGTTGGTTCTGCTACCACTACAGTTCATACTGACGATAACTTTAGAACGAGTACGGTTAGTTTCAATGATTTGTATATTAATGATGAGAATGATGCCACAATCAATCTGACACCCGTGACCTATAAAGTTATTGTATACGTGTCTGGTACTCCACAAATCGCCTCTGGTGATTCCTTAAAGGTTTCGTTAAGTAGCTTTGGTTCTTCTAATGCGGCTGGCACTATAACTGGCGGTAGTATTTTCTGGGTAGATGATAAAGACGCTACCAAGACTCCGATTGGTTGGATTTATGATGCCCCGGCTAAGATCGATGGCGTACAAAATATCAATCAGTAATTGAGTAGTTAGTGTCCGAGGTTTAAACTAATGTAGTCAATTAGTTGAAAACGGCAAAACGCCCCGCTTCGGCGGGGCGTTTTGTAACCCATGGATAATATTGATTTTTTTCTTGGAAATGCTAGAATAAACCTAGTAAATTTAATTTGAATTTTATGTTAAATCTAGAAAGAATTTGTACTAAAATTATTTTTTGGGGAAGCGCCGCGGCTTTATTGACACCGCTGGTTATGTTTAATGGCCTGTATTTTCCTTATATTTTTTCTAAGGCACTTTATTTTCAGGCGCTGGTAGAAATTTTATTATTGGTTTATTTTTGGTTGGCATGGAAATTACCACAATATCGCCCAAATTTTAAAAATCCGTTGATTTTTTTGCCGGGCTTGTTTATTTTGATTTTGTTAGTGACTTCGTATTTTGGGGTGTGTTTTGAGCGGTCATTCTTTTCTTATCAAGAGAGAATGACAGGAATTTTACTTTGGATGCATTTTTATGTATGGTTGGTAATTCTTACCAGCTGTATTAAACAACGGGCACAATGGTTAAAGTTGATTAAAATTTCCGTACTCATTAGTTTATTGGTGGGGATTCTTGCCTTAGCTCAAAAGGCGGGTCTTTCTTGGGCTAGTTATAAGACGGTTGTTTTGACTGGTACTTTGGGTAATACAATTTTTCTGGGTTGTTATTCTGGTTTGCATTTCTTTTTGGCTGGTCTGGCTTTTTTCTATGAAAAGATCAAATGGCAGAAGTATTTGGCTGGGGCTATAGGAATTTTCAATCTTTACATTATGTTCGGGGCTGGTTCGCGCGGTGAGATGTTGGGAGTTGGGGCAGGTGTTTTAGTTTTTCTTCTTTTGGAGGCATTGACGATTAAAAATTTAAAGAAGCGCTGGATTCTAATTGGCGTTGGGTTATTATTGATTAGTAGTTTTGCTATTTTAAATATTCAAAGGGGTGATGCTTGGATAAAAAAAATGCCGTACGGTATTTATCGTCTATCACGCGCGGCAGAGCTGGATCAAAGTCGTCTTTTGGCTTGGGGGTCGGCATGGAAAGGTTTTAAGGAAAGACCATGGACTGGTTGGGGTTGGGAAAATTTTGACGCGCCATTTGATAAATATTATAATCCGCAGCTTACTCGTGGCGGTGTCGGCAGTACTTGGTATGACAAGTCGCATAGTCAGATTTTTGATTTATTGGCGTTGTCAGGGGTTTTCGGTTTATTGGCATACTTGGCTTTTTATGGGGCTTATTTGTGGAGGGCATATAGTCAAAAAAGACGGTTGGCGAAAAGTTTAATTAGCAACAATGGCCCGCAGGTAGAGGTAGAAATTCGGATGATGCATATTTTAATTGCTACAATCGCGGCTTATTTTGTGCAAAATTTGACGGCATTTGATACGCCTGGAGTAATGGTGCCATTTTTCTTTATTCTGGGGTTGACTTACCATTTCAGCGGGCAACAAGCGGTGGGGAAGATTGTGGTTGTCGCGGTTGCGCAACCAGCGCAGCCGGTAGTGGCGGCGAAACTTTCAGTCAAAGAAATGCGCCGGCTAGAGCATAAACTAGGGAAGAAGCAGATTGGTTATACAAATTTTCCCGCCTTGCCCGTGATTATTTTAAGCACTGGAATTATTTGTGTTTTATTGTGGCAATTGAATTGGAAACCATATCAAATTTCGCGACAATTCATTGAAGTTTGGACTAGGAAAAGTACAGAACCCGAAGTTACAGTTGAACGGTTGAAAGTAATTTTAGCTAATAATTTATTTACTAGAGCGGAATACAAGATGAAAGTGGTGGAGCTGGTTAACGAACGGCGAAGTGATGAAAAATTAAAAATAGATAAATTTAAGGAGTTGTTGCAAATGGGAATTGAGGGGATGCAAGATAATATTCGCGAAAGTCCTTATTCTACGCGCTATTATGTTTATTTAGGGCAACTGTATGCTATGGGATCAGATTATTATCCCGAATATTTTGACAAATCTAATCAAACATTTCTGAAGGCTATAGAACTTTCGCGCGGAAGACAAGAAATTTATTTTAGCTTGGTGATGAATTATTTGTCGCATGAAAAATTAGACGAAGCGGAAGAATATGCACGCAGCGCGTATGACTTAGATCCGCAAGTACAAGCTGCAAAAGATATTTTGGGGTTAGTATTGCTAGTTAAGGGAAATTTTGATGAGGGAATCAAATTGGTTAATGAAGATTTTTTTAGAGATAAGCCAAATTTAATTTTGCCAACGGCTAATATGTATGCGGAAAAGAATCAATATGCTCAAGCATACGAGTTGACCGAAAGATTAACGCAAATAAATCCTAAGAATGTTAATGCCTTAACACTACAAACGGTGGCGGCTTTCAAAATCGGGCAGAACGAGACGGGAACTGCGTTGCTGGCTCAATTACAGGCATTAAGTCCAACGCAGGCGGAAAAAGTGCGGAAGATATTGGCGGGCGGTCAAGCGGACAAATAAATTGACTAAATAGCTCAGAAAGCGTAGAATAAAAGCCAGTTTTGATTAAAAAATCTCATGAAAATTGCCTTTTTAGCGGCAGGAAATTCCATACATAGTTATCGTTGGATTAAATATTTTGTAGACCAGGGGCATCAAGTGGCTTGGATTTCTTTGGCGCCATTATTGCCGGAATTTGCCGAGTTGGCGGCGCGGACAGAATTTTACGAAATTAAACCATCGCCCCTGGTGGATATCAACGGGCGCGAGGGAATGCTATTTCTGTTGCCAGCGGTGTGGCGGCTGAAGGGGATTTTGAGGCGTTTAAAGCCACAAGTGCTACATATTCACTCGGTAGGGACTTATGGGCTGGTAGGGGCGCTGGCGGGCTTCAAACCGCTAGTTTTGACGCCATGGGGGTCGGATATTTTGCTAAATATCGGCTTTAAAAAGCGTTTGGTCAAATATGTAGTTAGTTGCGGAGATTTTTTTACTTGCGATGGAGAAAACACCAAACAAGCGTTGCTGGACTTGGGGGTGATGGCGGAGAAAATTCAATTGATCTGTTTTGGGACAGATGTGGAAAAATTTAAACCGGTGGAAAATAGGGAGGAGAAGGGGGTAGTAGAAGTGATTTCGGCGCGCGGGCTAGAGCCGGTTTATGACATAGAAACATTGTTGCGAGCGGCAGTAATTGTAAAAAAGCAAAATTCGGGGGTAAAATTTGTGATTGCGGGTGGGGGAACTTTGACGGAAAAATTACATCAGCTGGCGGGTGAGCTGGATTTGTTGGCAGACGGGACGGTGAATTTTATCGGACAACAGACGGGCGACCAGATAGCGATTTTATACAAAAAGATGGATATTTATGTCTCGACATCTCTGTCGGATAGTGGGTTGTCAGCGGCGACTTCGGAGGCGATGGCGAGTGGGTTGCCGGCGCTAGTGAGTGATTCGGGGTGCAATAGAGAATGGGTGATAGATGGGCAAGGGGGATATATATTTCCCTTGAGTGATGCGGAAACCTTAGCCAAATATATTTTGGAATTGGCGGATGATGTGGAAAAACGCAAAAGATTTGGCGAGTATAATCGGCAAATAATTGTAGAGCGCAATAATTATTACAAAATGATGGCGCGGGTGGAAGAGATTTATAAAAAATTTATTAAATAATCAGTTTAAAAAACAGCTATGTCAAATCCAATTAAAGACGGTTTAGTGAAGGCTTACAAATTTAGTTATGCCACCTTAGCCAAAACTCCGTTGCGCCGTATTCCTGGTATCGCTAAATTTGCCAACAAAGTTTTTCGGTTTATTTGGGCAAAGGAAAATATCTTGGAAATCCAGGGTAGCAAGATGTTTATAGATTTTAAAGAGGCGAATCAAGGTTTGCGGCAGACATTTCAAGCATACGCGATGAATCGGATTCATGAGGCAACGACAACGGGGATATTTAGAAAGATACTCAAGCCTGGGCAGGTTTTCTTAGATTTGGGGGCGAATATTGGGTATTTTTCTTTGTTAGCGTCTAAACTAGTAGGCGACGAGGGTAAGGTTTTTTCTTTTGAACCGGAGACCAAGAATTTTTTCTACCTAAAGAAAAATATAGAGGTTAATGATTATAAAAATGTTTTTCCTTTTCAGAAGGCAGTGTCTAATCAAAATGGCGTGACCAAGCTTTTTTTCTGTGAATATGATAGCGGGCATCATACCATTAATCAATGTGAGGGAGTGGATGTTTATAGCCATGGCAGACCAACGGTCAATCAAGCGACGGAAATAGAAATGGTAAAATTGGATGATTTTTTGGCGGACAAAACCAGTCATGTGGATGTGATAAAAATGGATATTGAAGGCGCGGAGGCTTTGGCGGTAGAGGGATTGAGGGGAATTTTGACGAATAATCGCGGGATAATATTTTTGATGGAATTTTTTCCGTTATTTATCAAAAAAATGGGAAGCTCGCCGGAGGCATTATTTAAGATGTTGAAGGACGAGTTGGGCTTTAATATTTGGGTGATTGGGCATGATTATTCCATGGAAAGCAACCGAGAAGATTTGATGAAAATTAATTCTTTTGAGGAATTGATGGGGCTGATTAAAGATGAGGAAGACCATTTGAATTTGTATATTTCTCATGAGGAAAATCCTAAATTTTAGTTTTTAGCTCACGAGTGTATGAAAAAAGTTTTGATTATTGGATATTTTTGGCCATATAAGGGCGGTAGTGCCAGAATGTTGGGATTAGCCAAATATTTGCCAGAGTTTGGTTGGGAACCTACGATTATTACCGCGCCGCTAAATACGCGTCCTGACCCGAAGTTGAATTTTAAGTTTGTAGAGACGCGTTTTGACGGTGATGTCTTTAGTTTTTGGCGGAGATTATTCGGGGCTATGAATTTTGATACCAAAAAAAGTATTACCGAGCAAATTAAACAAAGCGCCGGGTCGGGGGAGCGGGTTTCGTGGGCGGATAAAATTAGAACATTGTATCAAGAAATTTTTGCCTATCCGGATACGGAAAAAAAATGGCTGAAGCCGGCAACTGTGTCTGCGGTAGAGGTGGCGCGAAAAGAAAAATTTGATGCGATTTTGAGTGTGTGGCCGGTGACGGCGCATTTGGTGGCTAAAAAAATAAAACAAAAATTACAAATTCCGTGGGTGGCGGATTTTCCCGACCCGTGGTCAACTAATCATTTTTATCCTTACGGGAAAATTAGAAAATTTTTTGACACGCGACTGGAAAAACAGACACTTAAAGGCGCGGACGCGATTACAACAATTTCCAAGCAGTGGGCGCGGCGCGAGGAGGGGCTTTTGGGCAGAGATAAAGTATATGATATTCTCAACGGATTTGACCCGGAGCAATTTGACCATGAGGAAATTCCAGTGAGTAGGAAATTCAGCATAGTTTATACGGGTAAAATTTATCCAGGGAAACAAGACCCGATTAAGATTCTGTTGGCAATTCGGGAATTATTAAACGAGGACAAAATTAGTGCCGATGATTTGGAAATAAAATTTTATGGGGAGAAATTGGCTTGGTTGGAGGCGGAAATTGATAGGACGGATTTGGGTGGGGTGGCAAAACAATATGGACCGGTTTCCAAGCAAGAGGCTTTGGTTAAGCAATATGAGGCGCAAATTTTATTACTTTTGGGCTGGGAAGACCAGCAGGAGACGGGAGTTTATCCGGCGAAGATTTTTGAATATTTAATCGCGCGGAGACCGATATTGCTGACGGGCGGTTCGGCGGATGAGGATTTGCGGGAAGTGGTGGCGGAGACGGGGGCGGGGGTGAGTGCGACAAAGGTAGCGGAAATTAAGAAGGCGGTTTTGAATTTTTATCAAGAATATAAGAAAAATGGTGTAGTGGTTTGGCGGGGAGACAAAGAAAAAACGAAAAAATATAGCCATAAGACGATGGCGCAAAAATTTGCCGCGGTTTTTAACGGGGTAATTGGCAAACAAAATGGGACTGGTTAAAAACGCTTCTATAACTACGGGTACGCAGATTGTTGGGATAGTTTTAAGTTTAGCGGCATCGATTGTGCTGGCGCGGGGCTTGGGACCATTGGGCTTGGGGCAGTATGTGATTATTATTTTTATTGTGGGTTTGAGCTCAAATTTGCTGTCACTGGGAATTGAAAATGCTAATGTTTATTTCCGGGGCAAAAAGACATATTCTGTGAGCCAGCTTTTTGGTAATTCATTGCTGTGGACGGCGGGTTTGAGTTTGATATTTTTCGTGCTGGCGGCGTTGGTGATGAGGTGGCAGGTGGCGTTGGATTTTTTCGCGCTTAAAGCGATTAATTTACAATTGATTTGGCTGGCGGTGGCGGCGATGCCTTTGTTGCTGTTGTTGCGATATAATACAAATATCTTGTTGGGCGAGGAAAAGATTTGGCAGTATAACTGGGTGACGCTGGCGCAAACAATCGCGCAAATGGTGATTTTGGTGATTTTTTGGGTGGTGAGTGGGCTGTCTTTGACGGCGGCGATTTGGTCGTATGTGTTATCAATGTTGGTACCGGTGATTTTGGGGATTATATTTTTGAATCAGACGGAAAAGTTGCGACCGACGGTGAGTCGTGAGATATTTAAAAATTCTTGGCGTTATGGGATTGTCGCGCACATAGCTTCAATTAGTCAGTTTTTGAATTATCGTTTGGATACTTTTATTTTGGCGATTTTTTCCAGTCCGGTGGCGGTGGGGTTTTATAATATCGCGGTGGGGATGGCGGAACGGCTGTGGATTGTGTCGAGCGCGCCGACGACTTTGATGTTCCCTAAAGCGGCGGCTGGAGTGGAGGCGGAGACGGTGAATTTGACCGCGCGGCTGGGGCGGCAGGTGATTATTTTGTCGGTGATTGGGGGATTGGTGATGGCGGCGCTGGCATATCCGGTGATTGTGATTTTTTACGGCAGAGAGTTTTTGCCGGCGTTGGGACCGCTGGTGGTTTTATTGCCGGGGATTGTGCTTTTGGGTTTTGGCAGGGTGGTGGGGGCGCATTTGTTTGGTAGCGGCAAGCCGCACTATGGGGCAAAAATTTCTTTGATTGCTTTGGCTTTGACGGTGATTTTGGATTTGGCATTGATTCCGTGGATAGGAATTATGGGGGCGGCAATAGCTTCGACTATCGCTTATGGTGTGCATGGTTTGTTGATGACGCGGGCGTTTGTGAAAGAACATCCGGAGGTGGGATTCGGTGATTTGCTATTGCCGAGAAAGGCGGATTTTATGATTTACGGAATGTATTGGCGGAGGTATATTTTAAAACGAGCGGATAAATAATTTAATTTTATGTTGGGAAAATTAAAATCTTGGTTTTTTAAATTCTTTGCCGGGGATTTTTGGCGGTTTCGTCATTTGATAGATAAAAATTGGACGAGTGGATACGCATCGGCGGCGGCATTGAGTCATCCGCATCGGGCTAAACTTTTGGGGGTGATGGGTGAATTTGAGCCATTGAATAGTGTGCTGGAGGTGGGATGCGCGACGGGTCCGAATTTGATTCTGCTGGCACAAAAATATCCGGAGGCAGAGGTATATGGGCTGGAAGTGAGCCGGGAGGCGGTGAAGGTTGGCAAGCGGGAGGTTGAGAAATTGGGTTTGAAAAATATGCATTTGAGCGCAGGGAACGCGGGGGATTTGAGTCGGTTTGCGGATAAGAGTGTGGATGTGGTTTTTAGCGACGCATGTTTGATTTATATCAATGAAAATAAGATTGAGGCGGCTTTGAGGGGGATGTTGCGGGTGGCGAAAAAGGGGGTTGTGATTTGCGAATTGACGAGCGAAGTGGAGACGACGGACGGGAAAAGCCAATTTCACAATTACCGGAAGTTATTTAATGAGATTGACGCGAATTTGAAGGTGGAGGAGTATGGTTTGGAGGATATTGTTTGGACTGACAAATGGCAAAAGTTTGGCAAAATAATTAAAATAACAATATGAGCAATCAACCAAAGGTGACGGCGATTGTGCCGTGCCGCAACGAAGAAAAATATATTGAGGCCTGTTTACGCTCTTTGACCGCGCAGGATTATCCGCGGGAGTTACTGGAGATTTTAATCGTGGATGGCATGAGCGAGGATGGCACGCGGGCGATAGTCGGTGAGTGGTCGGTGCGAGACCCGCGAGTGCGCTTGGTGGATAATCCCAATCGGGTGACGCCGTATGCTTGGAATATTGGGATTAGGGCGGCGATGGGTGAGGTGGTATGTTTGATGGGGGCGCACGCGCATTTTTTTCCGGATTATGTGTCGCAGAGCGTAAAATATTTGGAGGAGTACAAGGCGGATAATGTGGGTGGGATTTTGAAGACGATAATAGCGGAGGAGGGGGCAGGAAGCGAAACAGGGCAGGGGCAGGGCGCGGAACAAGGGCAAGGGCAAGGGCAAGGAGTGATGGGTGCAGGGGCGAAACAGGGGCAAGGCGCGGGAGGCGCGCGGCGGAAGGGCAATGTGGCGGCGAGGGCGATTGCGTTGGTTTTGAGCAGTATGTGGGGGACGGGTGGAGCGGGTTTTCGCGTGGGAGCGGGAGAATATGAAAAGCCGCGTTGGGTGGATACGGTTTTTGGCGGGTGTTATCGGAGGGAGCTTTTTGAACGGGTGGGATATTTCAACGAAAAAATGACGCGGGCGCAGGATATGGAATTTAATTTGCGGTTGGGGAGAGCGGGGGGCAAGATTTTGTTGGTGCCATCGATTGTGGCGGAATATTATCCCAAGAACAGCATGGGGTCTTTCGCGAAGCATAATTGGGTGGACGGATTTTGGTCGGTTTATCCGATGAAGTGGGGGGTAGTTTTAAAATTAAGGCATATATTGCCGGGGGTTTTGACGGGTGGCGCTTTGCTGTGTTTGCTTTTGGGGGCGTTGTGGAGTCCACTGTGGTGGCTGTTGGCGGCCGGACTGGTACTGCACACATTGGTTTCGTTGCTGGCGGCCGGGGTGACGGCTAAACGGGAAGGGGACGCGCGGCTGGTTTTTCCGATGGTGGTGGCTTTTTTCATCCGGCATTTTGTCTATGGTGCCGGTTCGGTTTGGGGCGGGGTGAAATTGGTGGGCGAGAAGGTGGTGGGGCGGTAAAAGAAAATGGTGGTTTAAGCCCTGATTTAGAGCTAAAAAGTAGGTGCATTTAGCTACTAACCCTTTGCAAAGGGTTAGTATTGATGGTTTGTAGACCATTGTGGCAGGGTAGAAAATCAGTTGTACGATAAAATCGTACGGGTGTTTTTTTAGACATTCCCGCCCAAATTTGCTATAATTAAAGACAGAATTATTCAAACGCTTACATGAAAAACACCGCCGTCAGTCCTAAAAAAATACAAAAAGCCGTCGTCCAATCTTTAAAAATGGAAGGTCTAAGTTTCAGCGCGGCCAAGAAGAACAAAAAGATTATTAAAATGCTTAAAACCCATGGCAGAGCATTCGCGATATCGCGTTTGAATGGCAAATAAAATCACCTTCCGTAAAGTCGTGCAACTGAAATTTATAAAAAGTTAGTTGGTTACAAAATGTAACCAACTGAAAATGATGGTAGTTTCTTAAATGTGTTATTTCCGATTTAATATGATTATGTCATAAATCTGAAACGCCGAATGCGGAGATAATAGCCCTTGACTTGCCGTACAAAAGGTGTATAATATGTACTAGACCTTAGCTTTAAACTAAGTACCAGTAGAAATATGAACAAAAAACCCTCAAAAGGCGAATATTTAGAGATTTTATTAAAATCCCCCAAAACGGTCTTTTCCACTAAAGATATCGCTTTATTGTGGAAAAGTAAGACGGAAGGGGCTGTTTGGGTCAGATTAAGCAGTTATGTCAAAGCTGGCAAATTAATCCGGGTTTATCGCGGCATCTACGCCAAGGACAAAAATTATGACCGTATGGAGTTAGCGACTCGTATCTATACGCCAGCGTATGTCAGCTTTGAGACGGTCTTAACCCGTGCCGGCATAAATTTTCAATATTACGGAAATATTTTCGTGGCATCTTATGTGACGCGAGAAATTGAGGCCGATGGCCAAAAAATATCTTTTATCAAAATCAAGGATTATGTTTTGAGTAATACGATGGGAATTGAGCAGGTGGGCGAGGTGGCCATGGCAACCAAAGAGCGGGCTTTTTTGGACAGAATATATATCAGTCGGGACTACCACTTTGATCATTTGGATGTTTTGGATTGGGATAAGGTCTTTGAAATTTTGCCTATTTATCGCAACCAAAGAATGAATAAAAAAGTTAAGGCCTATTTTAAGGACTATCAAAAAAATAAAATCAGCTAACAAAAATATATGACGCTAGATTATCCCAAACACAAAAATATTTTGTTACAAATTTTAAAAGATATTTTTTCAGATACTTCGTTATCTCCGTATTTGGGATTCAAGGGTGGCACCGCGGCGCTGATGTTTTATGGTTTAACCAGGAATTCGGTGGATATTGATTTGGACTTATTGGATGAAAGCAAAGAGCAGGAGGTCTTTGAAAAGATTAAAAAAATCGCCGAAAGTTATGGTCGGATAGTTGATGCCAGAATTAAACGATTTAATATAGTCGTAGTTATCGCGTATGACCAAAAATCCCAAAATATCAAAATTGAAGTTAACCGCCGAAATTATGGCTCTAGGTATGAATTAAAAACTCTTTTAGGTATTTCAATGCCCGTGATGGTTAAAGAAGACATGTTTGCCAATAAATTAATGGCTATGCACGAACGAGTCGGCAAGACCAGTCGTGATGTCTATGATGTGTATTTTTTTGCCAAGAATAATTGGCCGATTAATAAACAATTAGTTGAGGCGCGCGCTCAAAAATCATTAGCCGAGGTCTTGACCGATTGTATAGCACAATTGGAAAAAATGGATAATCGTCATATTTTAGCCGGTTTGGGCGAGGTGTTATCTGAGCCGCAAAAAGATTGGGCGCAAGCCAAATTGCGCACTGATACGATATTTTTGTTAAGGGCTTGGCTGGAGAGCGAGAGGGTGGCGGGGTAGTAGATTTATGACAACCCGTTACATTTTGTAACGGTTTGAATATAAAACACCTGATTCAATATAACAAAAAAGGGGACCTTTGATCTTACGACCGCGGGGACCCTTTCGTCTTGATAGGGATATTATACGCTAGCAGTTTAGAAAGGTCAAAGTGAAACTTATCCACAGGGCAAAAAGCGCGTAATATGTACTAGATGTAAGTTTAAAGCTAACAGCCAGTAGAAATATGGCCAAAAAATAAAAAGCCAGTTCCCCCCACAAGAGAACTGGCTTTAGACGACCGCCGCCGTTTTGGCGTGGTCGGGTTTTTAGAATTCAATGACGACCGCGGTTTTTTCCATATGCCGCGCATGCACCTTGTAGGCGGTAGCTTCCTCAATTTGTTCGGCTATGTCGAAAACTGCCTCCAAGCCAGCTTTTTCTCCGCCGGCATTTTCGTAGTCTCGCCAGAAGCGCTTGACTTGTTTGTGCGGACGGTTTCCTTCGCGGTTCCAATCGGGGATTGGTCCGCCTGGGAAGATAGCCAGTTTTTCGATATCATCCGTTGGAATAGAACGGCTGAAAATCAAATCCATGACTCCGGGTCGTCCGTTGAACATGCCATAGCCGCGAGAATAATCTTTGTTGTTGATGGCGATATTTCGAGCTCCCGGCAGAAATCCTCCGAAGTTTTCTGGCTTCCAAAGCAAGCCCCTTACTTGCCTTTGTTCTTCTGGTGTCAGATCTTTAGCCGTTTTTTGAAGAAATGCTATCTTCTCAGCTGGCGATAGTTTGAGATTTTTTGCCTGTTCTCGGAAAAGCTCTCGGGCAAGGATGTTATTGTAAATCTCGATTATGCCATACATAACGCGGTCGTGCTCGGCTAATCCGTCGGGGGTGACATGTATTCTACCGGTGCTATCCATCCAGGTAATGAATGTAGAGCCGACAGTTTTCAGATATGTCCTGCGAGGGGTGATAAGTGCCAGTCCGCCACACGACCCAGCGTAGAGTTCGGGATTCTCGATCGGAACTTCTGGATAGTTTTTGCGATTTGTTTCGCCAGCGATTTGATTGAGATGTGCAATTAGTCCGTTTAATTCGCTTGGCTTATTCAGCCCGTCTGGATTAATTCTTCTCATTTCACCCACCAACGCCAACGCCAACGACCCTCCTCCGCTGGTTAACTCCGTAAAATCACTTTCAGAAGTTAGAAATTCCTTCGGTTTTCCCGAATAGACCTCATCGGTTGTATCAAATACACCAACGAGTGTGTTAATTTTGCCCCTTACCACGACATGACCGTCTTCGCGATACAGGGCATCACCTTGACGGTAAAGTTCTTGAATCCTCATGATTCCTCCTTGTTTTGTTTGGTTTCCTGTCAATTTGCGATTTGTAAGTATTCTATACCTTTATATTTTTTTGTCAATGCCTTTACTTCTGTCACTTAACATGCTTAAATAGAGAGTAGTTTTTAACCCTAAAAATATGCTCAAACGCCTATTTGATATTGTGATGTCTGCTTTCGCGCTGATAATTTTCTCCCCGATTTTAGCCGTGGTGGCTTTGATTATCAAAATCACTTCGCCTGGGCCTGTTTTTTATCGCGGAGTGCGCGCTGGACGGCATAATAAGGACTTTCGTATTTATAAATTTCGCTCTATGATTGTGGACGCGGAAAAAACCGGCGTCTCTTCTACCACCAAGGACGACGACCGCATTACACCCATTGGCAAGTTTGTGCGCGCCACCAAACTGGATGAGTTTCCGCAATTGATTAATGTTTTCAAAGGTGAGATGAGCTTTGTCGGCCCGCGGCCGGAAGTCAAAAAATTCACCGACATGTATCAAGGTGAGGAATTAAAAATTTGGGAATTAAAACCCGGTATTACTGATTATGCGTCAATTGATAATGTGGACGAAGGCGAAGTTTTAAAGGATAGCATTAACCCCGATAAGGACTATTTGGAAAAAATTCGTCCCGGGAAAATCGCCCTGCAATTAAAATATTACCGCGAGCAATCTTTTTGGACGGACATCAAAATTATTTGGTTGACTTTCCGGAAATTGGTTTTTAGAAAATAAATTGAGGTCAAAATTGTCTAGTTGACATTCTGCTGTTTTTATTTTTTATACCCTTGCTTTTTTGTGGCTTTTATTATAATATACGGCGCAAAGATAGTTTTTAAATAATAATGTTTTAATATGGCCATTAATCCAGAAACTAACAATTTGAATCGTGGTTTAGAGTTTTATCGCTCCATGTGGCGCATTCGTTTGTTTGAAGAGAGTTTGCACGAGCCGATTGTAAAACGCTTCTTTAAAACCCCCTGTCATTTATGCAGTGGACAAGAAGCGGTGGCTTTAGGCGTCTGTGCTGCTCTAGAAATTGATGATAAAGTTTTTGGCAACCATCGTTCCCATGGACATTATTTAGCCAAGGGCGGGGACCTGAACGCACTAATGGCGGAGGTCTATGGTCGTGCGGCTGGTTGCTCCGGAGGCCGTGGCGGTTCGCAGCATATTATAGCTCCGGAAAAAGGTTTTTGTGGGTCGGTGCCGATTGTGGCAGGGACTTCTTCTTTGGCTTGTGGAGCAGCTTTGGCTAATAAACTACAAAAAAATGGTCAAGTGGCAGTGAGTTTTGTAGGCGACGGAGCGTTTGCTGAAGGGGTAATAAGTGAGACCTTAAATTTTGCTTCGCTGTATAAATTACCGTTTTTAATGGTCTGTGAAAATAATCTTTATGCAACGCATATGCCGATTCGGGAGAATTTGGCCAATCAAGATATTTGTAAAATAGCCGAGGCATGGGGATTTAAGACCATGAGAGTGGACGGCAATAATGTTTGGGATGTCTATAAGGCGGCGCAAGAATTAATTGATTATACGCGGCAAGGATTGGGGCCGGTATTTTTGGAATGTTTAACATATCGTTTAGCAGGGCATGTGGGTCCTGATGATGAAGTACAAGGCGCGCATACGGATATTCGTCCGCCAGCCGAATTCGCTGAATGGAAAAGACATGACCCATTGTTGGTCTTGGCAGAAGATTTAAAAGTAAATTATCAAGTGACGGATGCGACCCTGGGAGATATCAAAAATCATGCTAAACAAGAAGTAGAAGCTGCCCGTAACTATGCACTCAATAGTCCTTTTCCTGAAAAAAATACTTTTAAAAAACATATTTTCGGTGGCGACCGTCCTTTAACTTATAGCTTGGCGATTAATGAAGCCGTAGAGCAGATGATGGATTTAGACAAAAAAGTATATGTCATCGGCCAAGGGGTCAAAAGTCCGTGGTATGTAGGTAACACTTGCCGCAATTTAGCGGAGAAATTTGGTGATAGAGTTATTGATACTCCAATTTCAGAAAACGCGACAACAGGAGCCGCTATAGGATCAGGAATTGTGGGCATGAAGCCAATTATGGTATATCCGCGTATGGATTTTATGCTTTATGCTATTGATCCGATTGTTAATGAGGCCGCTAATTGGCGCTATATTTTTAATAACAAAGCTCATGCTGGTGTGGTAATTCGCGGAATTGTTAATCGTGGAGGCGAACAGGGTGCGCAACACTCTCAGGCCTTGCAAGCACTATTTTCACATATTCCTGGCCTGAAAGTGGTGATGCCCGCTAGCGCTTATGATGCCAAGGGCTTGATGGTAGCGGCTATCAACGATGGCGACCCAGTAGTGTATATTGACGACCGTTGGCTCTATAATGAAACGGAAAATGTACCAGAAGGTATTTATACTGTGCCGATTGGCAAAGGTGTGATCAAAAGAGCTGGCAAACACATCACTATCGTGGCTATATCATATATGGTCAAAGAGGCCATGGCGGCCGCGGAAGAACTAGCGCAAAAGGGAATTGACGCGGAAGTAATCGACCTGCGTAGCGCCAAACCGCTGGATATTGATTTAATTTTGGAATCGGTGGCTAAAACTGGCAATTTATTAATTACCGAGGCGGCCTGGATGGCAGGTGGAATAAGCGCGGAAATTAGCGCGCAAATTGCCGAAAGGGGCTTTAAATATCTAAAAACACCGATTACTAGAGTATGCATGCCGGATGTGCCGATGCCGTCCAGTAAAGTTTTAGAAGAAGAAGTTTATATCGGGCGCAAAAATGTTGTAGAGACAGCTTTGAAACAGTTGGGAAAATCAACGCAATAAGGTATAATATACGAAGTGTAGTTCAATTATCAAAGGTCGGTCAAACTCATTATTAAAATAAAAAAACAAAAATATGGAATACAAAATAAATTTTATCAGAAATAGTTATGTCAGATTTGCGGCAGACCACAAAGATGAGTTGATTAATGCTTTCTGGGATTGTGTCAGCAAGGGCAATCTTATTTTAAGAGAAGAAGTAGTACAATTTCAAGAAAATTTAGCTAAATATACCGGAGCCGAGTATGGTATTGGCGTCAACTCGGGAACCGATGCCTTATTTCTTTCTTGTTTGGCCTTGGGTATTAAGGGTAACTGGGATTATCTTATAAAACAGGTCTATGAGGGTAAGATGACCATTGAAGAAGCTGAGGCCAAATTTGAAGGCGATGAAGTTATTACCGTTTCTCACACTTTTATTGCATCAATCCAATGTATTATTCACGCGGGCGCCAAACCGGTTTTAGTGGATGTCGGTCCCAATGAATTAATGGATGTCTCTCTAATAGAAGCGGCCATTACACCAAGAACTAAAGCGATTTTGCCAGTGCATTTTCACGGCAAGGTTTGCGATATGGATAAAATCTTGGAACTGGCCAAAAAATATAATTTATTGGTTATCGAAGATGCCTGCCAGGCCTTGGGCTCCAGCTACAAAGGTAAAATGGCTGGTAGTTTTGGAGATGTGGGCTGTTTCAGTTTTAACACCCCCAAATTAATGGGTGGCTGGGGCGATGGCGGTGGCATTGTCACTAGTAACAAGGCCTTGGCGGAAAAATTGTATTTATTGCGCAACCATTGGAATATGGCGCAGACCTCCGTCTTTATGCCGGATTTTCCAACTCCGGAAATTGTGGAGTGGGCATGGAAATCCAGAATAGACAATATTCAGGCCGCTTTGTTGAATGTCAAATGGAAATATTATCCGGAAATTCTTAATCGCCGCAAAGAAATCGCCAATATGTATTGCGAAGGTATGCAGGGCTTGCCGATTAAACTGCCAATTTATGGCGATGAAGATGTGATTCAAGAATTTATCTTGAGAATAGGTAGTGATGAAGAGCGCCAAAAATTCAAGGAATTTATGGATACCAAGGGAATTGAGCTTTTAATTCGCGAGACCACCCCCAATCATAAAATGAAAAATTTGTTCTTAGACAAATTCAGTTTGCCTGTGACAGAAAATATCAGTAAAGATGCTTGCCGCTTGCCATGCTATCCCGAATTAACTAATGAAGAAGTGGATTATGTTATTGCCAGCATTAAAGAATTCTACAATCGCTAAAAAAGCCGTTAAAAATAGTATTCGCTTTTTACAGCGCTACAAAAAGTTGGTCTTTTTATTGGCCGACGCGGTGGTTTTGATATTGTCGGCCTGGCTGTCGTTTATGTTGCGCTTTGAAGGTATTATTCCGGCCAATCACTTCATCAATCTCTACTCGTTGATGTTGGCCTCGCTGGTGGTGGGTCTGCCGATTTTCTATTGGCAGAAGCTCTATCATTTTTCTTGGTCGTATGTCAGCTTGAGCGATTTGTATCGGGTGGTGCGTTCGGCGGCGCTGGCCAACTTTATTGTCATTGTGGCGATATTTATCTTGCGCGATTGGACGCCGTTCGCGGGCTTTCCGCGCTCAGTGGCGGCCGCCAATTTTTGTCTGTCAATTATTATGATCGGCGGTCTGCGCATCGGCAAACGGCTTTTTACAGAAGTGATTATCAAAGTCAAAACCGGTGGCCGGCGCGTCCTGATAGTCGGCGCTGGTGAAGCCGGAGCCGCTTTGGCCAAATCCATTATGCGTAGTCCCAAATATGATTTGATTGGTTTTGTAGATGACAATCCGAGCAAAATCGGCGCGCGCATTTATGACTATCCCGTTTTGGGAGGCCGTCCGAATTTACCGTCCATCTTGAAAAAATATGAAGTAGAAGAAGTGATTATCGCTTTCTCTTATGTACACAACAAGACCATTCGCGAGACGGTGCAAATTTGCCGCGATGCCGGTTTTAAAAATATCAAAATCCTGCCCAGCTCGTTGGAAATTCTGGCCGGGCGAGTGGATATTTCCAGTATTCGTGAGATTTCCATTGAGGATTTACTCGGCCGCGACAAAGTGCAAATCAGCACCAAAGATATTGATAATTTTCTCTCCAATAAAGTGGTCTTGGTGACCGGCGGCGCGGGTTCTATCGGCGCGCAACTCTGTCAGCAAATTTTGAAATTTAATCCCAGTTTGCTGATTGCCATTGATAAAGATGAAACCGGTATTTTTCATCTGGAGCGCAAATTGAATGCCATGTTCCCGAATATCAAAAAGGTTTTTGTCGTGGGCAATATCTGTAATGAAATTAAAATGGACTGGCTTTTTAAAACCCATCGTCCGCAAGTGGTTTTTCATGCCGCCGCTTACAAACATGTGCCGGTGATGGAGGACAATCCCGAGGAAGCGGTGCAAAATAATATCTTTGGAACTTTGATTATCGGGCAAGTGGCGGTGCGTTATGGTGTGGAAAAATTTGTCACCATTTCTACTGACAAGGCCATCAATCCGACTTCCATGATGGGCGCCAGCAAGCGCGTCACCGAGTTGATTTGCCAATATCTCAATGAACACGGCCAAACCAAATTTTGCGCGGTGCGTTTTGGCAATGTTTTGGATTCGCAAGGCAATGTCGTGGGTATTTTCAAAGACCAAATCAAAGCCGGCGGACCTTTGACCATTACGGATTTCCGTATGAAGAGATTTTTTATGGTGACGAGCGAGGCCTGTTTGCTGGTCATGCAGGCCGGGTCTATCGGCAACGGCGGCGAGGTCTTTGTTTTGGATATGGGCGAACCGGTGATGGTTGCGGACTTGGCCCGAGAAATGATAAAATTACATGGGTATGAGCCGGATGTGGATATTCAGTTGGTTGAGACCGGTTTGCGTCCCGGCGAAAAACTCTTTGAAGAAATAATGTCGCATACCGAAGTTCCGACCAAGTGCGAACGAATTTTTATCGCGCAAATTTGCGGAGTAGATGAGACGATTTTACTGGCTAGTTTAAAGGAAATGCGCGTTCATTTGAATGAGCAAAACTATCGTCAGTTGCCGGCCTTGGTCAAAAAGTTGGTGCCGGAATTTGAATGCGAGAATAAGTAAGAGAGCTGTCATGCCATTTTTCTCCTGTCATTCCCGCGCAGGCGGGAATCTGTCAGGCGCGCCAAACAAAGCTATCAATCTTAAAAATATTTCTATGTCAAAAAGCAGCTGGTTCCTTTCTTTGAGCGCGTTTTTGTTGAGCGCGGTGTTTTTTTGCGGCGTTCAAACTACCCACGCGGCCACTTCTTTGGTGGTGACGACACTTGACCAAAGTAATATTGCCGCCGGTCGTTTTGATGTCTTGGTATATAGTTTTAATCTCAAGACGGACAAAACGGATTTTGTGCAGACCGTCACTATCAATCAGACGGGCTATATTCAACCAGATATGGAATTGGCCAAAGTGGTTTTATGGAAAGATGCCGGTCCCGCCGGTTTTCAGGGTTTTGGCATTGACGACCGCTTGGGTAAAGGCGTGGCGACCAGCAATGGTTTTGTTTGGGACAAATTAAATGTGGATATCAACTCGGGCAATAATAATTTTTATGTGACCGTGGAGACCACTGATCGCAAATTTAATTCCAAGCGCACACTGTATTTCACCATGCCGGCTTATTATGACGCCAATGGCGATGGGATTTATCAGGAAGGCGATGCGGGTATCTTTTTAAATTCCAAACAAATATTGCCGTCCGCCGAAATGGTGACCAATCAATTTAATGTAGTCACCTCCACACAGGATTTGTTCGCGCCTAAAATGACCTTTACTAGCAATCTCAGCGAGGACAATAATGAATTTTGGATGGGTGGCGATGTGCGCGATGACGGGCGCGCGGGGCTGGCCGCGGTAGAAATCAAAATTGTGCCTTCCGGCCAGACCACAGCCGCTTGGGTGCCGGTGACTTTTGGTACCCGCGCGTGGATTTATCGCGCCAATCTGGCCAAGGGCACTTACAAGGTTTATTATCGCGCCACCGACGGCTGGGGCAATACATCTTCGGAAACGGCTTTTGTGACGCTGGTGGTGAGTAAATAGAGAGTTTTTTTGTCATCCTGAGTTGTTTGACTGTTTTTGCTGTGTTTTTTGTCATTCCCGCTATATCCTTTGTCATTTCTGTCATTCCTTTTGTCATTCCCGCGCAGGCGGGAATCTGTGGATAAAAGAAAATATTTTTATGTTATATAACAAGAACTATTATATTTACATGATGGCTAGCGTTTCTAATGTTTTGTATATCGGAGTAACTAATGATTTATTCAAAAGATGCCAAGGACACAAAGAATGCGTTAATCCAGGTAGTTTCACTAGTAGATACAGATGTTTTAAACTGGTTTATTTTGAAGAGTATCAATCCATCTTTGAAGCCATAGCTAGAGAAAAACAACTAAAAAAATGGAATCGTCTTTGGAAATTTAATTTGATTAAAAAGCTTAATCCTAAGCTAGAGGACTTAGCTTTAAAGATTTAAACAGATTCCCGCCTGCGCGGGAATGACAGCCATAAATTGCCTTTTCCACCCCAAAGTGGTAAAATTGGAGCCAATACAAATTGGCTTTAATTTTATATCTATGGCTTGTCGCAAATGGATTTCAAAAATGGTTACACTATTGCTCTTGGTGAGCAGTTTGAGTTGGTGTCTGCCGGCCGGAGCCGCTTACAATCCCACCGCCAATTATATTCCCAATGACTATTTGGCGGCGCGTCAACCAAATATGGAAATTATCAACGCGCCGGCGGCTTGGGAAATTACACGCGGCGTGCCGGGCGTAGTAGTGGCGGTCTTAGATACTGGCGTTATGACCGACCATCCCGATTTAAAAAACAATATCTGGAGCAATACACAAGAAATTGCCGGCAATGGCATTGATGATGATAAAAATGGCTATATAGATGATATTCGTGGCTGGGATTTTATTGGCCGCGACAATGACCCCAATCCGGATTTTACACCGGGCTATGCCGAAGCCGGCGTACAACATGGGACCATTGTGGCCGGTCTGATTGCCGCGCAAGGCGACAACAGGGAGGGCATTGTCGGAGTTTGTCCTAATTGTAAAATCATGCCCTTGCGGGTTTTGGACAGCCAGGGTATCGGCGAGGCGGCTACGGTGGTGGAGGCCATTGAATATGCTATCAAAAAAGGTGCCAATGTTATCAATATGAGTTTTGTCGGTGATGAACGCAGTCAGACGCTTTATGATGTTTTGAAAAAGGCCTATAACGCCGGCATCGTGATCGTGGGCGCGGCCGGCAATGATACGGCGGCCAATGGTACTAATTTGGACGGCAAGGCCATGTATCCGGTTTGTTTTGATGAAAACGAGGCCGAGAATTTTATCATCGGGGTAGCCGCGGTGGACAATGATAAAAAACGCGCCGAATTTTCTAATTTTGGTCATGGTTGTGTGGATATTTCCGCTCCCGGCGTCAAGGTTTACAGCACTGGTGTTTACAGCCCAGGCAAAGCGCATTTTGAAAGTTATTATACCGGTTATTGGTCGGGGACTTCGGTGGCGGCGCCCTTGGTGGCGGGCGCGGCGGCTTTATTAAAATCGCTCAATCCGCAAATTTCCGCCACTCGTATCATTCAAGAACTTTCAGCCAGCGCGGATGATATCAGTGCCCTCAATCCGGGTCACGAGGCGGATTTGGGTTCGGGTATGCTCAATGTTTATCGCGCGGTCAATAATGTGGACGAGTCGCTAAAAAATTCTCAGGCCTATAAATATATTGTCGTAGGCGCGGGTGTGGGCGCCGAACCGGAGGTCTCGTTATTTACGCCCGATGGCTTGACCAGCAGCAAATTTATGGCCTATGCCAAGGGCTTTTTGGGCGGAGTCAGCGTGGCTACGGGCGATGTTTTTGGTACTGACCAAGAGATGATTATTACCGGTGCCGGTCAGGGCGGCGGGCCGCATGTGCGTATATTTAATAAAACCGGTCAAGTGATGGGACAATTTTTTGCCTTTGAAAATAATTTTAGCGGCGGGGTCAATATCGCGGTCGGCGATTATAATAATGATGGCGCGGCGGAAATCGCGGTGGCGCCGCAGGGAAATTATGCTCCGCTGGTGCGTATTTTTAACGCGCAAGGCAAAAAGCTGACCGAATTTTATGCTTATGATGTCAATTTCAAAGGCGGGGTCAGTTTGGCGACCATGAATTCTTATGATATCAACGGAAAATGGATTGTCACCGGCCCCGGTGTCGGTAGCGCTCCGCAAGTCAAGGTCTTTAATTTTCAAGGAAAGCTGCAAAAGGACTTTATGGCTTACAAAGAGGATTTCAAAGGTGGTATCAATGTGGCGGCAGGGGATTTGAATGCCGACGAGTTTGATGAAATTGTGGCGACTACCGCCGGTCAAATAGAACCGTTGGTCAGAATTTTTGGGTTGGGCAATAGTTTGGTCGCGCAGTTTTTAAGTTATGGCGCCAAGATTAAACTGGGGTCGCGCGCGACGATAGCTGATGTTAATCGCGATAACAAAATGGAGATTATTTTCGCGCCGGCTGTGGGTGGTTCTCCGCAAGTTAGGGTCTTTAGCAATCGCGGCGAGATATTGAATCAATTTTACGCTGGACCCACCAGCCAACACGGTGGAGCCAACGCGGCGGTTTTGCGAGTGAGATAAAAGAGTATAGAACAAAAAGAGATCCTCACGCCCGCCTGCTGACGGGCTCAGGATGACGGAATAATAATTTTTAATCATAATTGTATGCTCAAAGAACAACAAGCGGATTTGGAATATGTCTCCGGCCGCAAAAATGTCTTAGTCGTCGGCGGAGCGGGGTTTATCGGGTCTCAGCTCTGCGAAAATTTAGTCAAAGAAAACAATGTGCTCTGTGTGGACAATTATCTTACCGGCAGTGAAAATAATATTGACCATCTCTTACAGTCGCCCAATTTTGAATTTATTAAGCATGACATCAGTGAGCCCTTGGATTTAGAGGCCTCCGGTGAGGGTCAAAAATTCAAGGTCAAATTTCAGGGCGTGCAAGAGATTTATTACGCGGCCTGCCCGACTTCGCCGCGCGAACATGACCAATATCCACTTGAGACGCTTTTGGCTAATTCCGCGGGGGTTAAAAATTCTTTGGATTTAGCGGTCAAATATCAGGCGGCTTTTACTTTCTTTTCTACTTCGCTGGTGTATGGCGCGCCCACCAATGATCGGCCGTTTGAAGAGAACTACATCGGGCGCGTGGACCAGCTTGGTGCGCGCAGCTGCTATGACGAAGGCAAGCGCTTTGGCGAGGCCATGGTCAATCATTATCAACGCAAATTTAATCTCAAGGCCAAAATCGCGCGCATCTTTAATACTTATGGTCCGCGCATGAAGGTCTGGGATAATTTATTGATTCCATATTTTATTCAACAGGCCTTGGCGGGCGAGGCCATTGAAATTAATGGCAAGGGTGAACGACAAGTGGCGGTATGTTATGTCGGGGATATAGTGGACGGTTTGGTTAAATTGACACGCGCGGATTTTGTCGGCGCGATGAATCTGGGCGCGGAAAATTTAATTACTATCGCCGATTTGGCGCAAAAAATTATTACCCTGACTGGCTCTCAATCAGTAATTAAATTTACAACCGGACAAGACGACGCGCCACAACAGGGCTTACCAAATATCGGTTTGGCGCGAGAGACCATGGAATGGTTCCCTGTAGTGGGTATTGATGAAGGTCTGCAAAAAACCATTGATTTCGCCAAAGTTATCAAAGGACGCGTCGCGACTTTTAACTAATAGCTATGAAAATAATTGTCACCGGCGGTGCCGGATTCATCGGTTCACATTTGACGGAGGCCTTGCTTAAACAAGGGCATCAGGTCTTAGTGTTGGATAATTTGTCCAATGGGTCGCTTGACAATATTCCGGCGGGTGCAAGTTTTGAAAAAGTTTCTTTGCAAAGTCCGGCGTTGGTCAAAATTTTACTCAAATTCCGGCCGCAAGCGGTCTTTCATCTGGCGGCGCAAGGGGATTTGCGTATTTCAGCCAAAAAACCAATCTTTGATGCCAAGACCAATTTAATTGCCTCGTTGAATTTGTTGGAAGCCATGCGTATTAGTGGCGCGCAAAAAATTATTTTTGCTTCTTCGGCCGCGGTTTATGGCCCGGACGCGCCAATTATGGTCAAAGAAGCAGGCCCACTGGCGCCCATTTCGCCCTATGGTATTTGGAAATTGGCCGGCGAAAATCTTTGTCAATTTTATCAAAAAACGTATCATATCAAAGCGGTTATTTTGCGGGCCAGCAATGTCTATGGTCCGCGGCAAGGTATTACTGGTGAGGGTGGCGTGGTGGCGCGGTTTATTAAAAAATTAGTGCGCGGTCAAAAGCCGATTATTTTTGGCGATGGTTCACAAACGCGCGATTTCGTTTTTGTGGACGATGTGGTGGCGGCCAATTTAAATGCCTTGAAAAATTGGGAATTAACTGGTACTTTCAATATTGCCACGCAAAAAGAAACCTCGGTTTTAGAGCTTCATGGGGCTTTGCGAGAGTTGGCCGTAGCAAGCGCTGCCTGCGGATTTGAAAAAGCCGCGACTAGCGCGCCGACAAAGGCCTACGCGCTCAAACCGCGCTTTGCTCTGTTACCGACCATGGACCAGCCCCGCAGTTGTCTTGAGGCCGAATTGGCGCGCCAAGAGTTGAGCTGGCACGCCGCGATTTCTTTGTCTGAGGGTTTAAAATTGACATGGCAGTGGTTTGTAAAAAATTACCAATGAAAACTTTAGTCATCGTGCCTGCTTATCAAGCCGCCAAAACCATCGCGGCCGTTATCGCGTCACTGCGGCCGCTGTCTTTTGTTTCGGAAATTGTGGTGGTGGATGACGGTTCGGATGATGGTACAGAGGCCGTTGCTCGCGCAACAGGTGTGACGGTATTGCGACACGCGGTCAATCGCGACCAAGGGGCGGCTTTGGAAACTGGCCATCAATATGCTTTACAAATCGGCGCGGATATTGTGGTGGATTTTGATGCCGATGGCCAACATCGCGCTGAAGATATCGCCGTGCTTTTGGAATATCTTTGGAACGATAAAGTGGACATTGTTTTGGGCAGTCGTTTTTTGGGAGCCACGGAAAATTTGCCCTGGAGCAAAAAGTGGCTGATTCTCAAACCGGGCATCGCTCTAAATAATTTTTTAACCGGACTGAAATTAACCGACGCGCACAATGGTTTTCGCGCTTTTAATCGGGTGGCTTTGGAAAAAATTAGAATTACTCAAGACCGCAAAGCGCACGCTACCGAAATTCCTTATTTAGTCAAAAAACATAATTTACGCTATATGGAAGCGCCAGTGACCATTATTTATAATAGTTATGGACAAAATATGGCTGGTGGTTTTAAAATTATCAAGGAATTATTTTGGGATAAGTTTTTAAGATTCTAATATGTTGATAAAAATCGTTTTATTATTGTTTGTAATTTTTACCGTTAGTCGGCTGGTCAAAAAATTTCGCCAACGCGCCGTCAATGGCCGTGAACTGATTTTGTGGCTGATTTTTTGGTTGGCGGTGGCGGCTGCGATTGTCTGGCCGCAAAAAACTGACATTATCGCACGCTGGGTGGGTGTCGGGCGCGGCGCGGATTTGTTGGTCTATGTTTCCATTTTGGCTTTGTTTTATGCCTTCTTTCGCTTGTCGGTTAGTGATAAAAAGAAACAGCGAGAGATTACCGAATTGACACGGCATCTGGCTTTGAAAAATTGTCAGCGCGCCACGCCTGCAGAATCAGCAAATGAAAATAACTCGCCAGTCAGCGATATGTCCGCGATGGATTTAAATAATTTAGATAAACCAGATGAACACAAATAAAAAGACCCCGCGCGTGGCCGTGATAGTAGTCCCATACAGCAGTTTAAAATATCTACCCGAATGTTTTGAAAGTTTGGCGCGCCTGAATTATCCTACGGAAAATTTAAAAATCATGGCCGTGGATAACAAATCGCCGGAGCCAGAAATGGAATATCTTCGCGCGCATTGGCCATCAGTGGAAATAGTTGGTGATGGCAAAAATTTGGGTTATGCCGGCGGTAATAATTTGGCGATCAAAGATGTGTTGGCGCGCGGCGCCGCCGAAACCGCCGAGGGTTATGATTATGTTTGGATTTTGAATCCAGATACGGTGGTGGAGCCGGATAGTTTATCGCGCTTGGTGGCCGCCTGCGAGGCCGATGAAAAAATCGGTTTGGCGCAACCCAAGATTTTAATTCATGACCAGCCCGATTTGATTCAGACCGCCGGCAACAAAATTCATTACTTGGGCTTGGGTTATTCCGGCGGCTATAAGACCCGCGCGGATAGTTTGACCGGCGGACCGCAAGCGGTGGCCTATGCTTCGGGTTCAGCGGTCTTGATCAGGCGCGCGGTTTTGGAACAGGTGGGATTATTTACTGAAGAGTTTTTTATGTATCATGAGGACTTGGACTTGGGCTGGCGCGCTTGGCTTTGCGGTTGGAAATCGGTAGTGGTGCCGACGGCCGTGATTTATCATAAATATAGTTTTTCGCGCAATAATCACAAATATTTTTGGATGGAGCGCAATCGTTGGTGGGTCTTGCTGAAAAATTATCGCTGGCGAACTTTGTTAACCTTGGCGCCGGCACTCTTGGTTTTTGAAATTTGTATTTGCGGACAGGCCATTTTGGGCGGCTGGTTGGGTTATAAAATTAAAAGTTATTTTGCCATTTTCAAAGATAGCGCTTGGCTCTGGCGCGCCCGCCAGGACTTACAAAAGAAGCGGGTCTTGTCTGACCATGATTTTTTGTTGTTAACGACCGGCGTGCTGGAATTTCCCGATTTTGATAATTTCGCGGTGCGATTTATTTTTAAATTTTTTGCGGTTGATAGAAAGTTAGTGCTTAAAACTATCAAATGGTAATATGAAAATCGCGCATGTCATTTCTACTTTTCCTCCCAAAATTGGCGGGATGGGGCAGGTCTGTTCTGAAGAAGTCAAACGTTTGGCGGCCGCTGGCCATCAGGTGACGGTTTTTACTTTGGCCTATCCTGAAACTGCTGTGACCTCCGAAGCTGGCGCTGCGCCAAGTTTTAAAATCGTGTGTCTAAAAACTCTTCGTTTGGGCGATGCCGGGCTAGCTTGGCAATTATTTTGGCGTTTGCGCGGTTTTGACATTGTTCATTTGCACTATCCTTTTTATGGCGCGTACGAATGGATTTTGTTGGCGCGCTTTTTCTGGCGGCAAAAATATCTTTTGACTTATCATATGGATGCCAGTCCGGTCGGCTGGTTAAAAAAATCGTTGCAAAAAATTTATGACCGCCTATGGGCGCGCCCGCTGATTAAAAATGCCGAGCGCGTGATTGGAGTAGATGAAGAACATTTAAGACATGCCGCTCTTGGTCGTTTGGCGGTCAAAGATAAGCGCCGGATTTTGCGTTTAGGAGTTGATGGTGATTTTTTTCATCCGCGCGTATTAAAAGCGCGCCGTATTGGTGATTATAATTTGACCGAGCAAAATGTTTTGTTGTTTGTGGGTAATTTATTACCGTTTAAACGGCTGGATTTGATTTTATCCGCTCTGCAAAAATTATCCGACCCCAATTTAATGTTGATAGTCGTGGGCGGGGGATATCAAGAAGAAATTTATCAAAAAATGGCGGAGGACTTGGGGGTGGTGCGGCAGGTAATTTTTACGGGTAGTTGTACTGACAGAAAAAAGTTGGCGCGATATTATCACTTGGCAAATGTTTTGGTTTTGCCGTCATCGGAAGCCGAGTCGTTTTCATTGGTAATTTTGGAGGCCATGGCCAGCGGCTTGCCGGTCATCGCCAGTAATTTGCCCGGTCCGCGCGCGCGGGTATGTGTCGGTCAAGACGGATTTTTATTTGAGGTGGGTTCGGCGGACGATTTAGTTGTCAAAATTAAGGAATTTTTCGCGCTGAGCGCGGGTCAGCGGCGTATTATGGGTTTGGCTGGCCGCGCCAAGGTCTTAAAGCGTTATAATTGGGAGAATCATGTGGCGCAATTAACAGAAATTTATGGCGAAGTGGTGGGAAAAAATTAAAGCGCGCCATGTGAGCGCGCGTCGGACTTGGCGTATAGTCCTGATAATTTTGGGCGCGCTGGCGCTGGGATTCTTGTATGCTTATCCGATGGGTAGTTTATCTGGTTTTAAATTTAATTCGCCTGACCAGAATCAGTATTTTTTTACCGCCAGTCGTTTTAGTGCCAATCAAAAATTGTTTGTTGACGAACCGCTAAATCAGATTGCCGGCGGACTTTTAGCGCCAAGGTCTTTCCGAGCGATTGAAGGCGTGTCGGGAAATGGTGCCGTGGACGGTGAAGATGGCGTCGGTGCGCCAACCCGTGTGGTACCGATAGGTTTTTGGGGCTTGGGGATTTTGGATGGGGCGGTGGCGGCTTTGGCGGGTCTGGACAGTTTAAAAATACTTAATGCTTTTTGGGCGCTTTTGGCCATCGTGGGATTTTATTTGTTACAGCGCAAAATATGGGGGGCGCGCGTAGCTGGTTGGGCAACCGCCATTTTGGCCTTTTGTCCAATATTTTGGTATTTGTCAAGTCAGCCACTTTATCCTCAAATCCCGCTCTTGGCGGCCATTTTATGGGCTGCTTTTGGCCTCTGGAGAGCCCTAGAAACTCGCCGTTGGGCTTGGTGGCTACTTGCAGGGCTGGCGTTGGGAATAGCCCTGTTTTTGCGCTTAAATGAGGCCGTTTGGCTGTTGCCTTTGGCGTTGTTGGCGCTCTGGTGGGGACGCCCGCGCGTGGCAAAATTAACGGTGGCATCGGCGATAAATGAACCCGCGCCAGCGGCCTGCTGGCGGCGTTATTGGTTGGGGATATTGGTGGCGTTGGGCGGACTGCTTTTGGCGGTTTTGCCGATGTTGTTTTTAAATCAACAGGTCTATGGCGCGTGGTGGAAGATGGGCTACAACACGGCGGTTGTTATGGCCGGGTCGTCGGTGAATTTGGCGGCGGAGAGGGGCGCGGCGACTGAGACACTTGGCGGAGCGCGCGGAGTGGCGGTGACGGTCGGGGAGACAATGGGCGCGCTGGGACATAAATTTTTAAATTTATTAAAGTTGGCTTATCTACCCTTTGGCTTTTCACCGCGCGCGCTAGCTTTGAATTTTTTAGAAATGTTGAAATTGGTCTGGTGGTTTTTAATTCCCGCGCTGGGAGTGGCGCTGATGGGATTGGCGCGCTGGAAAAACTGGGGGAAAATGTCGTTGATAAAAAAACGCTATTATTTGATACTCGGATTAACGGCGCTGTTTCTGATACTCATTTATGGCAGTTGGTATGTGACGGATGCGGTTGGCGGCCCGCGCGTCAATCTTGGTTCGTCCTATTGGCGGTATTTTTTGCCGCTAGTGGTTCTACTGGTGCCATTTTGGGGCGTGAGTTTGGCTAATTGGCAAAATAGCCGGCGCGGTAAATGGGTAGCCGCGTTAATGTTGGCGATTTTTATATTTTTATCCGGCCAGCTAATATTTTTTGAACCATACGAGGGACTGTTTGCGGCGCGAAAGTCGGTAGCGCGCGGACAAAATTTGGCGCGGGCGATTTTTGACCGCACTGAGACACAGGATATTGTGGTGACCAGCATTTTGGATAAATATATTTTTCCCGAGCGGAGAGTGATGAGCGCGGCTTTGACCGAAAACGACTACCCCAAAATCGGCGCGCTGTTGAAGGCGGGTTATCGGGTCTATCAGGCGAGTTTTAAAATTCAGCCGCAAAATTTGGAAATTTTGAATCAAAAAGTCCAGTCGTTGGGACTGGAATTGCGCGCAGAAGAGGAGTTGAGCGCGGAGATTGGGTGGTATCGGTGGGTTTTGCGGCAAATTTGACGCGCCTCTGAATATTCTATACAATAAAATCATGGAACAAATAATGCGAAAACTTGAGGAGCACAGCGAGCAGTTTAACCAGCTGAATGGACGGATGGATTTTATGGTTGAAAAACTTGAAGCGCACGACCAAAATTTCCTAGAGATAAGAAGTTGTTTGAAGGCGTACGATGAACATTTTAGTCGGCTAGACGGACGGATGGATTTTATGGTTGAAAAACTTGAAGCGCACGACCAAAACTTCTTAGAGATAAGAGATTGTTTAAAGACACATGAAGAGAGTATTAAACATCTAGAGGATTTGATGGGGTTATTGGTCAAAAAATCTGTAGAGCACGATGAGCGGTTTGAGATAATTGAACAAAATATGGTCACCAAAGATGATATAAATAGAATAGAAATTACACTTGATAAGATAGCTGGCACATTAGAAAATCATAGACAAGAAATACCAATGTTATCTCATAGAATTCACGAAATAGATATCAGGGTGGAGGTGCTGGAACAAAAATGCTAGTTTTTCCTCTTCCAATAATTTTTTGAATACAATCCCAAAGAAAAATATTTCAAAAGTTGTCGCGGTTTAACCGTGGCGCTTTTTTGTATTTGCCGGCGTAGCGGAAGCAGCCGCGGCCAGGCGCGCAAACCGTGCCAATAGGCCTTAAGTAAAATGGGCGCGCGCCCGCGAATAATATAAAGTGCCAACAAAGCGCTGTAGGATAAAAGTATCATCGGTAGCCACAATGGCCACCACCAGCGTGGCAGACATTTGATGGCCGTCCAAATCAGATTACGGTAGGTGTGATAAACGGAAAAATCACTCATACTGCCGGCGCTGGCCGAACCGGCATGATAGACAACAGCGTTTTCAGCGATTGCCGGCTTGAATCCTGCCAACAACGCGCGCCAGCCCAAATCCACATCTTCGGCATAGCAAAAATATGTCGGGTCAAAATAAAACGCGCCTGCCCCCTCCGCCTGCGCGCCCGCATCCAAACAAATTTTTTCCAGTAATTTCCGTGTGTATAAAACCGCGCAACCGGATGGGCAAAAAAGTTGGGAATTTATGTGTGTGTCGCTTTTTCCGCCGCCTCGATTAAAAGCCAGCAGTCCCAAAGTCATTTTTAATCCCAAATTATCTATTTCTGTCGGCGCGCCCATCCGCATCACGCGCGCGTTAATCATATCCGACGCGCCGTGCCTTTCTTCGCGCCCAAATTTCGCTCCACCGTCTTGCTCGCCGACAAATTTTACCTCGCCCCGCGCCTCTCTGACCAAGTCCCGAAAAAAATCAGGCGCGACGATTGTGTCATTATTCAAAACCACCACCCCCCAAATTTCCGGCTCGGCCAGCGCCTCCCTGATTCCGGCATTATTACCGGCGGCATAGCCCAAATTTTTCGGCAAGGCGATGACACGCACGCGCGCTTCGCCAGCGTATTTTTCTGCCAGTCGTTCCGCTTGCGCGCCGCCAGCGGGCGCCGGTTTATCCGACCCGTTATCCACGACCAAAATTGACAAAGCGGGATAATCTGTCTTTAAACAGCTATCTACACAGGGAACGGTATAATCCCAGCCGTTCCAATTTAAAATTATGACTGCGAGTTTGGGTAGGTTCATAAGTTCACTTTATGACATTTTACATTTTTTTACCAGCATTAGTATTGTATTTTGTCAATTGAAAAAAATTTCCCAAACGGGTAGTATAGACAATATCAATAATTCCTAAAAATATGATTGAAGGCGTGAAAATCAAACAACTAAAGACCATTCCCGACGAACGCGGCCGGCTGATGGAGATTTTGCGGTGTGACGAAGAGACCTTTACCAAATTTGGGCAGGTCTATATGACCACCACCTATCCGGGCGTAATCAAGGCCTGGCATTATCACAAAATCCAGACGGACAATATCGCCTGCGTTTTTGGTATGTTAAAAATTGTGCTATATGACAATCGCGAAAATTCTCGCACGCGCGGCGAAGTCAACGAATTTTTCATCGGCGAGCATAATCAGGTCTTGGTGACCATTCCGCAGGGTGTCTATCACGGCTGGAAATGTGTCAGTGAACACGAGGCCATCGTGGTCAATACTCCGACTGAGGCCTACAATTATCAGACCCCGGATGAACATCGTTTGCCTTTTAACGACATTACTGTTCCATATCAGTGGGACATCAAAATGGGCTAACCATTAAAATTATAAAATGGAGGAAGTTAAGGTTTATGATTTGACCCCCTATGGAAAAGCGGATGAACGCGGCTGGCTATATGCTTTGCTGGACGGACCTTGGGGTGAAAATCTGATGATAAAAAATTTACATCTAGGTTCCATTAATCCCGGGCAAGTGCGCGGCAATCATTATCATGAGCATCAAAAAGAATGGTTTTGTGTTTTTGGCGAGGAGGCGGAATTGGCTTGGGAAAATCGCGCCGGCGAAATTATCACCAGAAAGTTGGCCGCGCAAGAAATTGTTTTAGTGGAAATTCCGGCTGGTTTGAGCCATGCCTTTAAAAATGTCGGCCAAGGTAAGGTCTTCGTTTGCGGGATAGCCGAGCCAAAATATAACCGCGAACATCCTGACCGCATTGAAAAAATTATTTTAAAATAAAACCATGGAAGATTGTATTTTTTGTAAAATCGTGGCCGGTGAAATTCCCGCGACTAAAATTTATGAAGACGAAAAGTTTCTGGCGTTTTTGGATATTCATCCGGTCAACCCAGGACACACGCTTTTAATTACCAAAGAGCATTATGAAAATATTTTAGATGTGCCGAATGAATTAGTAGCCGAGGCCTTTGTGACAGCCAAAAAAATTATGCTGGTGCTCAAAAAATCTTTAGCCGCGGATTTCGTGGTTGTTTCAGTGGTGGGAATAGATGTGCCGCATTTTCATATTCATTTATTGCCGAGATATTTTAATGATGGTTTGGCAAATTTTTGGCCGACTAAGGATTATCAGGCGGGGGAGATGGAAGAGGTTGCCCAAAAAATAAAATCCGCACTATGAAACTCTTAGTCACCGGCGGAGCTGGTTTTATCGGGTCAAATTTTATCAGATACATATTGCGCGAGCGGCCGGAGTGGTCGGTGGTGAATTTGGACGCGCTGACTTACGCTGGAAATTTGGAAAATTTGGCGGATATTGAGAGCGCCAATTTGCTTTCAGGCGAGGCCTCTGTCGCCACATCGCGCTATCGTTTTGTCAAAGGGGATATCACCAATGCGGATTTGGTGCGAGAGTTGGTGGAGGACTGCGACGCCATTTTACATTTCGCCGCTGAATCGCATGTGGACAGGTCAATTATTGACCCGGGCGCTTTTATGCGGACGAATATTTTGGGCACGGCGACTTTGCTGAACGCGGCGCGAGAAGCGGGTGGCAAAAGATTTCATCATATTTCCACCGATGAGGTTTTTGGCGCGCTGGATTTGGATGCCAAAGAAATTTTTAATGAAAACACGCCGTATAATCCGCATAGTCCATATTCGGCGTCAAAGGCCGCGGCCGACCACTTGGTGCGCGCTTATTTTCACACCTATGGTTTGCCGATTACGATTTCCAATTGTTCAAATAATTTCGGACCGTATCAATTTCCGGAAAAAATTATTCCGCTTTTTATCACCAATCTGATTGATGGCAAAAAAGTGCCGCTTTATGGCGACGGTTTGTATGTGCGCGATTGGTTACATGTGGAAGACCATTGTGAGGCGATTTTGTTGATTTTGGAAAAAGGTAAAATCGGTGAGACCTATTGCGTGGGTGGCAATGCCGAAAGAAATAATTTATTTATTACCAATTTTATTTTGCAAGAAATGGGTTTTGGCGAGGAGATGATTGAGCGCGTCAAAGATAGGCCAGGGCATGACCGCCGCTATGCCATTGATAGTTCAAAAATTCGCGCGGAATTGGGTTGGACGCCGCGGCACGATTTTGAATCGGGTTTGCGAGAGACAATTGAGTGGTATCGGACGCATGAGAGCTGGTGGCGCAAAATCAAGTCGGGGAAATATCTGGAATATTATCAAAAACAATATGGTGATGCTAAAAACCAATAAGATGGACGATATTTTGGCGCGCGAAAAATTAGCCGGCGAAAAGATTTTAATTCTAGGCGCCAAGGGTTTGCTGGGACAAGAGTTGGTCAAAGTTTTCGCACCGTGTTCGGCAGAAGAGAATTTATTTTCGCTGACGGCTTGGGATAAAGATGATTTGGATTTAACGGATTTGGTAGCGACGGATGAGCATGATGAGCATGATGAGCATAATGAGCGCGCCAAGGTCGCGCGCGACAAAATTTTGGATTTAAAACCGACTATAATTATCAATGCCACTGGTTATACTAATGTGGATGGCGCGGAAAGCGATATTGAAACAGCCAATTTGATCAATGGCGAAGTGGTGGGCGAGCTGGCGCGGCTGGCGCGAAAATTGGATGCGCTGATGATACATTTTTCCACGGAATATGTTTTTGATGGCACCGCCGCTGGCGGCTATAACGAAGATGCCGCGACTAATCCGCTCAATGCTTACGCGCGCTCTAAACTTTTGGGCGAGCAATTACTGGTGGCTAACTGCGAAAAATATTATTTGATACGGCTGTCATGGCTTTTTGGCGCGCGTGGTGCGAATTTCGTGGATACTATGCTGAAATTGGCGCGGGAGAAAGGCCGTTTGAAAATTGTCAGCGACCAAATCAGCAAGCCGACTTACGCGCCGGATTTGGCGCGGGCGGTGGCGGATTTATTGACAGACGCGCCGGCCTATGGTATTTATCATTTACCCAACGAAGGCGCGACCAGCAAATATGAATTGATTCGCGAGGCGGTTAAATTGGCTGGCATTGAGGTAGAAATTACCCCCTGCGGTAGCGACGAATTTCCGACTCCCGCTCGTCGTCCGTTGGATGCTCATTTAAACAACACCAAGCGCCCGCGCCTGCGTCCGTGGCAGGAAGCGCTGGCGGAATATTTAAAAACGCGCGAATCCACAACCGCGGATGTTGCTAAAAATAATTTTTTAAATTAATACAAAACTTATGAAAGGCATTATTTTGGCCGGTGGCACCGGCAGTCGCATGTTCCCCAACACCAAAGTCACCAACAAGCATCTTTTACCGGTGTACAATCAGCCGATGATTTATTATCCCATTCAAAAAATGGTGGAGGCCGGTATTAAAAGTATTATGATTGTTTCCGGGCCGGGGCACGCGGGTCACTTTTTGAATCTCTTGGGTTCGGGCAAGGAATTTGGCGCCAAGCTGTCGTTTGAAATTCAAGAAGACGCCGGCGGTATCGCGCAGGCCTTGGGTTTGTGCGCGGATTTTGCCGATGGTGAAAAAGTGGCGGTAATTTTGGGTGATAATATTTTTGAAGATAGTATAGTCAACGCGGTCATTAATTTTGAACGGCAAGAAAAGGGCGCGCGCATTTTTCTCAAAGAAGTCAGCGATGCCAATCGTTTCGGAGTGGCGGAAGTGGCCGAGGGTAAAATTATTGGCATTGAAGAAAAGCCCGCGCATCCCAAGAGTAATTTGGCGGTCACCGGTTTGTATATGTATGACGCGCAGGTTTGGGAGATTATCCGCAATTTAAAACCCTCTGGCCGCGGCGAGCTGGAAATTACTGATGTTAATAATTTTTACGCAGGGCAGGGGATGCTGGCCTATGAAATTTTGTCGGGTTGGTGGACGGATGCCGGCACTTTTCCGTCTTGGTTGCGGGCGAATAATCTCGTCGCGCGCAAAATGATGAGCGAGGAAGACCGCAGATTGGCGGGGTTATTGTAGGTCGGCACGACTTTATTGTGTTGATTTTTACCGTGGTTTGTGGTTTAATTTAGATGTTCTATAGTTGTTTGAAAATAAAAAATGGAGGAATTATGAACTGGTCAATTGAAGTAATACCGCCATTGTTATCTTTGATAACATGGAGCGGCTGTGCGTTTATACTTTTAAAGATGGCTCTGGCACGGCTGGGGATGGGTTTTAAAGATTTGTTTAATCTTAAACCCGATTTCGTGAGAGAGCGCCAACATGCTTGTTGGGGTGACTTCGTGAATGCTCTGAAAAGCGGACCAAAAGAATTAATCAAATTTTTGTGGCAGTTGGCTTCCGAATCGGTGCGTGATTTCTTTTATGTTCCCGAACCGGAGGTGTATAGTGATAAGTGGTTGGAGGGTGAGCCATGGCTATGCATTAAAAGCACCTCTGCTAATGCACCACTAAAAAGTACTTTAGAAAAAAATGGTGGCGCGTGTCGTTGTGGCCATTGTAAGTGAGGAGTTATTACTTCTTTAAAAATGTTTATCGCCAACCCTATCTCAAAGAGACGGGGTTGGCGATATTTTTTTGGAACATAAACAGATTCCCGCCCCGATGTTGCATGCGGGGCAGGCCTGCGCGAGAATGACAAAACTATTGTAATTTAATCTTATACAATCCCGTCTCGTCTGTCCCCATGCTTCCCACCATAAACGCGCTGCCTGCCCCCGCGGGCGTCAGTGATGATAGGGAAGTCAGACCTTGAACGGCTTGCGCATTGCGGTGGTCGCGCGCGTCAATTTCCAAATAATTCAAGGTTGTGTCGGTGGCAAAAATTATGTATTTATTGTTGGCAAACCAAGTGGCGCTTTTCAAGGTCTGGCTATAACGGCCCAAAATTTCTTTTTTGACTGGCTGGTATTCGTTTTTGATATCAAAGTTCAAAATCCCGATTTCGTGTTCGTCCCAATAGAGCAATTGTGGCGCGTTGTCTTGCCAGCTCCAGCCCTGAGCAAAGTTCTCAGTCAATAAGGCCTGACCTTGGTTGGTTGGCGCTGGATTAATAATTGCCAACTGAAATTTAATCGGATTATATAGAGTCAACAAATTATTTTGCCAGCTTGCGAAACGATAATCGGCACTGCCAGCCAGATTGTCCAGCACGGATTGCCAATCGTCGCCGTTGGTTTTGAGAGAGGTCAAAACATTGCCTTCCACGGTCGCTCCCAAAATCCAAAAGCGGCCGTTTTTGACGGACAGGTCGTATATTTTGCGGTATTGGTCGGCTGAATTTTTCTCGGTCGGATTTTCCAGCGCGTTTAAGTCCAACGCTAATGACGCGGTTTTATCTTTAGTATTGAGCGCGTAGATTTTCAGTCCCTCCCAGCCATAAAGCAAATGTCGGTCGTCTTGTGACCAAGTCAAATGGGTAAGCGAGATTTTTTTGTCCGCGCCGAAATCAAAGGCGCTGAGAAAACTGCTTTTATCTTCGCCCGGCAGAGTCATATCAATCAAAACCCGCTCCTGATTATTCAAAGTTAGTAATAGTTTATCGTTGGCATTATTCCAAATGCAAGTCAGTGGTTTTTGCGCCGACCGATAGACCACGCTTATTTGGTCTTTGGTTAAATCGGCGATTTCCAGATTCCATTTGCCGTCCTTGAGTCCCGCGATGGCCAAATAGCGTTTGTCGGCGGAGGGCCAGGTGTCGGCGATTTGTGTCCATTGATTCAAATTTGTCACCGTTGGTTCTTTCAAAAACATATAAATATCTTCCAAAAATGACACCTGCTCGGCGTAAATATCTATTTTTTTTGACCAAGGATAATAACCATCTTTTTCCACTGTGATTTGGTAGGTGTCGGGAATTAAGTTTTGAAAAATCGCTGGCGTATCGCCGCCCATTTTACGCATCCCAAAAAAGGTCTTAAAAAATACCAGCCGCCGTTCAATCCAATTGGGCTCGGTGTAATTGCCGTTGAGATAGACCTGAGCATTGCGCGGCGCTGAGTCAATGGAGAGCCCGCCGGTTTTGACCATGCGATTGCGGCTAAAATCAAAGCGATAGCCCTGGGCGTAGATAATCAAAAGCGGCGCCAGCACGAAAAATAGCAGGATAAAGAAAGTATAGAGAAAGCGGCGAAATTTGAGGGACATAAGGTAGTTTAATTACCGATATTATAGCGGTTTTGGGGTCAAAGAGCAACCATTGACTTTTCTGGCGGTTTATGGTATGATTTAGGGAGTTAAGACAGAGTTGAATCTCTTTGAAAACAAGAAAAATGTTATATGCTCGAAAGGGCAAGGAGAAAAAATGGTAGTAAGTAGAAAAACTTGGCACTGGGCGGGACTGGCGTCCTTTGCTCTGGCGGTGATTCTGGCGTTTGCCAGTATAGCTGCCAGCTATGACGGAAGATTTGGCGTAGCACTTTTTACAGCCCTATTTGCAATTATTTTTGTTGGGGTGGGGTTGTTTTCATTTTATCTGGAGGGTAAGTACAGGGTTCGCCAGCAAACCGGTGAAAATAAAGTCGGCAATAATACCGAAAACAAAAACAAGTAATTTTTTTCTGCCCAAAGGGGCGAGGAGGTCAAAATGGGTAAGGGTATTGTTAATAATAATGGAAGGAGTATGCGAGAAATAGCGGAAAACAACGCTAAACTCCTTGAGCTCAAGCCCGGCGAATCGGGCTTTGTCAAGCTTCCAAACAAAAGCGGTAACGGTTTCGGTGGTTGGTTATACATCCGTATAACCCCATGGGGAATGGTGCGCTACACTATCGGAGATACTAAGGAAGGGTGCATTAAGGAAATGGACCAGATGTTCAAATATCAATATTCGGGAGTCCGTGTCCGTAAGTTGAAACCACACCCGACTCGGCAACCCAGTCCAAAGGGACAAGTTCAAATTGCCATTTCCCCCGCATGATTTTTACCGTCGGTTTCCAATTCTCAAATCAAAAAAGAGAAGCGGGAACCGGCGGTAGTTTTTTTTACAGATTCCCGCCCCGATGTTGCATGCGGGGCAGGCCTGCGCGGGAATGACAATCGAGTTTTTGTCAATTGCCATCTCCGCGTTTTTGTTTTAAAATGAAAACCAGCAATAATTGGCTTTAAATTAGTTTTATTTTTATATTATGGCAAAATTCATTATTCAAGGTGGTCACAAATTAGAGGGCGAAATCTCTATCGGTGGCATGAAAAACGCGGCTACTCCCATTTTGGCGGCCACGCTTTTGACCGACGAAGAATGTGTGATTAGTAATCTGCCGCGTATCGCGGATGTGGAACGGATGTTGGAAATTTTCAAAAGTTTGGGTAGTCAAATTGAATGGCGCGACGAACACACGGTGGCGATTAAAAATCGGGATTTAAATCTGGCGTCGTTGGATAATAAATTGGTCAAAAGCATGCGCTCGTCAATTTTGCTTTGGGGACCGATGTTGGCGCGCTTTCATCAGGTGACTACGCCCGAGCCGGGTGGCTGTATTATCGGGGCGCGGCCGATTGACGCGCATTTGGAGGCGCTGGAAAAATTGGGCGCGCGGGTGGAAAAACAAGGTAATGATTATTTAATTACTGCCGAGCAATTGGTTGGCGCGACTTTGTATCCGGTCTTTTCTGTGACGGCTACCGAAAATGCTCTCATGGCGGCCGTAACTGCCAAGGGGACTACCGAAATTCATATTGCCGCCGCCGAACCGCATGTGCAGGATTTGGGTCGTTTTTTGATAGCCATGGGCGCAAAGATTGAGGGACTGGGCACGCATACCATCAAAATTACCGGCGTGGAAAAATTGGGCGGGGCGCGGCATCATCTGATCGCCGATGCCATTGAGGCCATGACTTACGCGGTGGCCGCGGTGATTACGCACGGCGATTTGAAAATCAAAAATATCCAGCCCGAGGATTTGGAACTGGTGGTTTTAAAACTGCGTGAAATAGGCGTGGATTTGGAAGTCGGCGTGGACTATATTCATATCAAACCGTCGTATCATCTGAAAGCGTTTAAATTGCAGACCTTGCCTTATCCGGGTTTTCCGACGGATTTACAAGCGGTTTTTGGTATTTTGGCGACACAATGCGAAGGCACGACTTTGATTCACGAGACCCTTTATGAAAATCGCTTTAACTATGTCAATGAACTGGTCAAAATGGGTGCCAATGCCATTATCGCCGACCCGCATCGGGTGGTGGTCAATGGACCCACGCCGCTCTATGGCCAAGAGATGAAAAGTTTTGACCTGCGCGCCGGCGCCACTTTGATTATCGCTGGACTGGTAGCGCAAGGCGAGACCATCATCAACGAAGCGGAAATTGTGGACCGCGGTTATGAAAAAATAGAGGAACGGTTGACCGCGCTGGGTGCGGATATAAAGAGAACGGAGTAGTTTATTCCTGTCATTCCAGAAGACACGCGCTAGCGTGGCTGTCTGGAATCTGTAAGCAATCGGAAACGCTCATTATAATTAAGTAAATAAGTCATATGCAGTTCGTCTTACAGATTCCCGCTTTCGCGGGAATGACAGAAGGACGGCGGGAATGACACAATAACATTATGAATAAAAATTTCGCGCAAAAATTCGGTCTGTTTTTAATCGCCATTTTGTTGCTGGCGGGCGGTTTTTCTTTGGGTATAAAATTTCAGCCGCCGGATAAAGATGGTCAAAATAATTCGGTCTGGCAGAGAGTTATCAATCGCGAGGCGCCCAGCCAAATTACCGCCAAAGACATTGATTTTGCTGTTTTTTGGGAGACATGGAATCTCTTGCGTGAAAAATATGTGGACAAGCCGGTCTCGGAAAGTGACTTATTTTATGGCGCTTTGTCAGGCATGGTGGCGGCCTTGGACGACCCACATACCGTCTTTTTGGACCCGCCGATGAACAAGGAATTTACTGACGATTTGCGCAGCGAGTTTGAAGGTATTGGCGCCGAAGTCGGTTTGCGTGATGAGCAATTACAAATCGTGGCACCCCTGCCGGAAACCCCGGCCGAAAAAGCCGGTTTGCGCGCGGGTGATTTGATAGTCAAAATTGACGGCCAAGAGACCTACGGTTTTTCAGTGGAAAAAGCCGTCAGCTTGATTCGCGGCAAAAAAAATACGCAAGTCACCTTGGCAATTATGCGCGAGGGTTTTACGGAACCGCGGGATTTTGTTTTGACGCGCGGGGTGATTAAATTCAATACCGTCAAATGGGAAATGAAAGATAATGGTGTCGCGTATTTAAAACTTTCCGCTTTTAATGAAAGCACCGAAGGCGAATTTACCAAGGCCGTGCAAAAGATTCTGGCCAAAAATCCCAAGGGTCTGGTTTTGGACTTGCGTAACAACCCGGGCGGATTTTTTCAGACATCTATCGCCATCGCCAATTATTGGATTGACGCGGGCATTATTGTCAAAGAGCGTGCTTCCGATGGCACGGTGGAGGACTATAACGCGCCCAGCAATATCGCACCCTTCAAAGACCTCAAGACGGTGGTCTTGGTCAATGGCGGCTCGGCCTCGGCCTCGGAAATTGTGGCCGGTGCCTTGCGCGACCATCAAAAAGCTGTTATAGTCGGGGAACAAACTTTTGGTAAGGGTTCGGTGCAGAGTTTAAACGATTTGACGGATGGCTCGGCAGTCAAAGTGACCATCGCGCGCTGGGAGACCCCCAATGGCACCCAAATTGACAAAGTCGGCCTGAAACCGGATACGGAAGTGAAATATACGCAAGAGGACTTTGACCAGCAGAAAGACCCACAATTGGATAAAGCGCTGGAAATTTTAAAGCAATAAAATAATTATTGGTTAATAAGAAAAATATGCAAGTAATTTTTACGCAAGATGTGAAAGGGGTAGGTAATAAAGGCGATGTCAAAGAAGTCGCCAACGGTTATGCCGCGCACTTTTTATTGCCGCAAAAATTGGCGGTTTTGGCGACCCCGGCCGCTTTGCAAGAAATAGAAAAAGTCGCGCAAATCAAACAAAAACAAGTGGCAGCCGCGCGCCAGCTGGCAGTGGAAGCGCAACAAAAATTACAAGGCGTGGCAGTGACCATTACCGCCAAAGCCAATGAAGAAGGCCATCTTTTCGGCGGAGTGGAATCGCAAGCCATCGCTGACGCGGTCAACGCCAAGGGTTTCAAAATTACCGAAGACCAGATTGAAAAGCGCGAGCCGCTGAAAAATCTCGGCCAGCACAAAGTCATGATTAAAATCGCCGAAGGTCTCACGGCGGAAATTATAGTGGAAGTGAAGGGGGAGAAGTAGATTTTTATTTTGTGAAAATAAAGAAGGGGCGTCCATTGGGGCGCCCCCTTTGTGTGTAATTTAAGTTAGTCGGAATAGATGGGCTTTAAAAGCCTTATTCTATAAGGACAATGGCCACGTCTCTCGGTTGCGACTAAAGAGAAAATTTAGGTATGTGCCAAGATATTGTTTTTGCTGCTTTACCCAGCACAATGTAAAGTCCAACCGCCATCCAGTTGATGAGCAGCCCATAGGTTATGGGCAATTTTGTTGTGTACTTCTCCGCGCCTGTAATAACAATCATCTCTTGCATACATTGTCCTTGCTCGCCGCTACCTATTTGATCGCGCGGCACACCCAGTATTTTGCTTCCGCCCAGAGTCAGAATTCTATCCTCGGCGAATATGACCAATATTCCACCTGCCATGCCGAGAAGGAAAACAACGCTTGATAATACAATTGCATCACCAAAACCGCCGCCAACTGCCGCATGAAGGTGAATAAAGGGGATAGTTACTATGTAGGTAATAACCATAGTCATAACAAGCGTTAGTACAAAAAGCGGATGATGGGTGAACGATATCTCACGTGGGATTCGTTTTAAAAAATAAGGAACATGAAGCACGTCTTTTTTTATTGTTTGAAGTGCCTTTCCAATGGCAACCATGACTGGTAGCCAAATGGTTAAAATAGTTGTTTTATTCACAACTCCTCCTTTTTGTTAAGTTAAATTGTCAAAAATCGACTAATTGTCTCTATAGTTAGTATGGCAAAATAGCCACAAAAAGTCAACCCCTCCGCGCCCGCCCGTTAGCACTCTTGATAATTGAGGTGGAAGTGAAGGGGGAGAAGCAGGGATAACATTTTTGGGAGTAATACCCGGCACCGTGGCTATGTAGCTACGGTGTTTTTTGGTTCAAAGCCGAGCCGGCGCGCCACCCAACATACGAAAACCTCTTATTTTTTTCAAAAACCCTTGACAGGTTTCGCAAGGTGCGGTAAGCTATGAATATAATCAAAATTTGAATCAATATGGCTAACCAACCCAAAAAACTCTTATCAATCAGCGAAGTGGCAGATATCTTTGGAATCCACAAAGACACCTTGCGCAACTGGGAGAAAAAGGGGCTGATCACCCCTCTGCGCATTGGCACGAGAAAAGACCGCAAATACAAGCCCGAAGATATTGAAAGTATTGCCGGCGGCAAGAGCATTGTCAAGGGCTTTGGCATCCCCTCGGCTGACGAAGAGGGGAAAATGACCCTCACCCAGCTCAAACAATTTCTTTGGAGCAGCGCGGATATTTTGCGGGACAGAATTGATAGCGCGGATTACAAAAAGTACATTTTCGGTTTGCTTTTCTATAAGCGCATCAGCGATGTTTGGGATGAAGAATATCAAAACACCCTCGCGACATATCACGACAAAGCAGTCGCCCGCGCCGACCACAATCATCGTTTCCAAGTTCCCAAAGATTGCCGTTGGGAAGTTGTTCAAAAACAAGCCGAGGGCATCGGCAAAAATCTCAATGAAATTTTTGATAAACTTACCATTGCCAATAGCCCCAAACTAGATAAAATTTTTGACGACTTGGATTTTGCCAACAAAGATAAATTTCCCAACGAGGTTTTACAAAAATTAATCAATCATTTTTCTCAATACAGCTTTGGCGATAATTACATTAGCACGGACATCCTCGGCGATGCTTACGAATATCTCATCGGTCAATTCGCGGCGGATGGCGGCAAAAAAGGTGGCAGTTTCTATTCGCCTCGCGAAGTTGAACGGGTGGTCATTAATATCCTCAAACCCCACGAAAAAGACCATATCTACGACATGGCGGTTGGCTCGGGTGGCTTTCTTTTGGAAGCGTATCATTACTTACGCGAACAAGCCGGCGAGAAAAAAGCCCGCTCGCTCTATCTTTACGGACAAGAAATCAATCTCGGCACTTACGCCATCGCCAAAATAAATATGTTTTTGCACGGATTGGACAGCGCCGACATCCAACGCGGCGACACTTTGGCAGACCCGAAATTTTTAAACCCCGATGGCGCGCTCAAGACCTTTGACATCTGTGTCGCAAATCCGCCCTATTCCATCAAAGAATGGGAATGCGGGATATTCAAATCCGACAAATACGGTCGTCTAAGCGGTTATGAAATGCCCCCGACCAAAAAAGCGGATTACGCTTTTGTGCTCCACATGATAAAATCCATGAATGAAAATGGACGCGCCGGCATCCTATTGCCCCACGGTGTGCTTTTCCGCGGCGGAGCCGAGGGTCGGATTCGCGAGCAACTGATCAAAAATGACCTGATTGAAGCCATTATCGCCCTACCAGCCAAACTTTTCTTTGGCACCGGCATTCCAGTCGCCATTGTCATTTTCAATAAAAATAAACCCCCAGAGCATAAAAATAAAATCCTCATTGTGGATGCCGAAAAGGACTACGAAGAAGGCAAAAATCAAAACCGCCTGCGCAAAAAAGATATAGATAAAATCGTCTCGGCTTTTGAGGACTACCGCGATATTGAAAAATACGCCCGCGTGATAGATATGAAAGAAATCAAAGAGAACGAATTCAATCTCAATGTCCGCCGCTATGTGGAAAACGCCGAGGAAGAAGAAATCATTGATGTCAAAACCGTCTGGACAGAATTAAAAGACCTTGAAAAAGAGCGAGACGCGGTGGATGAGAGGGTGGAGGGGTATTTGAGGGGGTTAAAGTATTAAGAAGTATTAAAATGATAAATGCAAAGTTTACAATAAAAAATTATAGGTGTTTTAGTGACGAAAAGCCGCTCGAATTTGTATTGCACAATGGGTTTACTGCATTTATTGGTCCAAATAATAGTGGCAAGTCGTTTATATTGAAATTCTTTTATGAATTCAGAAATATTTGGCAAACATTTTCAGACCCAAACAATCTTGCCAACTCGTTATCCAGCCAAGTTCTATCGCCAAATTTTAATGGTGTAACAGACCAGGCAGAAGTATTTTATAGATATCACGAAAGGAATATTCAAATTGGAATTGAAATTAATCGCATTAGATTGCTGTTTGAAGTAAGCAGAAGCAATCAACAAATAAAGAACACTAAGCTCATAATTAATGGGCAACCAATAAACGCTAATTCTATACAAATTAGAGATTCGTATTTCAGACATGATAAATTGGGAGATGGGACAAGTCAAACAGACGCTTCTGAAATTCTAGAACTTTTTGGCAAACTATCTAGAAGTATTTATATCCCGTCGTTTCGTAATGCTATAAATATAGGGGGTAAAGATAATTATTTTGATATTAATGTTGGCGAGGCATTTATTAACATGTGGGAAAATTGGCAAACAGGTTCGCAATCTTCACAGAACCAAAAAATAACTGATTTAATAAGAGATATAGGAGAGCTGTTTGGGTATAATAATTTACAAATTACCGCCGCTCGTACTCTTAAAACATTACAAATAGTTATTAACGGCCGAACCCAAAGACTTTATGAAATTGGGTCGGGAATTTCTCAGTTTATTTTAGTTTTTGCCTCAGCCGCATTTCAAAATCCATCTTTTATATTGATAGATGAGCCCGAACTGAACTTACACCCCAGTCTGCAACAAAAGTTTCTTACTAGTTTGGCATCTTATGCCCAAGATGGTGTTCTTTTTGCCACACACTCCATTGGACTCGCAAGGTCAGTTGGGGACTATATCTATTCGGTTGTTAAACCTGAAAATTCTAGTGAGGTCAAACAGTTTGAAGATACCCCAACTTATGCCGAATTTCTTGGGGAATTAAGTTTTAGTACATATCAAGAATTGGGCATGAATAAAATTTTATTAGTTGAAGGTCCTACAGAAATAAAAACCATACAACAATTTTTGAGGAAAATGAAAAAAGATCAAAATTGTGTTCTTTTGTCTCTTGGAGGGGCATCAATGATTAATGAAAAACGAGAGCAAGAGCTATCTGAAATTAAGAGAATAACAGGTGATACACCCGATAGTATTTATTGTTGGATAGATAGTGAAAAAGATTCCAACGGGACAAAGTTGTCGACAGAGAGGCAACAATTTTTAGATATGTGTGGTAGATTGTCTATAAAAGCCAAGGCATCTGATAAAAGAGCAATGGAAAATTATTTTACAGAGTCGGCAATCCAAAAAATAAAAGGGGATAAAGTTAATGCACTTGATGACTACGAAAAATTAGATGGTAGGTGGGGTAAAGAAGAAAATTGGCGCATTGCCAAAGAAATGGAACTTGGTGATATTAAAGATACTGATTTGGGTGAATTCCTATTGTTAATATAAATAAAAAATGAAAAATAATATAATACAACCAAAAATCCCGGAAGGATGGGAGTTAAAAAATCTTGGTAATTTAGTGCTTATTAAAAAAGGTGAGCAATTAAATAGATTGGCGTTGGGTAATAGCGGAAAATATCCCTCTTTAAGTGGCGGAATAAACCCATCTGGGTATACTGACAAGTGGAACACGGAAGCAAATACTATCACAATTAGTGAAGGTGGAAATTCCTGTGGCTATATAAATTTTAATACAGAAAAATTTTGGTGTGGTGGGCATTGTTATGCTCTCCTCAATTTTCAAAAAAATATAAATCAATCTTTTTTATATCAAGTGTTGAAATTTAACCAAGATAAAATAATGAAGTTGCGGGTTGGATCGGGCTTGCCGAACATTCAAAAAAGAAGCATTATGGAGTTTATGCTATTAATCCCTCCTATCAAAGAACAGCAAAAAATCGCTGAAATTTTAGAGACGGTAGATAAAGACATAGAAAAAACTCAAGAAATAATTGATACGACAGAAAAGCTCAAGCAAGGATTAATGCGCCGACTATTCACTCGCGGGATTGGGCACATAAAATTTAGAGAAGCAAAATTGGGTGAGATTCCGGAGGAGTGGGAAGAAAAAAAACTGGGTAAAATTTCCACCATAACCAACGGAAGCACCAACACGCAAGACGCAATCGCCCATGGGGAGTACCCGCTTTTTGATAGATCAGTGGAAATTAAGAAAAGCAATAAATATTTGTTTGATAGTACCGCTATTATTTTGCCGGGCGAGGGTGCAGAATTTATCCCGAGATATTATAGTGGAAAATTTGATCTACACCAACGAGCATATGCCATTTTCCCAAATAAAGAGACGGACGCTTTCTACCTTTATTATTATCTATATGCCAATCGAGGCGAGTTTTTAAAAAAATCTGTTGGTAGTACGGTGCGGTCATTAAGGCTTCCGTTGGTTCAATCGGTTATTATTAATATCCCGCCAGCAAAAGAGCAACAAAAAATTGCCGAAATTCTTTCAGCCGTCGATGAAAAAATTTCAGTCAATAAAAAATTAAAAGCAAAATTAGCACTGCTCAAAAAAGGATTAATGCGGGGCTTATTGAGCGGGAGGGTGAGGGCAATATAAATATATGCCAGAAATAATATTATTAGACAGTCCGCTGGAAAAATATAAAAACAATCTATTGGCTATTGATCAGGTAGTTGATATTGGCAACGATGTTGCTGATTTTGCGAAAGATTCATTAGAAAATTTGTTGAAGGAATATCAGGAGATACCAGGATTTTTGCCGCTGAAACAAAAAACACAAACAACGATAAACTTGTTAGGTGACTTCAAAAATCATAAAGTTTTAGAAGAAAAATATAGTATAATTTATAATCAAGCATTGGCATTAATAGTTGCAAATTTTGAATCATTTTTAAATGAGTTAATTGTGGTTTTAGTTGAAGATTACCCGTTCTTAATTGATTGGCCGGACAAAAAATTATCTTTAGATCTAAGTGTGTTTAAGTATTCTAAACAAACTGTCGGCGAAATAATTTTACGTTCTTTGCGAGAAAAATATAATTTTCAAGATTTAAAAAGTACATTATGTTGTTTAAAAGATTATCTTAGTTTAGATATCAATCCCAGCGAAGACCTGAAGGATGATATTATCTTTTGTCATGCGCAAAGGCATATTGTCATTCACAATTCAGGGAGAGTTAATGAACAATTTTTACAACAAATTAGAGATACTAAATACGCAGTTGTATATTCTAAAGACAAAATGTTAAAAATTACCAGGGAAGATTATGCTAATGCAAAAAATAAATTTGTAGAATTTGGTGAATTAATAACTGAAAATATCAAGAATAAATTGGAAGAATTTATACCATTTTAAAATAAAAATATGAATTTAAAAGATAAAATGGAACAATTTAATAAACGATGGGAAATAATTTCTGCAGAATCATATGCCGAATCTTTTCAAAAATTCAAAGTCAGAATTTTAAATATTTTAAGAGATATTGATCAGCATGTTACAAAAGAAAGTATTGCTGACTTTTGCCAATATTGTGGTATAGAAGAAAACCGCAGTACATTTGGGTTGGGTTCGCAAGGCACAAACATAATCAGGCAATTGCGTACCGAGGAAGACGAGGTAAAATTTTATAAGTTGATAGAATTAATTTTTTCTTTAGATATTAATCCGGTAGTGGCTGATTATGGAGGTTGGGTACATTATAAAGATATTCTTTTCAAAAAGGTTTCTGAAGCCATTGAATTATCGAATGTTAATTTGGCCATAATGGTTTCTAATAATGAAATAATACTTTACCCCAAAGGAGAAAAAATTCTTGATGAGGAATTAGTTAATTCGCCCCTTTCTTTTTTGAACAAAGTAAGCAGTGAACACTTTGTTCAAGCTTTAAAATTTTGTCAATCAAAAAATCATATAAAATCTGCCGAAAGTTTGCGCCGCTCTTTGGAGGAGTTTTTGAGATATAAATTAAAAACTACCAAGGGGCTAGATACCAATATTACAGAATTACAGAAAATACTAAAGAGTGATGGCAGGGCTGCCCAGGCAAGAAATATAATGGGGCTAACATTCAAATATCTTGATCAATATTTTAATGAAAATAGTAAACACAATGATGGTGATATAAATGATTCGGAAAATGAATTTTTGATTTATCAAACTGGGTTGTTAATGAGATATACAAATAAAAATATAGAAAATTAAATTTTATAAATTTAAAAAATACTATGGAAAAAATTAAATTTGAAGATTATAAACAAAGAATTACCAACGCCCTAAGAGGTAGGGGCAATATTGGAATTTCTGAACCAGTAACATTAATTGATGGATTCATAAGCCAGCCATTGCAGGCAGAACTAACAGGAGCATTCGTCGTCGGCGGTCCTGCCATACCAATGATTATGTTAGTTGGCAATAGCTCTGGTCGAATATACTTTTTTGCCCTGAAGGCAATATTGCCAGACATTGAATTATAAATATATGTGTAACAATACTACTAATTTATCCCAAACAGATCTGATAGAAGCAGATGCTCCTACAATACCTGCTGTGACAACGCCACCAATCCCAGCAGACCGACCTACCATTACAAATATTACTGAAGGCAGCCCTAAACTTGGGACGAAAGGAGAATTACCGCCGGAGTTTCAAATTGCAATTTCAGATGCTATTATAAAAGTAAAAGATAGTTTAACCGCAAATTTTGTCATGATTTTAGCAATATTTGCTTCTTTCATAACATTTCTTGGTATAGAAGTTCAGATATTAAAAAATATTTGTGACTATTGGAGAATTCTTGGATTTAGTTTTTTCATTTTAGCGACAATTCTTATTTTTGTATTTGCCATCTTTATATTTGTTGACTACGAAAATTCAAAAAGTTGGCAAAAAATAATCGGCATGTTTGCTGTTGTTGGCATACTTTTTGCAGGAGCATTTTATTCGCTATCAAAATCTGAAGATGAATATGTCTGTAAGCTAACCCAGTTAAACAACAGGTTTGAAGAGTTAGACATCCAATATTCTGAAAAGAATAATCAAGCCATTCAAGATATTAAGGAAAGATTAAACAGCATTGAAACTAAAGACAAATCAAAATGAAATTCAACGAACAACACACAATTGAAAACCACATCATCAAGTTTATCAAGGATAAGCTCGGTTTTGATTACATCCAGCCGGAGGAATTTGCCGCCTTGCGCCAGCTTGAAAGCGAGTATATTATTGAGCCACTGCTCAAGCGGGCGGTGGGCGCGCTCAATCCGGGCGCGAGCGACGATGAGATTGCCGGCGTTATTCATGAAGTGAAAAAGATTGATACCAATCAGGGCTTTTTGAACGCTTTGCGCGGAGGGATTAATCTCAAGAACCCGAACACCGGCGTTTTTTGTGATTATAAATTACTGGATTTTGAACAGCCGGAAAATAATCATTTTGTGGTCACCAACCAATTCTATTTTGAGGGCGACAGTGAAAATATCCGTCCAGATATTATGATTTTTGTGAACGGTCTGCCTTTGGTGGATATTGAAGCCAAGAGCCCGACCGCCTCAGAGGGTGTGAATTTTGAAAATGGCATTGACCAGCTCAAGCGCTATGAAAAGGTGGCGCGCAAATTATTTATTCCCAACTGTTTCAATATCTCTAGCGATGGTTTGAAAACTGTCTATGGTGCCACCGGCGCGCTGAAACAGTATTTTTTGCGCTGGCGGGATGAAGAACTGGAAAAAGAATTTGGCAATGAGTTAGAGGTGACACTTTATGCCTTGTTGTCTAAATTAAATTTTTTGGATATCATACAAAACTTTATTCTTTTTGAAAAAGAAAAAGAGTCCTTGGTCAAGAAAATCGCGCGTTACCAGCAAATGCGGGCGACCAATAAAATTGTCGCGCGGGTGGTCAGCAAAGAAAAGCATCAGGGCTTAATTTGGCACACCCAGGGCTCGGGCAAGACCTTGACTATGTTTTTTACCGCTTGGAAACTGCGTTTTAATAAATTACTCAAAAATCCCAAGGTTTTTGTTTTGGTGGATAGGGTGGATTTGGACGACCAGCTTTTTGACACTTTTATTGATTGCGGCGGCAAAAATGTAGAGCGGGTGCTGTCGCGCAAAGACCTTGAGAAAAAAATTCAATCGTCATCCAGCGGGATTTTTATTTCTACCATCCAGAAATTCTCCGAATTGGGTGACAGAATAGAAACTTTGGCTGAAAATGTGATTATTCTTTCCGATGAGGCACATCGCGGCGACGAGGGGGTCTCGGGCATCAATATGCGCAACGCTTTCAAAAGGGCATTTTTCTTTGGCTTTACTGGCACGCCGGTGGACAAAATTCACACCAACACTTTCAGAAATTATGAAGGGGAGGGGAAACGCTATTTGGATTATTATTCTATTTTGCAAGCCATTGAGGATGGGGCGACAATTCCCGTCACTTATGAGGCACGGCTGTCAAAATTTGCCATTAACGAAGAAATGCTGGACCAACAATTTGAAGAAATTGCCACTGACCTTTCACAAAAGGAAAAAACCGAATTGATGAAAAAATATGGTAGAACGGAAGCATTAATTAAATTACCCAAGCGCATGGAAGCCGTCGCGCGGGATATTGTGGACCATTATAAACTTTATGTCGCGCCTAATGGCTTTAAGGCGCAAATTGTGGCTTATGATAGAGAGACAGTGGCTGGCTATAAAAAATTACTAGATAAACTTATTCCGCCCGAGTGGTCGGCAGTGGTTTATTCGCCTGGCGACCCGAACAGCGAAGCCGATGACCTGAAAATATATAATACCAACAAAAAAGAGCGGGATGAAATTATCAAACGCTTTAAAGACCCTAAAACTCCGCTCAAATTTTTGATTGTCTGCGATATGTTGCTGACTGGCTTTGACGCGCCCATTGAGCAGGTAATGTATTTGGACAAGCCCCTGCGCGACCATAATCTCCTGCAAGCCATCGCGCGCACCAATCGCGTCTATGACAACAAAGAAGCCGGCAAAATAATTGATTATTATGGCATCACCCGCAATTTGTACAAAGCGTTGGACTTTGACGAGGATGTCGTGGATTCCGCCATGATAAATATTGACCGCATCAAAGAACGGTTTATTGATATTTTGGAAGATGTCATGAAACTTTTTATTGGAGTGAACATTGAAGACCCGTCCATGGAAAATCTGCGCCGTTGCTTGAAAATTTTTGTGGATAATAAAGACAAGCAAAAATATTTCACGGAAAAATACGGCAAATTAAAAGGTCTGTTTGAATTTTTGTCGCCCGACCCGTTTTTGAAACAATTTTTGCGCAAGTTTGAGTGGGTGACGAGTTTTTATTTGGCATTTTTGAAAGAGTTTAGCGATAAAAGCGACCAATATTTGCTGGGAGAATACGGCAATAAAATTAAAAAGCTCATCAAGGAAAGCAACATTATTGACTACGAGGGGATTACCAAGACCTTCCGCGAAATGCGAGTGAATGATATTTATACCCTTGAACGATTGAAGGGGATGGACGAGGAAGAAAAAGCCGCCAATCTTGAAAAAATGCTTAGGCACGAAATTTCAATCAACCTTGGCGAAGACCCCGCCTACCAAAAATTTAGCGAACGGCTAATGGCAATTCGCGGTGAATTTGAAAAAAATCAAATTGACCTTGCCGAGCGCATCCGTTTGTACGAGGAATTGATGAAAGATATTCGCTCAAAGGCGGAAGAAGCCAAGGACATGGGCTTTGACTTGAAAGAATACGCGCTTTATACAATTTCGCAGGAATTTGTGAAAGCCGACCAAGATTCCGATGTTAAAAGTTTTGTCAAAGAATTGCGCATTCGGGTTGAGGACGAGCTTGACGCGGGCTGGCAAGAATCGTCCAAGCGCGAGGCGTTTATCAAAGACGCCAAACAGACATTGCAGGAGCTTATTTTGAAGGATTATAAAGACAAAATATCAGTGAACGATTTTCCGAAATTCTTAAATCGGCTGGTGGATGTGATTGTGAAGAAGTTTTAAAAAATCAGTAGTTTCTATGAAAATAAAATTAAACACGCAATACCTCAAAAAATATATCAAACTCTATAACATTACAGAGTTTTTATTTAGAGAGCTTGGTCCCAAGATACGAAAAATGGGATATTTTACCTTTGACGATTTTTATGCGATTTGCACGTGGAAGACAAGAAGGGCAAAAAATCAGTATTTGAAAAATAACAAAAACGAGGTAGAACGAATTACAAAACTTGTTTTGGCAGAAAAAAGCGAATATCAAAAAATGAAAACTCTTTGCGAATTGCGCGGGGTTTCTATTCCGGTCGCTTCTGCCATGCTTGCGGTAGTGAATCCAAGCAAATACGGAATTATTGATATTAGATGTTTGGAAATGTTGGCAGAATTGGGCGAGAACCTACCCAAAAGTTTAAGTATAAAAACTTGGGAAAAATTTCTTGAGATAATAAGAAAAATAGCCAAAGAAAACAAAATAACCCCTCGCGAAGTTGATATGGCACTTTTTGCCATGCATAGAGAAAAGTTAGATAATATTTATCGCAATTTATATCTGTAAAATTTTGACACCTTTTGCCCTCCGCCACCCCAACCGGGCGCAGTCCGAGCGGGCTAAGCACGGGAACTGGATTTCCACCGTTAATTTGAGTTTAATTTTTACTGCTGGTATAATTATAAAAAATAGCGTTTAATATTTTATTATGCCAGAAAACATTACATTCAAGGTGCTATATGAAGGACCGGCTTTATCTAATCACGAAATGAATGTAAGGGATCTAGCGCCGGCGTTGCTTGCGATTGGGGATTTACTAGAAGAATCAAACAAAATTTTAAACGGCGACAAAGCTAAAATAGCGGTAAATATAAAAGCTACCGAGCCGGGATCGGTTTTTATAAATCTATCAGCCGTTCAAGACTTGATTGCCCAGGCAGCGTCGCTTTTTAATAGTGATGGTGTTAATGCCATAGTAAATGCAGCTGAAATATTAGCGTTGCTTGGCTTTTCTTCAGACGGTGGTTTCGGTGTTTTAGGATTATTAAAATGGCTGAAGAATAGAAAAATAAAAAGTATTATAAAATTAGATACTGGTGATTTTCATGTTGAAGCAGAGGACGGCGAACTAAGAATATCAAATAGCAAAGAAATAAAATTATTTAGTTTTCTTTCGATCAGAAAAAATATAGAAGCAGTCTTTACTCCCCTAGATAGGACTGGCGTTGAAAAAGTTTCATTTTTGCACGGGAATATTGTCAATAGCATAACAAAAGAAGAAAGAGATTATTTGCACGCACCGGTCATTGACCAAGAATTGATTGACGAATCAGAAATAGAACAAAGCTTGCAAATAATCAATATATCTTTTCAGGCTGGGGGCAAATGGCGTTTCGGAGATGGCAACGCCACATTTTTTGCCGAGATTACTGATAAGGAATTTTTAGAAAAAGTTGAACAGAACGAAATGGCATTTGCCAAAGATGATTTGTTAAAAGTCAGGTTAAACAGAAAACAATTTATTAGCGAGGGGAGTATAAAAACTGATTATATAGTTATTAAAGTATTGGATCACAGAAGTGCATTGGTCCAGATTAAATTGCCATTCAAAGATAATAGTGTTCAGCCGCCTAACTTTACCCCATGACCCACCTCAACATCATTCGCGGAGATATCACCGAAATCACTACTGACGCCATCGTCAATGCCGCCAATGAAACATTGCTCGGGGGCGGGGGAGTGGACGGCGCTATTCACATCGCTGCCGGCGAGGAGCTATACGCGGAATGCGCCAAGCTGGGCGGTTGTCATACGGGCGAAGCCAAAATTACCAAAGGGTACAATCTGCCAGCCAAGCATATTATTCACACCGTTGGACCTGTTTACGGCAGAGAAAATGGGCATGAATCTGAATTGCTGACAGCTTGCTATCGCAATAGTTTACTTTTAGCCAAAGAATATGGATTGCGCTCCATCGCTTTTTCAGCTATATCCACGGGGGTTTTTGGTTATCCCAAAGCCGAAGCGGCGGTTATCGCTTTGACGACTGTTAAAAATTTTGTCGCTGAAAATCCAGTCGCGTTTGACCGCGTTGATTTCGTTTTGTTTGATGACGAAAACTTTGATATTTACCAAGAGTTGATGGCGAAGTAGCTTTTTGCCCCCCCCAATCGGCTATCCCGCTCGGCCGGTGTGCCGGCGGGGGATAAGGAATAAAAAAATCCCCTCGAACGCCGAAACATCCGAGGGAATCGAGTTAAGGGAATTTTTGAAACAGCTATCTGATGTACACAATTTTTTGCGTCATCAGATTTTTGTTTTCCGAAAGATCGATGGTTGAAGCAAAATATATTCCAGAGCCGAGATTTTTGCTCGGCGTCCAGATATTTTGCCCGTTGGAAAGTGTACCGACAAGCGTGCCGCGAACATCGTAAATTTTTACGCTCGTATTCGCGGGGTAGTCAACACGACAAACCGAGTTGAAGGGGTTGGGAGAAATGGATAAGGCAAAGGTTTGCGGAGGTGAGATGGGAGTTTCGGTGACAGTCAGAGGTGGGTCGGGGAAAAGCTTAACGATCCAGAAATCGTCATTGCCATGATTTCCTGCAACATCACCGTCATTTGAAGGTGAGCTCCCCGCTATTGCAAAACCATTGTCATCTGTTTGTTTGATGGAATAAGCACCCTCGCCACCACTTCCGCCGAGACATTTTTGCCACGCAATATCTCCGAACAAGCTTAGTTTTATAATCCAATAGTCATATCGACCATCTGTATGATTACCAGTTACATCGCCGTTATTGGAACGAGTCCGTCCCGCTACTATAAAGCCATCATCGGTTGTTTGTTGAACAGAAGTGGCATAATCCTCGTAGTTGCCACCAAGAGATTTTTGCCATGTTATATTTCCCAAAGAGTCCAGCTTGACAACCCAATAATCGTGGATGCCATCGCCCGCGTGATGACCAGTAATATCACCATCATCAGAGTTGGAATATCCAGCCACGACATAACCACCGTCATTTGTTTGTCGGACAGAAGTAGCAATATCATTTAAGCTCCCGCCGAGGCATTTTTGCCAAATCAGATTGCCCAACGAGTCCAATTTAACAACCCAATAATCATTAGTGCCAGAAGTGGCATGGTTACCCGAAACATCACCATCATTGGACGCTGAATATCCCGCTACAATATATCCGTTGTCGCTTGTTTGTTGGGCAGAGTATATTTCGTCGCCCCTACTTCCACCAAACGATTCTTGCCAAACTATATTGCCCAAAGTGTCTATCTTGGCAATCCAACAATCGCCAGCTGAATATCCGGCTACAATATAGCCATTATCATTTGTCTGCTGGATAAAATTTGCGAAATCATCGCTTGTTCCGCCCAAACACTTCTGCCATACTGTGTTCCCGAGAGAATCCAATTTAACTATCCAAGAGTCATCGTTTCCATGATTGCCTATAACATCTCCGTTATTAGAATCGCTGGTTCCGGCTACAATATATCCACCATCAGCCGTTTGTTGAACGGAGCGGGCAATATCAGCGGAGCTTCCACCTATACATTTTTGCCAAATCAGATTACCCAACGAGTCCAATTTAACAATCCAATAGTCGTCGCCTCCATGCCAGCCAGAAACATCACCATCATTAGAGGACACCGAATATCCGGCTACAACATAGCCATTATCGCTTGTCTGTTGGATGGAATACGCCCCTTCGTAGCCACTTCCTCCGTAACACCTTGCCCACTCAATCTCCGGTTGCGCGAACGCAAGCGCGGCGAGCAGACAAATCAAAACAACCCAAAACATCCTTTTCATTTTCACCCTTTCTTGTTAGCCCATTATGAGCTAAATTTATCAAATTAACAGTTTTCTATGCTTTGAACATACTACGCTTTTTTGATTTTGTCAATAAAATTATTGAGCCAGTTAGCACTCTTGACAGGGGATTGCTAATTTTTGTATAATGGCATATAGTTAAATTGTGATTTAACAGTCGCCTTTAAAACATAATTCTAGGTCTTAAATATGGAGTCACGCTCGGCGCTTTTACTCAAAAATATCGTGCGCGAATACATCCGCACCGCCCAACCGGTGGCTTCGGGTGTTTTGGCGCGGCAATGCGGGCTGGAGGTCAGCTCGGCCACCATTCGCAATGAAATGGCGGAACTTGAGCGCGCGGGCTATATTTACCAGCCGCATACTTCGGCGGGGCGGATTCCGACCGAGGCGGCTTATCGGTTTTATTTGGAAAATCTGCCGGCGCGTCCCATGTCGACTAAACTAGTCCAAAAAATCAGCGCGGCGCTTGCCGCTAATAATCCGGCTGCCGCGGTCTCGTCCGCGCGCTCTGTCACAGACGACTGGGAAACCCAAGTCAAGCTCGCCGCGCGGCAGGTCGCGGATTTATGCTCCAACGCGGTGATTGTTTCCTTTGAGCGTGGCAACAATTATTATACTGGTTTGAGCCAACTATTCGCCCAACCGGAATTTCAAGAATACGCCTTGGTCTGTCAGATTTCAGAATTGGTGGACCGGCTGGATGAGCGGCTGGAACAAAATTGGCCGGAGCTGGAACCCGAGCAGGTGCGCGTGTTTATTGGGCAAGAAAATCCGCTGGCCAAAGATTGCGCTTGGGTGGTAGTGGAATTGACACACGCGAAATATGGCCAGGGGTTGTTCAGCGTTTTGGGACCTATCAGAATGGACTATGAAAAAATTATGGCTATCGTGAGCCAGATGAAAAATTTACTAAATTAATTTTTATGAAGAAAAAGATTATTGCCGACAATCAAAATGATGTACTACCTGCCGTTGACCTGTCCGCGCAAGCGGCTGAATATCTGGCTGGTTGGCAAAGAGCTAAGGCCGATTATACCAATTTGTTGCGGGATTTGGATGCGCGCAAAAAAGATATTACCGAAGCGGCGGGTCTGAATTTAATCTTGGGAATTTTACCGGTACATTTGAATTTTAAGACGGCGCTACAACAGATTCCCGCCCCGATGCTGCGTTCGGGGCAGGCCTTCGCGGGAATGACGAAAGGGGCAGAAGCGGACTGGATAACTGGCATTAAACATATTAAAAACCAGCTAGACGAATTTTTGAAAAATCTGGGCGTGATGGAGGTTTCGGCCAGCGGACAATTTGACCCGGCCAAACACGAAGCCATCAGTCAGGAGCAACACGAGGATTTGCCGGATGGTGAGATTATCAGAGAAGTGGAGGGTGGGTATATGTGGAAAGACAAGGTTATCAAGCCAGCGCGGGTGATTGTCAATGTTAAATAAATATATTAATAAATTAATAAAATAAACATGTCAAAAATTTTGGGAATTGATTTGGGCACGACCAATTCGTGCATGGCCATCATTGAAGGGGGTGAGCCGCGGGTCTTGGAAAATAAAGAAGGCGCGCGCACTACGCCGTCCATTGTGGCGGTCTCAAAGTCCGGCGAACGGATTATCGGCTTGCTGGCCAAGCGCCAAGCGGTGACTAATCCGGCGAATACGGTTTTTTCGGTCAAGCGCTTGATCGGGCGTCATTATAATGACGCGGAAATTAAGCGCGATAAGGAATTGATGCCTTACAAAATCAATCAAGCTGGTGATGGTGTCAAAATCACATTGGGTGATAAGGATTTTACACCGCAAGAAATTTCGGCCATGATTTTGCAAAAATTAAAAGCCGATGCCGAGGAAAAAATCGGTGAAAAAATTACCGAGGCGGTGATTACCGTGCCGGCGTATTTTGATGACGCGCAAAGACAAGCTACTAAAGACGCGGGTGAGATTGCCGGACTGGTGGTCAAAAGAATTATCAACGAACCGACCGCGGCGGCTTTGGCCTATGGTTTTGATAAAAAGAAAGGCGAAAAAATCGTGGTCTATGATTTGGGCGGCGGTACTTTTGATGTTTCGGTGCTGGATATCAGTGATGATACGGTAGAGGTCAAATCCACGACCGGCGATACGCATTTGGGCGGCGACGACTTTGACCATGTGCTGACTGGCTGGATTATGGATGAGTTTAAAAAAGAAAATGGCATTGATTTGTCCAAAGACCAATTATCTTTGCAACGGTTGAAAGAAGCGGCGGAAAAAGCCAAGATTGAATTGTCCACCGCACAGGAAAGTGAAATCAATTTGCCGTTTATTACTTCGGATGCCAACGGACCGAAACACTTGGTTTTGAAATTAACGCGCGCGCGTTTGGAAGAGCTGATTGGCGGTTTGGTGGATAAGACCATCGCGCCATGTCAAAAGGCGCTCAAAGACGCGGGGCTGACTGCCAAAGAAATTGACGAAGTGGTTTTGGTGGGCGGGCAGACCCGCATGCCCTTGGTGCAGAAAAAAGTGGAAGAATTTTTTGGCAAGAAACCGAATATCTCGGTCAATCCCGATGAAGTGGTGGCGGTAGGTGCCGCGATTCAAGGCGGGGTTTTGGCGGGTGAAGTCAAAGATGTGCTCTTGCTGGATGTGACGCCGTTGTCTTTGGGCATTGAGACCTTGGGCGGAGTGGCGACGCCTTTGATTGAGCGCAATACCACTATTCCAACAGCCAAATCGCAGACCTTTTCCACGGCCGCGGATAATCAGACCTCGGTGGAGATTCAGGTCTTGCAAGGCGAACGACCCATGGCGGCGGATAACAAAATTTTGGGCAGATTTATATTGGACGGGATTCCGCCATCACCGCGCGGCGTGCCTCAAGTGGAGGTGACCTTTGATATTGATGCCAACGGCATTTTGAATGTCTCGGCCAAAGATAAAGCCAGTGGTCGTGAGCAAAAAATCACCATCACCGCTTCCGCCGGTTTGTCCAAGGATGAAATTGAAAAAATGAAACATGACGCCGAAGCGCATGCCGATGAGGACGCTAAAAAGAAGGAATTAATTGAAGCGCGTAATATTGGCGAGACCTTGATTTTCACCGCCGAAAAAGCGCTCAAAGATGCCGGCGATAAAGCACCCGCGGAAGTGAAGACCGCGGTGGAAGAAAAAATCGCCGCTTTGAAAAAAGCCAAGGATGGTGAGTCGGTAGAAGAGATTAAAAAAGCCAGCGATGAGCTGGGGGCTGAAATGCAAAAAATCGGCAGTGCCATGTATGGTCAGACCGGAGATATTCCCGGGGCGGCCGAAGCCAAGGCGGCCGGTTTTGGCGATGCCATGGCTGGCGGTGCCGGCAACGGAAATGGCGGTGCGGATTCTAGTGGAAATGGTGGCGGCGCTGGTACGGGCGAATCGGGAGCGGGCGACGAGGGGCGCGACGGAAAAGGCGCTGGCGCGAGCGATGAGCCGGTAGAAGGCGAAGTGGTGGACGGGAAATAAATTTAGTTTGATGGCGCGGGAGCGAGTTTCAAATTTGCTCCCGCGTATAAGACGAAATAAAATATAAATTAGCAACTTAATTCTAAGGTCATGAAACTAGAAATTATTAAATCACTTACCAAAAATTTTGAATCTTATGTCAAAAAGACAGAAAATGGCATAGAATTTTGGCTTGCTAGAGATTTACAATACTTGCTGGGCTATACAGAATGGAGAAATTTTTTAAATGTAGTATTAAAGGCAAAAACAGCGTGTAATGTTTCAGGCAGTAAAGTGGCAGATCATTTTGTTGACATCAACAAAACGATAAAGATGCCTAAAAATGCTGAAAAAACAGTGCAAGTAATAAAAAACTAAATTAACCATAAATTTATGTCTAATTATGAGCGGCTTGGAGTAAAAGAGCCCCAAAGCGCGGAGCAAGAAAAAGCCCAAACAAAAATAGAAGCTTTGGGCGCGCGGATAGTCGAGCTGGAAAAAGAATGCGCTGAAAAAATATCCGAGTTGCAAGCTGATTCTAAGGCATATATTAATTTGCCCAAACACGAAAAGGAAGACACAAGAGATAGTATAAGAGAAAAGGGCACCGCCAAAAGCTATTTAGAACTCCCCGAAGATGCAAGAGATATTAACTATGTTAACGATGATAAGGGTTATCATTTTGAGGTTAGTTTGCAAAACGCGCAAAAATTGGAAGTGTCAGAGGCCGACCTATTGACCGATATGCGCTGGGGGATATTTCATAAGTTAAATCATCCCCCAATAGTTGCCAAAGATGAAAACAAAAAATACAATAATTTTCGCGCGCGCTACATTCAGGCCTATTATGACAAAAAAATAGCCGAATTGAGAGAACAGCAATTGATAATTCAAAGATTGGAAATTGATAAGGTGGGCTCGCATGATAATTTATTGGCCGCGGCGTATAAAGAATTTTCTCGCAGGGAAGAAGGCGAGAGAAAAGAAAAAGCCGGTTTTATTTTTGAAAAAATTATCGCCGGTATCTTACAAAAACTGGCCTTGGAACTGGGAGAAAAATTTGGTTTTGAATTTGTGGAGGCCGATGCCATTGATGATGTGGAAGTAAAAGCGGATTTTATTGTCAAAATTAAAGAGCGACATCATGGTGTCGGGGTGGAAGAGCTGGAAAAAGATGATGACCATAGTGGGAAAGAGTTGGATAGAGGCATTCAGCTTACTTTGCGTAATTTCAAAGATGAAGAATTTAAGAAAAAAGTGGAGCAAGTAGAAACGGTTAAAAACAAATTGCAAAGTTTAAAAATCAATAACGCCAGAATAAACAGTTTGGTGCTGGTAGGAATTGATGCCGGCAATGAAGAGGTAATGGGCAGCTATCATGCGTGGGATAGCGCCGGGCGTTTGCCAGGTGGCCCGGAAAAAAGATTTATGGCGATGAATGTCATTATGAAAATTTTGCGGCAGATATTTGCCGAAACCGATTTGGATTTTGAAAAAAATAAGGAATTTGAAACAGCGATTGGAGAATATTTTAAGAATAATCATTATCAAGGGTCAACTAAATGAGCAAGGACTATTATAAAATTTTGGGCGTAGATAAAAAAGCCGGCGCGGAGGAAATTAAAAAGGCCTTCCGCAAGTTGGCGCATCAGCACCATCCGGATAAAGCCGGCGGTGACGAGGCCAAATTCAAGGAAATCAATGAGGCCTATCAAGTGGTAGGTGATACTGAAAAACGCCAAAAATATGACCAATACGGCACCGATTTTGAACAGATGGGTGGTTTTGGCGGGGGAGCCGGTTGGGATGATTTTATGCGGGCGGCGCGCGGGCAAGCCGGAGCCGGTGGCTTTGCCAATGGCGGGCAGTCCTTTCATTTTGGCAATGTGGATTTGGGCGATTTATTCGGGGACTTTTTTGGCTTTGGCGGTGGGCAACAGAGCACGGGTGGCGGCCGGGGTGATAGTGCTAATAGCGGCGGGGGAAACCAAGGCGCCGACTTGCGCATGCAAACTGAATTGACTTTTGAAGAAGCGGCCTTGGGCACCGAAAAGACCTTTGAAATCAGTAAGTTAAAGACCTGTCCAGTTTGTCATGGTTCGGGAGCCGCGCCGGGCAGCGCGATTAAGACCTGTCAGACCTGTGGCGGCCGCGGCCGAGTGCGCCGTGTACAGAACTTTTTATTCGGTCAGTTTGAGACCGAAGCACTTTGTCCGGCGTGCCAGGGCCGCGGCCAGCTGCCCGAGAAAAAATGTTCAGAGTGCCAAGGGCGCGGCGCGGCCAAAGGCCGCGAGGAATTGAAAGTCAAATTTCCGGCGGGCATTGACGATGGCGAGACACTGAGATTGGTCGGGCAGGGTGATGCAGGGGAGATGGGCCGCTCCGCGGGCAATTTGTATATTACTGTCAGAGTCAAGCCGCACAGCGGATGGCAACGGCATGGCTACGATATTTTTTCACAAAAAGATATTAGCTATTCACAATTAGTTTTGGGTGCTATAATAAATGTCGGAACTTTGAGTGGAGATGTTTCGCTGAAAATTCCCGAGGGTACTCCTAGCGGACAAATTTTTCGTCTGCGCGGTAAGGGCATTAAAAATTTGCACAGCACGGCTTATGGCGACCATCTAGTGGAAGTCAGAGTTGTCGTGCCAAAAAAACTTTCTCACGCGCAAAAGGATTTGTTAAAGGACCTGTCCGTGGCGGGGCTCTAGCCCGCGAGACCCTTATTAATTGGTTATTAAGCAGCTAGCCAATGAACGAAGCATTAAGTCAAATCAGTTTAACGGCGCCCAGCTGGGATATGTTTGTGGCGCTTTTAGTTATCGTCTTGGCGTTGATTTACAGCGCCCTTTTGGGTAAAAATCGTATCATCGTTTTTTCGTTGGCGCTCTATATGGCGTTTGCTTTGGCCCAGTTGGCGTCCGGTACGCCTTGGGGCGGCCTGACTTTCGGCGCGGCGCGATTCAGTTTGCAGTCCATTGTTTTCGCGGGGTTGACTTTGGTCCTGTTTTTTGTTTTGCCAAAGATTTTGCCGGGTCGTTTGGGTGAAAGCGCCCGCCGTCGCAAATTTTGGCCTGGCGTGCTGGTGGGTTTCTTCCATGTGGGCTTCTTTATCGGCTTGATTTTGAGCTTTTTGCCAGCTGGTTTTGTCGGTTATTGGCTGCCATTATCCCGTCAATTGCTGGCTACTCCGATCGCCCTGGCGGCCTGGGGCATTTTAAATATTATTGCCATCGCGCTATCCCGCGACAGGCATTCTGACTAGCCACCGCGGGCGTTTTGCCTATTTTGAGGCGACTTGCCGTTATCCCTTGACTTCATAAACAAAGGGTGATAGGATTTGGGTATCAATTTATAAATCAATCATTATTAACAATTTGCGATGGAAGAACTAATCAATCACTTTACCGTGATTCAAAAGATTTTACCGGCCATTTTCAAGGATTTAAGCCCCCGCGAGGAGGATGTTTTGACGCGCCGTTATGGCTTGCGCGAGGATATTATCCAAGAAAAGCGTTCTCGTCAGACCTTACAAACCATTGGCAATCATTATCATATTACCCGCGAACGGGTGCGTCAGATTGAAAATTTCGCCATCAGAAAAATCAAACAATCCAAGGCCTTTAAGAACGAATTTGCCAATTTGAAGAGTTTTGTCGTGGCCACCTTGGAAGATTGCGGCGGCACTGCTGAGGAAAGATTTCTGGTCAAAGAACTGGTGACTCGCAGTCATGGCTTTGACGGGGTGGACGAAAAAAGAACCGCGGTTTTGAAACAAATTTTTGCTTTTATGTTGTCGGTTTTATTGACTGATGTTATAGAAAATTTGCGTAATCGCGCCAATTTTAAACGCGCTTGGAAACTCAAAGACGCTAATTTTGATTTGGCTAATAAAGCCATTGATGTCTTGATTGATATCGTCACCAAAGAAGACGAACCCTTGGCTGAAAATGATTTGTTGGGTAAATTCAAAAAGACCCCGTTCTATATTGAAAATCAAAAGAAATTGGAAGATAAAAAGATTGTGGCTTGCCTGCACTTGAGCTCCAATTTGGACTATAATGTTTTTGGCGAGTGGGGTATTGCTTCTTGGGGTTTGGTGGCCTTAAAAACCGTCAATGACAAAATTCACTATATCTTGAAGAAACACAAAAAGCCCTTACACTTTTCTGAGATTACGGATTTTATCAATAAGAAAGATGTGGCCAGTTTCTTCGCTCACGGCGCGACTGTCAGAAATATCTTGACCGCCGAAGACCGCTATATTTTGGTTGGCCGTGGGATTTATGCTTTAGCTGAGTGGGGTGTGGAAGCCGGCACTGTGACGGACTTGATTGCCAATATCTTGAAAAAAGTCGCGGGTGCAGTTTCGCGCGATGATATTATTGACGAGGTTTTGAAGCAACGGCTGGTGAAACGCCAAACGGTCTTGGTGGCCTTAAACAACACCAAGAAATTTGTTAAAATAGGCGAGGATACATACACACTAAAGAAATAAAGTGGTATTAAATTACAATATATTTTCGGAGTTTAGAGCGCTGGTATTTTCAGCGCTCTTTGCGTATTAGCAACAAACAAAAAAAGTGCTATAATATGAAATATGGAAATTGTTTTAGATTTTAGCTTTATACAAGAGCTGAGTCAGCTGCCGCCATATTTAATCGTTTGGAAGCTTTTTATTTCCGGCGGTTGGGTGCTGCTGCTTTTTGTGATTTTCGCAGTTTGGTATGCCAATTGGATTGGCAAACGGCGCGGTAAATTTTTGGAAGTGGTGGAATATGTGCTCTTGGCGATTGATGTGCCAAAAATTAACGAACAAGGTCCCAAGGCAGTGGAAAGTATTTTCGCGCAATTAGCCGCGGCTGAGAGCGGTGCCAAGACCTTCAAGGAAAAGAATCTACAGGGGATGATGGAGACACCCGTCAGTTTGGAAATTATCAGTATGGAGGGCTATATCCAATTTTTGATTCGTTTGCCCAAGGGTTTGCGCGATTTGGCCGAGACCGCTATTTACGCGCAATATCCGGAGGCCGAGATCACCGAAGTGGAGGATTATGCCTCTTGGGCGCCGACCACTTTTCCCAACAATGAATACGACCTCTGGGGCACGGAACTAGTTTTATATCAGCCCTCGCCTTATCCTATTCGCACGCATTTGGAGTTTGAAGACCCTACGGCGATGGACCGTTTCAAAGACCCTATGGCCTCTATTTTGGAAGTGATGAGCAAACTCGGTCAAAGTGAAAATTTGTGGTTGCAAATTCTTCTGGTGCCGGCCCAGCCGGATTGGACTAAAGAGGGCAAAGATGTGATTAATAAAATTCTCGGCGCCAAAGTGACTGCTCCGCGAACTATCGTGGATATTATTTTGGACTTTCCACTGAAAATTTTGGGTCTGGTGCATGACCAGGTTTTCAGTACCACCAGCGGTCCCGAAGTCAAGCCACAAGACACACCGCCTGGCAAGCCCGGCGATTTGACTCCAGGTGCTAGACATGTTTTGGAGGCAGTGCAAAATAAATTATCCAAAATCGCTTTTAAATCCAAAATTCGTTTTCTGTATTGGGGGCGCAAAGAGGTCTTTTCCAAGGGTCGGGGCGTGGCGGCTTTTATGGGGGCGTTGAAACAGTTTAACACGCTAGATATGAACGGTTTTATGCCGGATAAAATAACCAAGACCTCAGGTGAGGGTTTTTCTCCGCTCAAGGATTTGGCCAACAAACAAATGAGTTTGGTGAAAAATTATGCCACGCGCGCCTTCTCCAAGGGCGCCAAATCCTTTATTCTAAATACTGAAGAGCTGGCTACGATTTATCATTTTCCGGTCAAAGCGGTCAAATCGCCGATGCTCAAGACCTCGGAAACGCGTCGCGCCGAAGCCCCAGTGTCATTGCCGATTGAGGTTCCGATTGTGTCTGAAGGCGATGCCAATTTTCCATTTTCCGACAACAATATATCTGCAGGTCAAGCCGATTCGCGCCAGACCTTTGAAAACGGCGCGGATTCAGACGAAAAAAATATAGCACCGGCCGCTGAGCCGCCCACCGATTTACCAGTGGCTTAATTTAAATTTTTAAAATGCCAAATAACGAAATTACAATTTTTGCCGAGACCAATTTTCGCAATCAACATGTGCGTTTTGGCATTAAGCGCGATGACCGCCGCCGCCATACTTACATCATCGGTAAAACCGGTATGGGCAAATCGGTTTTAATGGAAAATATGGCTATCTCAGATATCATGGCTGGTGAAGGCGTGGCTTTTTTAGACCCGCATGGTGAAGGCGCGGAAAAACTATTGGACTATGTGCCGGCCAATCGTATCAACGATGTGATTTATTTTAATCCTTCCGACCGCGACTGGCCGATTGCTTTCAATGTCATGGAAGCCGTGGACAGCCGTTATCGGCCGTTGGTGGCTTCGGGTATGATTGGCGTTTTTCAAAAAATATGGGCGGACTCTTGGGGGCCGCGCTTGGAATATGTGTTGCGCAATGCTATTTTGGCGCTTTTGGAATATCCCGGCAGTACTATCTTGGGCATTATGCGTATTTTGACTGATAAAGAATTTCGCAAAAAAGTGGTAGAAAAATTGACCGACCCGGTGGTCAGATCATTTTGGGTAGATGAATTTGCTAAATATCCGGATAAATTTGCGACCGAGGCGGTAGCGCCAATTCAAAATAAAGTCGGACAGTTTATTTCCAATCCCGTCGCGCGCAATATCGTAGGACAAACCAAATCCAAAATTGACCTGCGCGAGATTATGGATAACAAGAAGATTTTGATTATGAACTTAACTAAAGGTGGTATCGGTGAGGATGTCAGCCATCTTTTGGGTGCCATGATGATTACCAAAATTCAGTTGGCGGCGATGTCGCGTATTGATACCGCAGAAGAAGATCGTTCTGACTTTTTTCTCTATGTGGACGAATTTCAAAATTTTGCCACCGACTCTTTCGCGACTATTTTATCCGAGGCGCGCAAATACCGCTTGAGTTTAATCATGGGGCATCAATATATCGCCCAGCTCAATGAAATGGTCAGAGACGCGGTTTTTGGCAATGTGGGTACGATTATTACTTTTCGGGTCGGCGCGGTGGACGCGGAATTTTTGGAAAAAGAATTTGAGCCAAATTTTATGATGAACGACATAGTTAATTTGCCCAAATGGAATATCTATCTAAAATTAATGATTGACGGTGTCTCGCGCGACCCCTTCAGCGCCTCTACCTTGCCCCCGCCTCCCAAACCGGAAAAAAGCAACAAAGAGACCATCATCAAAATATCCCGCGAACGCTACGCCACGCGCCGTGAAATTATTGAAGAAAAAATCGCGCGTTGGAGCGGTTTTGGTACTGAGGACGAAGAAGGCCATCCCATCACCGCCACAGTCAGCAATCTCAAACCGAGATATGATAAGCCGCGCAATGATGGTTTGCCGACTTTTTCCGCCCAATGTTGGGCCTGCGATAAAAATATTGAAGTGCCTTTCCAGCCAGATGGCATCCGTCCTGTCTATTGCCCCGATTGTTTGAAAAAAGTGCGGGCGGGGGAGATAAGTGAGGTCGCGCTGGTACAGAAGCGGCGCGCGCTGGCGGCTCAAACGGCGGTGAGTGCGGCGCCCGCGGCTAAAGAACCTGCGGTGATGCCCGCAACAGTTAAAGAGCCGATGGTATCTGTCGGTGTAGCTGCCAAGTCCGCGGGAGATTATTCGGCCGCACCCAGCCATGTGGCCGCGGTCGGCCAAACCCCACCCCCAACGGTGCCCATGAGCAATCTTTTGAATCAAAAACCGACTCCGTTCAAGGGGGGAGGGAAGTAAATAATTTAGATTGACATTGTCTGTAAAATATGGTTAGATTAGGGCTATAAACAATAGCTATTTTAGCTTTTTGAAAACTAAATAATCTCAAAAAAGGAGGATGAGATGCCAACTCGTTTCCGAACAGTCGCAACGCCCTACCAGTTAGTCGCGACAGATGAAAAGTGCGTTGTCTTAGGCGAGGCGCCTCAACTTTCAGAATTAGAGAGGTTCCGGCATGTTGATGATAACAATATTCAAATCGCGATGGTATTTGTTGGGGGCAAAAAACAATATCAAGCAGTAAAATTTTTGGCGGATTATATGCTGCTAGAAGATTTTGGTAGCTATATGTTGGCTAGAAAAAGAATAAGCTTTTATCAAAAGGAATTACCCACCGCAACAATAATGCTTCTAATTCTCAAGGAAGCTATAAAAGAACTTATAGAAATTAGTCGCGTTGGTCGTGGGCGCCTGTCTGTCAAAAAGTCCGAATCGGCTAGGGGCGAACAATCCCAAACCGATAAAACTCGTGGGTGGCTGGCAAATGTAGCTCGACCTGCCGAAGGCACAGTAGTTAAACAAATCTGTGTCAATCCAAAATGCCAAAAACCTTTTCAGTATGTTTACAAAGGGATTTTGAGATTTAAATGTCCCGATTGCCGGAAAAGGTTAAGCCGTACTGTCAAAAAAGTAGGCGCCAGAGGTCCCGCGACAGATAAAAATCAGGAGATATTGCCGAGACAAGATAAGGTTATCAGTTGGGGAATGTTGGGAGAAATGTCGGCGGAAGAACTTGCGAAGGCGTTAGGCGATATTCTGGAATTAAAAAAGGAATACCCAGGATATTATGCTGGAAATTTTCGGCGGTATACAAATTAGTTTAGGGGTTTGCTCGATAAAAAATACAAACATTGTCTTGTGAGTGGTTATCTGTCAAACAGGAAACCACTCACTTTTTTTCTTGCCAAAAAGCCCCGTTTGGCCTATAATGGCTAGAGTATTAAACTAAAAAGATATGACCGCGCCAGCGTGGGCCGCCGCCAAATTGCGGCAGAAATACTTGGATTTTTTTGAGCAAAAGGGGCATCAAATCGTGCCTTCGGCTTCTTTGATTCCCGAAAATGACCCCTCGGTGCTCTTTACCACGGCGGGCATGCATCCGTTGGTGCCGTATCTGATGGGTGAAAAACATCCGGCGGGCGCGCGTTTGACCAGCGTGCAAAAATGTATTCGCACGGGCGATATTGACGAGGTAGGGGACAATACTCATCTGACTTTTTTTGAAATGTTGGGCAATTGGTCGTTGGGCGATTATTTTAAAAATGAAGCGATTGAATATTCGTGGGAGTTTTTGACGGGCGCGGAATATTTAAATTTGTCGGCGCAAAAATTGGCGGTTTCGGTTTTCGCGGGTGATGCTGACGCGCCTTTTGATAGCGAGGCCTTTGGAAAGTGGCTGGCCTTGGGGGTGGATGAAAAGCGCATTGCCAAATTACCCAAGAAAAATAATTGGTGGGGTCCGGCGGGTGAGCAGGGACCGTGTGGGCCGGACAGCGAGATGTTTTACTGGACGGGAGAGGGGGGCGCGCCGGAAAGTTTTGACCCCGAGGACGCGCGCTGGGTGGAAATCTGGAACGATGTTTTTATGCAGTATTACAAAAACGCGGAGGGTAAATATGAGCCGCTCAAACAAAAAAATGTAGATACGGGTATGGGGCTAGAGCGCACACTGGCGGTTTTGAACGGGCTGGACGATGTTTATCGGACGGATTTACTGTGGCCGATTGTTCAAAAAATAGAAAATTTGTCGGGGAAAAAATATGGTGATGGCGGAGATATTGCCAAGGCGATGCGTATTATCGCTGACCATATTCGCGCGGCAGTGATGATTTTGGGAGATGAACGCGGTGTCGCGCCGTCCAATACCGACCAAGGGTATGTCCTGCGGCGACTGATACGGCGAGCGATAAATTACGCGCGACAACTGGGAATTCAAGACGATTTTACAGCCGCGGTGGCGGAGGTGGTAATTAAAATTATGGCGCCGGCCTATGACGATTTAAATAAAAAACACGATATAGTTTTGAATGAGTTAAAAAAAGAAGAGGATAAGTTTCGGGAGACCATCATTAAGGCCTGGCCGATTTTGGAAAAAGCTATTCAAGAGGCCAAAAGCAAGGGCAAAAAAATTCCTGGCGATATAGCGTTTGATTTGTATCAGTCCTATGGTATGCCATGGCAGTTACAAAATGAGGAAGCGCGCAAGCAGGGAGTTTTTATTGATATGAAAGATTTTATGGAAAAATTGGCTGTACATGTGCAAAAATCTCGCACGGCCTCGGCTGGTATGTTCAAAGGCGGGCTGGCGGATGATTCGGAAATGGCACGCAAATATCACACTGCCACGCATTTATTGCAGTCGGCTTTGAGAAAAGTATTGGGCGAGCAAGTGGCGCAAAAGGGGAGTAACATCAACAGCGAACGCATGCGTTTTGATTTCACACATAACGAAAAAATGACACCCGAGCAGTTGGCAGAAGTTGAGAAAATCGTTAATGAACAAATTAGCGCAGACCTCCCAATTTCGTGCGCGGAAATGTCGTTGGATGAGGCTAAGGACAGCGGGGCCACGGGTCTTTTTGAACATAAATATGGAGATAAAGTAAAGGTTTATACTATCGGGCTGGAAGAGGGCGCCGGCCCGGCTTTCAGTAAAGAAATTTGTGGCGGACCGCATGCCGCGCGCACTGGCGAACTGGGGCATTTCCGAATTTTAAAAGAGGAATCGTCATCGGCGGGCGTGCGTAGGATTAAAGCGGTGCTGGAATAGCCCCGATGCGCTCCGCGATCGAGGTCACTCGCTTTGCTCGGGAGGCGCGCAAAAATTTAATTTATAATTTTAAAAAATATGCTGGTCACTATCGTCGCGTTTGTCATAATTCTGGGAATTTTGGTTTTTGTGCACGAACTGGGACATTTCGCGGTGGCGCGCTGGTTTAAAATTGGCGTGGATGAATTTGGTTTGGGTTTTCCGCCGCGTATCTGCGGGTGGAAAAAAACGCTGGGGGCCGATGGTAAGTTGGGGCGTTATCATTTTTTCTGGGGTAATCAGCCAGCCGATGGTAAAAGCGTAATATATTCTTTAAATTGGATTCCGTTTGGCGGTTTTGTACAGATAAAGGGTGAGGGTGGCGAAATTGTGGCGACGGACGAAAAGAAAGGCGATGCGGCGGAAATGGTAGCGATAATCACACCCGCTGCGACCGTTGACGCGCCGGAAGCGGTGGAAAATCTCGCGGTAGCCGCGCCCGAAGCGGCTAAGGTGGTCGCGCCAATCTCTGAGGCAACCTTGTCGCCCGACTCTCTTCTCGCGCACCCGAAGTACCAGCGCGCGCTAGTCCTAGTGGCGGGAGTGGTGATGAATTTTATTCTATGCGCAGTTTTGTTGGCGATTGGTTTTGGTTTTGGGATGCCCATGTCGGCCGATTCATTGGCGGGGGGCGCGCAAATTTCCAATCCGGTTTTAACGGTGGCTTCCGTCATGCCGAATTCGCCGGCCGAACAAGCTGGACTGCATCTGGGAGATACTTTATTGGCTATAGACGGACAAAGTTTAACCAGCGTTGAGCAGTGGCAGACGACGACTGGCGCGGCGGCCGGCAAGATCTTAACTCTAGCGGTACGGCGCGGCGGGCAGGATTTGACCCTGCAAGCCACCCCGCAGAGCGCGCAAAATTTGGATTTTTTATCAGTGGCGGAAAAGGCGGAGTTGGGAGAAAAGGGTCTTTTGGGCATCGGGCTGAGTATGATGGGTAAAGTGAAATATCCCTGGTGGCAAGCGCCGTGGGAGGGTCTGCGCACGGCTTGGATTGTTTGCGTCAATATTGTGATTATTCTCTACACTTTGATCAAAGGTCTGTTTGTTCAAACCGGTGTCGCGCTGGATTTGAGCGGGCCGGTGGGTGTGGCGGTGATGACCGGTCAAAGTTTACAAGCTGGCTGGATGTATTTGGTACAATTTGTGGCGATTTTGTCGGCCAATTTGTGTATCGTGAATCTTTTGCCCTTGCCGGCCTTGGATGGCGGTCGTTTGTTGTTTTTGGGCATTGAAGCCGTCCGCCGCAAGCCCATGCGTCGCGCTATAGAAAATTGGACGCATGGCGTTGGCTTTATGCTGTTGCTACTGCTGATTTTGTTTATTACTTATCGCGATATCGTGCGTTTTGGCGGCAAGATTTTGGGGAGCGTCAAAGATACGTTGGGGGTATAGTTAAAAAGCTAATTGTTTGGTTGTTGCTGGGTTAAAGATGGCGTGGTTGACATATTTTCTAGTTTATGTTATATTTAAGTCAGTATTAAAGCTTGGAAGCTTACTCTACCGCGAGAGAATCGCGGAATGATTTTTCACAAGGAGGCCAAAAATGGCAACAAAAAATTTTCATGTAGGCGACATTCTTAGTATTACCACTGGTTGGCTCGTTTCGCCTCGTCACATTGCGGGAGTATACGACATTTTGAATTTTATGACGGGCGACAAAATTTTTTCTAATCAAATGAGGCGTGCTTCAAACGAGTGTAAGCCGTACCTTCTTGAGCAATTCCCTCAACTCAAGGATGTGGATGCTTCGGGAGTAACACCGAAAAACTGGCAGAACTGGCTCAATGAACAAGTTGTCCGTTTTGGTGAAGAACTCACCGTTCACGACATTCCCGAGGGGCAACACGAGTGTCGCAACCCAATCGATGAAATGGTCGAGGTAATGGGCGCCGGAAAAGTCGTTGTTGTCCCCCTCGACTTGTTGAGCTAATTAAACCAAAAAGAAGTTAAAGACGAGGAATCACTTCGTCTTTTTCTTTTTGTCAATTGCCATTATCCCGTTTTTGCCCTAAAATGAATACTATAGATGTTTCGCTGGCCACAATCCTGTGCTATTTTGCCAGTCCGAAGCGGGTCTACCGCGAGCTTGCCGCTCAAATTTTTCGTAGCGTAGCGTTACTTAGCGAAAAATTTGAGCGGTCTGCCTTCAAGCGAGGCAGGTCGCGAGGATGGCAAAATAGCACAGGATGAGGCCAAATAAAAATACCCCATAATAATATTGTATGAAACTTGCCTTTCAAAAATCATTTCGTCCAAATCTCTTGTCCTTGATGCGCACCTGTGGTTACGCGCCGCAAGGAGTTCACAATGGCCAAGAAAATTTTACGCGCGGGCTAGGCAGCGGGCCATATCCGCATTTCCATATTTATGTCTGCGAATACAATTTACAACGGTTCGTTTTCACTTTACACTTTGACCAAAAAAGACCGTCGTATGGCGATAACACTATGCATAGTGGCGAATATGAAAGTCCGCTGGTGATGGACGAAGCGCGGCGCTTGACCGGAATTTTACAAACTTTGTAATTTAAATAAATCTCGTAATAAAAATTTATGCGGCAATCTAAATTGTTCACCAAGACCATCAAACAAGTTTCCGCCGAGGAGACCAGCATCAACTCGCAATTGCTTTTACGCGGGGGATTTATTGAACGCACTATGGCGGGGGTCTATTCTTTTTTACCCTTGGGCTTGCGTGTTTTGAATAAAATTAAAACCATCGTGCGCGAAGAAATGGACGCGGTGGGCGGGCAAGAGATTTTGATGTCGGCCTTGACTCCCAAGGAAATTTGGGAAACTACTGGCAGATATGATAAATTTGAGGCCTTGTTTAAATTTGAAGGCAATGGTGGCAAACAATATGTCTTGGGTGCGACACACGAGGAAGTCGTGACGCCTTTGGTGAAAAAATTTGTCAATTCATACAAGGATTTACCGGTGGCGGTTTACCAGATTCAAGATAAATTTCGCAACGAACCGCGCGCCAAATCCGGTCTTTTGCGCGGCAGAGAATTTAGCATGAAAGATATGTATTCTTTTCATATTAACCAAGAGGATTTGGATAGATATTATGAAATCGTCAAAGAGACCTATTTCAAAATTTTTCAGCGCGCGGGAATCGGTGAGCGGACTTTTTTAACCTTCGCGACCGGTGGGGTGTTTTCAAAATACTCACACGAGTTTCAAATGCTGGCGGATAGCGGCGAAGACACAATTTATCTTTGTCTAAAATGTCATACGGGATTAAATGCCGAATTGCTGGAGTCCGAAGGTAAAAAATGCCCCGAGTGCGGCTGTACTGATTTGAAAGAAGAGCATGCCATTGAAGTTGGTAATATCTTTAAACTAGGGACGAAGTTTTCCAAGCCCTTTGATTTATGCTATACCGACAAAGATGGCGCGCGCCAAGAGGTGATTATGGGTTGCTACGGCATGGGTCCGTCGCGCTTGATGGGGGCGATTGTGGAGGCCATGCACGATGAACATGGCATTATCTGGCCGGAGAGTTTAGCGCCCTTCCGCGTTCATTTGGTTAACTTGGCCAAGGATAGCGCGCCGGCAGAAAAACTGTATCAGGAACTGCTGGATTTAAAAGTGGAAGTGCTGTATGATGACCGCGAGGAATCGGCTGGTATAAAGCTCAAAGATGCCGATTTGCTGGGTTTGCCGTGGCGGCTGGTGCTGAGCGACAAATTGGGCGATAAGGTGGAGTTAAAGTCGCGCGCCGGTGAAAAAGTTGAGATTTTGACAGTCAAAGAGGTCGTTAAGAGAATGTAGATAATTTTGGACCCTATGTTTAAACGTTTGTTTGGAAAATTCTCCAAAGATATGGGCTTGGATTTGGGTACTACCAATACCCTGGTTTATGTTTCGGGCAAAGGTATTCTAATGAATGAACCCTCGGTGATTGCTATTAATACCAAGACCGACCAAATTCTAGCCATCGGCGAGGAGGCGGTCAAAATGCTTGGCAAGACCCCGCCACATATTACTGCTACGCGACCTTTGGCGCACGGGATTATTTCGGATTTTGAAGCCGTGGAAAAAATGCTGGGTTATTTTATAGATAAAGTCCACAAGGAGGGGTCCAGCATCTTCGCGCATCCGCGCATTATTACTTCCACCCCCATTGAAATTACAGGTGTGGAAAAAAAGGCCATTGAAGATGCCGCTCTGCAAGCCGGCGCGCGCAAGGTTTATCTGATTGAAGAGCCCTTGGCCGCCGCTATCGGCGCGCGTCTGCCGATTCAAGAGGCCACCGGTTCTATGATAGTCAATATCGGCGGCGGTTTGACAGAAGTGGCGGTGATTTCTTTGGGCGGGATTGTCACCGGTCGCTCTTTGACGATTGCCGGCGAAGAGCTGAATAAAAATTTGATTCATTATGTGCAATCTGAGATGGGTATTTTGCTGGGCGAAGGCACGGCCGAACAGCTGAAATTGCGTATCGGTTCCGCCTACCCGACTAAAGAAACCTATGAGGCCAAAGTGCGCGGCCGCGATATCACAACTGGCTTGCCGCGTGAGGCAGTCATCACTGATGGCCAGGTCCGCGAAGCCCTGCAGCGGCCGCTAAAGGCGCTGGTAGAAAGTTTGAAAGATGTGTTGGAAATGACCCCGCCTGAATTGGTGGCGGAAATTTATCAAAAGGGGATTGTCCTTTGCGGAGGCACGGCGCTCTTGCGCGGCATTGATAAATATCTTTCGGCCGAATTGCGCATCCCCGCCAATGTGGTGGATGACCCGCAGACCGCGGTCATTCGCGGCATCGGCATTGTCTTGGAAAACTTTGAACAGCTCAAAGGCATGTTGACTTCGTCTATTGATGATGAAATAGATATTCGGTAGATTAGTAATATTTCCCCATGTTATATTTTCCTAACCGCCGCAAAAATACCGCTCTCTGGTGGGTGGCCGCCGGAGTGGTTTTGGTGATGGTGGCTATCAATATCGCGCCAGCGCGCGGTTTATTGCAAAAAACCTTTGCTCCCATCGGAGTCGGTTTGGTGAATTGGAATAGCGGGTTTAAAAATTGGCTGGCTGGTTGGCGTCCTTCAGCCACGCCCTTGGCGGAAAATGAAACTTTGAAACAAACCAATAGTGCGCTCATCGCGGAAAACGCGCAACTCAAAATGGCCGCCGAAGAAAATAAATCTTTGAAACAAATCGCCGGCTTTATTGAACAAAGTCCGTATCAGCTGGTGGCCGCGCGCGTGGTGGGTAAAATCCAAGAACTGCAAGGCGCCGACAAGATTTTTTTGATTGACCGCGGCCGCGCCGATGGACTGGAAAATGGGATGCCCGTCATTGCCGCGCCTGAAAATACCGCCGCCTCCGCGGCGGCTTCTCATCCGTCGCCCACGGCGGCCGCTTCCAGCTCGCCGACCAATGGTTATCTCATCGGCAAGATTTTTCAGGCCAATGAAAATTGGTCGCAGGTGCTTTTGATTACCGATTACAATAGCAAAATCGCCGCTTCGGTCATCAGCACGGATGGCGTTTTGGATTGCGTGGTCAGCGGCAAGCACGGTTTATCTTTGACTGCCGATTTTTTACCTATTAACAAAAAAATCAGCGCGGGCGATTTGCTGGTCACTTCGGGTTTGGAAAGTTTGGTGCCGCGGGGTTTGCTTATCGGCGCGGTCAACGAAGTGAGCACTCAGCCGGGCGACTTATTTCACAAAGTGGATATCAAGCCGCTGGGCAATCTCAACGAAAGCCGTTTGTTGTTAGTAATAAAAAACTATGACCAAAGGCGTTAAATATTTTTTAATTCTGGCGGCCGTGGTGCTGGCCTATTGGTTGCAAAGGTCGCTCTTGGTAGATTGGGGTTGGCTGGCGGGTTTTAATTTGATTGTCAGCGGCTGTTTATTTCTGACTATTATCAATCATCCGGCGGTCTGGCTGTGGGTGGTGGCTGGTGGAATTCTTTTGGATAGCGCGGCGGTCTTGCCTTTCGGCGCGCATTTGATTTTGTTGGCGGTGGTGGTCTGGGTTTTAAAGTTGCTCTTGCGCGAGGTCTTTTCACATTTGTCATGGGGTGCCAGTTTGGCGCTGGCGGCCGGCGGCGTAGGGCTGTATTATCTTTTATTGCTTTTGATTTTTGCCAGCGGTGCCGGTTTGGGAATAATGACATATCGTTTAATGTGGGATTGGACTTTGGCGCGCGGATTTTTACAAACAGGCCTTTTGAATTTTTTATTAATCGCTGTTGCTTTGACGATTTATCGCTGGCGGCGGCAAGAATATATTGTCTATGACCAAGGACCTTTTTGGCACTCCGGTTGAACCCGGGCTGGAAGGACGCACCATTGACCGTCGTTTCGGCAGCGATTTGGACGACAGCGGCTGGCTGATGGGCGGAGTGGGCGACCGTTTGCGCCGCTTAATTGGCAACGCGCGTTTGCTGAAGTTTTTTATTTTGTTTTTTCTACTTATCGCTTTGCTGGCGGCGCGCTTGTTTTATTTACAAATTGTGCGCGGAGCGTATTACAAAAATATCTCCGAGGGTAATCGTATCCGTACTGAAGAAATCAAAGCCAATCGTGGGTTGATTTATGACCGCAACAAAAATTTACTAGTGGAAAATATTCCTGAGTTTTATCTGGTTATTACCAAAGCCGAACTGCCAACAGAAAAATATAATCCCGAGGACTTGGCGCGACTATCAATGCGGGTGGCCGCGGTTTTTGGCACTTCCACCCAGGGCATTTTTGACCGCATGGCGAGCAGTGAGACACCCTATTCATATCAGCCGCAAATTTTGGCAGAAAATATTACAGTCAGTCAAGCGGTGGCCTTTGAAACCGCGCCAGATTTTTGGCAGGGCTTAACCATCCGCACCCGCGGCCGCCGTCATTACCTCAGCGATATCTCTTTGTCGCACGCGTTGGGGTATCTGGGGAAAATTACCGACAACGAATGGCAGACGCGCCGAGACGATGGTTACGCGCTGGACGATTATATTGGCAAGACCGGCTTGGAAATTCAATACGAAGACCTACTCAAAGGCAAAAAGGGCCAGCGCGAAGTGGAAGTGGACTCTATGGGTCAGGAAAATGATTTAATCGCGGAAGAGCCGCCGCAAGTGGGTCAAAGTTTGGTGCTCTCCATTGATGCCAACTTGCAGGCAGTGGCGGCGCGCGCGTTGGAAAACAGTGTTAAAAAAGCCCAGGCGCAAAAAGGCGCGCTGGTGGCTATCAATCCGCAAAATGGAGAAATTTTGGCGTTAATTTCATATCCTTTTTATAACAACAACGATTTTGTCAGCGGTATTTCCGTGGAGCAATATAACCAGCTGATCAACGACCCCGCGCAGCCGCTATTTTTCCGCCCCATCGCCGGCACCTATCCGCCCGGCTCCACCATCAAACCCGTGATGGCGCTGGCGGGGCTGGAAGACGGGGTCATTACCGAAAATACCACCGTCAGCAGTGTCGGCGGTATTTGGGTGGACAAATGGTATTTTCCGGATTGGAAAGCCGGCGGCCATGGCAGTACCAATGTCAAAAAAGCGCTGGCGGATTCGGTCAATACTTTTTTCTATTATCTCGGCGGCGGTTATGAGGACTTTGACGGGTTGGGGCTGGATAAAATTCGCCATTATCTCATCGGTTGGGGGCTGACCAAACCCACCGGCATTGATTTACCCGGCGAGGCCGAGGGTTTTTTGCCGACTCAGGCATGGAAAGAAACCGTCAAAAAAGAACCGTGGTATATCGGCGACACCTATCATTTGGCCATTGGACAGGGGGACGCGCTGGCCACACCTTTGCAAATCGCTAATTACACCGCTATGATTGCCAACGATGGCATTTTGTATAAACCAAAAATTTTGCGCGCCACCATTGACCCGGCTAGCGGCGCGGAGACCTATGTCAAAAAAGAAGTGCTGGATGGCCTCAAAGCCGACCCCAATAATCTGCGCATCGTGCAAGAGGGGATGCGCCAGACCGTGACCACTGGTAGCGCTCGTTCGCTCTCCACGCTATCCTTCAAAGTCGCGGGTAAGACCGGGACCGCGCAGGCCGGAGGCGACGCCGCCAATCATGGCTGGTTCACTTGTTACGCGCCCTACGAAGCGCCTGAAATCGCGGTGACGGTGCTGATTGAGAACGGCGGTGGGGGAGATGTGACGGCCGTGCCGGTGGCGCGGCAGGTGCTGGAGGCCTGGTGGGCGGCGCGGGAATAGGTTGACAAGCACCAAATATTATGTTAGAGTGGAGGTCGACTTGAGTATTTGAAAACTGAATAAAAACTGAATAAAAAAGGAGGAAAAATGTTGAGAATTTTAGTGGTCTTGGCGGTTATTATCTTAATAATCGTTGGTGGGTATTATTTTACGGCTTGGCTTGATGAAGGAAAGGGAGACATAATGTTTTATATCCTTTCTATGGCTATAGCCATAATTCTGTCCCTGATTGTCGCGGCGTATGTTGCTCATCGTATGTCTTACAAGATATACAAAACACCCGATGGTAAAAGGATAAAAGTATACATCCTTTCAAGAGCCATTAAGGAATCTTGCCTGATTCGCGAATGGCACCCGTTCTATCATAATCAAAGGGCGCGGATATTTTATGGCGACGACCCCGAGAATAGGCACAATACTTTCTATATCATCCGTGGTTTTGCGTCGATAGATGATAAATGGGTACTTTGCGCCAGCTTGGAGGTTGACCGTAAACACGCTATACCACTTAAAGACGAACTTGCGGCGAAACTTTTGCCGGCGGAGATGGACTTGAATGCGTATCCAAATTTTAAAGTGGAAGTAGAAGTAATCTAAAAAGGAGTTCTGATGGCACAAATTAGAATAGTTGACGATGTGGTCATAGAAGCGGTACAGAATCCCGATGGTACATGGTCGCCTGAATTTTCTTCTACGCTGGGCAGTGTGCCTGAAATTATTCCGTGTGAACTGCTCGGAGCGAATGAACTCCCTTGCTTTCCAACCCAAGAGGAAGCATTAGACGCCGGTGAAGAGCTTATTAAAAAGTATAATGGTTGGCAATATGTTCAGACATTCCATCAGTATGAAATGTTTGTCATTTGCTCGCCGTGTGATGACGAATGGGGCTATCTTTTAACCAACGAATCCTTGGGGCGAATAATCACTGCGGGTGGTTTTATAGATTCCGCAGCCGCCATTGCCGCAGCCGAAGAGTTTGTTTTGCGGCAAATAAAGGATGTCTCGCACGAGCTGAACGCCGCCCATTGATCTTTTTAGCTCCTTCTCAAAAATCCTCTCCCTGCGACGCATTATCGGTTGTGGGGAGTTTTTTTATTTTTGTTTTTGACACCTTAGTACCCGCGGTATATACTGCCAGTGTCAATTGTTCTTTATAATGTCCTCTCAAAAAAGGAGGTTCGCAATGTTAAAAGAAAAAAAAGAGTCCAAGGTTATTGTCTTGCCCAACCTTAATGATTTTGACAACATCAATTGGTTGCTGATTAAGCGGGCTTATCAAGCGCAATTTCCGCCCGGCCGAGATGTTCCCGCGCTGTCTGAAAAAATTTGTCCCATCTTGCGGGCGCGTTTGACGGATGGCGAATTATTTCCAAGGGTGTTTGTGGCGCGGATGGTTATTTGTTGTTTGGAGGCCTTCAAATTTTTGCCGTTGGAAAATTTGGATAAGGTGCAAATAGCTATCACTAGGGGCTTAACCGAAGATGGTTGGGCGCGCGAAGAGGTCTTTAAACTTTTGAGAAAGGACAAAAATGGATCTAAACCCGCGAAGCTTGGTGTCTAAAAAGCCCCGCCGCACAAACAATGCCCGGGACTTTTTTACTTCCCTTTTATTCCCCATTTTGCTATACTGTTTATGTTCAAACATTGCCAACGACTATCTTGACATTTTTTTGATTTTTAATTAATTAACCCGCGCGGTTTAGCCAACGGCTGAATCATCAGCGAGCGCCCTCATCGTTCATTCTTTGATATGCCTATTTAATCATTGTCTTTTACGACTATGTGCTACATTACCAAAGAAAAATTAGAGGACTTAAAACAAAAATTAGAATATTTAAAGACCGCCAAGCGGCAGGAAATTGTGCAACGCATCAAGGAGGCCAAAGAGATGGGGGACATTTCGGAAAATGCCGAGCTGGATGTGGCCAATGAAGAGCGCGGTATGAACGAAGTGGAAATTTCCAAAATGGAGGATTTGATTCGTCACGCCAAAATTGTCTCCAATGAAAACGCGCAGAAGGACTGGGTGGGTATCGGTTCCACGGTGTCTTTTTTGTTGGGCAAAAATGAGGTGACTTATCAGGTGGTGGGTTCGGAGGACGCGGATTTGGAGCAAAAAAAGATCTCCAATGAATCACCTTTGGGCGGCGCTTTGACCGGCCGCAAAGTGGGTGAGGCCTTTGAAGCCAATCTGCCGGCGGGAAAAATGACCATTAAAATTTTGAGCATTAAATAAAAATTAGCAATAAAACTATGGAACGCGATGACCGTCTAGCCAAATTGGAAAAATTAAAAGCCAGTGGTGTTGACCCCTACCCGGCGCATACCAAGCGCACGCATACGGTGGCGGAGACCTTGGCGGGTTTTACCGATTTTGAAAGTAAGAGTGCGACGATTGTTTTGGCGGGGCGGCTGATGAGTCAAAGGGGACATGGCAATCTGACTTTCGGGCATGTGCGCGATGGTTCAGGACAAATACAAATCGCGATTTCAAAAAAAGAAATCGGCGATGAAAGTTACAAAAACTTCAACGAGCTGGCGGATGTGGGCGATTTTATTGAAGTCAGCGGCGTTTGTTTTTTAACACACAAAGGCGAGCAGTCATTGCTGGTCAAGGACTGGCGGATTTTGAGTAAAGCACTTTTGCCTTTGCCGGAAAAATGGCATGGTCTCAAAGACGAAGAAGAAATTTTGCGTAAAAGATATTTGGATATTTTGATTAATCCGCAGACACGCGAACTTTTTGAAAGGAAGGCACGGTTTTGGGGGTCTATGCGCGAATTTTTGGTCAAGCAGGGATTTTTGGAAGTGGAAACCCCAGCGCTGGAAAATACCGCCGGCGGAGCGGACGCGCGACCTTTTGTGACGCACCACAACGCGCTGGATTTGGATGTGTATTTGCGCATTTCGGTGGGCGAACTTTGGCAGAAAAAATTGATGGTGGCGGGTTTTGAAAAGACCTTTGAAATCGGGCGCATTTTTCGCAATGAGGGCATGTCGGCGGAACATTTGCAGGACTATACTTCCATGGAATATTATTGGGCGTACGCGGATTGGAATGATGGGATGCGTTTGACAGAAGAATTGGTTAAATATGTCGCGCAAGAGACCTTTGGCACGCTGAAATTTAAAATCAAGGATTTTGAGGTGGACTTGAGTCAAAAATGGGCGACTTACGATTATCGGCAGACGATTTTGGATAAGACGGGGCTGGATATTGAAAAAATCAAAGACGCGGGCGAGATAAAAAATAAATTGCAGGATTTGAAAGTGGAATACGAAAAATTTGACGAGGTCAGCAAGGGCATAGACCAATTGTGGAAATATTGCCGGCGCAGTATTGCCGGTCCGGGCTGGCTGATTTATCCGCCCAAGGTGGTCTCGCCACTGGCGAAGGAATCGGCGGAGCGCCCGGGCTATGTAGAGCGCTACCAGCTGATTTTAGCTGGTTCGGAGCTGTGCAATGGGTATTCGGAGCTGAATGACCCAGTGGACCAAGACGAGCGCTTTAAGGCGCAGGCGGCTATGCGTGAGGCAGGGGATGATGAGGCGCAGATGCACGACAAGGATTTTGTGGAAGCGCTGGAACATGGCATGCCGCCGACTACGGGCTTGGGTATTTCCGAGCGCCTGTTTGCGTTTTTGGCTGACCGTCCGGTGCGGGAGTGTCAGATTTTCCCGTTGATGCGACCGAAGAAAGTGGAGGATTAATTTTAAAAAATATGCTAGACATCAATTTAATTCGTGAACAAACCGACTTTGTGCGACAGGCGCTTTTGAAAAGATTGCCGGCGGGTGCGAACGGTGGCGAGTTTGACCTGGACGGAATTTTAAAACTGGACGACCAGCGGCGGGTGCTGATCGCGCGGGCGGATGAGGCGCGGGCGGAGCGCAATCAATGTTCCAAGACCAAGCCCGACGCGGCGATGATTAAGAAAATGCGGACGCTGGGGACAGATATCGCGGCGCTGGAAGAGGATTTGCGCGCGCTGGAATTTGAACTAAAAAACAAAATCGCGGAATTGCCGAATTTGCCGGCGGAGGATGTGGTGGCTGGCGGCAAGGAAAATAATCAGGTCTTGCGCGAGTTGGGTAAAATGCCGGCATTTGAATTTCCCATTAAAGACCATGTGGCGCTGGCGACCGATTTGGGTTTGATTGATTATGAACGCGCGGCAAAGATGAGCGGGGCGGGCTTTTGGATTTATACTGGCGCGGGCGCGCAATTGGAATGGGCGCTTTTGAATTATTTTATGGATTTTCATCGGGGCAATGGCTACACTTTCATCTGGGCGCCGTATTTACTCAATGAAGCGTCGGCGTACGCCTCGGGGCATTTGCCGAAATTCCGCGACGATTTGTATTGGGTGGAGGACGGTTTGTGTTTAAACGCGACTTCGGAAATGATGCTCAATAATTTTCATCGCGATGAAATTTTAGACGAGAAATCGTTACCGCGCAAATATTACGCGTATTCGGCTTGTTTTCGGCGTGAGGCGGGTAGTTATCGCAAAGAAGAGCGGGGGATGGTGCGCGGGCATCAATTCAACAAAGTGGAAATGTTTCAATTCGTCAGACCGGAATATGCCGATGGTGCTTTTGAGGAGCTAGTCAAAAACGCGCAGGCACTGGTGGAGGGTTTGGGTTTGTACGCGCGCGTCAGTCAGTTGGCGGCGGGGGATTGTTCGGCGGCGATGCGCAAAACCTGCGATATTGAGGTCTGGATTCCGAGCATGGAGACCTATCGGGAGGTCAGCAGCGTTTCCAATGCCGGGGAGTATCAGGCGCGGCGCAGCAATATCCGTTTCAAAAATATAGAGACCGGCAAAAATGAATTTGTGCATACACTCAATGGTTCGGGCTTGGCGACTAGCCGTATTATTCCGGCGCTTTTAGAACAAGGTCAGCAAGCCGATGGCAGTGTGATTTTACCGAAGGCGCTCCAAAAATATCTGGGGTTTGACCGACTGGAGGCGATAAAAAAATAAGCGGTTTAGAGATAATTATTATCTAAAAACCGCCTACGAATAGTTATGTCGGATTATCGCCACAAACGGATGAATGGTAGTATTAATAACACAAACATTACACCCACTATAGACAATGCCACCGATACCAGAGCCGAAAGCAACAAGGCGAGTTCGCCCAAAATAACTTTAAGTATCAGCATTTTTACTCCTTATGAAGTTTTGAAATAGCTATATTAAAGACAAAGGGAGTATATCATAAATATAAAATTTTGTTAAGATGACGCATCTTTCGTGGGTAGAAATATCTAGAGATAATTTTAGGCATAACCTCACCGGTTTTCGCGGACTTTTACGACCCCAAACGCAACTTTTGACCGTGGTTAAAAGCAACGCTTATGGACATGGGCTGGTGGAAATGGGCAAGCTAGCGGTGGAATATGGCAGTGATTGGCTGGGGGTGGTCAGTTTGGATGAGGCGTTAAAATTGCGCGCGGCTGGTGTCAAAGCGCCGATTTTGGTTTTGAGTTTTTGGGAAAAAGATGAGGTAGAGGTTAGCGAGGCGATTGAGCAGGGGGTGAGTTTGGTGGTTTATGATTACAGGCAACTGGATTTATTGGAGCAATTGGCTGGTAAGCTGAAAATCGCCGCGCGCGCGCACCTAAAATTCGATGTCGGCACCACCCGTCTCGGGCTCTTGGCGCGTGAGGCAGAGGAATTTCTCGGGCGCGCTTTCTCCTGCCAAAATATTCTAGTAGAGGGAATTTTTTCGCACTTGGCGGCGAGCGAAGAAGACGCGGAATTTACCGCGCGACAAAAAGATGCTTTTCAAAAAATAGTGGATTTGGCGGGGGTGATGGCGGACCGCGCTGGTTGTCCGCGACCCTTGGCGCATTTGGCTTGTAGTGCGGCAGGCATGTTGGGACATGATTTGCAATTTGATATGACCCGTTTAGGTATCGCGGCTTATGGACTTTGGCCATCGGAAAATATTCGCGCGCGGATGAGTGGCTCGTTCACTCTCAAGCCCGTCTTGTCTTGGCATACCAAAATCATCCAAGTCAAAACAGTGCCGGCGGGGACTTCTATCGGCTACGATTGCACTTACAAAACCGAGCGCGACACGCAAATCGCGGTTTTGCCGGTGGGTTATTATGACGGTATAGACCGCCATTTGTCCAATTGCGGCGAATTTTTGGTGCGCGGAGTGCGTTGTCCGATTCGCGGGCGGGTGTGTATGAATTTGACCATGATTGATGTGACGGGCATGGAAAATGTGCGTGCCGGTGAAGAAGTGACGCTGATAGGGGAGCAGGCGGGGTGCCCTACTGGCAAGGCGCCCCGATGCGCTTCGCCCGCCTGCGGCAGGCAAGCGTTCGGGGTGGAAGGGTGCCCTACGGGCAGAGTGGTCTCGGCGGATGATTGGGCGCGCTGGATTGGGACGATTAATTATGAAGTGGTGACGCGCATTAATTCTGAAATCAAGCGAATTTATATTTAATAAACAGTTTTATATTTATCAGCGCCTGCGCGCGAGAGCTTATGGGACTTTTTAAGCGGCGACCAAGATTTGTAAGTTCATACAAACAAGCGCATTTTGGTGAGCATCGCGTTTGCCGTGATTATAAATACGATCGCCGGCGGCGTTGGAAAAAAATCTTAACCCTACTGGGATTTTGCGTGGCGGTGGTTGGGATTTTTTATGGATTATTTTTTACGCCGCTTTTGAATATTCGCGAAATCAAAATCGTGCGCGCGGAAAATATTTATTATCCTTTGAAAAATTCCGAGATTGAGACCTGGGCGCGCGAAGCGGGGGAGGGAAAATGGCTGTGGATTATTTCGCGGCAACATCGTTGGTTCTATCCGCAGGGACGGGTATTAGAAAAGATTCAAGCCGCCGTGCCCGTGGAGTCGCTCAGCTGTAAAATTTCGTTATTGGGCAAACTGATTATTACCGTTCACGATTTGTATCCGAGTATGACGATTCAAAACGCCGGTCAATGGTATTATTTGCGTGCCGATGGCACGGTGATAAAAATCGTGGAAGAATCCGTGCTAGACCGCAATTTGCCGGCCGTCAGCTTCAGTCGCGCGGCCTTGGGCTTGTCATCTTTAGAGCCACTAGCTGTCGCACCGCCCTTAACCACTGCTAGTTCCACCGCGAGCGCCTTGACTATGGATTTAACGGCCGATAATGCTACCAGCACGACATCTACGCCCGAGCAAACGGCCCAGGTCCCCGAGCGTGCTTTGGTGACAGATGATGTTGAGACCACCACCAATGCCGTAGCTGGCGCGCCGGAATCTTTGACTTTGGACGAGATTTTAGCTAAACTGGACGCTACGCGGCGGGACTTCGTTTTGGACCTGACCAAGCGTTATCCTGAGTTAATTCTCAGCGACCAAATCGCGCAAGTGGAATTTATTGACGCGGTTTTGCTAGATGCGTTCGTCAAGACCAAAGGGGGATACCGGCTGTACTTTGACCCGCAACTGGATTTGGACCAGCAAATCAAGAATTTTAAACTGCTCAAAGAGCAAAAATTGGAAGGCCGCAAACCGGATTATATTGATTTACGCTACCCGGATAGGTTATATTATAAGTAGAGGGGATTAAATTTAAGCAGATGACAATAGATACACAAAAATTAATGCGCCAAGGCGATGCCAAACTGGATGCCAGACAATGGACGGCGGCTATTAGAATTTTTGAACAAGTTATTCAAAACGATGCCAAAAATTGGGAGGCCTTTTTTGGCATTGGCTACGCGTATTTGCAGCGCAAAAATTTAATCAAAGCCATACCGTTTTTAATTTGGGCCGGCAAACTTAATCCACGGCATGAAAGATTAGCACAAAGTTTGCGGCATGCTCAAAGTTTGATTAAGAAAATTAAGAAAAGGAGAAAAGAGCGGGAGGCCGCGCGGGCAGCCGCTTTGGCAGAGCGCGAAAAAATGTCTCGGGCGACGACATCCATGGCCGCGCTTGACCAGCCAAAAAATCTTGTCGCCGACCCGCATCCAACTAAAATTCCAGCCGATGGTTTGTCGGATGAAATTTATCGTCATTGTGACGGTTTTTGCTCGCATTGTGATTTAAAAAATAATTGCGCCGCTTATCGTAAACGCACGGAATTTGAGGCCCGTTGTCTCAAAGATGGTAAAGACCCGCATGCTATTGATACCCTAGTTGAGGAAATAGAGTCAAAATTTCAGGCCATGCGCGACTTTTTGGAACACGACTTGGAAAAATTAGGCATTACTGTCAGGGTGGTTTCCGACCGCGACATTAAGCAAGAGAAAACTTTGGACACGCAGATCACCGGTTCACAGCTTTTTCGCGAAACACAAAAATTCTCTCAACAAAGCCGGGCTTTTTTGGAAATGATTTTGAAATATCTGGAGCAGAAAAATAGCATGTCGCGCCGCATGATGGACGATTTGGAAATTCTGGAGCACTACTCGCACTTTGGGCTGGCCAAACTTTATCAGGCGCTCAAGCAATTGGCGGTAGAGGCCACCGACCAAGAGGCCTACAAAAATCTGGCCTTGGTGCAGGCCGCCATTGAGGCCTCGCTGGGCGCTATCAAGCGGCTGACTATGTCCAATCGGCGGGAGTGGGTGATAGAGGGTTCGCTTTTATCTACTCAAGTCAAAGAACTCTTGAGTTTTTTTCACGAGCATTATCCTGACTTGAAAGATTATAAAAAACAAATTATTTTTAACGCGCGGTAAAATTTTAAAGCTCTAGCGCGTTTATTTTACGACGCCTAGCCAAAGGGCAGGGGAGTGTCCCCCGCGGAAAGCGTTTTTTGCTATTTTGCGCGATTTTGCCTTGTGGGTAATTCTGTCATTCCCGCGTAGGCCTGCCCCGAACGCAGCATCGGGGCGGGAATCTGTGTCTTAGCAAAAAAGATTTTTTTTATCGTAAATTGAACTAGTTAGTTTTACAAAAATATTTTTGAAAATTATTTTTTTGAAAAAATTTTGGCGAAAATTTATTGAAATTTATTTCTGAATTTGTTCTCGCGCCCGACCTTTTTCGCTTACGAACAGGCCTTCGAGCGCCCTGACCAAAACAGCGCCTATCAGGGGACAAATGTTAGTGTCGGCTGGTTGCCTTATCTGCTCATTCAGCCGTTAGCCCTGATAAATACTAATGTTTCTACGACCTAGATGACCTGGGCTTTTTGAAGACCAATTCTGTTGCGTCGCATAAGATATATTCTACGACGCCATAGTATTACATTCGAAATGAAGCGCTTTTCCATCCCCTGTTTATTCTACTATTTGCACAAGATTTTTAAAATTGTCCCTAAATGTTTTTTCAGTTAAGATTTTTATGTGCGACGGTAGTTTGCTCTTGCGGTTTTTTATCTTTTTATCAATTTCTTGTTGATGTATAGATGCATTACCCATAATAATAAAATAAGTAAGAAACGGAACACTAATATATCTTTTGTATTTAATATTTATTATTTTTCCTGCGTTAGACAGGTCTTTCGCATAGAATAAATCTATAACAATTCCATCCTCCTCGCTGGTATAAACAAAAAAATCTGACGATATATTCCCTGGCCTGATAATTCTATGTTCGTGCACCCGCATTTCTGGCATTTTTGAAACTAAAAAATAATAAAATTCAGTCTCATATTCTTTTGCGCGCCGGTCACCTTCTTTTGCTATATTACTTCTGAACTCGCCGCTTGCGTAGTCATTTTGACCAGATAAATTAAGTTTTTTGCGAACATGAAGAATATCTGGATATTCTGGATATTTAGAATCTTTATCATCCAACGATATTAAAAAAGCATCCAAAGCTTGCGCAATATTATCCCCCTCCTCCATCGTAGCAACTGCCCCCACTTCAATAATGGCCAATGCCTTATTGATACATTCCATGCCGCTATCTTGGTACTTTTTTTGTAATCGCTTCAGTTCCTTGATGTCCATCTTTCCTCCTTGTTTTTGGTTTTTAAACCAGCTTTGCAATCTGTGAGCGCAATATGTTTATAAGCTTACACAGATTGTTCAAATGTTCTTCCAGTTGTTTCTTTGCTCTGTATTTGCGCACTCCCCAACCCCCAGCGATTTCTTTGCCACAACAGTTTCCATACTCGTTGGAATGATATAAAAAATATCCCGTTGTTTTAATGAAATTTTTTATATCAGTTTTATCTGTCCTTGTTCTTCCAACTATCAAATAATAGTCTGATCCGTATTGGTAGAGAGTCCAGCTTTCGCTTATCCTGGCGTTTTTAATAAGAATAAGTTTGATGGTATTCCCCTTTCTTTTCACTTTTCAAAAAAGCTATTTGTTTGATTTTTTATTGTTTTCTTCGTCAAATTTATACCATATCTATCTCAAATAGTCAAGGGGGTTGACCGGCAGGCCGTTTGAGCGTACTTCAAAGTGCAAATGCGGCGCGGTGGTGAAAGAACCAGCGCCCGGCGTACCAGGAGTGCCACCCGTAGCTCCGATAATCTGTCCAGCGGTGACGAATTGGTCCACTTTGACATAAATCTTACTGACATGGCCATAGACAGTGGAAATGCTGTCGTTGTGAATCAAAATAATATAGCTGTAGCCCATGCCGTTATTTTTGGCCTGTGCCACATAGCCGGAAGCGGGCGCGGCAATGGGCGTGCCTTGGGGCGCGCGCAAATCAACCGCGGAGTGTTCCCCTATTGATTTGCGAAAGGGATATTCGGGGTCGTGAAATTCGCAAGTGACAATATGACTGGGTACCGGCCAAGACATTGTGCCGCCACTCCAAAGTTTCTGGCCAGCGCTTTGTTTTTGTGCCATTTTGGCGCGATAGGCGCTTTCCAGTTTGGCGATATCCGCTTGCGCGGCTTGCCATTGTTGTTGAATTTGTGTCAGCAGGGTCTGATATTTTTGCTCGCTACCCTTGGTTTGTACCAGCAAAACATCTTTGGCGGTTTTTTGTGAAGCCAGTTTGGCCTGTTCTATTTCCAAATCATTGCGCAATTTATCTAAGTCGGATTTTTTCATGGTCAAATCCTGTTTCTGTTGGTCTAGCTTGGTCTTGACGGTCTGAATTTGTTCCAAAGTCCCCTGTAAGCTTTTTTGCAAATCCTCGGTATTTTTTACCTGGTCAAAATATTGTGAGAGCGAATCATTGAGCAGTAAAATTTCCACGATGGAGCGTTGGTCGGAGGTATAAAGTAAACGCAAAATTTCTGCCAGCTGCTTTTTTTGCTGGGCAATTTCATTTTCGGTTTGCGTAATCATGGCGGTAGTATTTTGAATCTCCAAAATCGTCTTGGTAGTGGCAATGCGGTTGGCTTCAATATCCACCTTGGTTTCTGCCAGATTGTCATCCAAAATGGAAAGCTGATTTTTCAGCGAGACGACTTCTTTCTGTTTGGCGGCCAAGTCCTTTTGATACTGCGCTTTTTGTTTCTGTAAATCCTCCAGTTGTTTTTGCTGGGCTTCAATTTGCGAGTTTAAGTCCTCAATTTCTGAGTCAATGCTGGCGGCGTACGCTGGTTGTAGGCCTGAAAATCCGTAACCAAAAAGTAGCGCCACCAACAAAAACAGCGGTAGATATTGTTTTAAATACCGTTTCCAGATAGACAAAAAAAATTTAGACACCGCTTTATGCATAGGTGTCTAAATTATAGCATAATTGGTACTGGAACGGTAAGGGCTAAAACACATCTATATTTTAGCTGCCTCCGCGATTAAAAATTTTTTGATAGTCGCAAAATCAATCCGGCAATTATTTTTGTATTTAATCGGTTCGTTTTCTATATCCTTGAAATAGACCAAACTTTTTAAGATTAAGTTACTATCCAGAGATGGATATTTTTTGTCAGCCAGTTTTAAAAGCTGTTTTAGATCCGTTCTCTGTAAAATAAAATACAAATCCACATAGTCCTTTTTGGTGGCGCGGCCGACTACCGCCGAGAGTTTCATACAGGCAATATCTTCCACGGAGGCAATTTTGAGATATTTTTCATTGAGAGGTTTTTTGAGCAACGGATATTTATAGGTGAAAAAACTTAATTTAATGTTTTCATCAATTAAAACCGTCAAAGTATTTTTTTCTTCCTGAATTTTGTTTATTTTATGACCGTCAAAAATATCTTTGATTGTTCCAAATAACTTTTGCGTATCAATATCTTTGGCGGTAAAGAAATCAAAGTCCAAACTGTCACGATGCCCTAATTGTAAGGCCAGTCCCGTGCCACCAGCCAAATAAAACTCCGTTTTAAAGTTCTTGAGTAGCGGTAAAATGGCTAGTCGTTTTTTATCTAAAATATCGTAATACATTTTTTAAAATTAAAATCTCTTTTTAACTAATGTTTTGGGGTCCACCTTGAGTTTTAGGCACCAATAATTTAACGACTTGGGGCTCAATTCGCCCTTGGCGGCATTTTTTTGAAAAATACTTTTAACTGTCGCGCGCGGATAAAAATCCAACAACCAATCGGTGGCCTTTTTACTGCCTAAATTTAGGACATTCAAAATAATCCGCTGTTTATCTTTTTGCGGGTTTATTTTAGCTAGGTCGTTAAACCAGAGATAGGGCTCAACAAATTTTGGCAGGGTTTTGATTGAATTCATACCTATATTTTAGCATAAAATGCGCTAAAATGCCAGCGCCTTTTTTATCCGTTCCAGTGTGCGTTCTTGCCCCAAAATGGCGGCAATCTCCAAGGGGCCGGGTGAATTTTGCTGTCCGCTCAAAGCCACGCGCAACGGCCACATCACATCCCCCACTCCCCTTTCTGCGGCCAGTGGCATGACGCGCGCATTTAAATTTTCCAAAGTAAAATCCTGCGCGGGGATATTTGCCAGCACTTTTTCCACGGCTGCTAGGTTCTCGGCGGTTAGAGCGCGGCGCTTTTCCGGTGTTTCGCCCGCGGTTTTTTTCCAAATCAACAAATCGGCCGGATAGCTTAATTTATCTGTCAAAAAGAAAGCTATATCCTCGGTCGCATCGCCGAGTTTTTTGAGACGCTCTTGTTGGAGTAAAATAATTTTTGCCAAATAATCGCGGCCGTATTTTTTGCTATATTTTTCCACCGTGCCCGCGCCCAATTTGACCTCAAAATATGGCAAACATTGCGCGACTATTTCTTGTGCTGACATTTGACGGACATAATGACCATTGAGCCAATCCAATTTCTCCAAATTGAAAACCGCGCCGGACTTGCCGACTTTGTCCAGCGAAAATTCTTTGACTAATTCCTCCAGTGAAAAAATTTCGCGCTCGTCGCCGGGATTCCAGCCCAAGAAAGCGATAAAGTTAATTAACGCGGCGGGCAGATAGCCCTTATTTAGATAGTCCTCCACGGCCACATCGCCTTGGCGTTTACTGAGCTTGGATTTGTCGGGATTGAGAATTAACGGCAGGTGCGCGAATTTGGGCGGTGTCCATTCAAAAAAACGATAAAGCAAAAGATGTTTGGGAGTGGACGGCAGCCATTCCTCACCGCGAATCACCAAATTGACACCCATCAAATGGTCGTCCACCACGTTGGCCAGATGATAAGTCGGAAAGCCGTCGGATTTGATTAAAACCTGGTCGTCAATGTCGGCGGTGTTAAAACTGACTTCGCCGCGGATTTCGTCTTTGAAAGTTATGGTCTCAGCGGTCGGGATTTTCAGGCGGATGACATAGGGTTTGCCGGCCTTGATTTTGGCCTGAATTTCTTTGGGTGACAAATCGCGGCACCGGCCGTCATAGCGGGGCGCTGATTTTTTGGCTTCTTGTTCTTGGCGCATATGTTCCAAGGTCTGCGCGTCGCAAAAACAATAGTAGGCCAGCCCGTTATCTAATAATTCCTGCGCGTATTTTTGATAAATTTCTGTGCGTTGCGATTGCAGGTATGGTCCGGCGCTCCCCTTCTCGGCGATTTTGTCGGCCAGCATATTATCCGCGTCAGCGATTTTTTTACCGGATTTTTTGTCAGATTTTTCCTTCAAAAATGGCCCTTCGTCATAATCCATGCCCATCAAGTCCAAGGTTTTAATGAGACCTTCCACCGCGCCTGAGACATAGCGTTTTTGGTCAGTGTCTTCCACGCGCAAAATAAATAGTCCCCCGTTTTGGCGGGCCAGCAGATAGTTGTAGAGGGCGGTGCGCAAGCTCCCGACATGCAGGTAGCCGGTGGGGCTGGGCGCGAAACGGACGGCAAGTTTGGGCATAGGGGGTAATTTAAAACAATTTTGATTCTTAAATAATAGCAAATCCACAGGTTTAATAAAGTATTGACAAAAACATCGACTCAAAAATGTTTTAAACATGAGCCGAGGTTTTCTTTTTACTAAAAATACTTTTTTATCTCAGCAGCGCCCGCGCGTGGTTCAAAATTTCCGCCAAGCCCACGGCTTTTTCGCCTTCGCCGCTAACTTCGGTCAAAATCCCCCGCTCTTTATAGACATCCACGATGGGATGGGTCTGCTCATAATATATTTTCAGGCGGTTTTGAATCACTTCCAAAGTATCGTCCAGCCGATGAATCAAGGCGGCGGCGCAATTGTCGCAGAGGCCGTCAACTTTGGGCGGACCGTCTTCAATATGATAAATCCCCCCGCAATTGGGACAAACACGGCGCTTGACCACACGGCGTTCAATTTCTTGGTCGGAAACGGTGATATAAAAGGCCTTATCAATTTGGGTAATTTCATCCAGCACTTGCGCTTGCGCTAAATTGCGCGGATAGCCATCCAAAACCCAGCCACCTTCAATGCCTGCCAAATGATTTCTGACAATTTCATTGGTAATATCATCTGGCACCAGCTCGCCAGCGTCTAGTAAGGCCTTAACTTTTGTACCCAATTCGGAGACCTCTTTGACAATCTCGCGGAACATATCCCCCGTGGAAATATGCCGCAAACCTAACTCTTGCGCGATCATTTTCGCGCGGGTGCCTTTGCCGCAAGTGGGCGGTCCCAGCAAAACAATTTTGATGTTTGGTGTACTCATGCGAATTATTTTAACTGAACAAAAATTAAAAAGCAAATCGCGCGGTTTTTGGCGGCTGTTGCGAGTTTTTCAAAAAAAATGGACCCGATGCTCACCAAGCAGAATCGGGTCCGACGCTCTTGGCGTCTGTGTTGGAATTTAAGATGAAAACATACAACTCAAATCCCCAATTTATTTCTTTCCCAATTATGTTTAGGCGCAACCCAGGACAGACCCGCGCGCCATCAATCTCCGGTAAGCCATTAAAGCCCACGCGCAGATAAGCCATTTCTTCTGGTTTAAATTCGTAGGCCGTCTCTATTTTGATTTTGAGCGGGCCATAATAATTCAAACCGACAGCATAGGTCGCAGCGCTCTCTTTGAACAGGTTGTCTATTCGTAGAAAACCTGAGAAGGAAAACATTTCCGCGCGCAAACCGAATTGTGTATTTTCCAACCGGTTTAATGGCAAAGAGCTGCAAAGCGCCAGCCATTGTGGTCCGCAGTCGATAACCAAGTTTGGTTTCAGCTCCCATTTTGCCTGATGATGCAGCAGATTAAATTTGAGGGCCAATAATCCCCAATCGCTTCTGGGAGAAGTTATGGCTTGCTCAAATTGCTGGTCAACTCCCGTGCGCGGGCAAAAATAGCCGGTGCGACCTTGAAAATCGTAAAGAAGTGAATAGGCGCTGTAAAAATTTACACCGCAGTATTTATCACCTTTCCCGTCTTCAAAGCTAATCATAACCTGTTGGCTGTCCACGCGTTCGCGGGCGGTCAGGTCGGCGGGGTTGTCACTGGTGGAAAGCATGGCTCCTTGGGCGGTGCTGGGCATTAAATAAGAAAACAGAGCAAACACCAATATCACCACCAACAGGTAGAAAAGTAACCAGCGGCATTGAGCAGTTATCGGCGGCATTACAGCGTGAAACTTTTCCTTGACGGATTCAAAAAATGGCATTTTCAAAGAAACCTCCTTGCCCCGTCCGAAGGCGAGGGTTTGTTTTTTGTTTTCTCAAGTGTAGGCGAAATAAGGGGAAAAGGCAAGGGCGCGCCTATTTGGTACTCTCTACTCTCCCCCACTGTTTAGATGGGTGGAATTTTATCAGCAGCCAAAGATAAATCCGTGCGAGAAATAATAAAGCGGTCCAAAAAAACTCGCGCGGATTTTTGGGAAAAGTAAAAAATAATTTTATGCCGTGCCAGGCCTCGGAACGGAAACCCCGCATGGGAGTGCTTGTTGAATCTTGCGCAAGCAACAAACCATCTTGTGCGGCGCCGGCGGCGCTGCGGCGTTTTTGTTTCAACCAATCTGCAAAAGTAGTCGGATATTTGACCGCCACGCGGGCGCTGGGAGCGTAGGCGATGTGATAACCGGCCTGATAAATTTTTTGAGAAATATAGGCATCGTCGGCGAGGATATTTTCTGGGATTTTGCGGATGAGATTAGCGCGGATGGCGTAGAGATAGCCAGAGCAGTCCAGATATTTTTTAACGGCTGAAAGTTCGAGGCGGCGTTGATGCGCGGCATTGGTTAAAAAATGCGACCAATAGCCGAGCATGGTGTTGCGAGGCGAGGCGGAAATGGGTCGGCCGCTGACGGCGCCGATTTTTGGGTCGGCGAATGGCGCGAGCAGGGCGACGATGGCGCCCGGTTGTATGATGACATCGCCGTCGGTCAAAATTAAAATATCTCCGCGCGTCTCCTGAAAGGCCAGATTGAGAGCGGCGGGTTTGCCCGCTCCCCCGTCTTGGATGAAGCGCACCTCGGGTTGATCAAATTCATGGGCGACCAGTGCGCGGGTGTCGTGGTCTGGGGCGACCACGAGAATTTCGTCGGCAATTTTTTCAGCCAAAATTACCCGCAAGGTCTGGCGCAGGGTTTCCGTTTCTTTATAAGTGGTAATGATGATAGATAGCATAGCCAGATAATAGCACGACTGGGAGGGTTTGGCGAGGGTTGGCTGGATTGATTTTAAATGTATTGCATGTTAAACTTAGGAGGAAAATAGGAGGTCGGTATGAAATTTATGGCTCTTTTGAAAATCAAGATTGATAGGTGCACGCTATTTCCCGCGCTTAATCTGATAACATTTGAGCTCTGTTGGGTCTTCATGCTTGTTGGTGCTCTTGTGGCGGAGAAAGGCGACTGGACTTATTTCGGAATGGGATTCTTTTCAATTGGGGTGGTATATTTAGTTTTTACCGTAATTTGCGGTATGATACTTGCCATGCTAAGAGAAAGTAGAATTACCATATGATATCAATCGGCGTGATTTTGCGTCCCCGTCTGACTAAATAGTTGACGGGGCGCTTTTATTTTAAAATTGATTTAAAACTTTTTCCGTGTTAGTTTTAAAGAAAAACGGAGGTGGTTCTTTTGAAAAAACAATATCCGACTAGTTGGTGGATAAAATTATTGGCGCGGTTTTTGGTATTCTGGGATTATGTCAAAGATTACAATACTTGCCGCCGACAAAAACCAGACGCCGGTGTTCTGGCAAGCGCGCTATTATTCGGAGCGCTGATTCTTTGTCCAGCGGTCCCGCTTTTGTATGGTATAAGCTACAAAATGCATGATTACTACCGGTTCTACGATTTGCAGTTTGGCTTGGCCTTAGTTGGCGGCTTATACTTCTTTGGCGGAATTTTGCTGATGCTGGGAGAATGGCTGGCGGAAATATGCTCGGCAATTGCTAAGGGCAGAAAAAATAATAAACAAACAAGAAAATTTTAGTTCGGCGGCCGCTCTAAACCGGTGGCCGTTTTTTTTAAATCTCTTTTATTGCGACCTTGACTTTTTTATTGTTTAGGGGTAGTTTAAAGAAAAAGGGAAAAATAGTTTTTTGAAAAAAAAGGAAAAAATGAAAAAGAATCTAAATTGTGTAGTGTTATTTTTTGGCTACCTAACAGTATTCACTTTTATGGCTTTTGCGATGGCTATTGTTGTGGTGGCTGATTTGCACACCTTGGGAATTATCGGTTTTTCTCCACTTGATTTTGGGGAAAATATAGTTTCCATGGTGATTTTACTGGCGTGTATTGTTGCGGCGGCGGTAATGTCTGTCCTTGCCCACTATCATCCGAAATATATTGACGGTTTTTTCTCGGAAAATAGCGGTGTGCGAGGGATGCTATGGTCTTCTGGTTTGTACATTGTTTCGTTCATTCTTGCCACAGAACTAACAATTAGATTTGGCCAAGTTTTGACTTTCGGGACTTTAGGTTTAACAATAGTTTTTTCGGTATGGTTTCGTTTGGCGCTAATTTATGCGGTGCTGTATGAAATAGTGCGTATCGAGGAAGAAAAAAGAGACCATCTAAAACTTAAAAACGGATGGCGTCGAGTTTATCCTGGTCTTGAATACGGCGATGGATCAGATTGCGATTTTGGCTAATGTTCCATTTGGTCTTTTATGGGGTGGCATTGTCGAGGACAAGGTTGCCCCTTTTATTTTCCCATCTTGACTCCCCTGCCAGGTTTGCTATACTTTAGCAGTCAGAGGTATGGAGTGCTAAAGTGGGTCGGACGCGCCCAACCGTCTTCGTATCAGGCGCCTTCCCGACCGTCCCGCGCATCTCCGAGCAACCTTGCCCTTATTTTTAACCCTACAAAAAATATGCCAAATTTCGGTAATTTTACTCTCAAATCGCAAGAAGCCCTGCAAGCCGCGCAAGAGCTGGTTTTAAATTTAAAACAAGAGGCGGTGGATGTTTCGCATCTGCTTTTTGTTTTGTGCGAGCAAAAAGATGGTACGGTTTTGGCGGTGCTGAAAAAAATGAATTTGAATATTGAAAATTTACAGCGCGAATTGCAACGCGAATACGGCAAGATTTCCAAAACCCGCAACGAGACCGCGCTAGCCGATGTGGCCATCACTCCTCCCCTGCGCCATGTTTTGATGCAATCGCAAAAAGAGGCCGCCGGTATGCACGATGAATATATCAGCACGGAACATTTTTTGTTGGCCACGCTGAATGTACCTTCGGGGACGCGCGATATTTTACAAAAAATGGCGGTCAAATATGACGATGTCGTTAAGATTTTGAAAGAGGTGCGCGGCAGTGAGACCATCACTGATACCGAGCCGGAACAAAAATATCAGGCGCTGGAAAAATACGCGCAAAATTTGACCGACCTGGCGCGGCAAAAAAAGATGGACCCGATTATCGGGCGCAATGAAGAAATCCGCCGCGTGATTCAGGTCTTGTCGCGGCGCACCAAAAACAATCCGGTGATTATCGGCGAGGCCGGTGTGGGCAAGACCGCCATCGTAGAGGGTTTGGCGCAGAGAATTATTGAAGGCGATGTGCCGGAAAGTTTAAAAAACAAAGAAATCGTGGCGCTGGATTTGGGTGCTTTAATTGCTGGTACAAAATTTCGTGGCGAGTTTGAAAGCCGGCTCAAGGCCGTGATTAAAGAAATTAAAAAGTCCGATGGCCAAATTATTGTCTTTATTGATGAATTTCATACCATCGTCGGCGCCGGCGCCATTGAGGGCGCCATGGATGCTTCCAATATGCTCAAACCGGCTTTGGCGCGCGGTGAGTTACATTGTATCGCGGCTACGACTTTGCGCGAGTACCAAAAATATATTGAAAAAGACCCGGCCTTGGAAAGAAGATTTTTGCCGGTTTTAGCCAGTGAGCCAACCGAGGCGGACACGATTGCTATTTTGCGCGGTATCAAAGAAAAATATGAATTGCATCATGGCGTCAAAATCACCGACTCGTCTTTGGTGGCGGCTACCAAATTTTCGCGTCGTTATATCAACGACCGCTTTTTACCGGACAAGGCCATTGACCTGATGGATGAGGCGGCTTCGTCTTTACGGCTGGATATGGAAAGCCAACCGCAGGAATTGGACCGTTTGAAACGCAACTTGCGCCGCTTGGAAGTGGAAAAACGCGCCTTACAAAAAGAAACCGACAGCGCCAGTAAAAAGCGGCTCAAGGATTTACAACGCGAGCTAGCGGACATCCGCGAAAAAACCAAATCGTTGGAATTGCGCTGGAAAAATGAGCACGACATTATTATTGTTATTAAAGATATTAAAGCCAACATTGAAAAACTGCGTTCTGAGGCAGAAATTGCCGAGCGTAAATTGGAATTACAGCGGGTAGCCGAAATTTTATACGGCGAAATTCCTAATTTGGAAACCAAACTTAAAACGCAAGAAAAGAAATTGGGGCAAATCAAAAAAGACCAGCGCATCATCCGCGAGGAAGTGACCGATGAAAATGTAGCGGAAGTGGTGGCGCGTTGGACAGGTATTCCAGTTAACAAAATGTTGGAAGACGAAACCAAAAAATTGGCGCACACTGAAGATGATTTGCATGCCCGCATTGTCGGTCAAGATGAAGCGGTAGCGGCGGTCTCCAACGCTATTCGTCGCAGTCGCGCTGGGATCAGTGAAGAAAATAAACCCATCGGCTCGTTTATGTTTTTGGGACCGACCGGTGTGGGTAAAACCGAGATGGCCAAGGCCTTGGCTGAGTTTATGTTCAATGACGAAAATGCCATTATCCGTTTGGATATGTCGGAATATATGGAAAGCCATGCTTCCAGCAAAATGATCGGCTCCCCGCCCGGCTATGTGGGCTATGATGAAGGCGGCCAATTGACTGAACAAATTCGCCATCGTCCCTACTCCATTGTGCTTTTTGACGAGATTGAAAAAGCCCATCCCGATGTCTTTAATGTGCTTTTGCAAATCTTGGACAATGGACAACTTACCGATTCCAAGGGTCGCAAAGTTAATTTTAAAAATACCGTGGTCATTATGACTTCCAATGTGGGCAGTGAGGTCTTTTCCAATTTGGCCAACAAGACCTGTCTGGGTTTTGAGTCCCAAAATGAACGCCGCAATACCGAAACCGAAGTCAAAGAACAAATGCAAAAAGCGCTCAAAGAAAAGTTTAAGCCGGAATTTTTGAACCGCTTGGATGAAATTATTTTCTTTAAAGCGCTGGAAAAGAGTCAAATTCAAACCATCGTGGACCTGCAATTGGCGCGCGTCAACGAGCGTTTGGCGGAAAAAGATATTAAAATAAATGTCAGTGACAAAGCCAAAGCGCATTTGGCCGAGCAGGGCTTTGACCCGCTTTATGGCGCCCGCCCGCTCAAGCGCGTGATTCAAAATACCATTCTCAATCCCCTCTCTATGATGATTATCACCGGCCAGATAAAAGCGGATGGCGCGCTGGTCAAGGTGGATTTGGTGGGAGATAAAATTGAATTGAAGGTGGGATAAATGCTCAGACCGCCCGCATCTCAGCCATATCGGCTCGGGCTGTGTTATTTTGTTTGCCGTTGCGACCCTCCGCGTTTGCAATCCAGTATTGGTTTTAAAAACACGCGTTGCTGGCCCCAGCGTGGCCAGCCCGCTCTAACTCGGGCTCGCTCGTCCCGATGCCCCTGCGGGGATCGGGACACCTGCCCGCTCGCCCTGCGTAAGGTTTTTAAAACCAATGCTGGATTACTTACAAATTAATGGATAGACCAGCTTGGCTCACAAAATAACACAGCCCTGCGCCATAGTATATGTCGATTCGCCCCGACTGAGTTATCCTCGCGGAAAGAAAAAAGTCGCGCGGGGCTTGCTTTTTCTATAGTTTTGTGCTAGGGTTTGAGGCGGAGAGGTCGAGAGCTGACCTTTGAAAAAAGAAAACAAAAACAAAAAAATAGGAGGATGAAATGGTAAGAGTAGAAGATGGCAAAACAGGTCCAATAGCTGATTTTACCAAGCTTGTGTACGCGATGTCTACTGCTCAAATGGTTCAAGTTTTTTTTCAGGCGGTAAAATGTGAACATTATGAAAAAAAGCTTGAGGAGCTTGTTGACCTCGGGAAGTCCATAGTTTTGACTGGCAAGTTAAACAATAAACAACTTGTTAAACTTGTAAACAAATGTGAATATTATCAGCCATATCATCAGTATAAGAAATTATTTGATGGATTTAGGACGCTGGTGGTGCAACATTTGGATTTAAAAGTTTCAAACTATAAGCGAAAAGAAATCATGCGGAGTGATTCTGTGGGTTTTGTCCAAGAAGCTGTAGCTAAAGCTTGGGATTTTTCAGGAGAAGGAATAACCGAGCTGGATGGGATTGACGCCAGCTATAAATATGAATCTTTTTGGGATGGAATAGCAGAAAGATTGCGGAGCATAATAAAACAGTCGGAGATACTGGGACATTGTGGAAGAAAAGAAGAAAAATTATTGGAGATGTGTGAGAAAATCAACAACGCGGGTTTGTGGGCTAGTATTTGCAAAAAGCCCCGGTATGGGTTTGATGTTTTCAAAAATATTTCCAAAAATCGGTTGATTCCGATACTCAACGCAAGTGACAGACATACTGTTTGGTATAATGCTAAAGAAAATTGTGACCTCAATAATTTTTGGGAAGATTTACCCGAAGGTTTATCTGGCAACTTTTTTCGAAGAGCATTGGTTTGCTGGGGCAGTGAGAATATCGTTCCCGAAAAACTCAGCAACGAATATCGCATGGTTCTGTATATGGAATCGTTTAGGGATGATAACGAAGACCATTCTAAGCACGAGTGTTTACGGGGATGGTTGTTGAATCAAATAAACTTTCAAGAATTCTCCAGCCCCCAATTGTATGAGTTTTTTGAAAGGGTTCCAGATAATTGCAAAGCTTATCACAATGGGCAGAGAACTCCCGAATACGGATGGGCTACTTTGCTAAAATTGGCAGAAGCGATAAATCTTCAAAAATTATCTTGGAAAAAACTGCTTTATGTTTTTTTTAAGATGATAGAAAGTGAAGAAATAAGAGAAAAAATTATAGAAGAGATAAAAAGAAGAAAGAAAAGATAAAAAATAGGAGTAGTATTATAAAACAATGGGGTATTCGCGAGGATGCCTCATTTTTATGTTGTCAGTTGCCCATATCCCCCTTTTGCGCTACAATATAAACATGAAAAAACAAACTTTTTTAACCAAAATTTGGGTCGGTTTTGTCTTGGGTATATTGCTGGCCGGCTGGGGGCTGGCGCCTGTTTGCGCGTTGGCGCAGTTTGATTTCAATCCCAATTTCATCATCTCAGATGAACAGCTGGAAAATTATAATACCATGTCGCTGGAAATGATTCAGAGTTTTTTGGAAAAGCGGCCGGGCGTTTTGAAAACCTACACCACGGGAGATATAGACGGACGGATTAAAACCGCGGCCGAGATTATTTATCGTGTCAGTCAAGAAAATAAAATCAATCCGCAGGTGATTTTAGTTTTATTACAAAAAGAGCAAAGTTTGATTGAAAATCCGAACCCCAGCCAATACAACTTGGATTGGGCTTGCGGTTATCATCGGCCGGATGGTTCCGACCCCAACGATCCAGCCCTGCAAAAGTACAAGGGTTTTACAGAACAAGTGGATGGCGCGGCCGGCACTTTGCGCTGGTATATTGACCACTACCCCACTCCGTGGCTGCGCTTGATCGGGGTGCCGTATGATTTTGACGGCTATCAAGTGACGCCGCAGAATATCGCGACGACGGCTTTGTACAATTACACGCCGCATTATAATGGCAATTTAAATTTTCGCAAAAAGTGGGAGGATTATTTTTTAACAACCCATCCCGATGGCACCCTTTTGTCGGCAACTGGTGAAAATAGTATTTGGTTGATTCAAAACGGTCAGCGCCGTCCCTTTTTGAGTCGCGCGGCCTTTATTTCGCGTTTTCGGGCGGAAAATGTGATTGAGGTCTCGCCAGCGGATTTGGAAAAATACCCGCAGGGCTCCGCCATTCGTTTCGCGCAATATTCTTTAGTGCGCGCCCCCAATACAATTGATGTGTATAATGTACCCAGCGCTTTTGATGTTGCCTCTCGCGGTACCAGCGGCGCGGGTGTGGCTACCACCGTTACTTCTGCCGACAGCACGGTCTATATGATTGATGGCGACTACAAACGCCCGATTGACTCTGACACCACTTTTAAGGCCATCGGTTTTAATCCTGACGAGGTGACCGATGTGGCCTCGGCGGATTTAAATGATTATAAATTAGGAAATCCCATTACCGCCGACAGTGTTTATCCGACTGGCGCGCTGATTCAAAGCAGCAAAACCGGCGGCGTTTATTTTGTGGAAGCCGGCGTCAAACAGCCGATTATTGATTATTCTTTACTAAAAATAATTTTTGGCCAGCGCAAGATTATCAAGGCCACGCCGGAAAAATTAGCGACTTATATTACGGCCGAGCCGGTACGGTTGGATGATGGAGCTTTAGTCAAAGCCATTGAATCCCCCGCCGTTTATGTGATTGCCAACGGTTTAAAGCGGCCGATTACTTCCGGCGAGGTTTTTGAAAACTTGGGCTATAAATGGGAGAATATTGTCAAAATCCCGCAAAAGGTGTTAGATAAGATTCATCCCACCGGGGATTTGTTAACCCTTAATTACTAAAATATGCTGGTTTTTGCTGCCATCTGTCCGCATAGCCCGATGTTGATTCCCGCTATTGGCAAGGATAACACGCCCCTCTTTGCCAAGACCCTGGAGGCGTACAAAGGTCTCAAAGCCCGTTTGGACGAATCTGAGGCGGAGGTCTTGGTGATTTTAACTCCCCATGGCGAAGCGGCTGAGGATAAATTTGTCATTCCGGCTGGTCTGGCGAACGAAAACGCGGCCGCGCAGTATCAGATAAATTTCAAGGAATTTGGCGATTTGGCTACCAAATTTGAAGTGCCGGCGCAGACGGTTTTGGCTAATCATTGGCGTGAAAATTTGAAAAAGGACTTTAAATTTAAAATCACGCAAACGGAGACCTTGGACTATGGCGCGGGCGTGCCCCTGTTTTATTTAAATAAAGAACGGCCGCTGCCGACGGTGGTTATCGGGCAGGCGGATTTGGATCGCGTGGCGCATTGGCATCTGGGAGAAATGTTGGGCGAAGAATTTTTGGCGAGCGAAACGCGGGTGGCGGTGATTGCTTCGGGCGAGCTGTCGCATTGTCTCAATGAAAACGCGCCGGGTGGCTATGTGCCTAGCGCCAAGACCTTTGACAATCGCCTGATAGAATTATTAAATCAAAAAGAAAACGAATCTGGTAAACCGGCTGGCGTGGACATTTTAGCGCTGGACGAAAAAGAAATTGTCGCTATCAAAGAATGCGGGCTCAAGACCATCACGACTCTCTTGGGCATTTTGTCATCCAGCCGCTACGAACCGGAATTTTTGGCCTATGAAAGTCCGCTGGGAGTGGGCTGTCTGACGATGAATTTTAAGTTGAATCACTAAAGATGGCTAAGACGATTAAAAAGATGCCTGCGCGCTTACAGATTCCCGCCTGCGCGGGAATGACAAAAAATGTGGGGGAAGCAAAGGTGCCGACGGCGAAGGCCTTGGAGCGAGCGGCGAAAAAAGAAGCCAAAGAAACCGATGTGCAGGCCATCGTCAATGCTTATTTTATCAGTAAGGGTTTGTCTTTGGAACAAATCAAGGAAGACGCCAAACAAAGAAAAATAATTTATTCGCGGCATATCCGACCCGCCAAACAACTATTGGAATTGGCGGGGTCAAAAGAAAAAGCACTCTCGGCTTTGAAACAAGTGGCGGTCTGGGCGATTTCCAACAAACTGGATTTTTCCATTGAGACGGTTTTGAAAAAATGGCTGGAATTATCAAAGCTCAAACCCAAGGAGCAAGTGAAAAAACCGTTTTATGAAGGCAACCCAATGCACTACGATGAACGGCGGCAAAAATATTCGGTGCTGGTGGATGGCGAGTGGAAAGAATATTGTGACAAAGAGGAAAAAATTGAGTGGCGGGTGGTGGATAAGAAGTAAATGTATGATAAAAATAAAAAAAATAAAATTTTCTAAAGAAAAATATATTGGCTTGGGCCATGTGCCCATCGGAATTGGAGCAGTTATTAAAGGATGGAATATTACCGAAAAGCATTTTAGAAATCCCTCTGTTCTGCCAGTGGTTGATTTTAGGGCTATGACCAACGCTTGTCCGCATAACTGTTTCCATTGTTTTACCGATAAGCTCAAAAAAACTCTCACTCTAAATAAAATAAAAGAAGTTATAGATGAACTGGCGGAAATGAAAACTATGGCGATTGATTATTTAGGAGAAGGAGAACCAACAATTGATAAAGATTTTTTTGAAATTATTAAATATACTACAAAAAAAGGTATACGCCCTATCATTTTTACAGATGCAGCTACAAAACTTAGAGATAAAGATTTTGTGAGAAGAATTAAAAAATCCGGCGCTTGTGTTTGTCCAAAATGTGATAGTTTATGGAACAAAGATTTTCAAAATTGGGTTGTAGGCGATAAAACTGGCACATATTTTGATCAAAGAAATGACGCCATAAAAGTATTAATTAAAGAGGGCTTTAATAAACATGAAAAAGATGGAACAACCCGCTTGGGTTTTGATATGGTAGTGTGCAGAAAAAACATGCACGAAATTGAAAAAACTTTACGCTATTGCAGAGAAAATAATTTATGGGTGATATTTTCTTTCTACTTACCCTCTGGCAGAAGCGGAAAAGATGACTTTGATAAATCACTACTCCTTACAAAAGTTGAAAAAAGAAAAATTCAAAAACTTGTCAAAAAAATTGATGAAGAATATGGTTTTAAGCATGAAATTTTAAATAATTTTATGACCTCACGATGTATAGAGTTTATGTGTATTTATGGTGATGGCAGAGTTGGCCCTTGTGTCGGAAATGAAGTTATTGTTGGCAATGTAAAAAACAACTCAATAAGAGAATTGAGAAAACTAATTATTAACAAATTCCCCTGTCATAATCCAAAGAATTTTGACGGAAATTGTTGCTATAGAGAAAAAATATAAATTTAATTATGTCTCACAAAATCATATTTTTAGGCAGTGGCGGATTCGCAGTCCCCTCTTTGCGGGCTTTAGTGGCTTCGGGGCGGGATACGGCGGCAGACAAAGGGCGACAGGACCATGGCGCCGATTTTGAAATTCAACTCGTAGTGACCCAGCCCGACCAACCAGCCGGTCGCGGTCAAAAGATGCAGGTAAGCGCGGTAAAGGCGGCAGCGCTTGAGCTGGGTTTGAAGGTGGCGCAACCCGGCAAAAATCTGTCTTTGGACTTACATGTGGCTTTGAGTAAATACCGTCCCGAGGCGCTGGTGGTGGTGTCGTATGGCAAGATTTTGACCCAAGATATTCTGGATTGGCCGACCAAGGGCTGTCTCAATGTTCATCCCTCATTATTGCCTCAATATCGCGGCTCGGCTCCGATTCAGACGGCCATTTTGGACGGTTTAGAGGCCTCTGGCGTGACGATTATGCTTTTGGACGCTAAGATGGACCATGGGCCGATTTTGGCTCAAAAAAGGGCCATTTTGGGGTCTTTGGAGACCGCTGGCGAGCTAGCCGGACGGTTGGCGGATTTGGGCGCGGAATTGCTGGTAGAGACGCTAAATGGCTGGCTAGAAGGCCAAATTGAGCCGCGCGAGCAAAACCATGGCCAAGCCACCTATACCGCCAAAATAACCAAAGAAATGGGGCAGATTGACTGGACAAAATCGGCCGCGGAGATTGAACGGCGGATACGGGCGTTTCAGCCCTGGCCGGGTGCGTTTACTTTTTGGGAGGGTAAGATGGTGAAGGTTGCGCGCGCGGAGGTGGGCGGCTTAAAGACAGAGAGTGTAAGCCAAGGAGCCGAGGTGGGGCAAGGCGCTGAAGCAGGCACTGTATTCAGCCAAACCGGCCGCGATTTGAGAGTGATTTGTGGCGCAGGGGTTTTGAATATTTTGGAATTACAATTAGAGGGGCGCAAGGTTCTGGCGGCGAGAGATTTTCTGGGTGGTAACAAAGGGATTATCGGGGCGCGGTTGGGTTGAACTAATTCCCCGTCTGTGCTACACTCTAAACATATTAAGTTATTAAAAATTTTATGGCTAAAAGAAAAAAAGCGTTTATTTTAGACAAGTTAAAAAAGAAGAGTCCGCACAAAACCGCGAAGCGTTTAGCGGTCAAAAAAGTGATGTTGGAGGGCTTGGCGAAAAAGAGAAAAACGCAACCGAAGAAAAATAAAAATAAATAAAACAATAATCGTTCTTTGAAAAAGGAGTGAGAGGTGAAGGGAATAATCATAGCCATTGCTATTTTCACGGTGTTGATTTGTTTGCCCAAGATTTGGACTATCGTGATAATAAGCGCTATCTTTTTGGGCTTGGTTGTTGTCGCTTTCAGTTTTTCTGGATGGGAAAGCGGCGAAGAGCAAGAAAAGCGTTTGGCGACCGAAAGGATGAGATATCATAATCTATCAGAAGAACAACGACAAGCCGAGTGTGGGTTGTTTTTGAGTAAAATAACCAATAGTTATTTTCTTGAGAAGCCCGTAATCCAAGCGATTAATGGTTTCCCTGCAGAGTTGACAGCGGTTCATTTTGTTAGTATCTCAACCGGTCAGCCGATTGAATGTCAAAACAGATTTGGCATATCTATGGACTAATGTCATTTGTAGTCCACTTTAAATTAAAAGGAGAAAAAATGACAAACAAAGAAGAAAAAAAAGAGCAAGACGAATATAAATTTTTGCTAAGGTACTTAACTGATAGATATGTTTTCCCAGTTCCTCTTGTACAAAGTAGCAATAATTTTCTTCCAGGAATGACTAAACCAAATCTTTTCAGTAGCGCAACAGGTAAAACCGTTCGCTTCCAAAACCGTTTTGGTATCATTATGGATTAGTTTTTCTTTCAAATCAGAAATTTGCCATTTATCCGGTGTCGCACGCCATGTTGCGATGCCGGATTTTTTTATTCCCGCGTCAACGCTTCCAGCGTCTCCCGCGCGCACTTCTCCCACGAAAAATGGTTGGCGCGGGCGAGACCGGCGATGATAAGTTTTTCTTTGGTGTTTTGGCAATCTTCGGCGGTTAGCATTTTTTCCAGCGCCGTGGCCATGGCCTCCGTATCGGTCGGGTCAAACATCAGCGCGGCACCATCCGCCACTTCCGGCAAACTGGTGGTATTGGAGCAAATGACCGGACAGCCGCAAGCCATGGCTTCCAAAATCGGAATGCCAAAGCCCTCAAACAAACTTGGGAAGGCAAACAAATCAGCGCAATTTAAAAACAATGGCAAGTCATCATCCCCTACCCAGCCGGGCATGATAATATCTTTTTCCAAATGAAATTTTTTGATTTGCGCCGCGACTAAATTAAAAGTCAGACCCTTAGTGCCGACCAAGACCAATTTGTGCGGGGATTGTGGATGGCGCGCTTTAAACAAACCGAAGGCCTCTACCAGCCGTGGGATATTTTTTTTCAATTCCAAGCGCCCGATAAATAAAATATACGGGAAATCAATTTGATATTTAGTTTTTAAATATGTGCGGGCTTCTGTCATTCCGGAAGCCACGCGTGAGCGGGGCTGTCCGGAATCTGTGGATAGATTGACACTTTTTGTATCACAGATTCCCGCCCCGATGTTGCATGCGGGGCAGGCCTGCGCGGGAATGACAGAATCTAGCCGCCGGTATTTTTGATTATCGTAGCCATTGTGAATGACAGCGATTTTTTCCGGCGCGAGGTGGTAGGTTTTAATTAAATCATTTTTGGTAAAATCCGAGGGCGCAATGATTTTGTTGGCGGCGCGTTTGATAATTTGAATAATCAGTTTATGATAAAGTTTGTCCGCCCAATGATAGGCCTCAGGAAAATGTTCAAAGCCGATATCATGAATGGTGACGACGGATTTTTTTGGATTTAACAGCGGCAAAGTATGCGCCGGCACAAAAAGCACATCCGGGCGATATTTGCCGAATTTCATCTCCCAGCTCAAGCGGCCAATAGTCCATGAGCGCGGGATAGGCCATTTGAGTCGCACTTCTTTAAAATTCGGCGGGCAGATGGCTAGCGCGCCGGTCAAGGGTTTATTGGTGTACAAAAAATACTGATGGCGGCGGTCCAGCTTTTTGAATTGTTCAATCAAATGATAGGAATACCATTCCACACCGGTTTTATGGGGTTTGTTGGCGCGGGAGGCATCAATGCCGATAATCATTAGCGTCGTGCTAGTAAACTGCGCTTATAAGAATCCAAATTATCCAAGGCCGTGCTGATACCCTTGATGACACAAAGCAAGGGCTCGGGCGCGACATACATGGGGATATTTAAGGCCTGCGAAAAAAGTTTGTCTATATTGCGCAATTGCGATGACCCGCCGGCCAGCACTACGCCCTTTTCCATAATATCCGCCGAGAGTTCGGGCGGTGTCTCGCGCAAGACCGCCTTGATGGCCTCAATCACCTGTTCCAATTCCGCCCCGATGGCCTCGGTGGTGTCGTCCGATGAAAGCGTGACGGTATGCGGCAGACCAGTGACGGTATGGCGGCCTTTGACCTTGGTGGTGAGCTTTTTTTCCATAAACAAAGCTGAGCCGATTTCAATTTTAACGCGCTCCGCCGTGCGTTCGCCGATAGACAAATTATATTTGCGGCGGATATATTCCAAAATAGCATGGTCAAATTTGTTGCCTGCCACACGCACCGAATTATTTGTGACAATGCCACCCAAAGAAATAACCGCTATTTCTGTGGTGCCGCCGCCCATATTGACGATCATATGGCCACTGGCTGAGCCGATGGGAATAGCCGCGCCAATGGCAGCCGCGATGGGCTCTTTGATAATGAAAGCGTTCTTGCCGCCTGCCGCGACAGTGGCATCCATCACTGCGCGTTTTTCGGTGGAAGTCACGCCGCCTGGCACCGAGACCATCACATCTGGCCGAAAAATACGCAGACCGCCCAGCGCTTTACCGATGAAATATTTAAGCATGGCTTCGGTAGTGCGGTAATCGGCAATCACGCCATCTTTCATGGGACGCGAGGCCACAATGCTGTCGGGAGTGCGCCCCAGCATTTCTTTGGCCTCTTCGCCCACCGCCAAGATTTTTTTGTCGGTCAAAGAGACCGCCACCACCGAGGGTTCGTTGATGATAATCCCCTTGCCCGGCACATATACCAGTGTATTGGTGGTGCCGAGGTCAATCCCGATTTTCTTAGTGAATATGGACATTTGAGACAATTAGTAGCTTCCATTTTAGCAGGTTGGGGGTCAAAGTCAAACCGCCGGTTGACAGCCAACACAAAATGTGGTAGGTTTTAAATAAAGAAAAGTGTCTTTGAAATCAAAACCGGCTGGCCGAGAAAAGGACTCGGACTGGCCAAAAAGGAGTGGAAAATGTTGCATGACCCACAAGAAACTGCAATCGTAAAGCAAGTTTCTGCTTTTAAAAAGGAGCTGGAAAAACTCGGTGATTGCCATGATTTTCTTATGGCAAAAGGTGGTTTACTTCTCCAAACAGGGATTTTAGCTGCCAAAGTTGACCAAGGAGGGAAAGAAACACTTGTGATATTTTACAATAAAGATCAATGGGAAACTGACCAGTCAGAATTTCCTTGTGATCTGACGGTAAAAGAACTTGCTCGGAAAAAAGGGCTGAAGATGGCTTTTATTCCCGACATTCAAAATCTGAAAGATAGTAAAGAAATTCAGATTATCTTTAACTTTGGATTTTTCCGCCATCCTATATTCTTGTCTTATGGCAAAGATGGTGATGGCGCCGAAGTACGGTTATAATGTTATAATGATTCTTGGTCAACGAAACAAATTTCAAAAAAAAGGGCGCCCTAACGGACGCCCTTTTTCATTTATGATTTGTAAATGGTATTGGCCTGTTATAGCTTAGCTAAGAAAATCATCCGCAGGGCGAGCGGGCAGGTGTCCCGATCCCCGCAGGGGCATCGGGACGAGCGAGCCCGAGGCTAAGCGGCCAGCCCACGCTGGGGGCTGGCACGCGGGTTTTCGTGCTAAGCTATAGCAGGTCAATAAGAGTTACTCCCCCAATTCCAGCCGATATGTCTTATCCGTATTGAGCTTGTCTTCAACGGTCTGCGGTTTGTTAGGATTGATACCCAATTTAAACTCAAACGGGGTGGCAATCGTGCCGGCCTGTTTTTGCACTAGCAATTCGTAATTTTCGTCCGACATAATTTCCGTCGGTAATTTATAGATGCAGGTCAAAATTTTGGTTTGCAACAAATCCACGGTGATATAATTGCCAAAGACGGTTTTGCCCAGCTCTTGGGTGGTCGCGGCTTTAACTGCTTTACCGTCCAACTGGCAGGTCAGCAATTGACTACCGCTCGGTGTATAGACGCGGATGTATTCTTTGAGCACGCGGGTCTTTTCCGTGATTTCCGGCGCGGTGTTACGATAGGTCAATGTCACTTCGCCCAAATAATTACCTTTGGCGTCGCGATAAACGCGGTATTTAATATCTTTTTCCGTCCAGCGGTCGGTTTTGCGGCTGTCCAAGTTGGCATCCACCACCATCAAATAATCGCGCGCGGTATTTTTGACCGTGCCATCCCAAGTATGTTTGGCCATCAAATTCTGCCACTCGGTATTTTTGAAGTTAAAGATGACATGCTTTTCGTTCAGATTATTCAAAACGATATTACCGACTTTCTGCCAATCAGATAAAGACGATTGCAAAAAATGTGTAATCATCTTCAAGCCCAAATCGCCAATCAGGTTTTTACGGTTGCGGCTAGTGACATCATTTTCCGCGAATTCGCTGTAAGTATAGTCCTCCATTTTATCCACAAAGTTGTCGCTAGTGAAGGTCTCTTCGGTCAAATCCTTGTCCACTACGGTCAATGGTCCGCTCAAGGCCAAGAGTTCTACAATCGGTTTGGGGTCCATAATGACCATGCCGTCAAAGTAGTGCTGGTCTTGGCTTTGGACTTTGTAGGCCTTTTCAATTTGCGCCACGCTGGTGGGAAAATCTGGCGACCAGTTGGCATCGGAAAACATCCAACGGGTTTTGCGCAGATATTGACGGATGATGGCCGGCGCGCTTTCTTTGACATATTTACCGCCGTCCAAGTCCAGATAATAGGTATTATGAGTGGCAAAATTAACGAATTCGCCATCTTTGATTTCAAAGGTGCCGTAGGTGCCGATATACCCGCCGGTCGGGCGCATCTCGCCGTTGTTTTGCAAGGCGAACAGATATTGCCGCGCTTCCGGATAACCCAAGGCCGCCACCGTCATCGGCAGTAATTCACGAGTGGTGGTCAAGGCCTCGCGCGCTGGTTGTAATTTTTCGCGCGCGGTTTGCGCCAGTTTGATCATCTTGCCATTGGCTTGGCCAGCGGTGATTTTTTCAAGGCGCGCGTCTTGCAACATCAAATCATTGTCTAAATTTTTCAGCATTTCCCCGCTTTCGGAAATGGCTTGTAGCAAATTCTTTTTCAATTGAGAATCAATTTCTTTGACAGAGTCCTTACCGCTTTCTTTGATGGGAGCGATATTGGTTTGCGCCCAAGTATTGACCAGCATAATATCCCGAGTCAAATCATCCGCGGTTTGCAATAAATCCCCCGCGCCCTGATAAGTGTCGGCGCTGACCAGTCCCAGTGCCCGCCAATACGCTAAGTTGTCCAAAGCGCTGCTGGCTCCGCGCCAGTGTTTGAGCGACTTGTCCCAGTTTTTGTCGGCGGTCAGAAAATCCAAAGCGCCCATATTTTCTATGGCGGTCTCGGCGGTGGCTTTACCCTGCCATAAATGGTACGCGAAGCGGCCGATAGGATAAACGATAAAAATCAAAATGGCGGCGATGATGACGCTCCAAAGCCAGGTCTTCCAATGAGCGCGCTTCGGCCGCGGGGCAACAGTATCTTCTGGTTGTGGCATGGTCTTGATTACCGGCGCGTCATTTCTCTCTGCCATAATTTCGCCGATGTTGGACATACCTGAATTGACGCAGGTCTCGGCCTGCGGTTCGTCAGCTGCTATGGTTGGATTGAATTCTTGTGATTCCATAGTATTTTGTTTATAAAAACTTTTAACTTTAAATTTGAATATATATTTTACCAAATATTTTAACCAGCTCTGAATGTGAATGCGGGTGGTTTTATTCATCCAGAGGTCGCGCCAAGCGCTTTTTCCGGCGGAAGGACGGATATGATAATGTACCATTTGAATATCGGCGGCATAAAGTACTTGCCAGCCACCCATCCAAAATCTACGGCACCAATCCACATCTTCAAAAAACATGAAAAATCTTTCATCCATCAACCCGATATGGGTGATGGCGGTTTGACGGACAAACATACCAGTGCCCAGCAACCAGTCCACCGGCCGCGTGGCTTCATGATTCCAATCAGTCATCAAGAATTTATTGACCAGCTTTTTAATCGGTGCCAGTTTGCCCAAGAAAGTTCGACGATAAAGAGGCATCAGTACGCTCGGAAAACGGAAGCATGACATTTGCACAGTGCCATCAGGATTGAGCAGTTTCGGACCCACCAAGCCGCATTGCGGATTTTTTTCCATAAACGCGTAAAACTTATCCAGCGTGCCGCCTTGGGTGAATAAAACATCCGGATTGAGAATCAGATAGTACTTAGCTGTGAAAGAACGCAGGCCCAGATTCACGCCCCGTGGATAGCCCAAGTTAGCCGGAATGGCCAAACAAGTGACTTCGGGAAATTGCCGCGCCAACATTTCAGCGGTACCGTCTTGGGAATTATTGTCCACCACAGCCACTTTGTAGCTGAGCCGAGTGCCATAGGCATCGCGCCGTAAGGACTCCAGACAGTTTTTGACTAGCTCTTTGGTGTGATAGCCGATGATAATGATAGCAATATCCAACATAGACAAAATCCCGCTTGAGGCGGTGGCCTTAAAGTTAAAATCGGACTTTTGGTTATTTAAACCAGCGCGACCAGTCGGCTAAATCCGTCTGGCGATGCTTTTGAATCCATTCCCTCTTTGTCAGCATTTTAGCATATTTGGTTATAAAGTCAAGGGTGGCGCGCAGAGTTTGGGGTTCAAAAAACAGGATATAGCCCAGTTTGCCTAATTCGTAAACTAACACAGGAAATAGCTGGCGTTTGGGCAGATTTTTGAGCAAATAAAAGAGATGATTGCGATAGGAGTGATAATTGGCAAATTGGCTCTTCTGACGGCGATTTTTAAACAGACCGGCCTTTTGAGCCACACTACGGTCATGATAGCCGACTGCTGGGGGTACTAAATAGGCCTGCCAACCCCGCCAACGCAAGCGACATGCCAGATCCACATCTTCTTTGTAGGCGAAAAAATCTTCGTCAAAGTATTGGTCTTGAAATTTAATATCTTCTAGCGCGGCACGACGATATAAGGGCGCGGCACCCGAAACGCCGAAAATTTCCACGGGCGCGGTGGGGATAATTGTGCCTTCCCACTGTCCCCAATCCTCTACTCGGCCGTTTTTAAAAATGCGCAAACCTAAACTATCAATTTCTTGCGTTTTTTGTTGCCGTTCAAAATCCCAGCGGTTGAGTCGTCCAGTGGCGGCGCCGACTCGCGGATGCGCGTCCATAAATTCCACCAAGCGCGCCACAAAATCAGGTTCCAAAATAATATCTTGATTCAAACACAAAACATATTCTCCTGTTGATAATTTAATGCCCAAATTATGGCCGGCGCAAAAGCCCAAATTTTTTTCTTGACGCTCCAAGCGAAATTGCGGATAATTTTTTACAACCCAAGCCGCGCCGTCATCAGACGAAGCATTATCTATAATCAATACCTCAAGGTCTTGGTAGGTCTGATTTTTGACCGCGGCCAAAACCTCTGGCAAATATTTTTGGCCGTTGTAAAGCAAGATGTTGATGGAGACCTTAACTGACATATTTATTATTTAATTTCTTTTTACTTTTTGCTAATCAACTGATAAACCCATTCCAGCGCCAACGAAAATGGCCGCGCGATTTGAATCCCTATCCAAGCGAGCCGCGAATGATGTTTTTTGAAATAGCGCGCCAAACTGCGATTAAATATTTTTTGACGGTCTACACTCAAGCGCTGGCGAAAACTTTGACCGAAGTGATGAATAATCTCTGTGTCCGGATTGTAGCCGATTTTCCAGCCGGCCTGCCGCAAACGGCGGCAATAGTCCACCTCTTCAAACCAAATCCAAAAGCCCTCGTCCAGTAAACCGATTTTTTCCAAGACCTCTTGGCGCAGCCAAAAGAAAGCCCCCATGACTTGGTCCACCTCGGATGGCTCATCATAATCAAAATCGCGCGCCAGATATTTTTTGAAGACCGGCAAATTGGGCAAGAGATGCGGTACTTTAAAAAGCAACAAAAATTGGTCCCAAAAAGTCGGAAAACGCCGCACCGATGGTTGCAAGGTCTCGTCGCTATTGAGCAGTTTACAGCCAGCTAAACCATAATGCGGATGGCTGTCCATAAATTTAAACATAGAGCGGAAAGCACTCGGCAAAATGCGCGTGTCCGGATTTAAAACCAAAACATAACGCCCGCGCGCCAAACGGATACCTTGGTTGTTGGCCTTGGCGAAGCCCTGATTGACTTTGTTGGCCAACAAGCGCGCTTGCGGAAATTGATTGTGTACCATTTCCACAGTGCCGTCTTGCGAGTCATTGTCCACCACAAAAACCTCCAGCTCCAATCCCTCGCTGTTTGCGTAAATTGAACGCAGGCATTGGCTCAAAAGTTCGCGCACCCGCCAGCTGACAATGATGATTGATAAGTCCATAATTTTAGATGTTAGAGGTTAATCTGTGGCCGGAGTTTGATTTAAAGGTATTTTCAAGTGATGCTTCTCTAAAATAATTTCGCGCGCCGCCCTATATTCATCCACCGCGGGCATTTTTAGTCCCAGTTTTTGCCAAGGCATGCCATAAAAAAAACTTGGTAGCCAAGAGCTGATTTTATCTTTGTTGGAAACATCGGCTTTGAATAAAACCTCAGGCAGCCAGACCCCGATTTGACCTTTTTCCAAAAGTGTCAGCCATAAATCCCAGTCCTGAAATTTCTTTAAGTTCTCGTCCCAACCAGGAAAATATTCGCGCTTGAGCAAGGCGGTAGTATGGATATAGGGCATGGTTTTGAGGCGCGCCGGGTCAAATTCCCAGAGGCGAAATAATTTCCAGCCGAAAATAAAAGATGAATAAACATAGGCCGCTTGTGGATGGTTGTCCAGCGTGTAATTCAACTTTTCCAGCATGTCTGACCGCATAATGATATCCGCGTCGCAGAAAAGCACATATTCCCCTGTTGCTTGCGCGAAACCAAAATTGCGTGCTTGCGGCCGCCCGCGGTTTTCTTGATTGAAAATTTTCAGCGGTAAGCTCGGGTGGTCGGCAATAAATTCTCTCAGCCAAAAAGATAAACTGTCAGTGGAGCCGTCATTAACCAAAATAATTTCGTAGTCGCTAAAAGTTTGCCTCACCAGCGCGGGCAGACATTTTTTGAGCGCTGACAAGTGGTTGTAGACTGGTATGATAACAGAGATTTTTGGCATAGCACATAGTGTTTTAGACCGCTAGATTAGCATAAAACTGGTTGTAGGACAATACTTAAGTCATATGTTCTTCCTAGTTTGCCACGAAAACCCGCGTGCCAGCCCCCAGCGAGGGCTGGCCGCTTAGCCTCGGGCTCGCTCGTCCCGATGCCCCTGCGGGGATCGGGACACCTGCCCGCTCGCCCTGCGGATGATTTTCTTAGGCAAACTAGGAATAACATTTATAACAAAGTTTTGTCTACAACCCCAGCGCGATCCAGCGGCGGTAAGCCGCCGCGGTTTGGCCCGCGATGTCTTTCCAGTTGTGGCGGCCTTGCGCGCGCGCCAAATTATGGTTGCCCATGGCCGCGATTTCGTGCTCTTCCAAATGGTACATTTTTTGGATGGCCTGGGCTAGTTCGCCGGCATCGCCGGCCATCGGTAAAAAGCCATTTTCGCCATCGGTGACAATTTCCGCCGGACCGCTCAAATTTGAGACAATTACCGGCCGTCCGAAACTGTAGGCCATCAAAACGGAACTGCCGGAATAAGCATGGCGATAAGGTAAGACCACCGCGTCTGCCGCTTGAAAATACTGCCCCAGATAACGCACCGGAATATAATCCAGATAGAGCGAGACCTGTCCGCGGATTTTGAGCATATCAATCATATCCTCCAACAAATCCCACCCACCGTGCTCGCCCGCGATGAGTAGTTTGACGCGCGGGTATTTTTTTAAATAAGCCAGCGCGCGCAACAAAACATCAATGCCGCGATAGGCCTTCAGTGGTCCAAAATATAATAAACAAAAGGTCTCTTTTTCTAAGCCAAGATTGGTTTTGGCTTCGGCCGAGGTCATTTTCGGGTTGAGCGCGGCCACATTGAGAAAATTCCCGTGATTGATTTGCGCGACGCGTTCTTGGCGCACTCCGAAGATACCGTTTAATTCCGCGGCGCTGTCTTGCGTATGGACAATCAGCCCCTGACACTGCCGATAGAGTTGTCCGTATGTTTCGCGGTGCCATTTGGCCGGCTCGTGCGGCAACAAATTATGGGCGGTATGAATAGTGTGAACTCCGTGACCAGCCAGCCAGCTCAAGAGCTCAGAAATTTTTTGCGGATAAATCAACGACTGGAAATGTACAATCTCCGGCTTATAGCGCGTCACCCAGGTTTTGATGGTCTTGAAATCCGCCGCGCCAGCCGACCGTCTGGCAAGCCAGCTTTGACCGAAGCTCGGCCGCAATTCCTTGACCACACTGAAACGCGGCTGGAAATAATCAATTTCGCTGTTGTCGCTATTGGTCAAAAGCGTCACCTCCGTCCCCTGCGCGTTTAATTGTTCGCACAGTCCGTGGCTATATTGGCTCAATCCCCCTTGGCGATCGGGGCTTATCATTAGGACTTTCATGATTTTATTTTAAATTTTAATTGTATGACTTTGAACAGCGATTGCCAGTCCTCGCGGCTGATGACTCGCCACCAGACCAAGAGTAACGCGTAAATCAGCGCGGCCGGCACGATCAGCCAAAGAAAATATATTTGCGTTTTTAAAAAGTGCACTCCTAGACCCATCAAAATGGCCGCGGCCGCGATTTTAAATAAAGTGCGCCACAAACGCAAACGGCGGAAGTCAATAATTTGACTGGCAAAAATCAAGCCACCGCCAATCAGTACTAAATAACTGCCCAAAACCGCCCAACTGGCGCCAAGATAACTATAAACCGGAATCAGCAGGAGATTCAAAAGAATATTGACCAACATGGCCAAGCCGAGATTGACAGTATTGAGATTTTGGCGGTCGCAACCGTTGAGCAACGCGCCCAGCGGATAGAAAAGAAATATCAAACCCAGTGAGCCCATCAGAATTTGTAAGGGCGCGGCGCTGGCGGAAAACTTGGCGCCGTAAATCAATTGAATAATTTCGGGCGCTAGCGCGATACAGCCCGCCGAAATGGGTAGCGCCAAGGCCAGTAGATAACGCCAGGATTTTTCAAAGGTCTTGGCTAGTTGGTCGCGAGAATTTTGATAGTAATTGGAAAAGGCCGGAAAAATGGACGCGCCAAAAGCCGCTGGAATAAATTGCAAGGCCAGTGTTAACTTTGAAGCCGAGCCATAAATACCCACCGCGCTATTGCCAGCCATCTTTGAGAGTAAGACCGCGTCGGCGGAAGAATATATTTTGGTAAAAATTCCTGCCAAAGCAAAGGGCGCGGCCAAGACCAATAATTTTTTTATGATTTCTCTGTCAAAGCGCGGCCAGAATTTGAAATGACCGCGGCGATAAAGTAAAATTGAAGCCAAAGAAAAATTGGCGAAACTGGCGAATAAGAAAACTCCGATGAAATAAATCAGTGGCAAATCCATGATTAAAAAAGTCCCGCCGATTATTAAAACAATGCTTTGGTACAGTATAGTACCCAGACCTTCGTATTTGATTTGCTGCCAACCGCGAAAAACCGCGTAAAAACTGGTAGTGAATGAATCCATCAGCATAAAAACACCAGCCAGATAGACCATATTGCGCGCGGCCGCCGGATAGCCCAACAAATTGATAGCTAAAAATAAGCCGCCATAAGCCAGCACCGCCAGCATGAGTTTTAAAGCCAAGCCGTAGCCCAGATTGGCCGCGCCCCAACGCTGGTTTTTGGCAGTTTCTTTGGTAATAACGGCGTTGATACCCAAATCAGTGACCACCGAAAACATAGTGGCGAAAGAGAGCGCGAAAACATATTGCCCCAGCCCGTCAGTGCCGAAATGCCGCGCCAAAAAAGTAAAATAAACCAACGCCAGTACCTTCTGGACGACATACGAGGCAGTCAGATAAAAAGTGTTGCGGGTGATTTTCCCGCTGGCAACTTCAACCATGAGTATATTGTAGCATTTTTTGCGGTGGAAGGGAAAATGAAAATGTGACCGGTTTGCTATTTTTAATAACCGCTCAAAATTTTGAGAATATTACTTGAAAGGTTTTCAAATTCTTCTTTTGACTTTTCAATATTTTCTTTTGTGCCTAAATGATTATCCGCAACTTGCGCGGGATTGAGGTCAAAAATGGCCACGCCCAACTCCTGACATTTTGATGGGATTCTGCCATAGTCCTGCACAATTTGCAAAGGATTTTTCCAACTGCTCTCTACCAGTCCGTTGCGGCAGTGTTTTTCCGAAAGATATTCACGGACCTTGCCGGGTATTTTTTCCATCCAGGCGCGATGGTCGGCAATGGGTTGTTCGCCATAGACATTATACGAATTGACGATATAGCCGATGAACAGCGGGTCGCCAGGTAAAACAAACTTGGTTTCAGTATTGCCAGCCAGCGCCTTGGCGCTATTTCTCCAATTTATTTTCCATTTTTCATAAACCGTCCCAAGATTTTCTATGCCCTGCACGCTGAAAGCATCAGGCAACATTGGCACCACAAAATAATCCGCGCCCAGAAAAATCATCTGGTTGAGCAGTCCTAAACTGGGAGAGGTATCAATCACAAAAATATCAACTTGGTCGCTCATACCTCTTTCTCTCAAAAACCGATCTATGGCGCTAGTTTGAAAATATCCTATTTGCTGACCTGCCGCCGCCTGACCATAAGCGGTTATCATTAAACTTTCATAGACCGACAAATTTATATCACCCTTTAACAAAGATAAATCAGGATAAGATTGGACGGGCAAAAATTGTACGCTCTTGTCAACATCAGCGCCACCCTCTACAACTCCTCTTAAAACATCGGCAATGGTTTTTTCCTCGCCAGAAAAAAGATTTTTAAAATAAAAAACATCGCCCATGGCTAATCGGCTTAGATTGCATTGCGGGTCCAAATCCACTAGAACGGTTTTGTATCCCTTTTTGGCAAAAGAAACAGCACAATTAAAAGCCAAGGTGGTCTTGCCCACACCGCCTTTGTTGTTGGCAAAAATTACCTTTTTTGACCTGGGAAACTTCATATCTGTATAATACCAAGATTTTTGGGAAAAGCCCATACCCGCTGGGAAGGGAAAATAATATTTAACAAATTATTGACTTTTGTATTGAAACAAGGTAGCTTTACATAATAAAAACACCGTCTAAAACAAAAAGGAGGAGCTAAATGCTCGTTGAAATAGATATAACCCAAGAAAAAATACCAGCTGTCTTTCTTATTGATATGCAGTCGGTATTTTTAGGAAAGGTTACTAATCCGTACTTGCTCTTAAACCAAATTCGCATACTAAGATTGTGTGCTAAAAATGATATTCCTGTTGTTGCCTTTGAATTTGAGTTTGATACTGCCCTGCCCCGCCGCGTATATTATCAGCACACAATTGTTAAAGGATTGTTGTTGGAGCTTTTAGACATTCAGCGGTTAGCCATAATATTTAAAGCAGACCCAGATGGTTTTTATAAAACCGGCCTTAACGATATTTTGTTGGCGTTGGGGACGAAAACTATTTTGTTAATGGGGCTCGCTTCCGATGCTTGCGTGTGGTTTACGGCTGAAAGCGCAAGAAATGCTGGATACAAAGTTATTACCAGTTGGGATGTTATGGATGGTCGTCGTGTTCCATGGTATGAGCAACAGGAAATCTTGTATAATTTGAAGCAATGTCGGCGAATTGACCAACAACTGCCATCAAACATTCTTGCCCCGTGAAAGTCGGGGCTTTTTTATTCAAAAAACAGACCCCTCTCGGAGTCCGTTTTGTATAGAATAGATATAGAAGAAAAGAGATCCCTTCGACGGAGTTTACACTGAGCGAAGCGAATGTGCTCAGGGCATGCCTCACGCCCGCCTGCTGACGGGCTCAGGATGACGAAATAAATCTTACCGCTTCGCCCACTGCGGAGCACGTCTAGCGCCACGGAGACCGAACTTGCTGCGTTCTTTGGCGCGCGGGTCGCGGGTCAGGAAGCCCTCCGGTTTGAGCAGAGCGCGAAACTCCGGATTGAAAACCAACAAAGCGCGTGAAATAGCGTGACGGATGCCTTCGGCTTGGCCACGGCTGCCTCCCCCACTTACTTTAATGCTTACATCCACTTTGCCGTCTTGCGCGGTCACTTTCAAGGGCGACTCTACGATTTTTTGCAAAGTAGTATAGTTAAAATACTCGCGATAGTCCTTATCGTTGATGGTAATTTTACCTTTGCCATCGCTGACAATGCGCGCGCGGGCGGTAGCCGTCTTGCGGCCGCCTTTGCCATAACTATGGTCCAATTTTTTGGTTTCGGTAGCTGTAGTCATATTAGGTAATTTTTAATCTTTTCATACGCGCGGTCTGCAATTTGTTTTTTGGTATCATATTATGCACGGCGTGAATTAATTGTTGGGCGGGTGTCAATTCCTTCATCAATTTGGTTTTCAAACCGCCGGGATAACCGGAATGATGATAATATGGTTTGTCAGTCATTTTCTTGCCACTGACTTTCATTTTGGCGACATTGGTCACTTCCACATAATCCCCCAAATCCAAATATGTTTGGTAGCTGGCCTTATGTTTACCTTGCAGCCAAGTCGCGATTTGTGTGGCCAAGCGTCCCAAAATTTGGCCATCGGCGTCTATAACCAATTTGGCGCGCTCAACTTTGACCACCTTTTTCAAATTGTTCGCGGGTTTAACAGTAATTTTTTTATCCACAGTTGTCATATCTTTTTATACAAAACTAATCAAAACCATTTCCGCGGCATCGCCCTGACGAGGTCCGATTTTGTTGATGCGCAAATAGCCGCCGGCGCGCTGGGCGTAGCGCGGACTTAGTACTTCCAAGACCTTTTTGACACCGTTGTTGGTATATAGATAATCCAATAAACGACGGCGCGCGGTCAAATCGTTGGCCTTGCCAATCGTCACTAATTTTTCCACGATGGGACGAATAACTTCCGCGCGAGCGTTGGTGGTCTGAATTTTTTCATAAATAATCAAGGCCTCCACCAATCCGCGGACTAAGGCCTTTCTCGGTCCGGCCTTGCGGTCTAGAATTTTATTAACATTGCGGTGTCTCATAAATTTTACTTCTTAACTTTCTTTTTAATATCTTTATCGGCTTTAACTGCTTTGACAGCTTTGGCTTTTTTGGCGGGCTTACCCTCATCCACTTCTTCGTTTTCGTCAGCGATGGTTTCCGCGCCTTCTTCCGTTTCCGCGCTCACTTCTTCAGCGACTGGCGCTTCGGGATTAACGACAAAACTCAATTGCTCTACCAAAATCGCGGCGGCCTCTTTGACAGCGACTTCTGGAGTAACAGCGCCGTTGGTGGTGATATCTAAAAGCAATTTATCGTAGTTGGTCTTGTCGCCGACACGCACATTTTCCACTTTCAGAGCGACATTCAAAACCGGTGTAAAGGTGGAATCCACTTTGATAGCGTCCACTTCCAAATCAATTTTTTCTTGGTCTTCCACTAAACAATAACCGCGACCAGGTTTAACCCAGATTTTGGCCTCAAATTCGGCTTTCTTATCAGTCAAAGTCGCGATTTCCAATTCCGGATTAATAATTTTCACGCCGGTGACGGATTGAATATCTTTGCCGGTGACTTTTTTCTCGCCGCTCACTTTAATGTACAAAATAACCGGCTCATCAATGGTCATAGACAGCCGTAGTTGTTTCAAATTTAACAAAATGTCCACGACATCTTCTTTGATGCCTGGCAAAGTGGAGAATTCGTGATGAGCGCCTTTAATTTTCACGGCTACCACGGCCGCGCCCTTTAGAGATGACATTAGAACTCTGCGCAATGCATTACCTAAAGTCGCGCCATAACCGGGATAGCAGGGTTCAATGGTGACTAAAGCCCGATTGGCATTTTCTTTAGACGCTGCGAGGTCTAGTTTTGATGGCACTGGGATTTTATCCATTGAATTTGTGAATAAATATTTAATAAAAATTATCTTGAGTAAAACTCAACGATTAGCTTGGTGTCAATATCTTGCGGTAAATCGGTAGCTGCCGGTTCGGCCATGACTTGGGCCTGTAGGGTCTTGGTGTCTAGGGTCAGCCAAGTCGGAACATTGGCTTCATTTTTGCCATTACCTAGGCGCTCAATAATACGCGCCATCAACGGGCTGGAGGCCTTCAAGCAAATCTTGTCGCCCACGCTTACTTCATAAGACGCGATATCCACTTTGTGGTCGTTGACTTTGACATGTCCATGGCCAACCATTTGGCGGGCGGTATCACGCGACAGACCCAATCCCAGACGATAAATAGTATTATCCAAGCGTTTTTCCAAAAGCCGTAAAAAGTTTTCGCCGGCGGTACCTTTTTGCAAGGTCGCTCTGACAAAAGTAGAGTGAAATTGGTCTTCTAGGAGACGATAAATTCTCTTGGCTTTTTGTTTCTCGCGCAATTGCTTGCCGTATTCGGATAATTTAGAGCGGCCGGCCAAAGCGGCGCCATGCTGGCCAGGGGCGTATTTGCGTTTCAAAAGCGGACATTTGCCGGAAACACATAAGCTCTCTTTTAAAAAGAGCTTGGTGCCTTCACGACGGCAGAGTTTGCATTTTGGACCTGTATATCTTCCCATATTATATTACCATTATTAAAAATTAGACCCTGCGGCGTTTACGACGACGGCAGCCATTGTGAGGAATCGGGGTGACATCCTTGATGGCTAAAATATTCAAACCGTTGGCATAGAGGGCTCTGATAGCGGCCTCGCGACCCATACCGACACCTTTGACATAGACACTCACCTCTTCCAGACCGCGTTCCTTGGCGGTATCGGCGGCATTTTTGACAATCATACCGGCCGCGTAAGGTGTGGATTTCTTCGGACCTTTGAATCCGACCACGCCGGCCGAGCACCAAGAAATGGCGTTGCCATTGGAATCAGTCAAAGTGACCATGGTGTTGTTGTAGGTGGCATGAATATAAGCCCGTCCGCGTTTGACAATCTTGATAGGGCCTTTGGACTTTTTTCTGCCCTTGACGGTCTTGGGCTTGATGGTTTTGGCCTTGCCTTCGCTGGCGGTATCGGCCATCCATTCAGGGACGCCGGAGGTCTCGGTTTCTGTATCAAAAGCTACGGTTTTACCAACGGCCTTGGGCGCGACAACATTTTCAGCCGCTTCTTTGACTGTGGCTTTAGCTTCGGTTTCAGTTGTAATTTTTTGCTCTTCCATAATTGATTATTAGATTAGGTCTTTTCGGCTGATTTGGCTTTACCACTACCCATAGTGCGTCTGACATTGCCACGCACAGTGCGGCTGTTGGTGGAAGTGCGCTGACCGCGCGTCGGCAGATTTTTGGCATGGCGCGTACCGCGATAGCAACCGATTTCTTTCAACCGTTTGATATTGCCGGAAATTTTGCGGCGCAGGTCGCCTTCAACTATATAATTCTTTTCCACTACTTCACGCAATTTGTTGACCTGTTCGTCGGTCAAATCCTTAACTCTGATGTTGGCGTCAATTTTGGTGGCTTTCAAAATGTCCCCGGTGATTTTGGGGCCGATGCCATATAGATAGTTTAACGCGATTTCTATTCTTTTTGCTGGTGGCAAGTTAATGCCGGCGATTCTAGCCATAATTTAAAATAAATTAACCTTGTCTTTGTTTATGTTTAGGATTTGAACAAACCACACAGACCCGACCTTCGCGGCGGATAACTTTACACTGTTTGCAAATTTTTTTGACTGACGAACGCACTTTCATGATAACTTTGCTTAAAAAAATTAGTAACGATAGACGATACGTCCCTTGGTTAAATCGTAAGGCGAAATTTCTAACTTTACTTTGTCTCCTGGTAAAAGTCGAATCCGATGCATACGCATTCTGCCTGAAAGGTGAGCCAAAATTGCGCGTTCATCGTCTAAAATTACGCGGAAGGTGGCAGCGGGTAAAAGTTCATCCACTACCCCATCCATTTCCAAGAAATCTTCGTTTTTAGCCATTCAAAATATAGCTTCTAAAAGTTATTTACCTTTGACTGTATTATACAGGGTTTAGTATTTGCTGTCAAGGCGTCCGCGCCCTACCACCCCCACATCTCTACTTCTGGCTCCAAATCCACGCTAAATTTGTCCTTGACGGCGGACTGTGCCAAACGGATGAGGTCATAGATATCTTGGGCGCTGGCGCCACCGAGATTAACGATAAAATTGCTGTGTTTGGGGGAGATTTGCGCCTTACCTATAATATGTCCCTTGAGACCGGCTTGTTCTATCAGCCATGCGGCAGGGATGGCATCTTTGAAGTTTTGGATGCCGAGGAGCTGGGTAAGCGCAGTTGTGGCAAGGACGGACAAGGTAGAAAGAGACACATTTTTAAACGAACTGCCGGCGCTGGGATATTCTAGTGGCTGTTTTTCGCGACGCTGGTTCAAATGTTCGGCGGCCAACGCTTTGATGCGCTCGGGATTGCCCTTGGGCGCACGCCAGCAGGCGGAGATAATGAGCCACTCCGGATGTGCCTTGAAAATTGACTGGCGATAGTTAAACGCGCAGGCCGCGCCCTCTAATGTCTTAATTTCCAAATCTGCTCCTTCTATATCTATATATTCCACTGAAATAATATTTTGCGCGCAGTCGCCGCCAAAGGCCCCGGCGTTACCGCGCACTGCCCCGCCGACCGTCCCCGGAATACCGGCCGCCCACGACATATCTTGGCCGGCTTCCAGCATTTTATTGACCAAGCGTGTCAAAGGGCATCCCGCGCCAGCGCGCCAAACCGTCCCCGTATTTACGCCGTCTGTCTGCTGTGCTAATTCGTTCATGCCCAATTTTAAAACCAAGCCGTCAAATCCCCTGTCGCTGACCAGTAAGTTGCTCCCGCCGCCCAGGATTTTTATGGGGAGGCGGTGAGAGCGCGCGAAGGCGAGAGCTGCGTGGAGGGATGGCAGGTCGCGCGCGGCGGCAAAATAACGCGCTGGTCCGCCGACTTTAAATGTGGTCAGTGGCGCCAAAGGATAATTTTCCAAAATTTCAAAATCGGTCGGCGGCAAAGCGCCTGTCGGATTGTCGGTCGATAAAACACCCGAATTTTTCGGATAATTTTTATGGTGCATCAAAATATTTTTTAAATTTAACAGCATAAAATTATTTTTTCAGAGAAATTTTTTCAGAATTTTTCACTGGATTTTCCGTCACTGTTTCTTGCGCCATGCTATTAGTCGTACTATCGGTGGTTGTTTTGCGTACCTTGGGCGTCACGTTGAAACCCAATTTGAATTTTCCGCCCAGCAATAAACGGGTTTGCGCTTCCAGCGCCGGCAAGGAGCCGAAAATAATCATACTGATAGGCAAAAGAATCCATTGCAGAATCATAAACAGGTAGCGGTATTTTTGACCCTTGGGCGCGGGCGGTAAAATGGCGGTGCTCATAACGGCCAAAAGTATAATACCCAACATGCCCACGGTCATAATATTTTGCAAGACATAGGGCGCGTTTTGCGTGATGACTTGGGTTTTGGTAAAAGTATCCGCCCAGATAAATGGTAAATAACCCAAGGTAAAGAGTAAAATGGGCGCGGTCGGCCAAGAATATTCTCCCTCGGTAAAATTTAAAAACGGTTTGATTTTTTTCCAAAATGGAATAACTCGTCCGCGCTTGCTGAAAAACTCAACGACCATAAATGGCCACTGCTCCACGGTCCAACCCCAGCGCCGCACTTGTTTATATTGATTTTTTAAACTGCGCCATAAACTTTCATCCAAGACGGTATCCATGGAGACCGGTACAAATATTGGCTCCACGCTGTAATTTCCGCGATAGTGCACAAAACATTGCACGAAAATATGTGAGTCCTCGGTCACTAAATTTTTAGACCAGAAACCGACATCTACCAAGGCCTTGAAACTCATGGAATGTGAGGAAAAAGTGAACATTCTTTCAGGCCGCGCCAAGTCCGATAAGAGCCAAAAAGTCGTGCTATTGGCCACAATGCGCAGAATCATCGGCGCGTCCCAGATATTATTATGATAAAAAGCTATCGGCTGAAAGCTGGTATGCGTCGGGTCGGGATGAATAATATATTTGTAAGTCAAACAAGAAAAATAATATGGATGCGCCACGGTATCAATGTCAAAGTTGGAAACAATGATTTTTTTGTAAGGAATGGCCAGCTCATCAATCAAAACATTGGCATGTTCGCCCATCCAGGCCGCGTTGGAACCCTTGCCCGGAATTTCCCCCGGCAAGCCCTTGGGATGGACGGTAATTAAAAATTTAAAAAACTTGTCGCCGTATTTATTTTTAATAATTTCCGCGCGTTGTAAAAAGGCCTCTTGGTCGCCCTCTTCTCCGCCCAGCACCACAATGAATTTATCCAGCGGATGAGTGTTTTTTATCAGCCCCTCAAAGCAGGTCTCAATAACTTCCAGCGGCTCTTTATAAGTCGGCAAAATAACCAGATGATAATAGCCGTCCCAGCCAGGCAGTTGGCGCAGTTTGGCGGGCCAGTCAATTTTTAAGTCCTGCCGCAATTGCCACCAAGAATAGATAATATGAATGTTCAAATAGAAAATCCGCAAAATCCAGTATAAACTGAAGACAATAATGAAATATATTAACCACAGCGGTTTAAAAATAGACAAAATAATCGCTAACAGTAAAGTAAGCCAAACGGTAGTGCCCGGAATGATTTCCAAAATGCGGTCGCGGGTGTGGATGGATATTTTAAACATGTTTTTGAGATGACGGCCCTGATAACGATTCGGACTGATGTCCGTTGTCATTACTGGTGTAAAAAAGTTTAATGCCAAAATGCGAGATATAGGCAATGCCCAGCGCCGACCATAGTATATATAGTGTGCGCATAATCAAACTGAAGGCCACGCCGGCGCTCGGGTCCAGCCCAATCCCGCTGAAAGCAAAGCCGAATGAGCCCTCATAAATACCCAGGGCGGCCGGAACAGGAATCAAACTGACAAAAATGGCTAGCCCGCGCAAAATCATTATTAGGGCTAAATTGATTTGATAGTTAAGTGCCTGTAAAACGCAAATAAATAATAATATATAAGCGATAGTAGATAGTACGGAAATGCCGAGTGTTTTCCAAAGTGCTTTTTTATGTGTACGGAAAAAATTATAAATATCGTCTTCCAAAACTTCCACCCGATGTTTACGCCGCGCGATAAAGTCAATTTTGTCTAAATGGAACCAATCCAACAATGCTACAAAAAATTTACGCCCGCGATGGATTTGCCAGAAAAAAACCAATAGGGCTACAATGGACCCAGCGATTAAAAATCCGGCCAGGCCGACATAAATGGGATTGCTTAAGCGCCAAAGCATCAGGCAGCCACAAATGATAAAAAATATCAAAACCATCAGCGATTCCACCGCTTTATCAACAATAATAGTGGAGAGACCTTTGACCAAGGGAACATTAGCTTCCTTTTTGAGAATATAGCCCTGCGCGCCCTCGCCGCCGACATACATGATAGGAGTGATATAACAAATGGCAAACCCAGCTAATTTAGCGACAATTAATCGGCCAAAAGTGGTGCGATAGCCACTATATTTAAGAACTATTTCCCAACGCCAAGCATCTAAAATAAAGACCACGCTAAAAAACACCGGCACGCCCAAGAGCCAGAGCCAGCGCAAGGAATGAACAATTTGTAAAATATTTTTAAGTCCACTAGTGCTAACCGCGACGCCCAGAATAATCCCACCGATTAGCAGGGAAACAGCAGTTAAAATAAATTTTTTCATAAATCAGCGTCCATTTTTTATTGAGTTAAATGTAGCATAGATAGCTGATTTTGACAAATAGAAAAACCGCCCGAGCAAAAAGCCAAGGCGGTTTAGCTATAGAACTAAAAAATTATTCTTCTTTCCTTTGATTTTTTGGACTCCAGCAATAAAAGCAACATCGCGCCGATAGACAACACCAACAGTAATATAATCACAGGAAAAATACTGGCGGATTTTTTTGCAACCTTATTGACGGTCATATCTACGGTCAAATTTTGTTCTTCCACACCGGTGACTGATTCTTGAGTCGGCAAGTCCGACTTTACTTTTTCTCCGATCACAGCTTCGCCAGTTTGTTCATAGACCTTCTCGCCCAAAACCTGTCCCCATTCTTCCGCGTCCGCCTCACTTTGGCCGCTGCTGGCCTGGTAAGTACTGTTATCAGCCGGTAAAATGGTCACGCTGGTGCCGGCTTCAACTGCCACGGCCGGAGCTGAAATCAATAGAGTGGCTCCGCAAACGCAGAGTGTCAGCAGGGAGGCGACAAACAAATTGTTTTTCATTTTCATAATTTTTATTTAAAAGTTATTAACAACTAAATTAATTATAGCACTACCAAAAATAAAACATAGAGCCAGGCCTCGGCGGGTTTTACATCTGGCCATAGCTATTTTTATTTTTGTCGCGATGCCGAAACTCCAGCCAGCTTAAAATCAACAGTAAAATTATTCCTCCAACGATGATTTTCCAAATGGCGCGCGCGTTAAAATTTAAAAAACCGTTTCTGGTGGTTTTGATCTGTGTTGGCACGCCAGCCATCGCCAAGCCCCCTTCATTATAGACCTTTTCGCCTAAGACCGCACCCTCATCCGGCGCGGCATCCCCGTCGTTTTCATCAGCCAGCTCGCGTTCCCAGCGACTCGGGTCCAGCGGGAAAGCGTCTTGTTTATCCCCCACTCCATCGCCGTCAGTATCAAATTTGCGCGGGTTGGTGCCCAAGACCGCCTCTTCATTATTGTATAAGCCGTCATTATCCCAGTCACTATCCAACGCGTCGGGTATTTTATCTTTATCGCCATCTGGTACGCTAAAAACCTTGGGATTTAAAGGCGCCGGGTCGGTATTATCTCGGTCGGTATCGCCGTCGCTGTCGGGGTTGTTGGGATTGGTGCCATGGCTGGCCTCTTGCTGGTCGGGAATGGTATCACCATCGCTATCCACATCCACCAAAACACTCAAGCTGTTGCTGGTCACATTACCGCCGCCCGTCAGATGTTGTCCGCTCGCGCCCACAAAATAGGTCGCGGTCAAAATCGCGCGCACAGTGTGCTGACCTTTGGCTGGTTGCCAACTAACCGAAAAAACCTGGCTGTTATCTCCACCGGCTAATTCAAAACTTTGCGCCATACCGATAGTCACGCCATTATCTTCAAAGCTGATTTGCCCGCCAAAGACCCGTGTATCTTCATTGGCGATAATGGATGAAATTTTAACCGTACTGCCGGCCAAGGGATGCTCATTAGACAACCATAAATTAGCACTAACAAAACCAGCGGCTCGTATTTGACCACCCCAACAACTTAGACCTAGGATCAAGACCGACAATAACAATAATTTGCGCATAAACGAGTTTAAAAAACCATCATCGCGCCCACCAGCATCAGAAAAAGCGCCGAACTGACGATGACGCGCGGATTTTGTTGGCGGATTTTTATGACAATATTCAAAATCAAAGCTAAGCCGACGATGGCCAACAAAATTTGATAATAGATAGAACTCCAACTGAAAATCTTACCGAGCGCGCTGGAAACTGAACTTTGGTCGCGTGCCAAGAAGTATTGCTTGATGAGCGAAGTATGACTGGGAATCACGCGGTCCCATTGAATATCCGCGATGGTCACATTGCCCAAGTCATCCACCGCGGTGATGGTCGGCAAGACCGCCGGGTCAAAAACATTATCTTTGTCGGCCTCGTTGAAAAGAATTAAACTACCTTCCCAGATATTCGGATTGTCGGCTGAAGGTGTGAGGTCAATATGATAACTGCTGAAATCAATAGCCGCGGTCTTGGTCTCAACCCCCAAAACGGCCGTGCCGAAAACCACCACTTCTTCCTTGCCCTGCGGATAATCCACTTTGAGCTTCGTGGCAAGTACATCCACCGCGGGACCGGCGGTATCCAGATTCAAAATTTGGTCGGCAGTGGTCATAGAGTCCTTGCCTCTTTGTGAAGTAATTTTGAAATTATTTTCGCCCTCTTCTAGCCACAGTTCCGCCTGCCAGACATTGCCATTCCAGGTTGCCAAAATCGGGTTGGTACTGGTGCCGCTTTGTTCAAGAATAACTTTATCCGCCAAATCGGCTAAAATCTGTAGTTTAATCGGATTTTGATTGACACGCGCGCCGTTTTCTGGCACCAATAAACGCGGCGCAACCAAGGGTGCTTTGACTCCAGCGGCAATTTCTTCTTTGTCCCCCAAAACCTGAATCATACGCATCGCGAATTGATTCTCGCCGGTAGCGGCTGACGCAGTCATGGCTTTGTTATTTAAAAAAGCGGTTTTTTTGGCGGGCGGGACGGTATTGCCGAAAATTTGCGCGGCCAAAGTGGTATCTTTTTTGTTGTACGAACCGCTGACCATGGCGATGCCGACTTCCTTAAAATCTGGGTCAATCAAATTGGCGTAATGTGTTTTGCTTTTAATCCATGCGTTGACGACATTTTCCGCGCTGGTAAATCCCAAGGCCAGATTTTCGCCAGCCACCGCGTATTTGTAATTCACTTTTTTCACCCAATAGGCCACATTTTGTTTTTGCGGATTGGTGTGCGCGAAATATTGTTTGACCAGCATATCTTCGGCCTTGCCCAGCGCCGCGTTCTTTAATTGGGCATTTTCAATCAAAGCCATGACCCCGACTTTGGCGCGCACTTTGTTGGTCAGTTCAAATATTTTTTGACTTTGCTCGTTTAAAACATCCGGTGTCAGCCAGGCGGTAATGGGAAATAATAGGGCGGCCAGCACTACGATGGATTTGAGCCCCAGGGCGACCAAAGCGTGCCAGAAGAGCCGTTTGGGACGGAGAATTTGTGGCTCGTAATTATTGCCTTTGTGAGGAATCAGCAGGTCTTTGATAAAACCAAAACCGCGTGGATTGCGTCCCGCTTTGACTTCATCGCCATCGTTCATACCATCATTATCGGTATCGGCTTTATAGGGATTGGTGCCAAAAATAAGCCGCTCCTCTTCATCGGTCAGACCGTCGTGGTCGCTGTCCAGTTTGATGTCCGCGTCGTCGGGCGCGGAAGAGGGGTCGTTGTTAATTTTTTTAAAATCGGACGGCAGCATGGGTATGCGCGTATTAAAAATAGATAATTATATTATAAACCATTTTTGAAAAAAGCGCATTAGAGGTGGGGATAAAAAAAGACGGAACCGTGCTCGGCGCCGTCTTTTGAACTTCTTTTGTTCTGTTTAAACTGACTTATCCGCGAACAATTTAAACTCCTTCTTTTTTACTAGCAGCCAAACTTAAAATAAAACCCAGCGCGATGGCTAAAACGGCGGCGGAAATAACTCTCCATTCGGGTGGTAGACAGAATGTGATAGTATGCGCCGGCACCCAAAACAAAACCATGGAAGGCATAACCACTTTAGCCCATTTAGCGGCTTTTGGATTCCCAATAACATCTCTATCCCAAGGCCAGAGAAAAGTTTTTCGCGCCAGCATGATATCAATCCAGTAATGGACAAACATCATAAAGAATAAAAATCCACTGCCAATGTTAGCCCAAAAACTTTTGGAAAAAGCCAGCCAAAACTCAGGACCCTTGAGCCAAAGCCCTTGATTAATTAGCGTTGTCACCCCTCCATCACAAAAAGGAAAGATAGAGGTGAACCAGATTCCGAAACCACCCCAAACAACCGCTCGTACGATTAGTTGCTCGGGAATCCAGCTTTTCACAGTCATGCGGCGCTTGAGACATTCGCCGAAAGTGCCCAAGAGCGCGATTTTCAGAAAGCCCATTAACTCAGGGAATGTCCTGGTCAGAGAGACAAATTCCGCGGTTTTTAGCACAAGGAACGAAGTGATGGCGGTAATGTATATCGTCGCCCATAAGTCCGACAGTTTAAACTGTTTAAAAAGTTTAAATTTCACGAGTCCCCTCTTTTTTTGTTTTTTATTATTTTAACTTGTCAAATGACAATTATTATCAATATAATCCTGCCAAACGGCGGGCGGTTTGTCAACTTGACATCCCGTCCGCGCGGAGTAAGCTTTAGGCAAATGAATTTTGACAACAAAAAACAAAAAGGAGGTAGAAGGTGACAATAAAAAACACCGCGTTCGATGAGTTGACGGCAGAATTAGATAGGGCGGATATGGCTGAAAAAGAAGCCCTTACAAATTACAATACTGCCAGTGAAACCTTAGCGGAAGCATCTGAAAAAGCCAAGAAGAGTTGTAATGATGCTATAAAAAAAGCCCACGGCGCTTGTATTTTGAGGCGTGAAAATCCAGACGAGGTATTCAGCGGAGCCAAAGAAGACATAGAAATAGCCATCAATGAAGCCCTTGCAATTTATAGCTCTACCAACATTAAACTTTTAGGAGAGGCGTTTGATGAAGCCAAAAAAGTTTGTGAAAAGGCTAGCATTGCCTGGGATGAGGCGGTCGCAGGATTAATAACTTGGGTCAAAAATTCTATTAGCCATTGTCCAGACGCCGAAAAGTCGGGATTTGTTGATGGACAAAAAATTTTTGACATAGTTTATCAACCTACAAGGAATAGCAGTTTTACGTTAATATGTTATTTGCCAGATGTAAAAAAAGAATATTTCGATTTTGCTCACCGAGCCATCGATAGCGCAAACGGCATCCTTAGAGCATATCTCAGAAAAAACCGCTAGCATATATGCAGCAAAGCTACAAAAAGTAGCGGTAAAAAATCGTAATCTACAAAAAAATTCCCGTTAGCTAACGCGCGGGAATTTATTTTTTTAAATTTTATTCCACACTCTCACCTGCCAGATGTCCGGTGCTCCAACACATTTGCAAATTGTAGCCGCCGGTGGGGGCGTCTAGGTCAAGAATTTCGCCTGCAAGATAGAGGTTGGGGACGATTTTTGAACGCAGGGTGCGTGGGTCTATTTCATTTAAAGCGACCCCGCCCGCCGTGACGATGGCCTGATTAAAGTCACCGAGCCCGCCGACAGAAACGCGTAAATCCTTGAGTAACCGCAAAAGTTTATGACGGTTTTCTTTGGTGGCGCTATTGGCCGGCAGTTCGGGATTGACGCCCCAAAGTTTTAAAATAACGGGGATTAATTTTTTGGGTAAAAGTTCGTCCAACGAATTTTTGAGCATTTTTTTGTTGGCGGCGGCAAAGTCACGCAAGAGGCGCGCGTCCAGTGTCTTTTCGTCTAGTGCGGGTTTGAAATCCAGAGATAGTTCCACAGGGGCTATTTTAAAATAATCCCCTACCTCGCGACTGATATCTAAAATAATCGGGCCGCTCGTGCCGTCGTGAGTAAAAAGCGCTTCGCCAAAGCGTTCGGCCTTTTTCTTGCCGGCGACATAGACCTTGACGGTGACATTTTTGAGCGAGAGACCTTCCAAATTTTTAATCCATTTTTCTTTGAGCATAATCGGCACTAGCGCGGGTCGCGGTTCAATAATAGTATGTCCCCACTCGCGCAACCAGTCATAGGCATCGCCGCTGGAACCGGTGGATGGATATGATTTTCCGCCGACGCAGATGGCAAAATTTTCCGCGGTAAATTCATCTGTGGCCGTTTTAACGCTTAGTAATTTACCATCGTCAGCTCTTTGCCACGAGACGGCGCGCGCGCCAAAAAATATCTCCACGCCATTTTTCTTGAGCCATTTATTCAAAACATCGTGTACCTCCAGCGCGCTGTCGCTGACTGGAAAAATACGTCCGCCGCGCTCAGCTTTGAATTTCAAACCCAAGGTCTCAAAAAAACGCAGGGTAACGGCGGGGTCAAAATTTTTAAAAGCAGGATATAGAAAACGACCATTGGAACCAAATTTGGCGACCCATATCTTTAAATCGGTTTCAGTGTTGGTAAGATTGCAACGACCCTTGCCGGTGATACCCAATTTGACGCCGAGGCGCTCGTTTTTTTCCAAGATAGCAACTGAAAGACCGCGCTGGGCCGCGATACCGGCGGTGAGCATGCCAGCCGGACCGCCACCGATGACGATTAGGTCGTAGATTTTATTAGTATGGTTCATAGAAAAAGCGTAGCAGAAAATTGCGGTTTTGGGTAGCTATTATCTCTCCACAAAAGTAATGGCTTTGCCGCGCTTGTCGCCGCGACCGGTACGCCCGATGCGATGAATGTAGTCGTCGTTGGTGGCAGGCAAATCAAAGTTGATGACATGGCTGATGTCAGAGATATCCAAGCCGCGGGCGGCGACATCGGTGGCAACCAGAATGTTGGCGTGATTATCTTTGAACATTTTCAAGCTGGACTGGCGTTTGCTCTGGGTTTTATCGCCATGAATGGACTCGGATTTGAAACCGCGGGCGACCAGACAATCCGAAAGTTTTTCCACGCCGTGTTTGGTGCGACCGAAAATCAGGACTTTAGTGAGGTCGGCTTTAGCCAACAAGCCATAGAGCACTTCCAATTTGTTTTGACCGCGCGGGATATACACGACATCTTGTTCAATGTTGACGGCGACATCCTGCGTTTTGACGGAGATATAGGTCGGGGTTTTCAAAAATTCTTTGATGAGCCGTTCAATTTCAGTCGGGATGGTGGCAGAAAAGCACAGGGTTTGACGGTCTTTGGGCATATCCGAGAGAATCAAGCGGATATCTTCGGAAAAGCCCATATCCAACATGCGGTCAGCTTCGTCTAGCACCACATTTTTGATTTCGTGGGTGCGAATCATGCGGCGGGTCATGAGGTCTTTGATGCGACCTGGGGTGCCGATGATGAAATTATATTGCATGCGCAATTGGGAAATTTGTTTGTAGATGGGCGCGCCACCGACGCAACAGACGGAAAAAAGGCGGATATCGCGGGTGAATTTTTTTAATTCGTCGTCAATTTGAATGGCTAGCTCGCGCGTCGGGGCGATGATGATGACCTTTTCGCGATTGTTCAAAAGGATTTTGTTGATGAAGGGTATCAGAAAAGCCGCGGTCTTGCCGGTGCCGGTGTTTGCCATGCCGACCACATCCTTACCTTCCAGAATTAAAGGAATGACTTGGTCTTGGATGGGCGTGGGGTTGGTGTAGCCATGACTAACGATAGATTTTTTGACGCGCGGGTCAAGTTTAAAATCCGTGAAATTGTTGGCAGGGGTAAAAATGGGCGCGTTGTCTAGGGTCTTGGCTTTGTTGATAAAGCGCGAGAAATCAATGCGCTCGGTTTTTTGGTTGTGGCTTCTACCGCCTCCGCCATTAGAGCGTCCGCCGCTGGGACGACCGCCGCCACGATATGGACGGGCGCCGGCACCACGGGAAGTGGTGGCTAGATAGCGCGCGTGGGAAGGGCTGGAAGGCGCGCCAGCACTATTTGAACGAGCAAACGAGCTGCTAGTAGCAGTGCGCTTAAAAGGCGTCGCGCTGGCAGAGCGAGTGGAAGTGCCGCCTGAACGGCGCGCGTGATAAGGACTACCCGAATGGGCAGTTGAGCCGGCAGAGCGCCGACTGGTTTTGGCTGTGTACATTTTTGTTGTTGGTTAACCGGCATTAAAGCCGATAAACTGGCATTAATACCAATTTAATAAAAAATACCTCGTGATGAGGTCTTTTTTATTTAAAGTTAACCTCTTGAGATTGATTTATGCGCTAAGTATATACTAGGTTGGGTGGGTTGTCAAGGGGAGGGGGTAAAAATTATATGTTCAGGTTGATTGATATTCAAACGTATAAATTTTATATTGTATATTCGTTTAATCTTTTTTCTATTCTTTTTGTATCTCTGTCTATTTGTTTCTTTATTAATCCTAACAATTGTTCAGCGTTAGAGGAATTTTTGAAATATTTTGATGGAGTTAACGATTGATTTTGCGCGCGATAAAAGCTAATTGTGTTTCCATAATATATCTCCAAATAACCCTTTGCCTCTTCGTACAAAACCTTAATTAAACCAGTGCTAATTATTTTTTTATATCTAGGCGGATCTTGAAATATTTCTTCTAGGGGTAAAAGTTTTTTCGCAATCATTCCCATTATAGCAACAATATGCGTCGTGCCATGAAGAAGATATTCGTCTTCTTCACATATATTCTGTTTTCTTTTTCGTATTTTCCCGTACTCATCCTTTGCTCGCACATAGCATAAATATGAAAATAGCAATTTACTTGCGGAAACGTTGTTTGTAAATATTTTTGAATAAAATTCGCTTTGAGGGTCTAACAAAGATGACTTTTGTGATTTCGCTTCGGCTGCCATACCCAAAAATGCGCACTCCGCCTGAGCTATTGTAAGATTATCCACTATAATAAATTTATTTTGCTTGATTTCTGCCGCAGTTCTTTCTTCGTATCTTTCGCCGCGCTTTATTTCATAAAAATAACTAAGCTTCTTAAATTCATTTTGTAGCGCTATTTGTTCTTCTTTGTGAGAAGCAAAATCTCTTGGTTTTGTTGGGTTTTGTTTGTTGTTATAGTCTATAATATTTTCAATCAAATCACGTTGTCCATGGGCTTTAATAATTCGCGCCATTACAAGCACGTTGTTTAAACTATCCCCCCCTCCAAGATGCACATATGAATCATATATACTTTTTGTAGTTTGTGCACCATTTACTATTTGCATATTTTTTACGGAAAGCGTTTTTCCTTCTCTATCTAATTTGTATTCGTCGCAAACGATGGTAAGCCCGTTGTTATAATACCAAAACTTTTCTCTCTTCGCTGTGTCTTCTAATGTTTTCAAAATCTCACCATTTATACGCCCGCCCCTTAAAAAATATCTAAGATTTTGTTCAAATATAGCGCCCTTATATTTTTTATAAGCTAGGGCTAGCTCCTTGGCGCTTAAATTACACACAACAAATGGAGATTTTAATCTAGCGGGTCCCTCTGATTCATAAAAACAAGAAAGTGAAAAATTTATTAAAGGTTTTTCTTCTTTACGATTTGCGGTATATTGTTGGTTAATTTCAGCAATATCCCATGCTTCTAGTCTGATATTGCGCTGGTTGTTTTCATTATTGTATACTTCTATTTTTGTTTTTGCAGCTCGCGATAGGGTGGTCGTGGTTACAAATATTAGATGAGTATTAAAATTCTTTTCTAAACATTCTTTATATTCAATTGCTTTTTCTCTAATATATTTTTTGCATCTTTTATTAAGAGCATTTGAATTGTTAGTGTCACTTAAATAAAGGATAGAGTTGCCGAAATTGTCGATTTCCTCTTCTTTTATTTTGTTGTCAATTTTGTAATATTTTGCTTGTAATAGGTAAACTGTTTTTTCTGATTCATCAATCCAAAAAGCATCGATACCACAGTCTTTGGGTCCCCCCGCCTGAATAGCATCTTCGTATATACTTTCTTCCAAACTAAGAACATCCCTTAACATATACAGCACGAATGCCTCATCTTCCCTGATACCCTTTTCCGCACTAATATTTTTTATGTCCCAAACAATTTTTTTATATATTTGTTTGTGGTTGTCATTTTGTTCTGGCATGTTTTTTTATTAGTTAATTTATTGTTTTTTAAAAAATACATTTATATATTCATTATATAGCAGATACTAATAAATATGCAATGTTTTTTGTCAATAACAACCAAATTTATTAAGAATTAATGTAATATTATTAACAAGCCCTTGCCTTTCCCCGTTCTTTGTGTTATACTCTGTGGGCAGTTGCGGAGCGAGACGGTCTGCGGTTTAGGCGGACTTTTTTTATCGCAAAATCGCCGGTTGAACGGCTTTTTGTTTAGGTTTTTTTAATATCTTTTACTTTTTTCAATGGAAATCAGAAATATCGCCATTATCGCGCATGTTGACCACGGCAAAACCAGTTTGACCGATGCTTTGATGCGCCAAACGGGCGTAGGGGCGGAGGGCGTTTCTATGGACAGCAACGCGCTGGAGCAGGAGCGTGGCATTACCATTTATTCCAAAAATACTTCCATTTTTTATAAAGACACGAAAATCAACATCGTGGATACGCCCGGGCACGCGGATTTCGGGTCAGAGGTGGAGCGGGTTTTGCGGGCAATTGATTCGGTGCTTTTGGTGGTGGACGCGGCGGAAGGTCCGATGCCGCAGACCAAATTTGTTTTGAAAAAATCGTTGGAATTGGGTTTAAAGCCGATTTTGCTGATTAACAAAATGGATAAACCGACGGCGCGTCCGGAATGGGTCTATGACCAGGTTTTTGACCTTTTTCACGACTTGGGGGCGACCGATGAGCAGTTGGATTTCACTTGTTTATATACTATTTCGCGCGATGGCGTGGCAAAACTGGATGTGGATGACCCGTCGCGGGATTTGACACCGCTTTTGGAGGTGATTTTGCAAGATGTGCCAGCGGCTTCGGGCGATGATTTAAATAAAAAACCGCTTTTGATTCAGCCATTTAATCTGGGTTATGATAATTTTTTGGGACGGTTAGCAATTGGAAGAATTTATCAGGGGGTGGTCAAAACCGCGTCCACCGTGGTGATTAAAAAGCCGACGGGCGAAATTAGTAGCGGGAAAATCACCAAGATGTTTAATTTCAAGGGTTTGCAACGCGAGGAAATTAGCGAGGCGGCGGCGGGAGATATTGTGATGATTGCCGGTTTGCCGGATATTTATATCGGGGACACGATTTGCGCCGACCAAGCCCAAGAGGCGTTGCCGGCGATAAAAGTGGACGAGCCGACGATTTCTTTGGATTTTTTGGTCAATGACTCCCCTTTCGCGGGCAGAGACGGCAAGTTTGTGACGATTCGGCAGATTAAAGACCGGCTGGAAAGAGAGCTGGAAATGAATGTCGGTTTGAAGGTGGATTTTTCGCCGGTGTCGCATTACAAGGTCTATGGACGCGGGGAATTACATATCGCGATTTTGCTGGAGAACATGCGGCGCGAGGGTTATGAACTGCAGGTTTCACAGCCGCAGGTTATTATTAAAGAGGAAAACGGTGTCAAATTGGAGCCGTTTGAAGAAGTAATTATAGATATTCCCAACAGTACCGAGGGTACCGTGATTGAAAAGCTGGCGCGGCGCAAGGGTATGATGACCAGTATGTTGCCAGAACAAAATCATACGCGGCTAACCTTTGAAATTCCTACACGGGGGCTTTTGGGCTATCGTGGAGAGTTTGTGGTGGATACCAAGGGCGAGGGCATTATTTGCAGTCAGTTTATTGGGTTTAAACCCTGGGCGGGTGAGATTCAAAAGCAAGATGTCGGTTCTATGGTTTCTATGATTACCGGCAAGGCGTTGGGCTTTTCTTTGTGGAATTTACAAGAGCGCGGACGATTGTATATCTCTCCGGCGACCGAGGTTTATGAGGGTATGGTCATCGGCAATACCGCCAAGGGCAATGATATGTCGGTCAATCCTATCAAAGGCAAACAATTGACCAATATGCGCTCTAGCGGCGCGGATGACGCGATTACTTTGGTGCCGCCGGTGGCTTTGACGCTGGAACGCGGGCTGGAAATAATGAAAGACGATGAGTGCATGGAAATTACGCCAAAAAATATCCGTCTGCGCAAATTTATTTTGACCAAAAACGATAGAGCGAAGGAGAAAAGGGCGCAGGAGGAGTAAAATTTACAGCACCCAATTGAACAAATAGCCGGTGAAAATAATGCCGAGGGTCAAAATGGCGATATAGATTGCCAACAGTTTGGGTTTCAAAATTTTGCGCAAGATAATCATCTCGGGCAGAGACAAAGCCGTGACCGCCATCATAAATGCTAGCGAAGTGCCCAGCGGCAGACCTTTTTCAATCAGCGAGCTGACGATGGGGATGGTGCCGGCGGCATTGGAATAAAGCGGGACGCCGATCAAGACCGCCAAAGGTACTGCCCACCAGTTGCTTTTGCCTGCCAAAATGGCGAGAAAATTTTCCGGCGCGTAGCCGTGGATAAAAGCCCCGACTGCCACTCCGATTAAAACATAGGGAAAAACATTTTGAAATAAATTCCAGCTATATTGCCATGCGGTTTTGACGCGGGCGCGAAATTTTAAAGCGGTTTTGGCAACGGATGCGGCGGCGGTTTTTTGTTGCCAGACATAATCTTCCACCCAATGTTCTAATTTTAAACGACCCAAAATGATACCGGTGGCGATGGCGATAATCACGCCGGAAAAAATATAGAGCAGGGCGATTTTCCAGCCAAATAAGCCGAGGAGTAAGATGGCGGCGATTTCATTGACCATGGGGGCGGAGACCAGATAGGAAAAAGTCACACCCAGTGGCACGCCACTTTCCACCAGTCCGACAAAGAGCGGAATGGCGGAACAAGAACAAAAGGGCGTGACGGTGCCAAAGAGCGCGGCGAGGATATTGCCGATAAATTCAAATTTGTGACTCAAAATTCTTTTGATTTTTTCCGCGGGCAGGTATGAGCGCAAAAGCGCGACAGCAAAAATAATCGCCAAGAGTAAAATGGCGATTTTTAAACTATCATAGACAAAAAAGCTGACCGCCTGCCCGACTAGGGAATTTTCGGCAAGGTCTAGAAAAGAAAAACTTAGCCAATCGGAGAAAATTTGTAGGGGCAGGAATGGATTCATGGACTTAATATATCAAATTACAAAAAGAAAAGCCACGCTTTTGCACATGGCCTTTCCTAATATTAATCAGTTTGCTACTCGTTTGAATTGCTGGTGACGCTTTCATCGGTCACCATCACGCCGATTTGTTGGTCATCGGCTGAATCTATCCAATCAACGGTGTACATATTACCGTCTTTGTGGGCAAAGAGTACATCACCGACATCCTCAACTACATAGCCCTGACTTTCAAAACCGCTGACAATCTGGGCTTTGACGGGAGCGTTTTTCCAAGTATAAATATACATATCTACACCCGCGACTGGGGCGTTGTGATAATATTGGGTAAATTTGACCGCGCCACTAGCACCAGCAAAAACGGTCTTCAAACTGCTAGCCGTAGTATTGGGAATGGCAATTTCTTTAGCTGAAGCATAGAGGTCGCCGGCTTTGGGTTCTTCTGTGCCGCCGCCGCCCGCTCCAGTGCCATCACCATCGGCTGGCGGTGGAATGACAACCGTATCTGGCACGACTCCCCCTTCGGGCACATCGCCGCCGTTAAGGGGATGCGCGATCGTTGTGCCGCCGGGCAAACTGCCCGTGCCAGTGCCGTCGCCAGTTGGCAAGCCCGTTAAGCCACCGAGCCCAGCTAAGCCCGTCAAACCAGTTAGACCAGTCATGCCCGGCAATCCACCTTGCCCATTCGCCATTTGGGTGTACCATGCCTCAATGGTCTCGGTATTACAATTCTTTTTGGTTTCGGAATCCGAGAGATATTTGCAAAAACTGGCATCGCGATAATAAAACGCGCCCATGCCAAAACACATATCTTGGCTATCTTTGTCGGACTTTTTACATTCGGAAATATAAGCCGCTTTACTGGGAACTGTTTCCCCTTGTTTTCTAGCCGCGTCCATAAAGCTTTCTTTGCCGCTGCCCAGTATCCCGCCACTGAGACCTCCGGCGCCATCACCTTTGATAAAACCGCCCTTTTTCAAGCCGAAATAACCTACTCCGACTAGAGCTACTACGAGCACGCCGATGATAATCCAGAGAACTTTTTTGTTCATAAAACTTTAATTAAAGTTAATTATATTAGGTATTAATTGTTTTAATATAAATTAATGCGGTCAAACAAACTATTGATGATAATTTTGAAGATGGTTTTGAAAAATAACGGGTCAATGATAAAGACCGCAGTGAGTGAGCCAATACAAATGACCACCGAAAGCCATTTGGTATAGGGACCGGCAGTGCGGAAGAATAAGACCACTGACAAAATCGCGGCGAGAATCGGTCCGAAGATTTTAATATCCCCTAGCGGTAAATCATAGCCGCCGATATATTTACTATCTTGTTCAAAAAAACTGGCGAGGTCAAAATTGACATTGAAAATTATCAAGATAATTTCCACTACCAACAAAATGAGCAAAACAATGGACGAATATTTAGTGGTGGCGCCTTCTTGGGTGCGATAAACCTCATAGAGCACGGCTGGCAACAACCCGATAATAATCCAAAGCGGATTGTGCGACATCAGGGAGATGATGGACATGATAATCGTGAACAGCGTGATGATAGTGCAGTAGAGGGGCGCGTTAGTGGTAGGTTTTGCCATAATATTTATCTGAATTTATAAAATGTGATGAATTGGGACGGTTGTTTGACCGGCGATGGCGGGTTGTCGCGGGCGCAATTTTAATAAGTGACATCCATAGATGCCGAATATTGGTTGCCGACAGTAAAAGTCAAATTCAAGAAATAGCCGACTTTGTAGATAGTCAATATATAGGTTCCTTCATCCTGCGTTTTATAGCCCTTGCTGACGAGATAATTTTTGATAGCGGTCATATCTTCTTGGGTAATCACACGGTCAAAAATATAACTTAACATTTGTCCAGATAGATTATCCGTCAATTTGACTTGATTGCCATATAACTGGTTTAAAATCGGCAGGAGTTCGGCATGCAGGGTACGACTTCTATCGTTGGCCATTTCAGTAATCGGAATAGCTTTTTCATAATTAATGCGTGGCCAAGTTCTGGCGACAGTAGAAGTGCTGGTGGTATTTAACAGTGGAGTATCATAAGCGGAAATGGGTGGGGCAACCGGTGGCAAAGTGGTTTTGGAAGTGTTAAAAGCCGCGTAAGTGCTGGTCTTGGCTTTTTTGTAGAGTGAAAATTCTGGCACGCGCTTGATTGGTTTGACTGCAAAAGGCGCCACATCAGCGCTTAAATTATTGGAAACAGTGTAGGGAGTTATTAATTCCGTAGTGACAGCGCTGGTATAGTCCACCGTCCAGGCGCTATTTTTAACATTGCCGCTGGCATCCAGTTTCATCAAAAAGCCATCTTTATAATAAGTAATACTGCTCAACATGCGGGATTTGACGATATTGGTAATGTATTCACCGCCAATAATAGCACCGTTGTCGGCAGTGGGCTTGATGACATAATTAGTCGCGCCACGTTGTGGGTTGATGGTCTTTGCCCAACTGACTTTCAAATTATCGTCCATTTTCATCATAAAGACCCCCGGGCGATAGGCGTCTTGGGTGGTGGTAAAGAGTGCTTCAACTTTTGCCCAGTCGGCTTTGGTTTGCTCGCTATTTTCAGTATTGAGTATTTGATTGAGCGCGCATTGTTCATCGGTGAGTTGATATTTGGCGCAATACAATTTTTTTGCGTCTTCGGCTTGTTTAATTTTGGCGCGATAATTTTCATCCGCCCAACTAATGGGTCCCGCCAACATAATTCCGTTATCATTAGTTAGCGTTAGAGAAAAATTAAGTAGTGGCGAAGTAAATTCGTTAAAACCAAAGGTCATTTTTTTAGCCCATTCCAAATTGCCGGTAGCGCCGAATTTAAATCCAACTAGCCATGTCTTGACGCCATTATTTAAATCAAAACTATTGCTCAACATAGACAAGCCCGCCACACTGCCCAAAATCATATAGCCATTGTCTTGGGTGCGCACCATACCGCGAATGACACAAGCCGGCTGGCGCCATTTTTTCCAACCCATTTTATAGCCGCCCTCTTCTTGCGCAATGGCTTCACCCATATCTATAGCCGTGCTTTCTAGGGTCTTTGCCCACTGAAAATTAAAGTCCTGGTCAAATTTAGCCAGTCCGGGATAGGTGTCAAAATTATAGGGCAAGGTTTTTTCGGGGTTGACTTCGGTCATATCGCCCGCGATGGCATAACCGCCGTCCGAAGTCGCGACAAAATATGAATCATTGGCGCGCGCCAGAAAGTTCTTGACATTTTTTGCCCATTTGAGATTGCCGTTGAGGTCAAGTTTCATAACTTTAAGCGAAGCAAAGGGCAGGTCTTGATAAGAGGTAGAGTCCTCACCTCTCAAATTGGGCGCGATATCGGTGATATTTGCATGAAAAATAAATCCCCCATCGCTGGTCTCTAATAAAGAATTGCGCGCATCTTCCGCGCCGCCGGTAAATGACCGACTCCAGAGCGGGGTGCCATTTTTATCCAGACGAGTGAATAAAATTTTGTTGATTTCCATGCCCGAACTAGATTCGGCGGTGGTGATAAAACCCCAAACCTTGGAAGCCATCAGATAGCCACCATTTTTCAATTCAATGATGGACTGCACATCTTCATCACCGCGCGCGTTGCCGACTCCGCCAGCGTTGGTGCTTTTCAAAAAGCGCATCCACGAGACATCGCCTTGTTTATTGAGTTTAGCCACAAAACCATCCGGCGGAATCATCATGATATTGGGGTCGGTCGTGCCAGAAACAATATAGCCGCCATCTTTGGTTTGTTGAGCACTGTTAATTTTAGTGAAAACCAAGAGACGGTAGGATTTGAGAAAAGTGGTGTTGGGCAAAGTGACGGTCTCGGCGGTATCACCGGACAAAGTGCCGATGTTATCCATTCCGACAGATGAAATTTGACCCCAAAGCAAACCAAAACAGCAACCCAGTAAAGCGATGGGCGTCAAAAGTTTCCAATTATCTTTGAGTAAGGGAATAATTTTAGCGAAGCGGCGCTGACAGTTTTTATTTTTAGTACATTGACTGACCATATCTATATTATAGTCCCCTATTTAATAAGTGACAAATAAAGTGCCCTTGGTTTTATCTTGGAGCGGAAAAGTAAGGGTCAAAGTGCGCCCGATTTTCATCATGACCAGCTGATTGCCCTCGGCTAAATAGGTTTTATAGCCCAAGCCCTCCAAATGTTTTTGCGTGGCGGTAATGTCTGACGCGGTGGCGAGTCGTCCAAAAATATATTCTAAGCCGCCAAAAACATCCTTGCCACGCTTAACTTTATTGGCGAAGATTTGGTTGAGCGCGGGCAAAATTTCTTGGTCAACTTCAATAGCGGTTTTATAAATCGGCTTGATGGTTTCGGTTTCCGGCGCTTTGGCATAATTTATTTCCGCCCAGGATTGCGCGACGGGTGGCAGTTGTGAAGTAGAAGAGGAAAAAAGAGATCCCTCTCCGCCAGTTGGCGGATTCGGGATGACGGGCGGGGCGGGCGCGACCAATTTAACCGCCGTGGCATAGATATCAATGACTTTAGTGGTGAAGGCGGGTGTTTTGGGTATAACTTTTTTATCAATTTTGAAAGCCAATGTTTTTACCACGGGTGGAAAATTTTTCAAAGTCAGAAAAGAACTGACATCGCTGACAGTCAAATCGGTATAATCCGTCAACATACCTTGATTATTTGTCACATCGCCGTTGACATCCAGTTTCAGCAATAAGGTGTCTTGAAAATAACCCTGTCCCATAGCATTGCTATAATTCAAAATGGAGGTTTGATAACTACCGCCGATAATTAAACCATTATCCGCGGTCGGGGCGACACTATAGCCATAAATATAATCCTCCAGCGCGACCTTCTTTGACCATTGCGGATTAAAATTGGCATCGGTTTTTAATAAAATCAGACCGTTATTCAAACGGGTTTCAAAACTTTTGGCGGTTTTAATGTAGTCCTCCCAAGCCGCCAGCAATTCTGGATCGTTGGTAATTTTACCATTATCGCAATCAGCTGTGCGATTTTTGGCGGCGCAGAGGGTATTTAATTGGTCTAATTTTTCATCCACGAGCGCTTGTTTGTTTTCTTGGTCGGCGCGGGGTGACGGTCTGAAATCCAGTTCAAAAACAAAACCGTTGTCGGCGGTTTTAATTATTTTTGTCCCGCTGATATCATTATTAAATTGTCCGCCAAATTGTATGCCTAATTTTATCGCGCGCGCCCATTGTAGGTTGCCGGCGGTATCCAGTTTAATTGCCGCTAAAGAATATTTACCAGCGGGAGTGGACCAGATGGAACCGGCGCTTAGTAGCGGAGATAAAAAACCCAGTGCTACATAGCCGCCATCCACCGCTTTGATGGAGATAAATTTGCCGGCGGCGCGACGGGTGGTGCGATAGGTCATGTGGGTCTTGCCGGCTTCATCCACGGTATAAACCGACTCTTCTTCGGGCACGATTTCCAAACTTCTCGCCCATTCCAGCCCAAATTTGGCATTAAATTTAACCGCGACCGGCACAAAAGGGATTTCATCGGCGCTTTCAAATTTTTCCGTACTGCCAATATGCCCGGCGGTTTTGACATTGCCCAGCGCGATAAAACTGCCATCAGGTAAAAGTTCAATTTCGGCATCGCTCATTTCTATTTTTTGCGACCATTTTTTAAGACCATTTTTATCAAATTTCGCGACCACAAAATATTTTGGCGCGGTTTTTTCACCAAAACCGGTTTGCGTAGAATAACCGGAAAAGACAAATCCCCCATCGGTGGTAGCGTAAAGTTTGCGTACACTGTCAGTGGAATAATCGCCTAGCATTTTCGTCCAGAGATGATTGCCCTTGGCATCAAATTTGGTCAAAAAAACATCGTCCCAGCGCTCTTTCAATTTCAGATATTTGCTATCCACAAAGCCCGTGCCTTGACTCGCCATCAGCAAACTGCCATCTTTGAGTTCTATAATATCGCGACCGGATTCTTCGCCATTTTTGCCAATATAATTTTTATCCACATAGACCGCGTTGGATGTTTTTAAAATTTTTGTCCACAGCGGATTGCCCTTGGCATCAACTTTGGCAATAAAAGCGTCTTGGTCGGAGAAATTTCCCAGTTGCTTATCATAGATAGCTTGACCGGTCAAAACATAATTGCCATCTTCGGTGGGTAAAAGACCGCGCACATCCGAATTATCTTCAATGCGATAATGTTTGACAAAAGTGGTGCTTTCAGAATAGACCTGCGCCTTGGTAGCGCCCCAGACAATAAAAGCGATGGAGGCGACGCCTAGGATTCCGAAGATAAGATGTGGTTTTTTGAGATTCATATTTTAATCAAAAAATCGCCTGATTATTCCGCCGACTGGTAAATCCCATATGTCTTTGTGACTGAATCAAAAAACGGATGGCAGCGTGGCGGGTCAATGGTGGTGTAAAAGAAAAATCCGGTTAGCGCGAGCAGTAAAATTGCCGCGATGAGATTTAAACCCTTGAATTCAAAGCGTTCAAATTTGCCGACCAAAACAGCATAGCCCAACCATTTTGCCAGAATTATCGCCACAAAAAACGAACCAATATCTATGGCTAAAATACTATGTCCGACGATGCCGGTATAGCTATAAAAAAGCAGTAAAATGAAAACAATGCCAGCGGCTATTTCTTTCCATAACGCGAAACACAAAGGATAATTTCTGGTGGCTTTTGCGCGCGCCAATTTTATTTTTAGCCAATAAAAATCTATCAAACCAAAAAGTAAAATGGGTGTAAAAACCAGCTTCATGTGTTCCCATGGGCTTTCATTGACCGGAGCAAAAAGTCCGACGATAAAATTTTTGCCGCTCCAAACATAAACAAAATGCAAAAGCGTGCCAAAAATAATCGCGAAAACAGCACCCCAGATACTTAGATTTTTGATAATTTTTTGGTCGGCGGCTGGCATGTTTCCAGTATTTAAAACTGTTTATATTATAATTATACCACTATTTCAATAAAACAATCACAGGGTTTGCGTTTTAAAATTTCTTTTTGCTCGGCCAGCGTGTTGATAAATTTTCTTTGGATGCCAATACCTACGGCCAGTTTTTTGTTTAAAGGCGAACGATGATTATATCCTCGGCGCGCGAATTCAGCCACTAATTTTTCATGGCAATTATAAAGCGCTTTTTGCTTGCCGACCCAACGCAAGGTCTCTGGATGACGCGAGTATCCGCCCACGCCGCCATGTTTGGTTAAAATATTCCACAAGCCGTGCAGCTCGCGATGTTCCGCCAGTAAGTGTTTACGGCATAAAAGTTTTGGATCAATGTCCCAGACACGCATAATTTTTGTTTAAAACTAGAATTGCCCCCGCCAAAAAAACCATGCCATAGACATGTAAAAATGCCCCGGCGGTGATGTTGATAACCAACAAAGCGCCCAGGCCGGCCAGCAGGCCAGCCGTTAAAACCTGGCGGGTGGCTACGGTATCGGCAACTGTGTCAAATTTATTCGCGCGCGATTTTTCCCGCGCCCGCCGCCATAATTCTCGCGCCAAATAAACCACTGCCGCCAAAAATGTCAGACAGCCCAAAAGCCCCAGCTCCAAATACATTTCCAAATAACCCCAATCCAAATTGCGTGTGGTAATATCTTTTTGCGCGAACGAATTAAAATAAGTTACCGATGAGCCAAATCCGACACCCAACAGCGGATGAGCTTTAATATTTTTCAAAAGTTCCGGCAAAATCATCATGCGCGTGGCCGAGCTTTCTTCTGAATTGGGCGCCACCACGCTACCCAGCCGCAGACCAAAAAGTTCCAGCCCGATTGTCCGTCCTCCGCTAGCCGCCAGATTTAAGCCAAAAAATAGTGCCATAAAAATCGCCGCGCTGAGTAAGGCCGGCCGCCACCAACTCCGCCAGCCATAAAGTGCCAACAAAATCAAAAAGCCCAGCGCGAGACCCAGTAAATACGCGCGCGACAAATTCATGGCCAAAATTAGCAGGCCGGCCGTCAGACATATCCACGACCACCATCGCGACGCACTGGATTTTGACCACTCGCGCATTTTCGCGCCAGATTCCGCCCCGTGCGACTCTGCCGGCATCGCGCGGCCTTCTTTCCTCTGCGCCATCAGCCAAGCGACAATGATTAAAATCAATGGCACTATCAAAAGATGCGTCGGCTCCACCACCCGCCAAAAACCCGTGCCCAAATCGGTGATTTTGCCCATTAAAACATCGCGAAACCATTTGTAAAACGGACTTTGTAAAACAGTTTGACCGCTGACAAAAAGTCCCCAAGTTATTAAACCAAAAATGGCATTGCCTATCATAAAGACCCCCACCAAGCGCGTTAAAATGGCCCGCGCCTTGGCCACGCCATCTGCTGTCTCAAAAAATTGCCGCGCGGGGAAAATCAACAGCAAAAATGCGAACGGCCAGACATCTTGAAAAATGGCTCTCACTCCGTGTCCTTGGAAATAAGCCACCGCGACTTCAAGTAGTAAAAAAAATCCTGCCGCCGCGCCCAGCCACAATAATTTTTTATCCAAGCGCAAACTCGTCCGCAAATTACCGTGGCGGTATTGATCAAAAAACCACAGTGCCAAAAATATCACCAACATCAGCGTGCGCGCCGCCAATCCGCCCAATTGAAACAATTGCCCCGAGCCACCTAAAAATAATTCACCCAGCACCAAATACCACGCCCAGCGCGGATTTTTAAAATAGGCCGCGACTAAAAGCACCAACAAAACGGTGGCGATTATCCCCTGCCCGAGCGCGTCAAAGCGGAGCCAAAAAGACAGCAGGCGAGCGAGGAAAAAGATGGAGAATAAGATGGTGTATTTAGACCAAGATGATGGCATTCTTTATTATGGTTAACAACGGGTATGCCCCTTTAAACCAAAATTATACCCAAATTGCAAAGTATTGACAAGACAACAAAAATTTGGTAATCTTTAGACAAATAGGTCTTTTAAACACAAAGGAGGATAGATGCCTATTATTAAGGTCTGGCTTTTACCAAAAGGATTGGAAGACAACCAGCTTAACTGTTTGCGCTATGAAATAGCGAAGGCGGCAGAGTCAATACCTGAATTGGGGCTTCGCGGAGAACAAGATGTCACTTGTCTTTTTCCACAGGATTTAATGCCTTATAGACACGGTACCGAAGTTATTATTGAGGTAACGGGGCTTTTTGAAAAACCGCAGCGTACACCCGAGGTTCTCCAACGCTTAGCTGAAGCACTGGGAACAACGGTTAGCGAGCAGTTGTCAAAATTCCCGCATCCTTATGATCAAGAAACTAAGGTTGAATGTTTTATTCAATCGTTCAACCCGGCTCAAGGTTTTTGGACCTCCGCCGCGTAACTCGACTTTAGTTTTCAAACTAAACTTAATTGCTCAATATGTATGTACTGTTGAGCAATTTTTATTTGCAAATTATAAAAAATCAATGTTTACCGGAAACAAAAAATCCCCACCTGACGGTGAGAATTTCTTGGCTCGGGGGCAAGGATTCGAACCTCAATAAACAGGACCAAAACCTGTTGTCCTACCATTAGACGACCCCCGAATAACAAAGCGCCGGCTACACCCTCAAATGCTTGCGCATAGCGATAATACTCCCCAAAATGTTTAAAATCAAGACCCCCAGCAGTTCATAGCCGAAAATCTTCCAGGCGTTTTGCAGAAAATAGCCGAACATATCAAAGTTGCCGATGCCGAGAATTTTGCCCAAATATGGCTGGGTATAATACACTGTCGTCAAAAACAGACCAGTTTCCAGCACCAGCGCTATCAGGCCGTAAAAAATACTTTGCCAAATAAACGGTCCGCGGATAAAATTGCTGGTCGCGCCCACCAGCCTCATAATTTCAATCTCTTCGTGGTGGTTGTAAATCCCGATACGGATAGTATTGATGATAATTAACATAGAAATTAAAGCAAAAACCGTAATTACCGCGATCATTACCCAGCCAAAATTCTTTTTAATCTGATCCATTTTATTGGCAATGGTGCGATAATCATCGTTGAATTTTTTGCTCCAAATCAGCTCGCTGTACGGCGACTGTTCAGTAATAGACAAAATCCCCTGATACTGCGAGACATCCTTGGCTTTGATGACCAAACTGTCGCTCAAAGGATTGTCGCCCAGCTCGTTCAATGACTTGGTAATGAGCTCGTTGTCGCTTTGTGAGGTCTTAAAACTGGCCAGCGCCGCTTCTTTGGTGATAATTTGGGTAGAGGCCACTTCCGGCAAGCTGGCGAAATTGGCGCGGATTTTTTCAATTTGGTCAGAACTGACGCCCTCTCTGAAATATAAGCTTACATTGACTTTATCCATAATGGAACGCATGGCCTCTTTGGCTAATGCGTCCAGACCGAATAATAAACTGATGGAAAAAAGTGATAAAACCACAATCAAAACCGTGGCCAGCGACAGCCAGATATTGCGTAAGATATTTTGCCAGGCCATTTTGATTTGGCGCGAAAGTCCCTCCAACATACTATTTTAGTTTATAAAATATAACGGCTGTGCTCTTGGTCGGCCGAGACCTTGCCGTGGTCTAGCGTGATAACCCGCTTGCGCAGATTGTTGACTATTTCTTTGTCGTGCGAAACCAAAACAATGGTCGTGCCCAAGTCGTTGATTTTTTTCAGCAGTTCAATAATTTCCCGCGCGTTAATAGAGTCCAGATTCCCAGTCGGTTCGTCCGCCAAAAGAATCTTTGGCTGATGCGAAAGGGCGCGCGCGATAGCCACTCTTTGTTTCTCACCACCGGACAATTGACGCGGAAATCTTTGCGCCTTATCTTGCAGACCCACCACTTCCAAAACCTGCGGCACAATCACATCAATCTCAGCATCCGTGGCACGACAGGCCTCCAGCGCGAAGGCCACATTTTCAAAAACGGTTTTGCGTGGCAATAATTTAAAGTCCTGAAAAATAAAACCAATCTGACGGCGCAACAAAGGCACATCCGCCGAAGGGATTTTAGTAATATCCCAGCCCCCAATGATAATTTCGCCCTTGGTCGGCCGTTCCTCGGCTATCAGCAGGCGCATCAAAGTCGTCTTGCCCGAACCGGATTGCCCGATAATTGACACAAATTCACCCGGTTTGATATGTAAATTTATATCTTTGAGCGCGTAAATATCTGGCGAGTAAAATTTGGTGACATCTTTGAACTTTATCATGACTACTTGAGAAAATTATTTAAATGCTATAAGATATCTAAGTTCCAGCGGGATTAGTATAATGGTAGTACGCGTCCTTCCCAAGGATGTGGCGCGGGTTCGATTCCCGTATCCCGCTCCATGCCCGCGTAGCTCAGTTGGTAGAGCAGCACTTTCGTAAAGTGAAGGTCGTCAGTTCGATTCTGACCGTGGGCTCCATTTAGACATTATTGCGCCTGAACTGTGGTCGCCGCGGCCGCCACTTTCAAATATCTCTTAATTTTAGCCGCGTCCAGTCTATCTTGCATCCAAGTCGCGAAAGCCGGATGACGAATTAAAATATGCTGCGCGTGAATTTCTTCCGCGCCTTCTTTGGTTTTTCTGGTCTCCAAAACCTTGATGATATGATAGCCAAAATCGGTGCGTACCAACTCACTCACCTCGCCTTTTTTCAAAGCGAAGGCCGCGTTTTCAAATTCAGGCACCATCATGCCCTTACCAAACCAGCCCAAATCACCCTTATTGCTGGCCGCGCTAGGGTCTTCACTATATTGTACCGCCAAATCCTCAAAACTCTTTTTGCCTTCTTTGACCGCCGCTAGGGCCTCTTCGGATTTGGTTTTGGCGGATTGATTGTATTTTTCGTCATTGGCGATGCTTTCAGACAATTTCTTTTCATACAAATATGGCACGATAACCTTTTCTTTAAATTCATCCACTGTCCAGTTATATGAGTCCTTGACTAATTGCGCCATTTTTTCCTCACTGCCGGCGTTCTCCACCACGGTTTTAATTTCAGCGTCAATGTCGGCCTGCGCGATTTTGACCTTGCGTTCTTTGGCGGCCTGCATCACGACGGTATTTTTGACCATCCGTTCCAAATTGCTGGCCTCAATATCCGCGATGGTCGGAATAGTGGCTTCGGGACTGGCGGCCGCGCTCTTTTGATAATAATAAACCAAAGTATCCAAGTCCTCTTGAAATTCCTTGAACCAAATTTTTTCGCCGTTAACCGAAGCGACCGGGAAATTCATTACTTTTGCCATAGCACGTGTATAATTATTGTACCAATGTTTTTTGTTGACCCCGTTTTCAAAAACGGCCGCGAACACTATTATGCCTGCCACCAGAACTATCGCCGTGACCGCAATCCACATTTTGACCCAGTCGTCGGTGTGCTGGTGCTTTTTCCAAAACATTAACGATTTCAGCTTAAACATAGTTTTCTTGATTAATAATATTGCTTAATTAGTTGTTTTAATGATAGCAAAAAGCGCGGGGGATGTAAAATGAACAGCCGAAAAGTGGCGAGCACAAAACAAAATCCCCGCGGCCGATAGCGCACCGCGGGGAAGACAATCAATTAAAGACCAGTCGAAAGCCGTCTAGCCGGCTGACGGAAAAAATCTGCGCTGACGAATTGAGTAGCGAGAAACCTCAAATTGCGGGTGATCCGCGGGTATCATATCCAACACTTCTTTGGTCTCTCGCGTCCAGCGCTTGTCCGCTGGCACTTTGTCTCCAAATTCAAGACAAGCTAATGCCCTATCCCTGTTCAGAAACAAAGCAATAATCGGCGAGGAATGCGCGCCAAAATGTGCGTTACTAAGTGTTTCCACCGGCTTGTCAGGTTCTGGCTCAAAAAAGCAAAGCCAATCGGGACTTATCAGTAATTTCTCACCTGGCGCGGGTTTAAGACGCTCCCCAATCGCAATAGCACTGTCGCCGTTGCAATCAATCTTTTCCACTACCGGCGCGTTTTTTACTTCTCCGTCATGGGACACTCGGTAAGCCGAGGTTCCTGTGACAACAAAAAATTCTAATTCCACTTCCACTCCTTTTTTTGTTTGGTTTATTTTTACATCCAGCTGTCTATTTTGACAGCTGTTGTTTCTTTAAAAGCTTTTTCCATTTCTTCCTTTTTGCACAGAAATTCTCGGTAATTGCCCTGTGCCACCTCTTCATTGGCGGCAATAGCCAGCACAAGTAGCCAAAAAGCTTTAAATACTTCGGGCGGCAAATTGTCCGCTTGAATTCTTTGCGACCTTTCAGGACGACGTGGATTGTTGCAAAAAAACAAATCCAAAGAAGCTTCGGGCATAATTTTTATACCCATATAGCCAGAGTTCCAGTACATACCGCGGTCACATCCATGATCATCTAAGCAGAAAAAATACTTTCCCAATAAATCTTTAGGGGGATCTATTGCTAGAAGTTTATCTTTGATTTCTGCTGTGTTTGAAGCCGACCCCGCATGTTTTTTGTGGATGTATTCTGCATACTTATCAAAACTACCCCACAGAGACGCCACGGCTTGTTTGTGTTCATCCAGAATATCATCAGGAGAAACAATGCGAGTGGCGTGTAAAACCGCCATCAATACCGGCAAGACAGGGAGCAAGCGCCATTGTTTTCCTCCGCCACTTTTAGTGCGTATAGTTATCCCGGTTGATCCAAGTTCAAACAGCGTATCGCCGCTAGGGACCGTAAGCAGCGATATTTCAGTGCATACCGGTGGCAAAAGAATAATCACCCCATCCCAAAAACAGTCATTAACCCTGGGAATGTTACGAAGACACTTTTCAAGGATATCGCAATAAGAATTCTGCATTAAACCGGCCTCCTTTTGTTTTTTGTTTTCAAATACTCAAATTCATTTTTGATTTTAGTATATTGCTAGTAATTTGTCAACTAAAACGACAGCGACGGCTCAGCTTTGACATAAAAAACACCCGCCAGAGGTCTTGCGACATGGCGGGGTGATAAACAGTTTTTTTTGATTACGGTCAGCGATTAACCCATTCAATCCATTGCTGGATCTCCGGGGTTACGGCGCAGTAAAGTTTTTCAATGGCAGATACCTTTGCTTTGGGAGCGGGCTTTTGATAAGCAGCCACTACGAGAAAGTAGAACTGCTGGAGCAAATTTTGCCACTTTGATAGCTGGGCAAATTCGAGATTAACCACGATTCCCTCGGGTGTAAGTTTTACTACCTCGGCATCGAGTAGTAGCTTTGCCATGGCAAGATTCTCGCGTACATACGGCTGGGCTGTCGGATTTTCATAAGTTGCCTTAGAGAGAAAACGACATATTCTCGCGGTGCTCAAAGCAGCATTTTCCGCGGGGCTGATTTTGCCAGGATGTGCCAAAACAGCCGCCAATCCTCCCAACGTTGCTTTGGTTTCCTCAACTCGATTCTTCATATCACCGAGTGCCTTGTCACCCTTGGGTGTACAGCCGACTGGATGAGTATATTCGTGGGCAATTGTGTGTAGAAGCATGCCGTCGACGGTAATCATCGGAATTAATTTCTCGGCAGTGCCGGGTGCACAGTGTTTGAGTACAATTCCGCGATATGTTTCAATAGCGCTGACAGTTGTGTCAATGTCCAAAAATATCTTGCCATCCTCGGCTAAGATATCTTGTCGGTTGGGCACTACCTGACCAGCATAACGGAAATTAGCACAAACTCCACCGACTACGGCGTTACTGAATACACTGGTATCCATCCGCGACAATTTCTTTTTTGCCAACTCAACCAACCAATCTTCTATGTCTATTTCACGCGCATGAAGCAGTACGGCTTTTTTGGTCTCTGAAATCATGTCTTGCCCATAATCTTTTCGCACTGTTAGGCGATATTCGGGGCTGACTCCATACGGATGTTCATAGCCATTTTCCATACCATGGACTGGAAACATGCGGCAATCGGCTGGGATTTTGATCCAGGCCTTATCCACCGCCGCCCACAGCTCTTCCAATTTAGCAATATCGGTACAAAGATAAGCAGAAGCCAGCGCTTGAAAATACTCTCTGATTTCTTTGTTCTTGAAATTGCTCATTCTTCCGAGCAGTTCGCCAATGGCTTGTGTCTCTTCGGGAAACGCCTGCGCCCAGGTCTGACGATTGGTAATCACACCATCACGATAGTCAAAGACCGTGTAGTCAAAATGCCCGAGCCGATCCTTCAAAACTCTGCAGTAGGTCGCCTGTTCGGTCTCATTCTTTTGCTGATAAGGTACTACCAATTTTTCAAACCAGCGGCTGTACAGCTTATCAATGAGCTTGGCAAATTCAACCGAGAAATAAAAGAGTTCTTTCTCTTCGTAAGTGATATCCTTGTTACCAGCCACAACATCCTTGAGACATTGTCGCTGTAACTCAAACACCGGAAACACAATTTTCTCGATAAAAGCGCCATTGACCACAGGGTCGGTCTTGTCAATTTGACCATTCTGCTCAGCTACATATTTTATCAACTCCTCAATCGGGGAATCGGGACAACTAGTGCCCGAACCCTTCTCGAGATTCATCAAATACGCGCGCACATGTTCTGAATTTTTCAGATGCTGTGCCAATGCCGCGATTACGATACTTACCGCCTCTGGCCATGGAGTATCAGCACTAATAGGCGGAATAACCAGCCCTCTTCTGATAGCATCCAGCCACAATTGTGACGATATTTTCATTTTCCCTCCTTTGTTATGGGTTAATCAAACACACTTCAACTAATATTTTTAGTTAAAGCTTGGTCGAATATTAACGAATTATCTTAATTTTGTCAACGGGAGCCAAAAAACATATTCCACCACATCCGCGCGTTACCCCAAGCGCCTTGCCCGCAGGGCAACTCTTCCACCCCGTTCGCGAAGCGCATCGGGGCGAATTGCGAAGCACATCGGGGCGAGCCAGCCGCTTCGCTACCGCCCGCCGCTGTTCCTTGCCGATTAATAAAAACCACCGTTTCGCCGGGTTTTTGCAAATTTAATTTGACACGCGCCTCTTTTTCCAAAAAGGCTTCGGACTGGCCATGGTCTTGGGAATTTCTCAACGCGGCATTTTCCTCTTCAAATCTGGCGGCCTCGGCCTTCAATTTGGCGATTTCCGCTTTGACTTCCCGATTATCCAGATAAGTCGTCACGCCCGAATAAATAATCACCGCCATCACCGCCAAGGCCAGCCAACAAAAAAAATCCAGACCTTTTTTCCCATGCGTACGCCATTTTTTTTGCCCCCCTAATAACATGACTCTTTTGCTTTAAACTTTGTCTTAACTCTATTTTTTCAAAAATGTTTTACAAAAATTTTCTTCACCCAACATCTCTTTGACCTGACGGATAACTTCAAACAAATCCTCGGTGGTGGCTTGTTTGAGTATCATTTCCGGCGTCAAAAATTCCGCCTTCTTACCGGCCGCAGCTTTCAAGGCCTGGTCGCGCAACTTGACCAGTAAGTCCTGAACTCGGCGCGGCTGCGGCAAACATTTCAGATAGACCTTGTTGGGCTGATTGCGATAAGCGTATTGAAGTTTTATCTGGCCATAGCCAGCCATGGTGGCGACGAGCCCTTTGATTCTGAAAGAAATTTCCGCCACCCGCTCATGCGCGATTTCTAAGACCTCTTTTTCCAGTGTCCCCTGCTGTTTGTAAATAAAAATGCGGCTGTCGGTGATTAAAATAAAATTGTGATACCAGCGCAACCAGGCCTGCAATTCCACCACCAAACCCAAGAAAATCAGATAAGCGAAAATGACTACACCCCAGGTTCCCAGATGAAATAACGACCACATCAGTAAAAAAGCCGCTACCAGCAAAAGCACGCCGGCCAAAATTTCCCAGCCGAACGACCACGGACTGCGCCTAATGACTTTCAACACCCGTTCCCCTTGATTGATTTTTTTGCTAAAATCCATAGGTATAGATTTAAATTATAATCCCGATGTCTAAAAAAACCGCGAAAGTAGTTATGATTCTGGCCACGCTGGTGCTGATTCTGGTAATGGTCTTGGCCTATGTCACGCCGGCCTTCACACAGTAAAGCATTGTTACTTTTTCAAAACGCTCAAGTATACCTCCGGCGGAATATCCACCTTGCCAATGCCCATGGCTTTCATTTTCTTTTTGCCCTTCTTTTGTTTTTCCAGCACTTTGCGCTTGCGGCTAACATCTCCGCCATAAAGTCCGGCGGTCACATCTTTACGCATAGCCGGCACTCTTTCCGCGGCAATGATATTACCCCCGACCGCGGCCTGAACTTTAATCTCAAACATTTGTCGTGGTAGGTGTTCCTTTAATAATTTTACTACCTTTCGCCCGACATAGTAAGCGTTGTCTTCATAGACAATATTGGAAAGCGCTTCTTGCGTTTCGTCAGCAATAATAATTTGCAATTTGCGAATCTGCGCCGACCGATATTCCATAAATTCATAATTTAAAGACGCAAACCCCGAGGTGATGCTTTTTAAATTATCATAAAAATCCGCCACCAGCGAAGTCAATGGCAATTCGCATTGAATAATCACATTTTTGGCGAAGGTGGTCAGTTTTTGATTAAAATATTTGTGATTCAAATAGGTGCCGCGTTTTTCCCGCACAAATTCCATAATGGCGCCCAAATAATTTTCCGGCGAGACAATTTCCACTTTCATCCATGGCTCTTGGACTTGCTCAATGGCCTCTTGCGTTGGCAATTCTTGAGGACTATGTACGATAATTTCTTGTAACCCCTTTTTTAAAGTCACCCGATAAGCCACCGTCGGCGAAGTAATCACCAGTTTTAAATTATATTCGCGCCGCAACCGTTCTTGCACAATATCCAAATGTAGCAGGCCCAAAAAGCCACAGCGATAGCCGGGTCCCAGCGCGCCCGATTGTTCCTGTTCGTAACTCAACGCTCCGTCCGTCAAATGGAGTTTGTCCAAGGCCTCTTTGAGCTCGGCGAAATCGTCGCCTTCTTGGCAATACAGTCCCGCGAAAACCATCGGTTTGACTTCCTTATAGCCCTGCAATGGTTCCACTCGACCGCCCTCCATGGCTTCCACCGAAGTAATAGTATCGCCCACGCGGCAGTTGGCGACATCCTTGAGGCCGGTGGCGATATACCCGATTTGACCGCTCTCCAGAGCCGCCAGAGGGCTTAATTGGGGCTTAAAAACACCCACCTCCAGCGCGTCCACCTGCTTGCCGGCCGCCAGCATAAAAATTTTCTCGCCTTTTTTAATCGCACCGTCTATAATGCGTACATAGGCCAGCACGCCTTTGTAGTCGTCAAATTTGGAGTCAAAAATCAGGGCGCGCAGACCCCGATGCCCCGACTGCTGTCGGGGAGCGGGGTTGCTCTTCGAGCAAGGATTATCTTGCGGGCGAGGCGGCGGTACCTTATCAATCACGGTCTGCAAAAGTTTGTCCACATTGAGGCCGCTTTTAGCGGAAATTTGTAGTATATCCTCTGGCTCAATACCCAATAGCCCAGCCAACTCAGCGGCGGTTTCCTCCGGTCGCGCGTTAAACAAATCCACCTTATTCAAAACCGGAATAATGGTCAAATTTTGCTCCATCGCCAAATACAAATTGGATAAGGTCTGCGCTTGTACGCCTTGAGTAGCATCAACTAGTAAAACCGCGCCTTCCACGGCGGCCAATGAGCGTGAGACCTCGTAGGTAAAATCCACATGCCCGGGAGTATCAATCAGATTCAGCTGATAGCCATGCCAATTCATGGTCGCGGGCTGTAATTTAATCGTAATGCCCCTTTCGCGTTCCAAATCCATTTGGTCCAAAATTTGCGCTTTCATATCGCGTTTGGCCACGGTCTCGGTGATTTCCAAAAGACGGTCCGCCAAAGTGGATTTGCCATGGTCAATATGCGCAATGATACAAAAATTGCGGATTTTCTCAGTCATTACAGTTCTTCTTTAATATTTTTATTTTTAAACGGGTAGATTTTGACCAGCATATTTTTCAAAATTTCCACCTCCGGCATTTTCAGCCAACAAGCCAATCCCAAATAAACCACCAGACCGATAAAACCGGCAATTATTAATTGCGTGAAAACTCCCAAAAAGGTATCCATATTGACCAATTGCCCAATTTCCAATTTGACCATTTGCAAAACCAAGGTCGCGGCCGCGCTGATGAGGATGATTTTCAAACCCGAGTCAAAAATGGTCTTGGTATCCAGCCAGATATTTTTGCGCTTTAAAGCCAGCCAGAGCCAAATGACATTGACGATGGCCGCCAGCGAAAAACCCAAGGCCAGTCCAGGCGCGCCCAAAAAACGACTCAGACCGAAGGCCAGCGCAATATTTAAAACCGCCGACCAGAGCCCGATCACCACTGGCGTTTTGGTATCTTGAAAAGCATAAAAAGCCCGCGCCAAAAGCGGTAAGAGCGCTTGCGCCCACATGGACAAGGCAAAAAAGCCCAGCGTATCTAAGGTTAGACGGGTATCATTCCAGTCAAAGGCGCCCGCGCCAAAAACCACCCGCACGATTTGCGCGCGCAAGAAAAAGATAAAAAACGAAGTCGGGATTACCAAAAAGATGATACGCCGCAGGGTGACCGAAAAATGAATACCAAAGGCACCGTGATTTTTTTGCGATAAGGCCTCGGATAGATACGGAAAACAGGCCATCGCCAAGGGAATCGCGAAAACCCCGATGGGCACATATTGTAAATTATCAGCTAGATTATAGACCGCCACACTGCCCACCGCCAAAGTGGAGGCAATCACGGTCAAAACGACCTTATTGACTTGCCCGATGGCCAAGGCGAAAGTGCGCGGCAACATTAAGGCAAAGATTTTTTTGACTTCCGGCAGACGATAATCAAAAACGGCGCGCCAGCGAAAGCCGGTTTTCAGCCAAGCCGGCACCTGCACCAAGAAATGCAGCGCCGCGCCGCCCACGACGCCGTAGGCCAGCCCCAGCGGTCCATAGCGCGGCACCAGCCAGGCGATACCCGCGATGATGCCCAAGTTATACATAATCGGCGCCAGACCATAGGCCGCGAACCGTTTGAAAGCATTTAAAACCCCGCCGGCCACATTACTCAAAGTGAAAAATAGAATGCTGCCCAGCATCACGCGGGTCAATTCCACGGTTAATTGCTGTTTCTCAGGACTAAAACCCGGCACAATCAACCAAGCCACGATTTGCGGCGCCAAAATAAAAAAGACGACGCCGATAACCGCCATCGCCGCCAAGAGAATATTCAAAATGGAATTGGTCACTCTCCAGGCGCGTTTTTTGTTGTCTTCCCATGTCTCCAAAAAGATAGGGATAAAAGCCACCGCGAAAGCGCCTAGGACAAGTGTGTTAAAAACCAAGTCCGGCAAACGAAAGGCCGCGTAATAAACATCCAGTGTATCGCCCGCGCCGAAAGTTGAGGCCAGAAAGCGGTCACGCAACAAACCTATCAGCCGGCTCAAAACCGAAAAACCCGCCAAAATAATAGCCCCGCCAGCCACCGTAGTTTTCAGTTTATGTAAAATTCTTTGCAACATCAGTAAAACAAACCTAACGCCCCGCTAAACTTGGGACTGGGATTATTCTAACAGAAAAGTGGTTTTTTCGCCAGATACCAAAAAGCTGCCAAGCGGGGCAGCAGTTTTAACGCAAACATTTTCTAGAATGTAGGAGAGAGATTTTGTCCCGAAGGACAACATTCTAGGGTTCTGTCTGCACTGCTACGATCCGCTTAACAGCTTGCTGGCGATTAATTCCGCCGGATGGCGGAGCTAATTCGTCTAAAGACACAATTAATTTAATATAGCCAATACCTGATTTATAATACAGCTTTTAAGGCCTAAAGTCAAAATAAATTTCCAGCCCCGCAAATAGCATAGGTCATCCCGCGCAAGTCCTAGCAATAGCTAAACCCCGCGCACGGCTCCGCCGTTGATAACCTATTTTATTTGAGGGCTGGAAGGTAAAAGGTGGTTTTACACACCGTTGTGGCGGCTAGCAGCTTTGAAAACCGCCACGACGGTAAGTAAAACGCCGAAGCGCCCTACTACCGAGATAAAAGAAGGTTTGTAAAAGAGCTCATTTATCTGGTATTAATGATACCATATTCAAAGACATTTGTCAAGATGTAAAGGCCGGTAAAAAAATAACCCCCTACTTCAGCCGGATTTGACTGAAGTAAGGGGGTTGAAAGGGTGGTTATTGTTTGGAAACGACTACTGTTGAGAAACCAGCCGCAGAACGGGCATTGTTCGGTCTTTGGCAATCTCAAACGGTCTGCCTTCATCATTAACCACCATAAATGGGGCACCTATAACCACAAGGAATCTACCATCTTTTGACTTCTTAATGATTGGCTCAGTCGGCAAAACATAGTATATTTTACTGGTTTTAGGATCAAACAGGCCAATGCAGATATCACCCGATCTTTCAAAATATATAGGTTCTTCTTCACACCAATAGTCGCCAATAGTAGGGGTAATTTCATATTTTTTTATGCCCGCTTGAAATTCCTCAACCGTAACCGCGAGCCAACCCAATCTGTGACCCAATATGGCGATAAACTTGCCCCAGTAGGACGCCAACACTCCCTGCGTTTCAAGCTTTTGCAATCGCTTATGCCAACGGGTATTTTTACCACAGTTATTCATTCTACAAGCTATAAAAACCACGGGTAGGTTGGCTTTATCGTTAAATAATTTAGCTACAAAATCCTTACTTATGTTCTGCCCATGGGCATGAATTTCGGGATTAAAGTTCGCTGGATCAAAGCCAATGTGGATATTATTGCCCACATTTCCTCCTTTGTTTTAAAGATTATCAAACAACATTAGCCCTACAATACTACATTTTTACAATTTTGGCAAGGGGTGACAGTAATGTGTACACACATATGGCGGTTTTGAAAGTTATCCACAGTTGGCAGAAGTTGCGGATTTTTGATACCATAGGAAAGTTGACAAAAAGGAGATAGTTTTTTTGAAAACTAAAAAAGAAATAATAAAACAAAAAAGGGAGGAAAAATGAGTAAAAAGGATGAACAGAAGTGGTCAGTGTTGATTGTTAACGCTACGGGTCTTCCGGTGCCAAGTTCATTTTCAAAAGATTATGAGCTGGTATGGTACCCTGATTCAGCTGAAGATCTTTTAGGATCCGAGCGCGAAGGCGATCCGACGGAATGGGCGATAGATATCTATTCCAGATATATATTGTCTTATCAAGAAGATAGCTCAGAAGATGAAATATGGGTAGTGCTACCAATTGAGTTAGAACAAAATAATTCAATTGAAGCACCCGCCTACGGTATGGCGTTGAGGGATTTATTACTAAAGTTGGGCATCAAAGTTTTTTATTGGGGAAGCAAAAAAAACATCAGCGAGCCGTTGGCCTCTAGCTTACCGCGCTCACCCCAATTGTGTTATCTGCTTCGCCACTATGCCGAGTTTGGCGAGATTCTTGTGTCATCAGTGGGAACATTATCATCTCCCAACGGCAGACCGATACTTCCACTCACACCATTTTTGGAGTTAAGTGATGGAAAACTGTACAATATGCTGATTTTTCTTTTACCTCTGGGCATGTACCGCGAAAAAATAGGCGATGGCCCTATCACGGAATTTCGCGTTAACGAACGAGGACAGAGAGAAGAATTAGACCAGCCGATTATACCACCCATAGAAGTACAACCTTGTACCGTGTCCGTGGGGTAATCCGCGTATCAAATCAAAAATATCAACCGAAGGGGCGCTTATTCAAAGGCCCCTTCTTTTTTATATCTTTAAATCTCTAACTTAAATCTAAATTTGCGTCCGCAAATATTCAATAATTTCTTCTTTATCCGCCCTGGGATGTTCTAGCTGATAGTCCATGGCGGTTTCTAAAATTTCTTTGAAACGCGGTCCAGGTTTTAATTTGAATATTTTAATCAAATCGGCGCCGCTGACTTTGGCAGGAATATTTTTGCGCGCGCCATTGTCCGCATCATTTTCAGTACCGCTAGTTTCTCGCTCTAACGTGTCAATTTGCGCTTTTATGGTCTCATAACAATTCATTTCGGCTTGGCCCGCGGGACCGATGGAAGCGGCGGCATCATAGCGCACCAAGTCCAAAAGCAAATCGCCCCAGCCATCCTCACGAAAAAAATATTTTCTCAGAGTGGATTTTTTTAGGGTCTCGCCATAACTGGTCAATGGCAACATATGATGCTCAATGGCCCACGCTACCGGCTCAGAGATATTTTTGGGCAGTTTTAGCCGGCGCATGATTTTCGCGGCCATCGTGGCACCCGCTTGGTCATGGCCATTGAAACGAATGCGGTCGGTACCATCTTTTTCGGGGGTCTGAATCATGACCGCCTTGCCAATGTCATGCAACAGCCCTGCTAATTTTAATTTAATGTCCGCGTCAACCGGCAATTTTTCCAATAACAAACGAGTATGCGCGTAAGCATCGCCCTCCGAGTGAAATTCCGGCGGTTGCGGAATATTTTTCAAAGCCAAGACCTCAGGCGAAAGAACTTTCAAGGCGCCGGCCTCATCCCACAAGTCCAACATTGCCACCGGATTGGCTCGCAAGGCCTTGATAAATTGCTCCGAGGCCACTTCAGGCGCGACCGCAGTTTTAATTTTTCCCGTGGCATGGTCATGATATTTTTGCCAACAGCGCGGCACATCCCCCTCCGGTTCAAAGGCCATCTTTATCGCCCGCAAAGTTCGTGGTTCAATTTTCAGCCCCAGTTGCACGGCAAAACGCAGACCCCGAAAAGCCCGCGATAAATCCTCCTCCAAAATACGGTCCGCGGGCTTACCTACTGCTTTCAGTTGATGATTTTCCAAATCGTCCAATCCCCCAAAGGGGTCCACCAGTTTGCCGCTGGCCAAATTGACCGCCATGGCATTAATGGTAAAGTCACGGCGCGCCAAATCCTCCTCAATCGGCAGAGTAGGGTCGGCCTGCGCAAAAACATCGCGCTTGATACCTTTGACCGCGGCGGATTTTTTCTCATGATTGTCGGTGCGTGGCAAAGCGATATCTATACAGTCCTTGGAGCCGCGCGCGTAAAATTTCAGCACGCCAAAACCCTTTTTAAACAATGCTTCTAAATCCTCAGGCGACAACTCCGCCACTTTTTTTTCGGGGTCCAAATCAAAAACCACCCGGCCATATTTCAATAATTCCGGTATCAAATGACTGAATTTGATGCCACTGGCAACCAAATCCAAGTCCTTGGACGGCCGACCCAAAATGGCATCGCGCACCGCCCCGCCGACCAGAAAAAAGCCCGCCTCAGGGTGCTCAGCGACTATCGCGCGCGCGAAATCCAGTGCGGGCAGATGACCCAAGTTCTCTGCTGCCATGCGAGCGCGCGACTCAAAATTGTCGGCAGAAGTTTTGGCTTTTGACCGCATTTCGATTGGGTTATTAGGTAAATTATTCATGGCTTTTTACTCCCCTCCCAGCACCTCATCCCCCGCCGTGTCCCCACCGCTCCAATGCCACAGTTCCGCGCCTTCGGGGCTCGTCAGCGAGCCAGTCAAAGGGAAAGCCGCCGCGCCCAATTGTTTCTGCCAGTAGAGTTGATACGCGCCACCCCAATTCCCCGCGATTTGATATTTTAAAATAATTCTTTGGCCGTCATCGGCCGTTAATTTTATCCAATTGGCAAAAACCGTTTTGCCGCCTTCATTATAAATCCGTGTGCCATCGGCATTAAAATAAGCCCCGGTCTCGCGCACAGCCAAATCCTCATCGGTTGTCAACTCGCGCGGGCTTATCATCCCGTTTGCCGCCATCTCGTTACCACCCGTTGAACTCCCAGCGCCCTGACTCTCCCCGCCGCTAACCGTCGCGAAATTCCGCTGGTCAAAGGCGCCAAAGCCCTCACTGCTGATTAAAATCGCGCCCGCCGGCACATAAATTCGCAAATAATGCCAATTATCCAACGAGCTGGAAGTATTGTCCACCGCACCCCCCAGAGTCAGCGTTAAAGTATTAATAATTGACTGGTCACTCTGCATCTCACCGCGCAATTCCGCGCGCTGTATTAATTTAGCTTGACTAGATATTTCGCCAACCGCGCCCGTATCCGCCTTTGGCGCCACCTCATCCGCCATACTAATAACCGCCCCAGACACTACCGCATCCTCTCCAGTCAAACCCGTATCAACCAGCATTAAATAATCCTTGGCGGTTTCTTTTATTTCACCCGCCCAGCCCTGATTTTGCAATGACTTTTCCCAGCGCGGGTCGCTGAAATAAATTTGCGCCTGTCTCTGTGCCACGCTCTGCGTCAGGGTATCCAATAAGTCAGGCCAGGCGCGCCCGACTATTTCCGCGCCAAAACCATCCGCCGCGCTTTTATTGATGGCGAAGACCCCATCCACGGTCGCGCCACCGGAATTTTCATAAAACCACGCGATTTTGCGCGCGCTAGCCGGAAAATCCGGCCACCAGTTGGCGCCCGCCAAATCCCAGCGCGTTTCAATGGCTCGCAGGGGCTCGGGCGGCAGTAAATTTAATTTCAAGTCCTTATTTAAGACCTCCGTGCCGCCAGCTATATTTTCCAAGGCGGAAACCTTGCCATCCGCCATATCTAACAAAGCCAAACTCTCTATGGCGCCGCCGGTCGCGCGCGCGATATTTTCATTTTGAAAAACCAACAAATAGCGTTTGGAGGCGCGGTCGTCTTTTATCGTCTGCCAATCCGCCGCCGCGACATCCGCCTTTTCCGCCGTGCTATTTGTCGCGCCATGTGTGCCGGCAAATATTTTCTCGCCCAGTACTAATTGATTCTTCAACGCGCCAGCTTTGACCGGCAGAATCACCATCCAGCAGAAAATAAAAAACAAAACCCCGGCTCGCACCCATGGTGCTTCAGCCCAACCGACAATCACGGTCTCCATTTTATCCCAGCCGCGATGCGCCCAGGTATGATTTGAGGCAACTAATTTTAAAACAAATTGCGGCACCTCTCGCTGATTCAAAATTTGCGAAATTTTCGCATCGCTGACAACTTTTTTTTCTTTGGGCGCGGCTTCATCATCCAGCGCGCTGACCGTTATTTCTGTTTTTTCCACCGCCAATAACGGCGCGATTTCATCGCCCTTGACCATATCCTCCGGCTTATCCATCTTTTTCATCCGTTTCAAAAAGTCCTGCCGCCAAGCGGATTGTTTGGGCGCGTTCAACCAAAAAAACGGCGCTTCCTTGCCGCCGCCACCCGTCTGACCGCTAGATTTTTTGCTGTCTGTCCGCAAATCTACCAAATTGACCGAGGTCTCCGCGACACCATTTTTAACCGCTATTTCATTATTTTTGGTCTCGCCCAAAACCGGCAGAATTTTTCTTTCTCCCAAATGACTATGTTTCTTTAAAGTTTTTTTCTTCTTTTTGAGCATGAGCTGCTTGTTGTATGACCGCCAAGGTTTCGCGCGCGGTCTTTTCCCATTGATAATTTTTAATTTGCGCGCGGCCAGCCGCTATTAAACGCTGACGCAAATTTTCATCACTAGCTATTTGATTCAAAGTCCCAGCTATGACTTGGGTATCTTGCGGGTCAAAGTAGAGCGCCGCGTCCCCCAGAATTTCAGGCAAACAAGATGCCCGCGCGGCTGCCACCGGCACGCCATAATTCATGGCCTCCAAGGGCGGCAGACCAAAACCCTCGTACAGTGAAGGAAAGATATAGGCCTTGGCGCCGGCATACCAGCCAGCCAAGTCCTCGTCCGCGACTTGCTCGGCAAAAATCACACCCTCGTCCAACTGATTTTCCCGCGCCCAATTTTTCAACCGTTGCTGAAAAAAATTCTTCCAGCTAACCAAAACCAAATTTTCAATATCCGTTTCAACACCCCGATATTGCTCTCTATATAGTTTATAACTTTTTAATAAAATCTCCAAGTTTTTGTGTGGATAAGAATTGCCGACATAGAGAAAATAGGGTGCAACTGGCGGGTAAGGGGCGGCAGGCGGGGGTGGTGTGCCAATATCGTTCCCGTCGGTACTTGTGTCATTCCCGCGCAAGCGGGAATCTGTCCGCTCACAGATTCCGGACAGCCCCGCTGTCGCGCGGCTTCCGGAATGACAATTAAACCCCGTCACCCCTTCGTATATCGTTGTAATTTTTTCCGGCGCGATTTTAAAATTTTCAAAACTGCGCAAAATATCTTGGCGGGTAAATTCCGAAACGGCTATCACGCGCGTGGCGTGGCGCAAAACACGGCGCAGGTTTTTATCATAAAACCACATTTTCAAATTAAAAAGCCAAGTCGGCAAAGTGCTGGCTTGACGATTGGGATAGTGCGTCAAAATGAGGTCATGGATAGTCGCGATGAATGGGCGCGGCGCCGACCACGGCACATTCCAATGTGGGAAATGCCAGACATCGCAATGCGCGCGCTTTAAAATCCGCGGCAAAAATACCTGTTCGCGCCAAGAATAAGGCCGATAGTCGGCCAAGATTTTTTGGAAGTTGGCGGCCAGCGGCTGATAATCGTCAAAATTATCGCGCGTCAACAAAATGACATATTGATTGGACGCGGCTGAAAAATTGTCGTGCGCGATTGTCGGCGCGGCATCTAACGCGCCAACCAGCTCGGCGCTAGCGGCTAAATCAGCAACCGGCAGGGCTGACAGTAATTTCTCTAGGTAACGCCCGATACCGCCATTGCGCGAACCATATAGACGCGCGTCAATTCCAATACGCATAAGTTAAATAATATTTTTTTAAAATCGCAGATTCCCGCCTGCACGGGAATGACCAAGCTGGAAGCTAAAAATTACTTCGCGCCCCGACACGATAAAACCACCGGCAGGGTTTTAATTAAAATTTGTAAATCCAAACGCGGCGACCAATTTTCAATATAGAAAATATCCAGCTGGGCCTCCGTTTCAAAATCCAAATCCGCGCGGCCGGAAATTTGCGCCATACCCGTGATGCCCGGCTTGATAGTCAAAAGCCGTTTGTGCGCCTTTTGGTAGCCATCAACCTCACCCAATTCATGCGGCCGCGGACCGACCAAACTCATCTCGCCCCGCAAAACATTCCATAATTGCGGAAATTCGTCCAAACTTGAAACGCGCAAAAATTTACCCAAACGAGTGACCCGCGGGTCGGCTTTGATTTTAAACAACGGACCGCTGCGCTCATTTTGAGACAACAGCTCTTTTTTGAGTTGCGCGGCGTTTTTGACCATAGAGCGGAATTTATAAAGTTTGAATTTGCGGCCTTTTTCACCCACGCGCTCCAAGCCCACTACCGCATGACCGGATGAATCAATTTTAATTAAAAGCGCCAGCACGGCAAAAAGCGGCGAGAGAATAATCAAACCCAGAGCAGAGAAAATAATATCAAAAAGCCGTTTGAAAATGCGCCCCCAGCCCTCCAAAGGCGTATGTTGGATGGCCATCACCGGAATACCAGCCCAGGTCTCCACGCGAATTTTTGAGGTTTGGGTCTCAAAAAGGTCGGCCGCGTAACGAAAAGTCAGATTATGCTCATTACAAAAATCCAAGAGCGCCAATTTAGCGGTCTTATTTAAATCTGGCTCGGCCATCACTAATTCATCCAACTCGGCCACGCCTAGACGGTTTTGATTTAAAAATTCCAAAATATCTTCCACAACTGGCTCGCGCACCCATCCGACTACTTGATAACCCCATTCCGAGCGTTGATGAAAAAAGCGGTCCAGCTCGTCGGCAATTTGACCTCGTCCCAAAAGTAAAACCTTGGTTAACCCGTGACCGGTTTTGAAAAACAGCCGGCGTGTCAAACGAATGATAGTGCGTCCCAAAATGACAAAAATAATACCCAAGACCCAGCCGGCCAAAATTATAAAACGCGAAGAAAATAATTCTCTTTTGAAAAAGACCGCGATTATCACCAACATCACACCCGCGGAACAGGCCAGCGCGATTTTGATAGAATCCTCCAGCCAAGTACGGCGCGCGCGCAAAGAATACAGCCCCGCGATGGCAAAAATTAAAATAATCGCCAGAGCCAGCGCGATGAGCCAAGAGCTATATTTCACCAGCGAAAACTCAAAAAAGACCGGCCGCAAGTCCACAATGGTTTTAAACCGCAAAAAATAAGCCGTCCAGCCGGCCGCCAAAAGCATCAAAAAATCCACCGGCAATAGCAGAAAAGTAAAGGTTAAATTGGATTTGCGCATAAAACGCAAGTTAAAAATTTATTTTAGTTCAAACCGGTCTATAAGCCGAATTCTGTATCCACCCGAAGGCGGACGATGGCTATTTATCTCGACCCAATGTTGCCACTGGGCTCTAACGACCTACCAAATTTGGTCTTTCACTCGGGTAAGGGTTTAGCCGTTTCACCTCTGATGTTGCCATCAAAGCTTATCCCTTGCGGGATACCTCTGCCTTTCGGCTTTGGCGTCACTGTTCGCACCTCTATCCTCACGGACGACGGGGGTTACCCGCTACCTGTCTCCCCGACGCGAAGTCGGGGGAGTGTTCGGACTTTCCTCTGCCAATTTCGCCTGAAGCGCAGCGAAGCTGCGAAATTGAGCATTCCGCCTGCTGATAGGCACGGCGGAACCACCCCTGCAAGCAAAATTGGCAGCAACCATCCGACTGGTCTGAACCGCCCCTAACTATAGCAGAAAAGGAGGGAAAAAGCAAGGTTTATCGCCCCATCCCCTCATCCATCGCCTCATTCGCTAGCTGGTCGGCGAGCACATTTTTTTCGCGCATAACATGGTGGAAGGTGACTTTTTCAAAATCCGGCAAGAGATTCCAGACCTTGACGAAAAGTTTTGCCAACTCGGGGTTTTTGACTTTATATTCGCGACGCATTTGTTTGACGGTAAGTTCGCTATCCAAATAGCAAGCCACTTCGCGCGCGCCGATTTTCTTCGCGGTTTCCAAACCCAAAAGCAGTGCCTGATATTCCGCTTGGTTGTTAGTAGCCACGCCGAGAAATTTCTTTTTGGTGGCAATGACCTTGCCATCCATATCCGTGATGACCGCGCCCACGCCGGCAGGTCCAGGATTGCCGCGCGCTCCCCCATCGGTAAAAAGTTTGACTTGTGTGATTTTCATATGGTTATTTAATTATCTATATTATTTATAGATTTCCGCCTGCGCGGAAATGACAGGTAATAGGCGGGAATGACAGAAACATTTTAAATAATCCGCAAATCCACCACGCGGCGCTGAAGCTCGCGGGTGCCGTTCCATTGGTTGACCGAAATTTCCAAGACCGCGTCAATCATATCGCCGACTTTGAGCAGGTCGCCCCAATCCTCGCCCAAACCAAAGCCGATGAGCGTTTTGATTTCGCTGTTCTGATTATTGACCATAATGCGCAGATGGCTGCCGCTCTTACCAACTTTTTGCAGACCGACAACTTGCAAAGCACGCAGTAAAAAGCGCGGCTGTTCGTTGCCTTGTCCAAAGGGTTCAAATTTCGCCAAATTTTCAAACAAATCCCAATCAATGTGCTCCAATTTAATTTCTTTTTCAATGGTAAGTTTGGGAATCAGCTCCATTTGTCCGATTTTTTCATCCACGATGCGCGCGAATTCGGCTTTGAACTCTTCCAAAATATCCGGACTTTTCAAAGTGAAACCGCAGGCCTTGGCATGTCCGCCATAATGCGACAAAAATCTTTCCAGCTCTTGCAGGGTCTCCGTAAAACTAAATTCCGCGATACTGCGTCCCGAAGCCACCAACTGCCCGTCATTGTTGGTCATCACGATGGCGGGACGATACCATTTATCCATTAGACGACCCGCGGCTAGCCCCACCACACCCACAGGCCAATCCTTGCCATTGATAAAAATCAGATTACTGGCATTTTCGGCGGTCAGGGTCTGGTTGACTTCACGAATGATTTTTTCAATCACTCGCTGGCGTTCTTTGTTAATATTGCCCAAATCGGTCGCCATTTCTTCGGCGGTATTTTCTTGGTCAGTACTCAAAAGGTCAAAAGAAACGCGCGCGTGCTGGAGACGACCGGCGGCATTGATGCGCGGTCCAATTTGGAAACCCACCGAACACGAATCCAGCTCTTTGCCATCAATCCCCGCTTCCCGCAATAAGGCCTTGAGACCCGGGCGGCGCGTTTTATTTAAAACAATCAAACCATATTTCACCAGCGTGCGATTTTCACCCAACAAGGGCATCATATCCGAAACCGTGCCGATAGCTACCAAATCCAAGAGCCATTTTTCCCAGCCAAAACTAACGATTTCTTCACCCAATTCTTCGACTTGAGAAATTAAAAGCGCCTGCGCCAATTTATACGCCACACCCACGCCGGCTAGATGTTTGTAAGGATAGGTCTCGGAACTCAATTGCGGGTTGATCAAAGCCAGGGCGTCGGGTAATTCTAGCGGCTCGCAGTGATGGTCGGTGACGATGACTTCCATGCCCAATTTGTACGCCTCGGCGATTTCTGTTTTGTTGCTGATGCCGCAATCCACGGTGATGATTAACTTGGCGCCCCATTTGGCAAAGGACTTGATGGCAGAAATATTTAAACCATAGCCTTCTTTGACGCGGTCAGGCAAATAGACGCGGACGGTCGCGCCAAGGGCTTGCAAAGTTTCTACCATAACAATAGATGAGCTCACGCCATCGGCATCGTAGTCGCCATAAACAACGATTTTTTCTTTGTTTTTAATGGACTGAAAAATGCGTTTGACCGCCACACGCATATCCCGAAATAAAAAGGGGTCGTGGATATTGTTGGAATATTCCGGCGTTAAAAATTCGTCAATGGCTGATTGCGTTCTGATTTCTCGATTGTAGAGTAATTGTAAAATTACGGGATTGATTTCCGGGAATTGCCGATAAAACTCTGCCGGTGCGGAGTCGGCGGTAAGCCATTTTTTTTGCATATAATAAATAATTTAAAATGAGGGGAGGGGTGGGCGCAGGGGCAGGAACGGTGGGTGCAGTACGGGCGGGATAGGCGCCGAGGCGGAAAACTATAAAACCAATTTAGCCGCGCCCCGCGCGATTTGCAGCTCTTCATTGGCGGGGACAGAGAGTACGCGCGTGTTTCCGAGTATGGACATATTAGCACAAATCGCTCGGCGTGTCTCGGGATTACCCGCGCCGATGGCGCCAGTGAAAACCAAGGCGTCGCAACCGCCCAAAATGGCATAATACGCGCCGATATATTTTTTGATACGATAGACGAAAAGGTCAACGGCGAGACGGGCAGGATTGGAGGGGGCGTCCCGATGCCCCGACTGGCGTCGGGGTTCGGGATAGCCCTGCGGGCTAGAAAGGGCAGAAAGACGGGCGAGTTTGATGGCAAAAGATGGGCGGTCTTTGACAGACATTTTTTTCAACAAATCCAAAAAGTCGCGGCAACCAGAGAGACCCAGCGCACCCGACTCCTTATTCAAAATCTCGCGCGCCCGCGCGACCCCGACGCGCTCCGCCAAATCCAGCACAATCCCCGCGTCCACATCGCCCGAGCGAGTCATCATGGGCGCGCCCTCCATCGTCGTCCAGCCCATGCTGGTATCTATGGCTTGCCCGCGGTCAATGGCCGCCAAGCTGCAGCCGCCGCCGAGATGGCAGGTAATAATTTTGAGGTCTTCCACGGGGCGCTTCAGCGCCCCAGCGGCCGCCTCGGCCGCGGCTTGGTGTGACAAGCCGTGGAAGCCGTACCGCCGCCAACCATATTTCTGAATTAATTTTTTAGGCAAAGCATAGGTGCGCGCTACCTCTGGGAGATGCGCGAAAAAGGCGGTGTCAAAAACAGCGACCTGCGGCACTTTGGGCCAAATCTTTTGCGCGGCTTTGATGCCGGCCAGATTGGCGGGGTTGTGCAGAGGCGCGAGAATATTATAGCGTGCTAATTTTTTGATGACCGCGGATGTGATTTTGGTCGGCGCGACAAATTCGGTGCCACCGTGAACGACGCGATGACCGATAGCGGCCAGCCCCTCTTCTCTGTCGGTCGCGCTAGTGCCACGAATGCGTTCGCTCGCGCCCCGCCGACGGCTGTCAGCGCTCTGCCCGCCCGACAACTGCGCCGTTATCTCCGTTAACATTTTTTGCATGGCCGTCGTGGGATTTTTGACCCCCGCCAAATTTTTCTCCCATAATAATTTCTCGCTCGGCCAACTGAAAAGTTTGGCTTTGAGCGAAGTACTGCCAGCGTTAAAGATGAGGATTTTTTGAAGCATATTTTTGATTATCTAAAACAAATTAAAGACCTGATACAACAAGCCCAGCGCGAAGAGGATATAAATCAAGCCCGCCAAAAGCGCCGGCAGTTTGATAAAATATTCCGGCTGGCGATTGCCCAATTTGCGCGCGCGATAATACATCATCACTAGCAAAATACCTTGGAAACCGCCCAAAATGCCGCCGGAAATGCCAATCACCGTCACGAAATCACGCAAACCCAGCATAAATATCAACAAAGGCACGCCACAGGCCAGTAAGGTCGCGACCCAAGCCGGCAATTTATAGTCCTGACGATAAAGCTCGCGCAAAACGAAGCCATTGGCCAAAAATGAAGTCGTCATCACAATGATGCCAAACAAACTACCCGCGACCAAAACGCCGGGACCCAGCACCCGCGCCAGTCCCCCGATAGCTTGTTCCGTAGTGTCCGCGCCAGAAACGCCGAGTACAAAAGTGATAAACACAGCATAGACCAAAATCGGTATCAGCAGACCCCAAACATTGGCTTTGAACATGCTCTTGATATCCTTACTACGGCCAAGAATTTCTCGCATCACCGGCACCGCCGAAGCCCCGCCCAAGGCGAACAGAAAGACACCAAAGGGAAAAAATAATTCCTTGGCGCTGAAAGTCAATAAATTATCCAAATTGATAAATGGCAAGCTGATACCGCCCAGTCCGGCCGCCAAACAAATCAACAGCCCCACTGTGGTCAGCTCAATCCAGGCGATTGACCCCAGCCCGCGGAAAATTGCCACACTGGCTATCAGCCAAAAAATCAAACTGTACAACATCGCCGAACCGCCGATGATTGTCCCGAGCGTGATATAGAGAAAATTGCCCACGCCGATGGTATAGGCCAACAAACCGCCGTAAATACCCAAGGTCAGAGAAATCGTGATCAAGGTCTTGCCCGAGCGCCCAAGATATTTTTGCGCGTAACCACTCATCTGGCATTTCTCGCGCGTACGCAAAACCACCTCGCCATAACACAAATTGACAACCAAGGTCAGCACGCCCAAAACCAAGAGATAAACCAAACCCATCCCCCAGCCCACCTTGGCCACCGCGTACGGCAAACCGAAAATACCGGCTCCGATAACTGTGCCTGCCATAATCGCGACGGCCTTTTTAAATTCTAATGCTTGCGTTTTCATAAAAATCTAATTTCTAAATGCGACACCATCTCGGCCATCTGCCGATAATATATTGACCGCTGATTTTAATCATCTAACTCAACGCGCGGTTTATCCAAAACCGGCGCTTCCAAGGCCACCGCCTCCACCTTGGTGATTTTGGTCACATCTTTGTCTAATTTATTTAATTCTTTGGTGCTGGTGTTGTAGGTATTGACAGCCGTGCCCAGTTGATTACCGAGTTTTTGATGAAAGTCAAAATAGGCGCCCATGTGTTTTTGTAATTTACCCACATTGGCCAAAATTTCTTGCGCCGATTCTTCAATTTGCAAAGCCCGCAAACCCTGCAAGACCGTCTGCAGATAAGCCGCGAAAGTCGTCGGCGAAACGATGATGACTTTTTTCTCATTGAAAGCATAATCAATCAAACTGCGGGTGTTGACTTTGATGGCGCCGATTTCATTGACCAGCAAATCATAATAAATACCTTCAGCAGGAATAAACATAAAAGCAAATTCAAAGGTCTTTTCGCGCGGACGGATGTATTTGGCGGTTTCTTCAATGCGTTTTTTGAGGTCGTTTTTAAATTCCTTTTCCAGCTCGGCTTTTTTGTCGGTATTGGTCTCGTCCATAATGCGCCGATAATTATCCAAAGAGAACTTGGCATCAATCGGCAAAATTTTGTCTTTGATTTTAATGACCGCGTCCACTGCCGCGCCATCCGCGAAATGATATTGCATTTCATAGCCCTGCGGCGGCAAGATATTACTCAAAATCAATTCCAAATTGGCCTCGCCCAAGGTGCCGCGATTTTTGGAGCTGGTCAAAACCTTTTCTAAACTTTGCAATTGGTCGGTAAAGTTAATGACTTGTTTGTTGGTCTCTTCCAGTTTTAAAATTTTCTCGGTCATTTCTTTTGAAAGGCGCGCGGTCTCTACAAATTGCGATTGTAAAATCCGTTGCGAGTGTTGCGAGGAATTATCTATTTTTTCTTGCAATTGTTTGGAAATTTCCAACCATTGGCTCTGCAAAAGTCCTTGCCCCTGCGCCAGACCCACCACTTTTTCCGACATGGCGCTTAATTTTTCCACCAGGTCTTTGTTGGCGCTATTCAAAGCGTCGTCGGCGCCCGACTTTTTTTTGTTCAACATCCAAGCCAGCCCGGCAAAACCGGCGACTAGCACAATTAGGATGATTAAGATTTCGGTATTCATTGGAAATTAGTAAATTAATATTTTGGAGTGCCTTGTCATCCTGAGCGAAGCCGCAGGCGGAGTCGAAGGATCTATTTTGAGCTTAGGGACGAAAGGAGATCCCTTCGACTACGCTCAGGGCATGCCTTACGCCCGTCTGCTGACGGGCTCAGAATGACGGAGCACGTTACTTCACAGTCCACGCGCCAAGTTTCAACTTTAACTTTTCCTCCTTCCCCGCGCGCGTGACCGTCAAATCCAATTCCGCGCCGGGTGTATAATCCCAAATGTATTCCGCCAAAGACCTTTTACCATTGAGGCGGTCATCGTTAATTTTGGTAATCACATCGCCGCTTTTGAGCCCCGCCACGCCAGCCGGACTACCGTTGACGGGCTGACCGACAATGAGCGCGCCGGCTTGCAAGTCCTTGTAAATATCCGCGGTCAGACCTCTTTGATTATGTAAATCCAAATAACCGAATCCCACCCGCGGTCGTTGCAAATAAGTCCCGCTGGCCAAATTACCGCCATCTTTGAGCACTTGCGCCACCAATTGACGCAAATAAATCGTCGGCACCACTTGACCGCCATCCGTCAAGCCCATAATCGCCCCACTCAAATCAGCCACCGCGCTACCATTGGTCCATGTATCTTTCAAATTCAGCGTGATAAAATCCGCGAATTCATCCGGCGAGCGCAACATATCATTGCCATTGGCGATAACTTTATTATTCAGGCCTTTGAGATTATTGCGAAAAATTTGGTCCGCGGTAATAATCAACAGCTCTTGTCCCAACGAAGCATTATCTTTCTCACCCAGTTTGGCGACCGCTAAATCCCGCGCCTCAATTTTTAAAAATACCAGCCCCGTCAAAGGGTCAAATAAGGCCTTGCTTGGCGCGTAAAGTCCTTTGTCGCCAGCCGCGATAGTTAATTCCGCCAATTTGGCGGCGATATTTTTGCTATTAATTTTAGCCACCGCGCCACTCCCCACGCGCAAATTATCTACCCCCGGCAAGGCCCGCGCCACCGTCACCAGCCAGCCATCATTGGTCAACACAAAACCACGCGCCAAAATATCTTGCGGTCCATAAATTTGTTTCAAAACATCCGCTCCGCCATTTTTGACTTTATAGATTGTCACCAATTGCGCGCTCATTGATTTGATGACTTCACCCACTTGGACATCGGGATTGACGGTCACTTCGCGCACCGTCTCCACGGTAATTTCTTTTTGCGGTAAATAATTCGTCAAATTCAAATTTTTCAAACCTGGAATTTTTAATGGCCCCGAAAACATCAGCAATAAAGACCCCAGCGCACCCGCCAAGATGCCTAGCACAACTATAATAATCGCCCACAGCCACCAACGATGGCGCGGACGAACTGGCGCGGCCGCTACACCGGCAGACGGCGGTACGGAATTTTGATTCACTGATTGTGGATTAGCCATATTTTTGTAATTTATAAATTTAAACTTGACGCGACTTTAATGCCAGCGCGCGGTCAAAAGCACAATAATCAAAACCGCGCCCGCGATAATCATTTCACGGCGATAATTGCGGCGATTGGTTTTATCCAGCAAATAATTGCGCGTCGTTTCGCTCAAAAAATAATAAATCAGGGTCAATATCAAACCGCTGACATAAAAACCGGTCGGCAGATACGAAACAATCAAAAAAACCTCCGCCATAATCAGCGCGATGACAAAAATAAACATGGAGTTGCGGCGATTTAAAATACGGCTGGCCCAAAAGGTCTGATGCAACAGCCCGATGATAATCAACGCCAACATGGCCTCAATCACCCAAAAAATTGGTCCCGAGAAAAAGACGAAATTATAAAAGCTGGCGCTGAAAAGAAAAATAGTCAGCAAATTAAAGTGGCTGGCCAAATTTTCCAGCGCGTACGGCCGATAAATTTGCGGCCCGCCGGCGATATCATGAATATTTTTGTAGTAAAAGGCCGTCAAAAGCGACATTAAAATCACATAACTATGCATTAAAAGCGGCGTATTCGGCACTAAAAAAACAAAAAACAAAATCACACCGATAAAAAACAAAATTGGACTGATGCCCAGCCGCCAAAAGTCCCTGTTGAATTTGTGCTCATTGAACTGCCAAACGCTCAAAATCACCACCGCCAAAGCCATAGGCGCCAAGATATAAACCCACTCGCCACGATAAACGGCCAGCTCCAGAGTTAGAGCCAGCAAAATCGCGTTAAACCATGGAAAGATATCTTTATTGAGTGTCATATTTGAACCGATTTAAAGTTGTATTAAAAATCATTTTGCAGAAACGCCCAACGGCCGCCGTTTAAATTCCACCGGCGCTTAAAAAATCCTCAGCGCGCATTTCTTGCCAGTCCTGTGCTTCATCATTCCACAAAAAGGCCTTCAGGGCGCCGGCAAATTCATCGGACGAATAAATTTTGACCTCGCCCACCTCACTACCAATACGCCGCGCGCTAATCGTACGCCGTTCCAAGATCACCGGCCGTTCCCAATATTCCAAACGGATTAAACCCTGGTCGCCTTTGAATTCCACATATTCTACCTTGGCCATCACCGGCAAACCGTGCTCGTTGGTATCAATTTCCACTTCAGCCCTGTCCCATTCCGCGGCCGGATAGTTAATTTCAATCATTTCTTTAAATTTGTGCCATTGATTTTGTTGCATATGTTTGAATTTAACGGCTAAAACGGCAACCGCAGTACTTTTGGCGATAAAAACCGGCCTCTTTACTCAAAGCCACACTGCGGGCAAAACCCCCTTTTTGCTTGAAATCGTCCGCATAAAACATTATACCATATTTTTTGGCTAATTGCTGGCCGATGGAGTTGATAACTTTGGCATTTTTGCGCGGTCCGACCGTCAAAGTAGTCGCCCAAAAATCATAACCGCCGGCCTTGGCTTGACGCGCGGTCTCTTCCAGCCGTTTTTCAAAACAAAATTTACAGCGCGCACCGCCTTCGGGCGCTTTGAGTATTTTCGGCAAACAACCCCGCCAAAAACTGCTTTTCTTGGCACGAGCGTTATGAATTAAATTCAGACCCTGCGCGCGGCATAATTTTTCTACATCGGCCAGCCGCTTTTGGTATTCGCGCGCCGGTGTGATATTGGGATTGTAAAACATCACCTCCAGACGATAGGCCGACTTTAATCGTTCTACCACCAAGGCGCCGCAGTTGGCGCAACACATATGTAATAATAAACGCGGGCGGGTATCCATCACAAAACGCACATAAAACCAGCCACCAGCCCAAGCGCTGAAAATATCCATCGCCCAATCGCGCAAGTCAAAATCGCGGCCGGGTACAAACAATTGATGAATTTCATCGCTGATGCCATAGATTAAGCCCACCAGTAGCGCGATTTGCCACCAATAAGTCCGCCGCGGAGCGCTATGTCGCCCCTTTTCCACCACCGGCCAGCCGCCTTTCATCCACGACCGCAGCCACAAAAAGCCCAAAATGCCATATTCCCAAAAATGCGCGATTTTATCCGCGCCGGGCAAGTTTATCTCCACGCCATAACTGCGGATAGATGACAGCACAAAAATCACGCCCATCCAGAGAATCGGCAGCCAGTACACTTTGAGGGTTTTAAGTATAGATATCAATGGCATTTATTTTATTGGTAGTTTAGCACAAAAGATGGGATATGGGGAGGGCTGTGTTGTTTTGTTCGCCTTCGCGACCTGCCTTGTCTGCAATCCAGCATTGGTTTTAAAAACACGCGTTCCAGCCCCCAGCGTGGGCTGGCCGCTCTAACTCGGGCTCGCTCGTCCCGATGCCCCTGCGGGGATCGGGACACCTGCCCGCTCGCCCTGCGTAAGGTTTTTAAAACCAATGCCGGGTTGCTTACAAATTAACAGATAAACCCACTCAGCTCACAAAACAACACAGCCCTGCGCCATCTCCAGTACTAGACCAAGCCACAAGAGATTTTTCTAACAAACTAAGCACCGCCAAAAACCCCTTTACAAAAACAAACTCAAGTGCTAGGATATCAGCAGTTTTGGATACAAAAAGATATTCAATTTTTGACAATTTGAGAAATAAAAACAAACAAAAAAGGAGGACTTGATGAAAACAGATCCTAAAACAGATCCTAAACATGTAGTATTTCCTGAAACAGATCCTAAACATGTAGTATTGGGAACTTTTTCCCTTATAATTATCGGGCTACTGCTGTTATTGCCCAATGTTGCGTTCCGTTGGTGCCCAATAATCTTATTGGGAATTATAATTTTCGGGTATGCTGCTCACAGGGCGTATCTAAACACTTTACAACTGGTGGTTTGCGCGGCTATCACCCGATATACAGACAAAAAAGAAATCCTACTTGTAACAAAAAGAGGCGCCGGCGGTGATAGTATAATTTTTCCAGGCGGCAAGCCAGAAAAAGACGCCAACGGTGAATCGGAAACCGATTTAGCATGTTTAGAACGAGAGATTAGTGAAGAGTTGCCGCATTTCGAAACATCACATCTCACATGGTCTTATTGGGATAGATTAGTTGGCAAATCTCCGAACAAAGGCAATAAAATACTGGTGCGGGTTTATTATGCCAAGCCCAGACAAGATGAATGTATTGACACTATAAACGGTATTCCCGATGAGACGCCTCCTGATATTGCCACTAGCGCTGGTGACAGCATTGTGAACGCGCAGTGGGCTGACTACGAACAGACACTGAAAATGCCATTAAGCGCCGTTACACGCCAAATTATACAACGCTTGAAAAAAGAAGGGCAGTTATAACTCTTGCACCTTTTTCCCGCCCGCACATCCACGGGCAGCTTTCCCACAAAATCCACCTCCGACTCATAATGAATTCACAATGAATTCAAAACGAACCGGGGGTGTTTTATTTTATTTTATTTTAATTCCGCGGATGTCGCGGGATCCGCTGGAGTTGCCGCTTCTGCTGGAGTTGCCGCTGTCGGCTCCGCAATTATTTTTTTCACAATGAGATATTCCCGCGCCCGCGCCATAATTTTCTTAGTCCTGACAAAACTCACCCGCGCCAGGGCCGTCTCAAAATCCAGCCACTCCCCTTTTTGATTTTCATCGGAAAGTTTTATCTCGCTGGTTTCGGTCAGTGCCAAATAAAAATAGGCGGTTTTGAAAACAGAATTAATTAAACCGGTGACGGGATTTTTTTCGCGAAAATACCATGACATTTTTTCACGGAATGCCGGTAGAAATTTTAAATCGTGAATGCCGGTCTCTTCTTCAATCTCGCGCACCGCGGTTTGTTTTTTGTATTCGCCCTCTTTCATTTTACCGCGCGGCAAAGTCCACGCTGAACGATGATGTTTGTCGCCGGCGCGAAAGAGTAATAAATATTTCGGTTGTTCTTCGTCGAGCCGCACAATGATGGCACCGACGGAAATTTGTCTATCTACCATTTGAAAATTAAAATTTGAAATTTAAAGCGCGCCACAACTAACTAATTTTTCGCCGACTGATTTTCACCGGCGGATTTTTTGTCATGATAATAAGTATGCCCGCGCAATTCATCGGGTAAATAACTTTGAGTCGCGGCGGCTACCGGCTGGTCATGGGGATATTTGTAATCCTTGCCATAACCCAGGTCACTCATTAATTTTGTCACAGCGTTGCGCAAATGTAAAGGAACAGGCAAATTCAGGGTATCTTTGACATCGGCTTGCGCGGCTAAAAGTCCCATGTAGGAGGCGTTGGATTTGGGGGCGCGGGCGAGATAGGTCGCGGCTTGGGCGAGATTTAATTGCGCTTCGGGCAAGCCGACTAATTCCAGCGCTTGAAAAGCCGCCACCGCTACCACCAAAGCCGTCGGGCAAGCATTGCCAATATCTTCGGAGGCGAGAATCACCATGCGCCGCGCGATAAAACGCGGGTCTTCGCCGGCGGCTAACATGCGCGCCAGCCAATACAGCGCCGCGTCGGGGTCGGAACCGCGTAAGGATTTGATAAAAGCGGAAATAATATCGTAATGGTTTGACCCGCGGCGGTCGTAATTTACTCCGCGATATTGCAAGGCGTCTTTGATTTCCGCCACGGTCAAATCTTTATCTTTGCCATGATGCGAGAGGGCGGCGGCTTCCAAAACATTCAAAGCGATGCGCGCGTCGCCGGTGCTGGCGTTGATGAGATAGTCCAGCGCCTCGGGTGGGATGTTTAAATTTAAATCACCGAGCCCGCGTTCTTTGTCGGTCAAAGCCATATGCAAAATATCTTTGAGCGCTTCGGGCGACAGGGGTTTTAAAACCAAAACCCGACAACGCGACATCAGCGGCGAGATGATACTCAAAGACGGATTTTCGGTGGTGGCGCCGATTAAAATAATACTGCCATCTTCCACACAGGGTAAAAAGGTGTCTTGTTGGGCTTTGTTGAAACGATGTAATTCATCCACAAAAACCAGCGTGCGCGCGCCCGAGGTTTTCAATCGCGCGCGTGCCTCCAAAATAACTTGCGAGATGTCAGCCTTTTTGCCATTGACGCCGGAAAATTCCACAAAGATGGCTTGCGTTTGATTTGCCAAAATACGCGCCAAGGTGGTCTTGCCGCAACCTGGCGGACCCCAGAGAATCATTGAAAAAAGACGACCGTCATTTATGGCGCGGCGCAGAAAAGACCCCTCGCGCGTGAGCGAATCTTGACCCCAAAAATCGGGGAGGGCGCGGGGGCGCAGGCGTTCAGCGAGGGGAGCGCTGGATGGGGTTTTGGCGTCGGAGGTGGGGGCGGCGGCGCTCTGTGGGCGGCTAGAAGTAGCGCTGGCGGTGCCGACAGCAGACGCGACTAATGATTTTGGTTGTTTAGCTTGTCTCATATCGCCCTATTATAGCGCGAAATGAGGCGGAGGGCTAGGCGGCAGATTTTAAACTATCAACCCCAAATCCCCGCCTATCACAACTGGATCCATAGCCTCAATTTCATCGCAATAATTTATGTCGGGAATAGGATTTAGTAAAAAAATCTTTTTGTTGTGAACATGCGCAAAGCCCAATTCCATTAAAGTGTTACCACCAATATAATTTTTAATATCATTTTTATCAAAATTCAAAACTAAAATGGCATCGCTACCGACGATTTCATGATAATGATATCTGATGTAATCGAATTCTTTTTTGACCGAGGCGTGCTCGCGATTCATCCTACCAACAAGATCCAACATTTCTCCTCTGGCTTGGGCGATATAGTGTTCGTGCAAATTGACTTGATGTCCAAGCTCAATTAACCGATTACGATATTCAACCATTTGTTTAACAAAAACCGAACTGCTGACGATAGTGATTATCATTTTATTTTATCCCTAAATATTTTTCCAACAATTTCACAAAAAGCCGCGGGACGATTTTCATTCTTTCGGGCGACTCCACAAAAGCCATACGAAATTGCGTGCGACCATCCTCGGCATTTTCCACGGAATAAAATCCCGACATCGGCGCCAAAAGCAAAGTCATATTTTTGCCATCCAGTTCCACACTCCCCTCTTGCGCCGCCCACAAAACGAATTTATCCGCCGAAAAACTTTCATCCACCAAATTTCTGACATCAATGATAGAATACAGCGCCGCTTGGGGTTGCGAGACGATCAAGCGCGACTCTAGATTTTTCAAACCGTCAAAGGTCTCCCGCATTATTTTTTGATAATACGCCCGCAATTGCGCGTACCATTTTTCAATCTCTTCTTTTGATTCGTCCAAAAGCGCGCTAAAAATAATTTGTCCGATGGTGTTGGGTGACAAATTGGCGGTATATTCAGCCACGGATTTTTGATGAAATTCGGCATTGTCGGTGATCAAAGCCCCAATCCGCAGACCACAGGCGTTAAAGGTCTTGGAACTGGTTTCAATGCTGATGCGCCGACCCTCAATACCCGGCAATTGCGTGTCATTTAAACCCCAGACACTTACTTTCTCACCTGTATAATACAACTCGCGATAGGCCTCATCGCTGACAAGCCACATATCGTATTTGACACACAAGCGCGCGAGCTCCAGCAACATTTCCGGCGTGTATAACTGTCCAGTCGGGTTGTCATAAGGAATAATCACCAGCGCGCCGGGTTTTTTTTCTTGAATAATTTTTTCAATTTGGTTCAAATCCGGCAATTCAAAATTTCCCGCGGCGTTTAATTTCCGATTGATAGAAATAACCTGCCGACCCAAGCGCTGGGCAAATTGGCGGTAATTCGTATAAGCCGGTTCAATCAGCATCAAAGGACTTTCGGCACTGCCCGCCGGTCCGCAAGTTCCCAAAATGACCAATTCCATGGCGGTAGAACCGCCGTCGGTCACTTGGCAAAAAAGTTTGGAGGCGTCAAAGCCGCTGACTTCCAGTAGATGCAGAAAGGTCTTTCGCGCAGGTTCAAAGCCGACCGTCGGGCTATATTTCACCGCGCCGTCGGCCAAAGAGGTCTCCGCAAGTCCAAACATTCTTTTGCTCATGGCCGGATGCATAGCCAAAGAAACATTGCCGATAGCCAAATTTATCGCCTCCGCGCCGTCATGGCGTTTGGCAAATTCCATTTGAGCCATCCGAATTGACGACGGCTGACGCGTTTTGAAGTGGGCGGAAAGTTGAGGCATTATATAATTTGAGAAAAATTTAAACTGGTCGGGGTGAGAGGACTCGAACCTCCGACCTCGTCGTCCCGAACGACGCGCGCTAGCCACCTGCGCTACACCCCGATAATAGATTGCAAATAACAGAACCTCCGACCTTCCCGATGTCCATCGGGACGCGCTAGCCACCTGCGCTACACCCCGATAATAACCACACTAAACATACCGATTTTTGACCAAAAAAGCAAGGGATTTCGCGCCCTTCTATACTTATCCACAGGGGCTTGCTTTTTTTATAAAAATACCCTATACTCATAGGTGATAGAAATATCGTTGATTCTAGAGCTTGAGGCCTCCTTTACCGGAGTCCTCTTTGCGTTATAGCTCCCTTTTCCAGCATATAAAATCTCTGATTTTTTGAATTTCAAATATCATCAATCCTTTCGCAGTTAAAGCGGAAAGTTCTTTGGAGACCTTTCTGGCGGTCGCAAACAAAAATACATTTTTGCCTGTTTTGAGCAATTTCTCTATCGGGTCGGCAAAATCACTATCCCCACTCCACAACACAAAATTTAAAGCATTATTTCTTTCACAATCAAGAAGCATATCAACTCCGATTTCAACATCAAAATTACATTTTCTATCTTCAATAAAATATTGTCCCTTTTTGTTCATAGCTACAAACTTTTCGTTCAGATATTCAATCGTTTCAATTTTATATTTACGCAAAAGCGCCCGACGAATAAACCGCTTTAGCAATGCCGTTGAATCTTCCGGAATTCTTGAAACATTAATGGACAATTTCATTATTTTTACCGGCTTGGTGCAAACTGCGTATTTTAAATTTTTTACTTCACATATTTCCTGATTGGATTTTTTATCGTTTTCAAGATACCCACCATAAAAATTAATAGTTTCAATCGCTTCAAAAGAATCCAAAAATTGTTTGAGCCGTTTTAGATCAATGTGCCATTCAAGCTTGTCGCTCCAAGGACGCACATTAGCATAGTCAATATAAACTCTAGTTTTCCCAGTAAAAATACTTTCGAGCTGTTTAATTACTTCCTGTTTATTTTCGGCGATATTTTTTATTTTTTCTGTTTTTGGTATAAACATAAAACTAACTCACTTTTCGATTTTATTTTAAAACTAAATTAAATTTACCGATTTTTAGTTAAAAAAACAAGATAGCGTAGGCGGAGTGTGGTTACTTGCCGAATGGGGCGGCGGGTGCTAAGCTGGGACGGTCAAGTTTGAGTTTAAAAAGGAGGAAAAGTGTCAGATGGTTCTTTGAATCTGTGGGAAATAAGTTTTACCAATAACTGCTTGGCGCGGCTGGATGAGGTCTGCAATTTGGTTATTGGGCGACAGCTGTGGTTTCCACGCGGACGGCTGGGCGACTATCCGGATATCGGGGACTGGTCGCAAAAGGTCTGGGTGGAGCTACACGGCGGGACAAAACGCGCTATCGTAGCAATGGCAAGAGTCGGACACGGTGAGAAAATCATCGGAGTGGCTATCTACCAGCGGCATAAAACGAACTCGGATTGGCTGGAGTTGAAAAACTTGTCGGTGAGCCCTGAATACGCGGGGCGCGGTGTGGCAAGTTTTTTACTGAAACAAGCCGAGCTGGAGGGCACGCGCGAATTCGGGACACAAAAAATCGTGTGCGATGTAAAAGCCAACCGTATAGACTTTATTAGTTTTTTACGAGCTAATAGGTGGCGGCTGGTGGATACAGGGATAGACTTATACGGTTTGCGTGCCGGCTTGGACGCGGTGTTTGAAAAAGACACCACGGAGTTGTCGGCACGATTCAACGCACAGGGAAATTTAATTCTACCGGTCGGATATAATCGCCAAGACAATAAGCTGGCGGCGAGTGGGGGCAAAATAGTCCCCCATTTTTATTTTGTTAAAAAAATCCCCTTTGATATAATCGCGGGGGTGAAAATAGGGGTAGTGGTGGGACGCTCCGCGGGGCAATTATTCCGCGACAGCTGTTTCCACTGGTTCTATTGGTTCTGTTGTTTCGGCAGTTATAATACCAGCTCGCAAATTTTTAGCGATACTGGCAAAAAAGTCCTCGGCTGGGTAAGAGTTTTTGACGATGTGCGGTTCCACGATTATATCACGACCATCTAAATCGCTAAGACGAGGGTAATTAGATTTGCGATATATTTTTTGGAGCGCAATCTGGTTTTTTTGATAATTTCTTGTTGCGCGTCGCAGGACAACACAAAAATTTCGCTCATATCTCGTTCGTGCTCCCGCCCTATCAAAAGCAATCCCGAAATTACTCGTTTTCTGATTTTTCTTGGAATAAACACAACCGGAATTTTTTCGTTTTTGATTAGGCATTCCGCTATTTTATCCTCGACATTATCCAGATATTCTTGTTGCGAATTTTCGCCGAGATTGCGAGAAAATCTAATAACTACAGGGGTGGGAGTATCGTCTTGAAAAATTGACCCCGCCTCTAATATATCATTGATTTTTTTTGCGACTTCTTCGTCTCGCATTTTATCGACAAGAAAATATGCGAAAAGCGCGCTCCCGGTGATTACGAGCCAAAAAACTGCTATCATTTTTCTCCTTTTCTTTTTGCTTTGTGAAAGAGCCAAGCAAATTACTTTTTTTGTGTGATTAAACTAGGTATAACGCAAAATAGCCGTGGGGTCAAGGGTTGGGCGGGGCGGGACGGACTGGCGGCGGCAAGCGCGCCATTTTGTTTAAAGCGCCAAATCTATCCCCCAATACACCAACGCGCTGACAAGCGCGGCGGCGGGGATGGTCAAAAGCCAGGCGATAATCACATTACCAGCCACACCCCAACGCACCGCCGAAAATCTCTTGATACTCCCCACGCCCATAATGGAAGTGGAGATGACATGGGTGGTGGAGATGGGCATACCCAGCAGGGAGGAAATAAATATGACAATGGAGGCACCGGTTTCCGCGGCAAAGCCCTCCACGGGGGTGATTTTGGTCATTTTCATACCCATGGTCTTGATGACTTTTTTGCCGCCATAAAAAGTGCCCAGACCCATGACCAGCGAAGAAAGCAGGATGACCCAAATCGGGACTTTGAAACTGGAGATAAAGCCGCCGGCGAGCAAACTGGCGGTCATAATACCCATGGCGTTTTGTGTGTCATTCATACCGTGGGTCAAAGCCATAAACGACGCCGAAATTAATTGCAAACGACCAAAAATTTTGCTTAAAATACCGAGGGCGTGGCGGCGGCAGAGCCAAAAAATCGCCGACAGTAGTAGCAGCCCGCCGATAAAACCAAAAATGGGCGAAGCCACCATGGCGATGATAACTTTGACGAAGGTCTGAAAATTAAAAGCGTAGATATTGTAAGCCACCAAGCCGGCGCCCAAAATTCCCCCGATGATGGCGTGGGTGATGCTGACCGGCAGACCAGTGTGGGTGGCATAGGCAGACCAAACAATCGCCCCGATAATGGCGCTGACCAGCACCGCGGTGGTCATCATATTTTCCGGCAAAAAGCCCTTGCCGATGGTTTTGGCGACTTCGGTGGAGATAAACGCGCCGATGGTATTGAAAACGGCGGCTAACAAAATCGCGCGGGTGGGCGAAAGGACGCGGCTGGATACGGTGGTGGCGATAGAATTGGCGCAGTCGTTGGCGCCATTGTAAAAATTATAGACCGAGCACAGCAGAGTGATAAAAATTACCAGCAAAAGCGCGGTGCTCATAATTATTGCGATTTAACCAAAATATTTTCCAGCACATTGCTGACCTTTTGAAATTTATCCACCACATCTTCCAGCTCCCCCGCCAAGGACTTGAGCTTGATGATGGCGATGGGGTCGGTTTCTTTTTCAAAAAGGGCTTTCATAAAATCCAAATAAACGCGGTCGCCGTCATCTTCCAAAAAATGAATTTTTAAAATCAGCGCCTTGAAATCGTCGGAATATTTCTGGGTCTTGAGCATTTCCGTCAAAGTCAAAACCGCCTTGCCGTCGGCTAAAATAATGCGGCTAAAGTCCGCTAACAATTTTTGGCGCGGGTCGGTCTGATAAATCGCCAGATTGTGCACCACATTTTCTATCAAATCCACGATGTCATCCAAATTGTCCGCCAGATTATAAATATCTTCGCGGTCAAAGGGCGTGACAAAAGTCAGGTTGAGCTGTTTGACTATCTCATGCGCGATATTGTCGGCGCTATGCTCAATGTCCACGGCTCTTTTGACAAAGCCGTTCACTTGCGAATTATCGGCGCGGCTCAATTCATCCAGCAAACACGCCATATTCAAAACCTCTTGCCCGAGTTTGGCAAAGAGTTCAAAGAATATCGGTTGTTTGGGGACAAGGAAGCTTAGTTTCATGGGGTTAGATTAAATCAACTATGTAATTTTTTAAAAATGTTTCTATCGCACTCACTGTATCTTCTTTTAATTTGGGGTTGCTTTCGGCTACCCATTTGGCAAAATTATATAATTCTTGATTATCAACTTTAATCCATTTTTTATTTTTATATAAAAAATAAAGCAGGGTCATCATGGCAATGCGCTTGTTGCCATTTTGGAAGGGGTGATTTTTTATCATTAAATAAAAAAGGATGGAAGATTTTTTTATCAATCCGGGATAAAGTTGTTTACCGCCAAAAGTTTGGTAGGGCTGGTCAATACATCTTTCCAGCGCATTGGTATAACGAGTACTAAAATCAGGAATGGGCTCAGACCAGTTCATCGTCTCCCGTGCTAAACGATGCGTACCATATTTAACATCCAAAATAGTAATGCGACGAATAAGCATACCCTATTCTTTACCTAATAATTTTAGGGTTTCCCCATATTCTCTAACTGTTTTTTCCACCGCCGAAGTTATATTTTTTTTCTCATCTTCGGTTAATGTCTTTGGACCGGTTCCATCTATAATATCTTTAATATCATCCAAGGAAATAACATAAGAGCGCCCAATTTTGCTAGCCAAAATTTGTCCCTTTTTAATGCGATTAAAAACGGCTATACGGCTGATACCGAGGATTTTAGCTAATTCTGCCACCGAAATGTGAGTTTTGCTCTGTTCATTTTTCATTGTTTTTTTTGTTAACTACAATACATTCTAATGTTAACAGATGTTAACATGCTTGTCAAGCGCGGTTAACAATGCCCGCAACTCCCCCGCAAACGCCCCACGACCAATAACATACCGCAAAAAGGTCAACCTATTCATAGTAATCAGTCCAGCTGGAGTTCAATAAAATATGCGGGATAATTTTTTCGGATTTTTTGCGAAAATCACCATTTTTAAATTCCCAAGCGGTCAATTTGAATTTACTAAAGGACAAATGGCTTTCACCGTTGGCACCGAGACCCTCCCCCACTTCAATCACTCCGTCTTCGGAGATTCTAGCTAGACCTTCTGACTTCCCCTCAAATTTTTTCAGCAAAACCACCTCGTTATTTTTTACTTTGTAAATAGCCAAGACCTGTGTAAATCCGTCCGCGGTTGCCAAATTATACCTAACGAATATTTCCGGCTTTTGATCGCCATCCACATCAAAAAATTCCGGCTCCCAAATATGCTGTAAAGAAAGTCCCGTGGTCTCAAGTTCAATCTTGCTATAAGTTTTTTTGTTGCTTGATTCCGTCACTGAAAGATAAATCTTTTCCGCGGGGTCACTCAAGACCAAAATTGCGACTGTATTTTCGCCCCTGTCTCCCCCAACCATTTGCCGACCCTCAAGCCACGGATGACCCCCAAACACCACCGCGACATAATAATCATCTTGCGCGCCAGACAATTGGAGGGTTATATTGTCGTCCATTTCCAGCCCGTTCTCTTTTTCATTGAAATCCCACATCTCGTAAGTGCTATAGATAAACCAGTTCAAAAAATCAGTGTCATAATGACCCGAAATCAAAGTCGTGGGCTTGGAAACCTTGTAGCCACCAAACAGTGGGCTTAAATTAGAGAAAATAAGGTCGGTCTCGTCATTATTGACTGCCAGTCCGAAATATCTTGCCAGCCAAAAATCCGTCCGACGCTCATCTTCCTGTTTAATGCCTTCCTCGGCTTTATTATAAAAAAATTGATATTTTTCAGCATTGGTGACAGCAACCACCTCCGACTGCTCGGGAATAATTTTGTGCGCCGGAAATTTCAAAACCGCCCAAGCACCGCCGGCAAGGGATATGAGCAGGGCAAGGGTTATGAGGATGGGTTTGGGCATGGTGATTTATTTTAAAAGTATTTTGGTTCAAAGCCGAGCCGGTGGTTGGGGGTGTTAGAGCTAATCCTTAGTAATCGAAAAAATACTTTGGGCAATATAAGCAATGGTCGCTATAGCAATGCTGGCTACTAGAATAATCCAATTAGTTGAATAATGTATTTTTTCCATGGCTAAAAATATTATGGATAAAACAATACAGATTGATGACAATAAAAGGGAAATTTTTAGTTTATTTACAATTTCCTTTTTAAAATCCAATAATATCTTAAATGCTGGCCCAGTATTATCATTAATTTCGGGGCCATCAAAACAAGGGAAAAAATCAGGATGGAAATTATGCCGATTAATCCAAAATTCATTAAACATATTGTAAACATCAAAATCAGAATATTTTATAAAGCCAATTATATTTTCTGGAATTTGATATTTTTTACAAAATTTATTGTTTTCTTGCTCTGGCTTGCCGTTATCCCTTCTCTTTATGTCATAGATAACTTTAGCACACAAATTTCGCAACCTTTCAATATTATTTTGGATTTTCTCAATTCTAAACACCACAAAAACCCCGAACAGGGCAGCCAGGGCGGCTATTGACTGCATTATTGCACTGAAAAAATATAGCCAAGTATTATCCATAAAATTATCGTTTGTAATTACTGCCCCTGCGCCATCCTAATTCTTTGATAGCCAAAATTTGCCCAGTATGGTGTGACTCAGACGGATAGTGCACTAAATAAATTCCCTTAAATTCAGAATCATTAAACTCGGAAAAAATATGCTTAAAATATTCCTCGTCAAATTGTGCTCCTATATCTTTTTGGACCAATAAAACAAGCGATTGTTTAACTTCTGTGGAATATTCCTTCTCTTTTTTACGAACCGCCTGCTTAATCCAACCTCCTGGTTCTTCCCTGTGCGGATCCAAAAAGGGACCAATTACCATGCTTCGTTTTTCTTTTTTAGCAACTCTTTCTAAACCCGCAACAACTCGTTTCAATTCCGCCTCGGATGTTACCATTTGAAAATTTAATTGCTCTCCCCCCGTTTTCGATCGGGCATAAATATCGATTTCAGGATCAATTTTATTCTCCTCGGCATTGGGAAACACACCATAGTCAATGCCGTATTGGTTATTTAGCCAATCAATAAAAAATTTAGCAAATTTTAGTTCTTCATTTTTATCCATAAAACTCTCAATTAAGTTTACCCCACCTCTTTCTCGTTTTTTTTTGGGGGGGGCGTGTTATTTGTGGCTATAAATATTCTTTTATCCTGTATAAATCCCATGCGGTTATTATCCCTATGGGCAACTCGCCGTGCTCTTTGCCATCTTTTGTAATAAAAATCGCACCCAATCTCTGTTCTTTTTTTACCACATCTTCAAACATTTTCTCTATCTCAAATATACTTTTTTCTGGCTTTATAAAAGCCACTCTGTTTATCTTCGAATGTAAATATTTATGTTTGACATCGCTCATCTTTGTTTTATTGAAATAGGCGTGCCCATCTTTAATAAAATCTACGAGCCAATCTAACAAAGAAGTTTCCGTAAATGTCCCAATATAATTATTGCAATTATCATATACAGGAATGTGCGTATAAATATTCTTTTGCATTTCTCTCAAGATATAATCAACATTGTCATCCATTCTAGCCACAAACATATCCGTTTTAAAAACATCCCCTACTTTTGGGGGGTTGTCCAATATTTCTAGTATTTTAGTAACTTCTGTAATGGCTAAATCATTAACTTCGGCAATATATCTATCTCTTTTTTGATGACTGAATACACCGCGCAAGGCATTCAAATCATATAACAAACTCCGTTTGCTCTCTAAAAATTTATTTTTATTACAGACATTACTTACTATATCCGCAAGTCTTGCACCATCTTTAGAACGAGCGATCTTTTTTAATTTCTTTTCTAATATCTGATATTGGTCTATAAAATTTTTACTTTTTGACATTTTTATTATATTTTAAATTATTTTTCAGCAAAAAGTCATTGTTTGTGTGACCGTATAAAGATATTTTCAATCCTTTCCAAATCATCGATGCTTAAAAGTTCTTGCCCTTTTTGCTTCTCTTGTAGATATTCGCATATTTCCTTATCATTTTTTACCATAGCAATAAACTGCGGTAAAAAAGAATCCGACATAGCTTTTCTGGCTTCATGGCTTGGGCAATGATGAATAACCAGCCCGATATACCCCAACCAATCCGGAAACTTAGCCACAGATTGGATGTCTAATATCTTGGCTTCTGCAACTATGGACGCAAGTTTTAACTGGTTCACCACAGTAGCATCTCTCACAAAATCCCCATATTTTTCTAGCTCTTTGAGCGGGGCGGCGTTATCTTGGCCATTGGTCCAAAATGATTTATCGTCCGGATGTTGGTCGTGAATTATTTTTGAAAAAGTTACCCGAAAAGCACCGTGCCCGCAGGTGGTACAAAAAATTTTCCAGCACCAATTATTGCGCGAGGCATAATCGCATAAGGCGACAAAGGGGTTTCTGGGGGTATTTTGGGCCAGCACATTAAATTTTGACATATATATAACTAGTCAAGGTGAGCATCATTTTTGGTTTCTATACCGAATTCTGCGAAAGCTTCTTGTACTGTAGCTACCCATAAAGTTACCATGCCATATTTATACCCGCTACCACATTCGACAGCAACATCCCTTTTGCGAGTCTTATTTTTTTTACGATACCATTTCGCAAATCCACTATCGCCAGTTATGAATACATCTCCAAAACCAACTAGCCAATTTTTATCTTCGGCATGCTCTTTGTCATATTGTATAGTTGCCATTTCCCCCATCAAAAGAGCATTGCTCAAAATTAATTCGTATATTTTCTCTTTTATTTCATTTTTTCTCATATTTTATATTATTTTTTATCTGTATTCTCTGTGACCTCCCCAAAATCCTCACATAGCTTGTCCAAAATGTCTTTGGTTTCCTGAATGAAAAATTCACCAACATCATTCCTGTGCATAAGAATAAACTTCTTATAAATCTTTTCGAAATCGGCTAGTACTTCGTCCTCGCCGAATTTGGTTGGATCTTTCATTTTGGCAATGAGGTTTCTTCCATTTTCCGAAGTTGGAATAGACTTAAAAAACATGTCAATTTTTTTCTCAAACTCAACAATAAGCTTCTCTATCAGCTCCTGCTCCTCATTCTTTTTCCTAATAATTTCTAATATATTATATTTATATTTTTTCCCTTGTTTCCCCTCGCCTTTTTTGGGTTTTTTACCGAATTTCACTTCTGGCGGCTCAACTACCCCAATTTTATTGTCGAAGTAAACTGCCACATCGTCCTTTATTTCGTCGGGCTTATTTATATTATTATATTCATTGTTGTACCGCTTCCAAAAGTCCAAAAAATTATCATCAATATATTTATTATCAAATTCAATAACAAACTCAATTAAATTCAGAATGTGATAATATTGATTAACTTTTTGTTTGAGCTTCTTGCTTCCATCAGGATTACTGCGTATATACTTTGCAAAACCATCTTCAATTTCTAAGATTTTTTCCACATCGCCCTCTCTGCCTTTTCTGTTTTCAGCGAATAACTGAAAATATCTTTTAAATATTTCGGTTTGGTTTAATTCTCCATAAATATTTTCCAATAGCTTCAATTCACCAAATGGATCGAAATCACTGACTACCACATCGCTGAAATGCTCAAAAGCTTTTTTAATATTTCCTACATTTACATTTTTATATGAAAAATCAATAATTTTGCACTCATTTTTATATTTCATCGTCCGATTAACTCGCGATATGGTTTGTATCGCATTAATCCCCTTTATTTCTTTATCAAGAAAAAGTGTATGCAATCTAGGTTCGTCATACCCAGTTTGTAATTTATCTACTACAATCATTAGCCCATTCTTACACAAGGCAAATTCCTGTAATGCTTTCGCCTCGGACAATCCATTATTTAGCACGCTCGAGCTAGATTGCTCCTGTCCGCCACTATATATGATATAAATCGGAGTATCTTTGAAACGAGAATATTTTTCATTCGCAACGGCAATCGCAAAATACTTCTCTATCGCATCTTTGTATTTAATGGCACATTTGATTGATGATGTAGCCAGCATGGCTTTCGCTTGCCCACGAATTTGGTTATAGGTTGTCTGCACCAACCTATCAACCACAAATTTAGCGATAGCGTCTATCCGTTCCCTGTTCTCATAAACTTTTTTCTTTACAATACGATATTCCTTTTCTTCATCTGTCACGCCTTTAGTTGGGTCATCTGGTAATTCATAGAACATCTTGGCAGAGACCGGCACAATTCCTTTCAGTGGATTAAGAATAAAACCATCCTCAATCGCCTCCCTCATAGTATAGCTATCAAAGGGAACCCAAATCTTTTCCCCTTCAGAATATTTATTGTATTCACCGAACCGAGCCAAAGAATGATCGGTCGGCGTGGCGGTTAAACCAATAATCAAATTCTTTTTCTTTTTTGTTTTGGCATATTCCTTACTGGAATCAAAACTTGATTGCAATTCATCAAATAAGCTGATCATTTCTTCGTTTTGGGTCCCGCTATTAGACCGATGTATCTCATCGATCAAAAATGCTACTCTCATTTTCGATAATTTTTCCACCACGGAAGGATCTAAAATTTCTTTAATATCGGTAAACTTCTGCAAATTGACAATCACAATTCGCATATCCGATGCCAATGCGCGGATAAATGTTTTTTTATTGCTTGCTTCGATAAATAATTTGTTATCAATATTCATATTGAGCATAATACTATCGAGCTGATCGCGCAGTTGCACCCGGTCCACAATAAGCATCACTTTGTCATAGACATACTCGCCATTTCGCTTAAGATCCTTGAGTTGAAGGGCTGCCCAGCCGATAATATTACTCTTACCAAAACCAGCAGCATATTGTAGCAACAGGGAATAAATATTTTTATTGTTTTTATATGCTAATCTTTTATTGATAAGCTCGCTCTTTTTGTCCTCACTGATACCATGTAATTCATGTTTGAGCTTATCAATAAAATAGTTATCATCATTTTCGTGCTCTAAAAATTCATCAATTTTACTCATTATCTTATCGGTTCCAAATTTTTGTTTCGGCCTCGGACTTATTAACCGTCCTTTTTCGTTCTTTAGCATTTTGGTATGCCCCCTTTTAACCGCCTCTCTCTCAATAAAATTATAATATAAAATTTCTTTCTCTATCATTCTTTTTGAATATAGCGCTGTAAAAATCTCCTTGAGCTTATCGGCTTTACTGCCTTTTTTGTTCAGCAAAGGATACGCATAAAAACTCTTATGAACTTTGAGTGTATAGGATTCATAATCGTTTTTTCCCTCGCTATTAATAGTTTTTATTTCATCAAAGTTATTAGCCAAATCTCGAATAATAAAAGTATCTTCAATATCCGTTGTCGTAATGTGAATTGACTTCTCAAATATTTTCAAAAAATCTTTTCTGATGTTTTGCGAAACATCATTGTCTTTTGCAATTTTAAAATATTCTAGCACTGCCTCTTTATAATCTTTGCTAACTTTACCCCTGCCATTTTTGTTGGCATTCTGATTGTTGTAATTTGATTTTAGCTCGCTATAGCCGAGAAAAATTCCATTTAGAAAAAAACACAGGTCGGGGCGGAAGGAAAATATTTGCTTGCCTCCGTATTCGTATCTATATGGCAGTTCCTGCACCACCGAAAATATGTTTTGCTCAAAAAGCCGATCTTCAAACATTTCGCTCCCGCTAGAGTAAAACAAATATAATTTGAATCCATCAAAAGTAAAACTCTTGTTATCGTTAATAAAAAGCGCCATATTGCGATAATTTTTGATCCGTTCAGACAAAGAGGCAATTATCCCGGCCATCAATTCAGCTTCGTTATTATTATGCTTTTTCAAAAGCTTCTTATAATTTCCCTCGTTCAATTCGCTTTCACTCAAAAATTCTCGCAAATCATCTTCAATAATAAGATTATTGGTAATAGTGTTGGCTTTAACCTCTCGGTAGCCCAAACCTTTTATCCTGTCCGTAATAAACGGGATGAGAAATTTATCCTGTAAATGTAATTCGTTCATAGTAATATTTTAAAATAATTTTATTTTTATATGGCTTTTACTTTCCCTGTCACTACATCATTAATCAAAGTTTTTCTAAACTCCTGCAAAACTTTAATATTTTTATCAATAGTGTTGATAATTTTATCTATTTTACCAGTTTTCTCATCAAGATAATTAGCAATTGCTATTTGCTCTTTTTCATCTACAGGTACAAAAACTTTTAAGTTATCAAATGTGCTTAATCCTAATATTTGTCTCGTGGTTCCTTTTGCAGACTTAGAAAAATAATATTGGACAAAAAAATTATTAAATAAATATTTTTTAAAATAATTATTTACTTTAACGGAAAACCTTAATCTTAATATATGATAACTATAAAGGGTATTTTTTAAATCTTCCATTACAACAGCAGACACTCCAATATCCTCCATTGTTTCAGAACTTGGGGTAAATAAAACATCTCCCATTTTTAAATTTTTACCAAAAACTTGTTTTTTATTAGCACTTACCATCATATAATCCTCACTATTTTTAATTTCTTTTTTGGGATTGTTATAAACATCAATATAATTTACCAATTTTATTAAATCCTCTTCGTCAACTACTTTCTTATCAATACTACTCGTAGAAACTATACCTAGATCCTTCAATCTCTTTACCTCCCAACGTTTCGGTATCAGTCCAACCCATTCAATACCACTATTTTTCATTTCAACCTTTTTATTGAGCCCTTTGGTAACTACTTCATTAATTAAATTTTGTTTAAGCTCAGTATATTTTATTTTTTTGTTATCTAAAAGTTCTATTTTTTTATCAACCAAAGCAGTTCTATCCTTAAGATAATTTCCGATAGCAATTTGATCATTTTTTATTATAGGGGCAACGACAACAAGATCGTGTAAAGTTCCAATTGTCAATTGATTAATAGTCGATGTCATAAATGCTCCCGACTGGTAATCAAATAACTGTGAATTGAAAAAAAAGGATAAGAATTTAGATGATTTAGATCTAAAAATCGTCATAAACGCTCCAAAAGTATATCCTTCAGAATCCTTGTTAATGCAAATATTTTTACCAATTAATGCACGACTTCCATTTCTTGAGCAAATTAGTATATCACCACACCTCGTTGTCATCCTCTGTGGAATTCTTTTATTTATATAAACATTATCAAAAAAACTAATTTTTCCATTTTGAATATTAGAAGAGCGAAGAACAAGCATCCCCTCTCTATCGGAATCTACAATATCGATAGGAGAATATACCATTCCAATAATTCCCCTTCCAAAATCCTTTAACCTCTTTATCTGCCAGTCTTTCGGGATATCCCCTAGCCAGTCTATTTCTGATGGTTTATATTTTTCGTATGTTTGAAATTGCATATTATATTCCAAGATTAGATTCTAAAATTTTTAATTCAGCATCTAAAGTTTTTATCTCGCCAGTAATTACTGCTAGCGGCCTTAATATTTCCGGCATGTAGAAAACTTTGTTAAAATTTACTTCTACGCCTACCACATTATCAAGCAATTTAACTGGCTTAAAAATATATTTTTTCATGAAATCGGCGATGTTTTTTGTGTTGATTTTTGCATCCCTAGAAAATGGAATTATTTCGTAATCCTTTTGATAATCGGGGGTTAGCTCCGCGGTTATTATTATTTTTTCCATTTGAGTTTTAGTTGCTTTTTTATAACTGGACTTGATAACAATTTTACCGCATCCAAGTTCTTCTTGTTTCCCGTCCACGGTTTTGACTATAGTTTCCTTGTCATTATCAAAAGAATATACTGCATCTTTCGCATGAATTTTTAAATTTTGTTCCTTATAATCGAGTTCGCTTATTTTTGTTTGCAAAAATTCTTTGTTATAACTTTTAAGGTCTGCAAATTCTCCCGAAAATTCTTTTATTTCAAAATTATCAAAAATCGTTTCGTTGTCTTTAGTAATTTTAATTGGTTCTAGCTCGAGCGATTTTTTATTCCCAAGATAGCTTTTAATACTTTTTCCATTTTCATCCAGATTAGTCAACATGATAGCTTGCTTGTTAAAATAGAAAAATGCTTTGTCAAAAACTTTGGAATATTCGTTATCCTTAAATTCTTGCAATGTTTTAACAATTTCTGCTCGGTTCACAGGATCAACTTCTTTCCGTTTTTTACCCTTGCTCTTTTTGAGTGCTCGAAATTTTTGGCTGGCATCGATCAAAATTATTTTGTCCTTTTTATCTGCCGGTTTATTTTTGTTAAATATCCAAAGATAGGTGTAAATATTGGTATTAAAAAATTCATCCATCGGTAATTGAATAATTGCTTCAATATAATCATTATCAAAAATCAATTTTCTGATACTACTTTCACCACTTCCGGCATCTCCACTAAAGAGCGCGGAACCATTATGAACTTCTATGGCTATACCCGACTCGCTCATTTTGGAAACAAGGTGTTGCATGAACAAAAGTTGTCCATCACTTTCTGACGGATAATATTTAAACTGACCCGACTTGTCGCCTTTTGCATCTTTGCTAAAATCTGCCCACGATATTCCGTAGGGTGGATTAGCCACAATTACATCAAAATCTTTGTCATAAAAATTAGTCGTAGTTAGGGTATTGCCATATTCAATATGCGAATTTTCTCGAAAACGACTTTCAATTTTTGCCAATGCATACAATGCGTCATTCCAATCTTGCCCATAAGTTGCTGTTGGTCGACCTAATTTTTCTTTAATTCTATCCTCTACACCGAAAAGCATGTTGCCGCCGCCGCAAGTCGAATCATATATGGTCAAAAATCTATCACTTTTTTTAACTTTGGAAAGAACTATCTCCGAAATAAGTGCAATGACATCGTCTGGTGTGAATTGTTCTCCCGCCGTTCCGGCCGACATATCGGCCCACTTTCTTTTTATATGTTCTTCAAGCGTTGTTATTTCACTATTGTTAAATGGTTTTAAATCAATCTCAGCCCAACCCCGCACAAATGGAAACAATATTTTCTTCTTTTTTAGCTGACCGATTATCCCGGAAATGTCTAAATATTTCTCTTCCTCATTGCTCTTATCAATTCCCAGCAAATCCCTAGTTTCCTCGTCAAAACTCCGCAAATACTCATCAAAATCAGGTTCAAATGTTTTATCGTTCAAACAAATGTCCCTTAGGGCTTTGTTCTTTCTCAGTAAACTACTGTTATACCCCTTTCCCTCATCTTTAATTGCCTCGGAAAAATCATCATTGCTAAAATCACCCATAGCTTTGTCCAATTCATCTTTAACCTCTTCTGCCATTCTGAGCAATCGGCTTTCTACCATCATTAAAGCAAAAAACGGCATCATAAATTTTGGAAAATCGCTCTGTTTGATTCCCGCGCCCATCAAAGAATCGGCAGTTGCCCATATAGTTGATTCGTATTGCATTATATCTTTTTTCATATTACTGATGTTTTAATATTATATTTAAATACTTACACAAACGAATTTTGAACCGGTAATAATTATATGGTCAACCAATTTAATACCCACCACTTTTCCCACCTCAATTAATCTTTTAGTGATTTCTATATCAGCATGGCTTGCTTCCAACTCACCACTCGGGTGATTGTGAGCAATGATTATACTACTAGCCAGGCAATCAATCGCAGGCTTGAAAACTTCTCGCGGATGCACCAAACTGCTATCTAATGTCCCAATAGAAACGGTTTCTTTTTGAATTAGCTGATTTCTGGCGTTAAGATATAAAACTACAAAATGCTCTTTTTTAGCCGTTCTCAATTCTTGAAGTTGAGCCATGGCATCTTTGGCTGAATTAATCGTCGGTAAATTATTGTCTTCAACTTCTAGCGCCCTCTTGGTCAATTCAAAAGCTGCCAATAGCAAGCAAGCTTTTCCTGGACCGATACCTTTGACTTTTGATATTCCATCATAATCAAGTGCTAATAATTTTTTCTTGGGATATTTACTTAATATCTCCTTGGAAACTTTCATCACATCTTTACCCTTGATACCCGTCCGCAATAAAATCGCCATTAACTCAGCATCGCGCAAATTTTCAGCGCCCTTTTCAATAAGTTTTTCACGAGGTTGTTCGTGCTTTGGCAGATTTTTTATTTTGGGCATATTTTATCACAAACTTTTATAATATTTTTCTATCTTTTTTGCCATTAATTTGCGCCGCTTTTCAAGAAAGTCTTTATAGCCCTCTATTTCCATTTTTTCAAACTCTTCAGGAATACAATGCTGACACATATTTTTTTCGAGAGCATCCTTTTCCGCAATACCGCCATATACTAATTGGGCACCTTCGGTCTGTGCTATAACCACGGGCATATATTCTTTCGGCGGTTTTTTACCAATTCTAATGTTTATTTCCGATTGCGCATATACATAATTGGCAATCTGATTATAGTCCCCTCTATTGAGCCCCTTCGCCTTTAGATATTCCTTAGGAAATAGATGGTGAACATCGCCCCTGAGTTTAACCATATCAGCTACAGTAATGTCTGTAGAAAGGAACCCTTTATCGTTGGCTTTGATTTGCGCCGCAATAAATAAATGCCAAAAAGGGTTATTAACGCTGGCTTTTTCGAGCTTTTGTTCTAGAGACACTTCCCAAAAGGTATCAGCCAATTCACTCCTTTCTATTTTTTCTAGTGTTTCCTCCGCACCTTTTTCAACAATTTGTTTAATATCAAAATCAAATTGGCTTTCGGGGGAACCTGAATATCTTCCAGTGAGTAGAGACATTACAAACCATTTCGCTACCAATCTTTTGATAGTATCGCGATTTACGCCCTGCTCCCGCAATTTAAGAAAAATTATATAACCAAAATTGAGAACATTTTGCGAATTAATAAGATTATTACTTATAAAACCGGCTGACCTAATAGCCATTAAAAAATCTTTAAAATTAGTTTCATTGACAAATTCTAGCACCGAATCACTAAGTTTTTGAAATGATTCGTCCATAATGTCTTGCTGAAAACTCCGGGTCTCAAAATTGCGCCCCGAGAGCAACCCAACTAAATCTGCCATTTTCCCGCGCTCAAACTGTTTAGCAAAACTTACTCGCAGAACATCTGAATAGTCGGGATCATATAAATCATCATTTTCTTTTTGAAGCCACGCGATTTTGGGGAGATAGACAGTGTTTCTAAATTCGGTATCATTTTCGCTAATATTTTTATAAAATTGTGGCTCTTTAGCAAGATGGCAAAAATAATCAATACATTTGCGTAAATTTACACCGAAATTATTAACTTGATCGTAGGATGCTATTTTTGACATCGCAAAATCCGCCTGACTTAATGGAATGCCTGCGGAATTAATACGCACAAAAATATCTGTGACCACATCAACATCCAAATCATGATTTAATTCAACAAGCCCAAGCTGTCTTTGTTTAATATCAGACAATTTTTTAAACTTTTCGCGGATAACTAGGTGATCTATCCCCGGATTCTCTGCGAGAAAATTCTCTTCTCCCTCCAACATTGCTCGTTCATTAGATAACACCTTGGAAATATCCTTAATCCATGTTTTATCATTTTCAATACTAGGATTAAGGGTCTCAAACTTTTCAGTTAGCGGATTGAAGGAAATCACAATTCTTTTTCGCTCATAATTTTTATTAATCACTTCCTCTCCTAGTATCGCCGCCTGCATAGCTGTGATTCTCTGTTGTCCGTCAATTATAACCTTCTTTCCTTGGGCGCTAGTGCCATCTCTCAACTGAATATCTGGGTCTTTAGAAATAACAATGTAACCAATAGGGTATCCTTTATACAAAGAATCCATCAAATCCCTTACTTGAACTGGCTTCCACACAAAAGGCCTCTGAATGGCAGGATTAGAAATTATTCTAACCGTGATGTCATTCAATATATTGCTGACAAAATATTGGTTTATACTATATCTTTGTGCCATATTTGCTCTTTAATTTAATCCTCTCCTCTACCCCTAAACTATGCGCCCATTTAACCCAAAAGTCAACCGCGTGTATAAGTCCACCCTGTTTTGCACTCTTGGGGCAAATTAAGGTTGTTAAATTGGCTAGGCGACAATGACATGATGAATTGTAGCGGAGAAAGCTTGTTTTGGAAAGCGCAATGGACTCG